>ERZ795048.105-NODE-105-length-88354-cov-9.091088_pt1 | contig 88354 bp, 78 predicted proteins | sample MGYA00375132_ERZ795048 | MGnify/ENA primary metagenome ERZ795048 (study PRJEB30177, sample SAMN05720225) | activated sludge metagenome | isolation source: Anaerobic digester | place: Hong Kong | collected 2014-12-17 ...
GAAGTGTCACCTATGTCCTGAGACTAATCTGTTACCTATGTCCTGAACCCGTACCCTATGCTCCCCCCCAGGGGCCGAGGCGGGGGCGCCTCCTTCCTGAACCCCGAACCCTGAACCCTAAGGGGTCCGTGGCGGAGGGGTTTTTCTCTATGCCCTATGCCCTATGCTCCATGCTCTCTGCTCCCCCCAGGGGCCTAGGCGGGGATGTTTCTTACTGAATTCTGAATACTGTATTCTGAATTCTTCCCCAATCAGAGTAATCAGGTGCAAAAATCCCCAGGGGCCGAGGGAGGATTAGCCACAAGAGGCACAAGCGAGCACAAGTGGGAAAAGGGGCGCCCTGAAGATGCCCAGCGGCGGCTAGTGGAAGCACCCTACCGTTTCCCAATCTGTGAAACCTGCCTGCGGCAGGCAGGTCTGTGGACCCTTCCCTAATCTGCGTAATCTTAGTTTCTGAATTCTTCCCCTGAACCCCGAACCCTGAACCCTAGGGGGGCCTGCGGCGGCCTCTATGCCCTATGCTCTCTGCTCTATACTCCCCCCAGAGGCCGAGACGGGGGCGCCTCCTTCCTGAACCCTGAACCCTGAACCCCGAACCCTGAACCCTAGGGGGGGCCGGCGGCGGCCTCTTACTCTCTGCTCTCTGCCCCCTCCCCTACATCCTGGCGGCAGACCAGGGTGCGCAGGCGGTTGATGGCGGCGGCGATCTCGAAGCGGCGGGGACGGGCCAGGTCCCCCCGCAGGTAGGGGGAGACGGCGTCCAGCCCCTCCCGGTCCAGGTCGGCCTCGACCAGGTCCAGGATCTCGGCCAGGGTGCGGCGCCCGTCGATGTAGCGCTTCTGGGCGTAGTAGACGATGTCGGCGATGGCCCGGGTCTGGCTGACGTCGACCAGCTGCTCCACCTGGAAGAGGTCGATGAAGTGGGTGCCGTAGGCGATCTGGCCCCGGCTCTTGGCGCCGACCTTGGCCTCGTGCTTCCCCCGGCGGGGGTCGAAGCCGCGCTGGAGGGGGATACGGGAACGGATGGAACCGAAGCGCTCCCCCCCTTCCCGGGCCCGGCGGGTGGCGAAGTCCGCGGCGATGCGCTTGGCCTCGGCGGTCCGGTCCCGGGGCCGGTACTCGTCCATCATGATCACGGTGTCGGCCACGTCGAAGTAGTCGCCGCTCCCCCCCATGACCAGCACGGTCGAGACCCCGCGCTCCAGGTAGAGCTGGCGGACCCGGTCGAGGAAGGGGGTGATCGGCTCCTTCTCCGAGGCCACCAGGGCCTGCATGCGCTCGTCCCGGATCATGAAGTTGGTGGCCGAGGTATCCTCGTCGACCAGAAGCACCTGCGCCCCCGCTTCCAGGGCCTCGACGATGTTGGCCGCCTGGGAGGTGGAGCCGCTGGCGTCCTGGGTGGAAAAGTCCCGGGTATCGAGCTTGAGCGGAAGGTTTTTGATGAAGGGGCTGATGTCGACGCCGGCGACCGCGCGGCCGTCCTCGGCCCGGATCTTGACCGCGGAGGCGGCGGTGACGACCAGCTCGCGTCCGTCGCCGGGGATGTGGTTGTACACCCCTTTTTCCAGGGCGGTGAGGAGCGTGGATTTTCCGTGATACCCGCCGCCCACGATCAGGGTGACCCCTTCCGGGATCCCCATTCCCCTGACCTCGCCCCGGTTGGGGCAGTCGAAAGCGACCTCCAGCTCGGGCGGGGCCTGGAAGAGGACCGCCTTGGCCGCGGCCAGGGGGCGGTCGTCGATCCCGCTGGCGCGGGGGAGCAGGGCGCCGTTGCCGACGAACGCGGCCAGTTTCCGGTCGCCCAGCCGGCTCCGGACGAAATCCGCGTCCTCGGCCTGTTCCACGAAGCGCCGGAGCGCTTCGGGGTCGAGGTTGCGGTAGCGGAGGACGGCGTCGATCAGGCCGGGGATCTGGTTCATGAAGATCTCCTCCGCTTCCCGGCCGAGAATGGTCCTCCCCCGCGCCGGCAGCCCCACCACGAAGCGGGCTTCCACGAAGTCGGGCCCGATCACCATCGCCGTCCGGGAAAGCACTTCCTGAGACGGCCGGTCGATGGCCAGCTTGCCGCTGTGACCGGTGCCGCTTCGCCCCTCCGAGGCCTTCGGGGCCCGGCGGTGGAAGTAGCGCACCAGGCAGTCCTCCAGGGCGGTTTTACGGACCGGGGTGGAGTGGAGTTCGGGGGGGAACCCGGCTTCGGCGGCGGCGAGCCGGGCCGCGACCTGGCTGGGGGGGGCGAAGGGGTCGGGCTGAACGTAATCGACGGTGAGGCGAAAGGACCCGAAGTCGTAGACCCCCTTGAGATCCTTGTAGAAGCCGTAGGGCTTGCGGTCGATCCGCCGGAGGTCCCGGCGGAGATCTTCGGCGGTCTTCACGATACCCTCCTCGGCGGCCGGGACGCGGACCTTTCTTTTCCCGCCCCGACGGTCACAGCCGGGAAGCGCTTCACCGTTCATCTCCCTTGCGGCGGGGAGCGACCCGGGCGCCGTCGGTCAGGGAGGAGTCGGGGGCGAGAACCACCACATCGCCTTCCTTGAGCCCCTTCAGCACCGCCACTTCATCCGCGTTGCCGATGCCGGTGACCACCGAGGTCAGCCGGACCCGGCCGTCTTCGACCCGGTAGACCTCGCGCTCGGAGCCGGCGCCGCCGAAGAGGGCGGTGCCGGGAACCAGCAGGACCCCGGCGGCGGAGGCGGTGTAGATGCGGACCCGGACCCGGTACCCGTTCCCCAGCCGCCGCCCGTCTTTCTCCAGGCGCCGCAGCTCCCCCGGGGCGAAGGCGACGACGACGTCGACCCGCTGCTGCTCCACTCCCAGCGAGGAGAGCTTGGTGAAACCGCTGGGCTTGACCCGGAGAACGGTTCCCCGCAGCGAACTCTCCCCCACCGTCTCCCCGAAGATCTCGACTTCGTCGCCGGCTTCGATCCGGGCGGCGTCCTCGGTCAGGACCTCTACCGTGACCTGGAGCCGGGAGAGGTCGCCTATCTCCAGCAGCGGCTCCCCCGGCTGCAGCACGGTCTCGTCCCGGACGTAGCGCTTGAGGACCACTCCGTCGATCGGCGACTCCAGAACGGTGCGCTTCAGGCTCCGGTTCACGTAGATGGGGAGCAGCCGGCTGACCGAGTCGAGCGCCTTCCAGGCGAAGGAATCGGCGGTGGTCGCTTCCGTGTCCATGGCCGCCTGGAGGTAGGCGGACCGCGCCTCCCGTTCCATTTTCTGGCTGACGACCTGGCTCTTGTAGACGCGGTCGATGGCCTCCCAGAGCCATTTCAGGTAATCGGTCCGGGTCCGGCTGGCGCGGACCTGGGCCTCGGAAGCCGCGACCACGTTGGCCATCGCCTGCACGACCGCGTCCGCCTCCTTGAGGGCGTCGAGGAGGTCGGCATTGTCGAGCCGGGCCACCACCTGGCCCCGGGTCACGGCGTCCCCCTCCTCCAGGGTGATGGGAAGGACGCGGCCCGGCTGGGGCATGGTCAGCTTGCAGATGTCGGGGAGGGAGGTGCGGGCCCTCTCCTCGACGTAGCTGCGCGCGGTGCCGCGTTCGATCGCGGCGGTCAGGACCGGCGCGCCCTTCCCCCTTCCCAGGACCACGGCGAGAACGATCAGCACCGCGACGGCGGCGCCCAGCTTGATTTTCAGGCCGCCTTTCTTTTTCATGACGCTTCCTCCTCTTTTTGACGCTCGATCCGGGCGTTCGCCCGGGTTCACTCCTTGATGCTCAACGCCTCCACCCAATCCATCGACCTGATGCTGCGCATGACCACCCACTGCGAGATAAACACGAAGAGCGCGGCCAGGACCACGGTGTAGACTACCGAGATCGGCGAGATCACCGCCGGGAAGGCGTAGAAGTCGTTGCGGAAGGACGTCATCATCGCCCCGATGCCCAGGTAGGCCAGGGGGATGCCCGCCAGCGTCCCCGCCATGTTCGTGGCCAGGCTTTCGCGGAAAAAAAGCGCCCCCACCTGCCGGGGGGTGTAGCCGAGCACCCGCAGGGTGGCCACTTCCCTGCGCCGTTCCTCCAGGGAAATGAACGAACCGTTGAGGATGGAGCCGAAGAAGATGACCGCGGCGAAGACGATCATCACCGCCGCCATCGTCATCATCCCCTGGCTGAACTGCCGGGAGAGGACCAGTTTCTCGGCCCGGGTGTCCCCCACTCCCTCGATTTCCGGCATCGCCGACACCTCCCGGAGAAACTCCCGGCGCTCCGGCTCGGAACCGTCGGTCTTGATCTCGATCGTGTCCATGGCGCCGGTTTCGCCCATGATCCGGTTGAGGTAGGAATAATCGGCGTAGACGGTCAGGCCCAGCATGCTCCTGATGATCCCGGCCACCGGCAGGGAGACGGTCCCGGATGCGCCCCGGACGGGAACGACCGCGAGCCGTTCCCCCGCGTTCACCTCCAACTGCTCGGCCAGGCGCTCGGGAACCAGCAGCCCCGAGGGGGGGACGAGCACCCGGCGCCCGTCCGCGGCGCAGGGCACGGTCAGGCTCCCCCCGGGGAGGATGCCGGCGATCGTCCCTTTTTTGGAGTGGTTGCGGTTGAAGAAGGTGCAGTCGAGGTTGAAGACCGGCTCCGCCGCCGCCACCCCGGGCAGGGCGGCCGCTTCCAGGAGCGCGCCCCCTCCCCGGTAGTCCCGCAGGCCCAGGTGGAAATCGGCGCGCATGACCTTGTCGAACTGGAAATCGATCAAAAAGTCGAGGGAATCAACGAACCCCAGGGCCAGCAGGAGGATGAACGCCCCCAGGGCGCCGGCCACCACCGCTCCCGCCGTCCGCAGACGGTTGCGGAAAAGGTTGCGGACCGTCACCCGCTGCAGCGCGGTCAGCCGGTTCCAGAACGAGGGGATTTTTTCCAGGGCGATCGCTCCCCCCACCGCGGGCGGGGGCGGGTGCATGGCCTCGGCCGGCTCCAACCGGGCCACGCTGCGGATCCCCCGCGCGGCGCCCAGCACCGCGAACAGGAGGGCGATCCCCCAGGACAGCCCCCAGAGCCCGGGATAGACGTCGTCGATCAGGATGGGGAACGTGAAGAAGTTGCGGTAGTACCCGGTCAGCGAACTGCCCAGGGCGTGTCCGATCAGGCAGCCGGCGACTCCCCCGGCCAGCCCCACCACCACGCTGAAAAGCAGGTAGTGGCCCAGCAGCGTCCGGTTCCCGTAGCCCAGGGCCTTGAGCGTCCCCACCACCGTCCGCTGTTGCTGGGCCATCCGGGAGAGGAGGACGTTGAGGACGAGGGCGGCCACCCCCAGGAAGAGGAGGGGAAGGATGGTGGCGAGGCTCTGGAGCCCCTGCATCTCCGAGGAGAGCATCATGTTCGAAAACTGGTTGCGGCGCGTCACCGAGGAAAACACCCCGTACGGTTCCAGGCGCGCGGTCAGTTCCTTCAGGGCCAGGCGCCTCTCCCCGGGACCCGAACCGGGCCGGAAAATGCCGACGACGCCGTTGCAGGCACCGGCGAAGTCGAGAGTATCCTCGGCGTACGAGCGCTTCACGAAAAACACCCCGTAGGCGCCGGGTGTGTCCATGAGGGTGCCCGGGGCGGTCAGGTAGATGAATTCGGGACTGATGGCGGTGCCGACCACGCGCAGGGACCGCTGCCGTCCGGCCACGATCAGGTCCAGCGTGTCCCCGGGTCCGAGACCCCGGGCGTCCGCGAACTTCTCGGAGACGATGACCTGGTTGCTGACCCCGGGAGTGAAGTAGCTTCCCGACCTGACCACGATATCGTCGATGGCCGCGCCGGCTTCCTCGGGCATCGACATCAGCAACCCCCCGACGGGTCGGTCCGCGCCGGGGATGACGACCCGGACCGCCGCCGTCACCCGGGTGCGGACCCGGGCGACGTCATCGAGCGAGGCCAGGCGGGCGACCTCGGGCACCGGCGCCTTTTTGACCTCGATCCAGAAATCCGCCATCCGGCAGGCGTCGTAGTAGGCCGCCCGGGACTTTTCCAGGTTGGCGTAGGCGGTGAGCATGGAGACGAAGGAAGCGATCCCGGCGGCGAGGATGGCCACCACCGCGCTTAGCAGCCGCCAGCTCGAAGCCAGGTCGCGGAGCAGTTTGCGGTCGAGAATCCTCACCCTCTTCCCCGGCCTGCCGCCCGTCTCACCATTGCAGCCGGTCGGCCTCTTTCGGACTGTCCCGACGGTCGACCTTGACGATCTTCCCGTCCTGGAGATGGAAGACGCAGTGGGCCAGTTCGGCGATGGCGGGCGCGTGGGTGATCATGACGGTGGTGGTGGAGAATTTCCGGTTGAGGTCCTGGATCAGGGAGAGGACCTTGACCCCGGTTTCCCGGTCGAGGGCGCCGGTGGGCTCGTCGCAGAGCAGCAGCCGGGGCTGTTTGGCCAGCGCTCGGGCGATGGAGACCCGCTGCTGCTGCCCGCCCGAAAGCTGCGCGGGGAAATGCCCGGCGCGGTCCCGGAGGTCGACCAGGTCCAGGGCTTTCAGGGAGGGGATCGGGTCCCGGACCAAGTCGGCGACGACGTCGACGTTCTCGGCGGCGGTCAGCGTGGGGATGAGGTTGTAGAACTGGAAGACGAACCCGACGTTTTCGCGCCGATACAGGGTCAGGGCCGCCTCGGAGTAGCCGGTGATCTCTTCCTTGTCGAACCAGATCCGGCCGGCGGTGGGGCGGTCGACGCCTCCGATCATGTTCAACAGCGTACTTTTGCCCGAACCGGAAGCCCCCAGAACCACGCTGATCCGCCCCCGGGGGATCTCGGCGTCGACCCCGCGGAGGACCGGGACCTCGACTTCCCCCATCAGGTAGGTCTTGGTCACTCCCTCCAGGCGCAGGGCGCACCCGGAATCCGCGGGCGGAGGAGGAGGCGTCGTTTCCGGTTGGACCTGCTCTGGCATCGTTCCCGCGGACAAACGCCGCCTCGGCTCCTCGGGTTAATCCCCGGATTCTTTCTTAGCGCTCTTTTTGGAAGCGTCCGGGGCCGGAACGCTCGCCGGCGCGGCGTCCTTTTTCTTGGCCTCGCCGTAGCCGGGTTTGCGGTAGTCGGTGGCGTAGAAGCCCGACCCCTTGAAGATGATTCCCGCGCCGGTGCCGAGCAGACGTTCCAGCTTCCCGCCGCAGATCGGGCACTTCCTCAGCTTGCGGGCCGTCATCGGCTGAAAAACCTCGAACGTGTGCCCGCAGTCGCGGCATCGGTAATCATAGGTGGGCATCGGTCGCTCCTTGCCTTCGATCCGTCCTGGAGACTTATGTCTTGATACCCGATCGGCGCGAAGAAGGCAAGCTCTATCCCCGGGTCCTTTCCTCTGGCGGGCGGCGGCGGCGGCGGCTATTATTGCAGCCATGGACTCCGCGGCCCTGAAAACCTACCTCGCCGAGCGGGCGGCCCGGATCGACCGGGCCCTGGTCGAAGCCATGCCCGCCCCTACGACCTTCCCCGAGCGCCTGCATCGGGCCATGCTCTACAGCCTGACCGCACCGGGCAAGCGCATCCGTCCCATCCTCTGCCTGGCGGCGGCCGCCGCCTCGGGGGGCCGGGAAGAGGACGCCGTCGCCCCCGCCTGCGCGGTGGAGATGATCCACGCCCACTCCCTCATCCACGACGATCTCCCCTGCATGGACGACGACGACCTCCGCCGGGGCCTTCCCACCTGTCATGTCCGGTTCGGCGAAGTCACCGCCCTCCTGGCCGGCGACGCCCTGATCTCGGCGGCCTACGCCGTCCTGGCTCGGGCTCCCCTGGCCGACGAGACGGTCCGGCGCCTGGTCGCCGCCCTGGCCGCGGCCGCGGGCAGCGAGGGGATCTGCGGGGGGCAGGAAGCGGACATGGCGGCCGAGGGAACGGAAGCCGGCCTGGAAGCCGTGGAGACGATCCACCGCTACAAGACCGGGAGCCTCCTCCGGGCGGCGGTGGTGATGGGCGGAATCGCCGGCGGTGCGGCCCCTTCCCGGCTCCGGGCCCTGGGCGACTACGGCTCGCGCTTCGGCCTGGCCTTCCAGATCCGCGACGACCTCCTGGACGTGACCGGAAACCGCGAACAACTGGGTAAGACCCCGGGCAAGGACGCCTCCAAGTCCAAGCCCACCTACGCCTCCCTTCTGGGAGCCGAGGGCTGCCGGAACGAACTCGACCGGCTGGTCGGCGAATGCGCCCGGGTCCTGGAAGAGTTCGGCACCGAGGCCGACCCGCTGCGGGCCCTGGCCCGGCTGCTGGACGCCCGGGAACCATGAGCCGGGAGGAAGAGCTCATGGAGAAGGGGCTCGACGACGTCTACCGGATCCCGGAGCGCCCCCCATCGCGGTTCGGACGGAAGTTCCCCACCGTTTACTTCCTCGAACGCCTGGCGGAGGCGATCGCGGCCACCGCCCGGCTGACCCGCAAGCCCGGTCTGACCGACCGGGAGTTCGTCCTTTCCTGCCGGCGCCCGATGGAAGCGATGCTCGCCGTGGGCGCCCGTCTCGAGATCGACGGCTTGGAAAACTTCACCGGCCTGCCCGGCCCCTGCGTCTTCATCGGGAACCACATGAGCACCCTGGAGACCGTCACCCTCCCCTGGCTGATCTGGCCCTGGCGGAGGGTGAGCTTCGTGGTCAAGCGGGAACTCATGGGCTACCCGGGGATGGGCCGGATCCTCGCCTTCATGCGCTCCATCCCGGTGGAAAGAACCAATCCGCGCCTCGACCTGAAGACGGTCATGTCCCGCGGGGAAGCCCTTCTCGCCGAGGGATGGGCGGTGGTGATCTTCCCTCAGGCCCATCGCCGGGACCGCTTCGATCCGGGAGCCTTCAACACCATCGGAGTGCGCCTGGCCGCCCGGGCCGGGGTCCCGGTGGTCCCCGTCGCCATCAAGACCGACGCGTGGGCCCCCGGGCGCGTGCTCAAGGACTGCGGGCGCGTCCGGCCCGACCGGCCGATCGTCTTCAGTTTCGGAGCCCCGATCCCCGCCGCGGGCAACGGCCGCGAGGCCCAGCGACGGGTGGTCGGCTTCATCGCCGACGTGCTGGCCCCCTACGGGCTGGCCGAACCCGAACCCGGAGAAACGCCATGAACCGCCGCCGATCCGCCGTTCTCCTCATTCACTGCCCCGACCGCCAGGGGCTGGTCGTCGCCGTCACCGGCTTCATCCAGGAGCATCGCGGCAACATCGTCCATCTGGACGAAGTCGTGGACGGGGATTCCGGAACGTTTTTCATGCGGGTGGAGTGGGAGCTGGAAGGGTTCACCATCCCCCCGGAACGGATCGCCGAAACGTTTCAAACCGCCGTGGCGGCCAAGCTGGCCATGGTCTGGAGCCTGTATTTTTCCGAGGACGTCCCCCGGATGGCGATCTTCGTCTCCCACCTTCCCCACTGCCTCTACGATCTGCTCGCCCGCAGACAAGCCGGGGAATGGCGGGTCGACATCCCCCTGATCGTCGGCAACCATCCCGACCTCGAAGACGTGGCCCGGCGCTTCGGAATCGATTTTTACTGCTTCCCCGTCGACGCCGGCAACAAATCCCGGCAGGAAGCGGCGGAGCTGGAGCTGCTCGAGCGCAACCGGATCGATTTCATCGTCCTGGCCCGCTACATGCAGATCCTCTCCGGCGGTTTCGTCGCCCGCTACCCCAACCGGATCATCAACATCCACCACTCCTTTCTCCCGGCTTTTCCCGGCGCCCGGCCTTACCATTCCGCCTACGAACGCGGGGTGAAGATCATCGGGGCGACCAGCCACTACGTTTCCGCGCAGCTGGACGAGGGCCCGATCATCGCCCAGGACGTGATCCATCTTTCCCACAAGGACCAGGTCGCCGACCTGATCCGCAAAGGCCGGGACCTGGAGAAAACGGTTCTGGCCCGGGCGGTCTGGCATCACCTGCAGCGCCGGATCCTGGTCTTCGGGAACCGGACGGTGGTATTCGACTGAACCGAGGTCTTTGCTCTTTCCTTCCCGGGATCTTTGTCCGATAGTATGCCATGCGCGCGCTCAGGAAAATTCCGGGGGTCCCTCTCCTGCTCCTGGGCGTCTTCTCCTTCCTCCTGCCTTCCTCCGCCCTCTCCTGGGGATCGTGGGAGCACCAGGTCTGCGGGGAGGTGGCCGAACTGGCCCTGCTCCCGGCGGCGCGCCGCCAGATCGATCTCCTCCTCGGCCCCGGCGTACGCCTCAGCCAGGTGGCCAACTGGGCGGACGAGATCAAACGCGCCCGCCGCGAAACCGGTCCCTGGCATTACGTCAACTACCCGCTTCGGGATAGCGAGCCCGGCTTCAGCGTGTACGAGGCCGACGAGGGCAACGTCGTCACCGCCCTCGAGGAGCAGCTGCGCCGCGCCGGCGACTGGACCCTTGAAACCGAAAAGCGGGCCGAAGCACTCAAGTTCGTGGTCCATTTCGTGGGCGATATTCATCAGCCCATGCACTGCGCCGCCGGTGAAGACCGGGGAGGCAATACCGTGGTCGTCTTCTTCGACGGGTCCCGGACCAACTACCATTCGGTCTGGGACAGCCGTTTCAGCGGGTTCCGGGACCGGTCCCCCGAGCTTTTCGCTCTCCGCCTGTGGGAGCTGAGCACCCCGGGCTTCCGGGAGCGCGCCGCCGCGGGTTCCCCCTACGACTGGATGGTCGAGTCCCACGTTCTCGCCCGGGACTTCGCCTACCCTCTGCTGGAAAAAGCCCGCTCCTGCCAGCGCACCCGCCGCCCGGAACTTTCCGGCGTCTGGGCCCGGGCGGCCCGGCCGCTGATCATGCGCCGGCTCTTCGTCGCCGGGGTCAGGCTGGCCGCCGCTCTCAACCGCACCCTGGTTCCGCCCCCCCCCACCCCGGCGCCCCCGCCTCCGTCCCTGGAGAACTCCGCGCCTGATTACGCTGACTAACTCTGATTAGGGGGGTGAATTCAGGGTTCAGGGTTCAGGCCCTCCGCCTAGTCCCCTTAATGGGTCCACAAACCTGCCTGCCGGCAGGCAGGTTTCACAGATGAGAGAAAGAGGATTCAGAATTTTTTCTCTATGCACTATGCGCCATGCTCTATGCTCCCCCCAGAGGCCGAGGAGGGGGCGTCTCCTTCCTGAACCCTGAACCCCGAACCCTAAGGGGTCCATGGCGGAGGGGTTTTTCTCTATGCCCTATGCTCCATGCTTCTCTTCCCCTGAACCCCCTCTTTCCCCCTCTGTGACCTCTGTGGTTCAGTTCCCTTCCCCCTACCTGTGAAAGGCGTATCGAAGCCGGATCAAACTTCCTTGTAGATCCGCCAGACCGCCCAGAGAATGGAAAGAGAGGCGACGAAGAAACAGATCCTCAGAAAATCCTGGCTGACGGAAAAGGAGAAGAGGTGGGACAGGTCATAAAAGACATACACGGCGAAGGTCAGCGTCAGACCCGCCCCCCAGGTCTTTTTCTTGTGGACCAGCAGAGACAGCCCCAGCAACGCGACCAGGACCTCGAAACCGATCGACACGATCTGCACTACATTCACACCGCGCCTCCGATGTTGCGGTTTTCCGCGGGCCGCAGCCAAGGCCGTTTCCCTCGGCCGACTCGGCCCTGGAATTTTTGCACCTGATTACTCTGATTAACTCTGATTGGGGGTGATTCAGGGGTTCAGGGTTCAGGGTTCAGGGTTCAGGGGGGGCATAGAGCATAGAGCCCGGCATTCCCAGGCCGTATTCATCCCCTTAAATCCTCTGTGCCTCTTGTGCCTTTTGTGGCTAACCCTCTCCCCTTCATGATCTTCATGCCCTTCATGGCCGAACTAAGATTACGCAGATTGGGAAATAACGGAGTGCTCCCACTATCTCCACCGAGACACTTTCACCCCGCCTTTAATCCTCTCTAAAATCTCTGTGACCTGTGGTTCAGTTTCCTCCCTCTACCCCCCCGAGATTGCTTCGTCGCCCCGGCTCCTCGCAATGACCTCCGATATCCCGTTCCCCCTGCTCCCCCCAAAAACCTCTCCTTATCTGTGTAAACCTGCCTGCCGGCAGGCAGGTCTGTGGACTCCTCCTTCCTGAACCCTGAACCCCGAACCCTGAACCCTAGGGGGGGCCGGCGGTGGCCTCGTGCCCTATGCTCTCTGCTCCCCCCAGGGCTACTGAATACTGAATTCTGACTCCTGAATTCTATTCCTGCCCCTGAACCCCGAACCCTGAACCCTAGGGGGTTCGTGGCGGAGGGGTTTTTCTCTATGCCCTATGCTCCATGCTCTATGCTCTCTGCTCCCGTATCCTCCGGGCCGGAGGCGGGCTTGGCCTGCCAGGGCCAACGATGCTCGACCTCCATCTGGAGAGCCATGCTCAGGAAAGTCCGGATCAGTACGATCAGCCCCAGGGTGACGACGTTGGCCAGGGTGGGAGCGACCACCACCGTCCGGATGATGTCGCCCGCCACCAGGAACTCCAGCCCCAGGAGGATGGCCCGCCCCAGGTCCTGGCGGTACATTTTGTAGCCCTCGTCGGCGCTGCGCCGCCGGAAGAGAAAGCGCCCGGTCGCCGCCAGGGCGCCGACGACGATGATCAGAACCCCGACCGCGTCGATGCCCGTACCCGCCGCCGCCATCACGTCCCGGTAATAGTGCATGCTTCCTCCTTTTCGATCACTCCGGCGAACGGGAACGCGGAGCCCCGCTCCGGCCCAGCCCCAGGAACCGCTGCAGCCGTTTGAACACGTTTTCCCGGCGCAACGACTCCGAAACGATCTTCTCTCCGATGTCCTTGAGCCCGGCCAGGGCCTGGGCGTTCTCGGACCGGCGTTTTTCGACCAGGTCGGCCAACAGCCCCGGGATCTTCTCGTCCATCCCCAGGAGGGCGGCGAAGGCGTCGGAGCCGAAGCGCAGCACCGCCGCTTCGCCCCGGGCGGTCACGGTCGCGGTGCGGGGGAGCCCGGTGATCAGGCTCATCTCCCCCACCAGCGCCCCCGGACCGAGTTCGAAATCGAGGGGTTCCTTGCCGTCGTACTCGATCCGGCAGGCCAGGGTCCCCGAGGTTATGATCAGGCACCAATCCCCTTCCTCCCCCTGGCGGAAGAGCACCTCTCCGTCGGTGTAGCGCTGCCGACGCAGCAGGGGGGCCAGGGCGGCGGCTGCCTCCTCGCCGACCACGGGGCGCCCGGCCCCGTCGAGCAGGAGGGAGGCCAGGTCGCTGCGGGCCAGGTCCCGGGCGGTCGCCCGCAGGTCGGCGTCCTCCGGGGGCATCGTCCGCTGCCGGTAGACCACGGCCATAAAGTCGTTGAGGAGCTTGTCGCTCATGGGGAACGGAATCTCGATCCCGTTGCGTTTGAACTCGTACCAGATCATCCGGCAGACGTCCCCTTCGATGGGGACCCGGTCCTGGTAGCGGTTGCTCCAGAAACGGAGCACGTAGTTGATGCCGTAGTCCTGGTAGGCGGTGACGTAAGCCGTGGGCGCGGGGCGCTTCATCACCTCCGGAACCGCCCGGACGGCGCTGAGCAGGGCCGCGATCACTTCCCCGGGAGCGTCGGAGTAGCTGGCCCCGACGTCGATCTCGTGCCGCCGCAGGGGGGTGGGGATGGAGAGGTTGCGCACCTCGGAGGAGGAAACGACGCTGTTGGGGATGATGACGGTATGCCCTCCCACCGTACGCAGCCTGGTTTCGCGCCAGTTGGTCATGATCACCTTCCCCTCGCTCTCCCCGATCCGCACCCAGTCGCCCGGAACCACCGAGCGGGTCAGGTGCAGCGACATCCCCGCCAGGAGGTTTCCCAGCACTCCCTGGAGAGCGAAGCCGATAACCGCGGTTACCAGCGCGGTAGAGGCCAGCAGGGGCGAGATGTCGATGTCCATGATCACCCGCATGATCCAGAAAAGAACGCCGACCAGGACCACTACCCGGATGATGTTCCGCAGCAGGGCCGGGACCGGGAACTCCTTTCCCCGGATCGAGAAGGAACGCAGCAAAAGCATCTCCAGGAGGTTGACGGCCAGGAGGGTAGCCCAGAAGAGGTACCAGCCCGCCCGGTAGGAGGGGGCGGGCGGGACGATGCCGCAGCCGGGGAGGACGGCCCGGAAGAGAGGCCAGCTGACGAGGAGCACGGCCAGGGGGAAGACCACCCCGGCGCCGGCCCGGATTTTGCGGCGGACCAGAACCGTGATCGCGGCCGCGGCCAGAAAAGCCAGGCCGAACCCTCCCAGGCCGGAAAGAAGCACGACGATCTTACCGAGCAGGCTCATGGCGCCCCCCTTTCAATTCGAACTCCATCCCCGCCCGGGCGAAAGCCGCGCCCGGGAAAAGCTCCCGGGCTTCCAGCTCCCGGGCCATGAGGATCTCGTCCACGCTCTCGGGAGAGTGGTGAATGATCATGGTCCGGCGAGCGCCGATGACCTGGCCCAGGGCGCAGGCTCCATCCCAGGTGTTGTGCCCCCACCCTTTCCGGACTTCGTACTCTTCCTCGCTGTAGGCTCCGTCGATCAGGGCCAGGTCCGGGTACCCCCCCCGGGTGGCCAGGCTCCGGAACAGTTCCTTCTCTTCCGGGGAGGACTCTCCGTACTCGAAGTCGGTGGCGAAGAGAAAGCTGGAGCCGGTGGCGGGCTCTTCCACCCGGTAGGCGAACCCTCCCCCGGGGTGGTGGACCGGGACCCAGCGCACCCGCAGGCCGCCGTACTCCAGGGGAGCGTCGAGTCCCAACGGGGGAAGATCGATGAACTCGACCCGGGCCGGGGCGGCCGTGGCCGAGACCGGCCAGAACGGCTGGGCCAGGAAGCGGGAGAAGACTTCGGCGACCCCGAACCCGCCCGGACGCGGGGAAGCCACCCTGATCTCCCAGTCATCCCGCATCAGGGGCGGAAAGGCGGGGAACCCGATCAGGTGGTCGAGGTGGTAGTGGGTGAGGAGGATGAGAACCTGGTCGCGGGAGCCTTCCGCCAGGGCCGCGCCCATTTCCCTGAGCCCCGACCCGGCGTCGAGGGCCAGGGCCTCCCCCTTTCCCCCCTCCACCAGGATGGAGGTCGTCTCCCCCCCGTAGAGCATGTACTCCGCCCCGGTGACCGGACTGGTGCCCCGTACTCCGTAGATCCGCACTTTCATGGTTTTCCCCGTTACTTGTTTTCTAAATTCCAGACCCCGTCCCAGGCCCCTTTCCCGGAGGCCAGTTCGCGGCAGCGGGCGAGGTAGACCGCGGCCGCCGGATCGTTCGGCAGCCCTTCGAATATCCCCGCCGCCCCCGCCCAATCCCCGGCCCGGCAGAGTTCCAGCCCCCGGGCAAAGGCCTCCGCCCGGGGGGCGGCGGCGGCGCCGGTGTCGCCCAGGGGTTCGTAGACGCGCACGGGTTCGCGCCGCCCGACCACGCGCAGGTCTCCCAGTTCCCGACCCGGGAAGACCCCGCCGGTTTTTTCCCAGGTGAAGGCCGAGACCATGATGAAGGTCCCGAAAGCCTTGTTCGCCCCTTCCAGGCGCGAAGCCAGGTTGGCGGCGTCGCCGAGCACGGTGTAGTCGAACCGCTCCCGGGAACCCATGTTTCCCACCACCACTTCCCCGGTGTTGAGACCGATGCGCATTTTCAGAAGCGCCCCGTAACGCTCCCGCAGCGTCTCCCGGATCCCGTCGAGCCGCGCCTGACAGCGCACCGCCGCCCGCACCGCCCGAACGGCATGGTCTTCCTGCTCCAGGGGAGCGTTCCAGAAAGCGATGATCGCGTCCCCCTCGTACTTGTCCAGGGTCCCCCCCTCTTCGAGGATGATGTCGGTCATCTCCGAAAGATAGTCGTTCAGAAGCCCCGTCAGCTCCACCGGCCCGAGCTTTTCCGAAAACGTCGAAAATCCCTGGAGGTCGGAGAAAAAGATGGTCAGTTCCCTGCGCTCGCCGCCCAGGGTAAGCCGCCCCGGGTCCTCCAGGAGCTTCTCCACCACCTCGGGGCTGAGATAATGCCGGAACGCGCTCTTGATGAAGGCCTTCTGCCGGCCTTCGGTGGCGTAGCGGTAGACCATGCCCCCGAAGAGGGCGAGAACGGCCCCCGCTTCCGGGGCGACGATGGGCCAGACGTAGCCCGCCCGGTAGGCCGCGAACCCGGCGATCCAGGGAAGGGGCAGCACGACGGCGCAGACGACGACGCTCCGGGACGCTTTGCGGGACCGGGAAACGAGGAGACCGGCGATCAGCGCCAGGACGATCGATCCGGCGGCGGTCAGCGCCGGCGGAGTTTCGCGCAGGAACCCCCCCGCCAGCAGGTTGTCGAGCATGACCGCGTGGACGAGCACGCCGGGAGCGACCGGAGATACCGGCGTCGCCCTCAGGTCGAGAAGACCTCCGGCGCTGAAACCGAAGAGAACGTAGCGGTCGCGGAAAAATTCCGGATCCAGCTCCGGCGGTTCCCCTCCCTGGATCAGGGCCTCGGACCGGATCACCGCCGCCGCCGAGACGGGGCGGTAGACCTCAGTTCCTCCCGGGTAGCGCAGAACCGCCTTGCCCTCCCCGTCCAGCGGTATCCGCGCCTCCCCCAGCCGCAGGACCCCGGCGGCGTAGGCCGGGACCGTTTCCGGAACGGGGACCAGATAGGCCCCCAGCCCCAGGGAAGCGACCGGCTCCCCGCCCAGGAACGCAACCGGGGCCGCCCGGCGGAAGACGGAGTCCTGGTCGGGGAACTCGGTGACGTTGGCCAGCAGCCGGCAGGCCGCGGCGTACTCGGGGATGGGGATCGTCGCCGACCGGAACCGCGGCCGGGAACGGGCCGCGAGCGCTTCCCAGCCTTCGCCCCTCAGCGGCACCCCCGGCAGACCCTCGGGGAAAACGGAGGCGGCCGCCGTGTCCCGGGAGAGGGAGAGCGCCCCCACCACCGGAGGTTGGCCGGCGGCGACGGCTTCGACCAGGCGCAGATCGTCCCCCACGCTCCAGACCGAGGGCTCGGTGTAGAGAACGTCGAGGGCCGCCACCCGGGCTCCGGAGCGTCCCAGAAACGCCAGCACGGCCCCGTAGACCTCGCGGGGCCAGGGCCAGGCCCAGCCGTTCTCGTTCTTGCCCCAGTCCAGGCTCTTCTGGTCGAGCAGGACCAGTCGGATGCGGTCCGTGGCCGGCGACGGCGCGGCAAACAGACGCTCCCGCCAGTCCCAGGTTGCGTCTTCCCAACGCTGGAGGGGGCCGGCCGCTTCCAGGACGACGGCCAGCGCCCCCCCGGCCAGTCCGATCAGGAACCCGGCCGCGAGTTTTTTCCGTTTCCCTCCCGCCACCCGACGTCCTCTTCCCGGGGTCAAACCCCGCCCATGGAGTCTTCGAAGCGCTTCCGCCGCACCGGCGGCGGCGAAACCGGGGGAACCGCCGCCAGCTCGCTCTTGATGTCCTCGATCCGATCCTCGGGGTCCGGATGGGTTTTTCCGAAGCCGAGGTCCCCGGGCTCGACCTCTTTATCCATCTGGGCGAGCATGCTGGCCAGGGCCCGCGGATCGTAGCCGACCCGCTTCAGGATGACGATGGCGCTGGCGTCGGCCTCGCTCTCGGCGGAACGGGCATACCCGCTGTTCATCATGGTGGAGGTGATGTCGCCGATGCTTCCCTCGAAGGCGTCGGTCAGTTCCGCCAGTTCCTCTCCCCCGAAGGACCGCGCCGACTCCGCGGCCAGGATGTTGAGGGCGCTGGTCAGGCGGCCGCTCTTGATCGCCTTGAGGCCGTGCTCGTTCTGGACGTGGCCGATTTCATGGGCCAGCACCGCGGCCAGCTCGTCTTCGTTCCGGCAGAGGCCGACCATGCCCCGGGAGATGAAGATGAACCCGCCGGGGGCGGCGAAGGCGTTGATCTCGTCGGTGTCGAGGAGGAGGAAATGGTAGCCGCCGAAGGTCTCCGGCTTATCCGAAGCCGCGGCCAGGGTCTGCCCCAGTTCGTTGAGGTAACGGTTGGCATCGGAGTCGTCGTAGACGGAGTAGGTGCTGAGGACCGTCGCCCCCACCGCCCGGCCGATGTAATACTCCTGCTCGGGGGTGATGTCCTCGAAGGTCTTCGCCACCGCCTTGGAACTGCGCCGCAGGGATTCGGCCTGCTCGGGGCTCATGGTCCCGGTCGACTCCCCCACGGTGGCGCCGACGTCGCCCAGGCTTTCCAGGGCCTTGCATCCGCCCGCCAGAAGCGGGGCCGCGGCCGCCAGGACCGCCAGCAAACGCAGCGGCGCCTTCATCGAGCACCTCCCCCGATCATGGTCACGCCGCCTTCGCGGAGAAACCGCTCCATCTGCTCGGGGGTGACGACGAATTTCTCCATCCGGTCGATCCAGGTGAAGTCGATCTCCCGGTTTCGCTCCTTGAACTCGGCTTCGATGTCGGAGTTGAACCCCTTTCCGGCCAGGGCCAGCTCGTCCGCCGTGGCCCCCGTGCCCACGTTGCTCCCGCCCGCCTTGATCTCGATCTCTTCGTCGGTCAGGGCCGAGGAGTGGACCCAGCCTTTCCTCCCTCCCGGGAGGGAGACCAGGGACCAGCCCTGGCTTTCCTCGGTGACCGAAACCCGGTCCCCGTAGTTGAGCGTGGCCACGATCTTTCCCAGGAACGAGGGCCGTTCCCTGATCTGGGCTTCCCTCACCTGGATGTTGAGCAAGTCCGCCGCGGCCGAGCCCGCGGACAGAACCGCGGCGGCAAGCGCGCCGCCCACTATGAGCCCTTTCATTCCTGCACCCCCTGCTGGTTGCTGTCGTTCGTTCGAGAAAGACCCCCGGCGATCTTCACCGCCAGGGCCGCCGTCCTGAGACGGCCTTCCGCCGAACCCGCCGCTTCGGCCGCGTCCAGCGCGGCCGCGGCCGCTCTCAGGGCCTCCCGGCCCCGGCCGGCGGCGGCGAAACTGCGGGCGGCGCGGTAGTACCGCTGCGATGCCCGCCCCGGGTCCTCCGCCCGGAGCCAGGCTTCGCCGGACCGGGTCAGGGTCGCGGCCATCCCCGCGTAATCGCGCTCCAGGCGCTGCCGCTCGGCCCGCTCGTCCCAAAACCCGGCGGCCTCGGGCCACCTTCCGCCGGCGGCCGCCGCCCGCGCGGCCAGGGCGCAGTACTCGGACCGCAGCGGCGAGTCCGGGCCCGGGACTTCGATCTTTTCCCAGACCGGCCCGGGAGGGGCGCCGCTCTCCAGGAGTATGCGCACCCGCAGCAGCTTCGTCTCCTCGCGCTGCTCGGGGGTGGGCTCCCCGGCGCCCGCTTCCAGCGCGTCCAGAGCGGCGGTGGCCCGGCCCGGCTCCCCGGCCTTGAGGGCGACTGCCGCTTCGATCAGGCGCAGGGCCGGAGGCGGTCCGCCCAGGCGCTCCGACTCGATCAGCGACTCGTCGATCAGCTTCAGGGCTTCGCCCGAAGCCCCCTGCGCCGACAGGCAGAGCGCCAGGTTGGCGGCGGCATTCGTCACCGAAGCGGGGTTGTCCGTCAACCACGCCCGGTCCAGGGCCCGGCGGTAGAGCCGCTCCGCGTAATCCCGGTTCCCGGCGGCATAGGCGCGGGCGGCGCTCCGGGCCAGAAGCGCGTACTCGGAATCGAGCGGGGGGCCGGGGTCGGGGGTGGAGCCGCAGCCGACGAAAGCGGCGCCGGCCAGGACGCAGCCGACCGCCCGGAGGATCGCCCCCAGCGCCTTCATCGGCCGTCTCCCGGGGATTCTTCCAGATCCAGGGCCCCGGGCCCCAGGAGCCCGGGGTCCCGGGGGTTGGGCTCGACGTAGCTCCGGATCAGCCAATGGCGCTGCACCGCCTCCAGGAGCCGGCGGGCCTCGTCGAGGGAATCGCGCATCTGCAGGACGGTGCCCGGGGCGTCGTCGACCTCGCCGGATATGGTTTCGACCATCCCCGGCAGGGGCGCCGCCGCCTGCTTCAGCTTCCCCGTGATCTCCCGCAGGTCGGCCACCATCTCCCTCACCTGGGCGGCCATCTCCGGATCGGTCAGGACCGCGCCCGCCGGGCCTTCGCCCTCGGCCAGGGACGCGCTGATGCGCCGGAGGTTGGCGATCAACTGCATGATGTCGCCGTCGGGGCGCCCCGCCTCCTCTCCCAGTTCGGCGTAGACCTTGAGGGTGATCCGGGCCTGTTCCATGACGTCCCGGGCCTGAAGTTGGATCTCCTCGAGCGTGGACTGGAGGGTTTCGGTGATCTCCTTGTCCCGGCGGCAGGGGATGAAGGAATCCGGCGCAAGACGTTCCCCCTTCCCCCGGGTGATCTCGATGTAGGCGTCTCCGGCGACCACGAAGGCCTTGCGGATGACCGCCTGCGAATCCTTGCGGATGAAGCGGACGAAGTCCCCCCGGATCTCGATCTTCCCTTCCATGCTCCCGTCTTCCGCCACGGAGATGTCGGGGACGGTCCCCACCGTCGTCCCCAGAATTTCGACCCGGGCGCCGGGCACCAGACCGTAGGAACCGCTCTCCGGGAAAGTCACCCGGTATTTGGTGACCGGCTCGAACCACTTCTGGGCGTTGGCGGCGAAGTAGATCCCGGCCGCCAGCAGGGCCAGGACGAGGATGACGAAGACTCCTACGATCTCGTTGACGTAACGGAATTTGAACTTCTGGGCCATTGTCGTTCCCCCATCGTCAATCCTGAAGCACCAGAGCCGTCCCCTCCAGCCGGTAACTCCGGGAAGGCAGCGTCCCGGGCTCCGGGAGGGTCGCGGGCTCGTCCGTTATCCATACCGCGGCCGCCCCATCCCCGAGCATGCCGGCCACGGCGGAGTGGAACATCCCCCGGTGTTCACTATAAACCCCGGAAAAGGGGTTTTCCAACAGTATGAGACGCGGACGGCCCAGGAAGGCCCGAACCCATTCGTAGCGCCGCAGGCGTTCGGCGGCCTCCGCGGCCGGGCGAACCGGCGGCGGGGGGGGCAGATCGAACCGTGACGAAAGCTCGGCGGCGGCGGCGGCGACGGCCGCCGGGGGTTCGCCGGTATGGTGGCGCGCGGCCAGGGTGATGTTCTCGTCGATGTTGAGGTTGCTGATCCAGGACGAGGCGGCGAAAACCCGTCCCGTCTCCCCCCGCCGGCGGCTGGATTCCGAAGGGTCGGCCTCAGCCCAGTCGCGCCCTCGGAACCTCACCTCTCCCGCCGACGCGAGGACCAAGCCCTGGGCCAGGTCGGCCAGGACGAAGCGGGCGAGGTTGACCCCGCGCCCCACCGTGATCAGGGCCGCTTCGCCGGGGACAAGGCGGAGGTCGACCCCTTCCAGGGAGGTGCCGGGGCGGCCGTCGCCCCGGCAGCAGGCTCCGCGCAGTTCCAGAACCGGGACCGTCTCTTGTGCCCGCGGCTCAGGCATAGGTCAGAACCGAAATGACGGCCATGGTCAGGAAGAGGGCGGTCACCGATTTCACCACCGCCCGGGTCGCGAATATGGGGATCTCGTGCCGGCTGGTCGCGCTCATCCCCTCCAGGCAGCAGATGGTCCCGGTCAGCACCCCCGGGAAAAACGACTTGGAGATAAAATTGGTGACGTCGGCGGGCGTGATCGCCTTGAAGACGCTGCGGGCGAAGACCAGCGGCGATTCCTGCCCCCCTCCCAGGAAAAGGCCGCTGACGAAGCCGCTGACGAAGGAAAACGCCACGAAGAGGACCGAGAGGCAGAAGACGGAGACGGTCACCCCCACCACCCGGGGCCAGACCAGGTAGATCATCGGATCCAATCCCAGGGAATCGAGGAGCCTGATCTCCCCGGAAACGCTCATCGACCCCAGCTCCGTGGCGATGGCGGTCCCGCTGCGGCCGATGACGATGAAGTTGACCAGCAGGGGCCCCAGTTCCCGGATCAGAACCGCCACCAGAATCGGTCCCAGCAGGGCCGACTGGCCCACCCGGGTCAACCAGAGCTGCGCCTGCACCACCACCGAAACCCCGATCAGCAGCGCGATGAAGATGACGAACCGGGAAGCTTCCACTCCGGTGAAGAGGATCTGGCGCGCCAGGACGTCCCGGACGGTCCGTTTCCAGGTTTCGCGGCGGCGGCTTACCAGAAAAACGGTAAGCGCCGTCGCCGCCAGATCGCGCAGATAGCATACCCGGGAAATGGCGGAGACGCCCATTGCTGTCAGTATTCTTCTCATATTCGCTTTCCGCCAAGAATTCTCTGGAAATTATACCCGTTCCCTGAGACGATTTTTTACTAAATTTATTCGCCGCGAAGAAGGTGAGCAGATGCAGTTGGGTCATATGAACTCCCCGTTCTTCCCCCTCGACGAGGAATTCCGGTTCGCGGCCGGCGCCGGGTTCGATTTTCTGGAATTGACCATCGAACCGCCGGCCACCCCGATCGAGGAGCTGGACGCCGGAACCATCCTGGAACTTTCCCGGGAGCACTCCCTGCCGGTTCCGGTCGGCCATAACTCCTGGTACATCCCCTATGCCAACCCCCTGACCTCCGTTCGGGAGGCCTGTCTTCCCTACCTGGAAGCCTGTTTCGACCTCTGCCGGGACGTGGGAATCGACCGGATCAACGTGCATACCAACCTTTCCTATTCGAGCAAACTGCTGAAAGAGGTGATCCGCGCCCACGTCGAATTCCTCACCCTGGCGGCGGCGGCGGCCGGGGCCAGGGACATCCGGCTGATGCTGGAACCGGTCGGGAGCAGGTACGACACCTTCGAGACCATATCCCTGATCCTGGACAGCGTCGAAAACCTCCACCTGCACCTCGACCTCGGACACGCCAACATCACCGAGCCCGACGGGGGCGCGGCCCTGATCGCCCGTTACGGCCCCCGGCTCCTCCACGTCCATGTCTCCGACAACCGGGGGGACGACGATCAGCACCTGCCGCTGGGATGCGGGAGCCTGGAACTGGACCGGATCCTCGGCGCCCTGCGCGAGGCCGGCTACGACGGCACCTTTACCCTGGAGATATTCGCCTCCGACCGCGATTACCTGCTCATGAGCCGCGACATCTTCCTGGCCGCCTGGGAGAAAACCGAAGACTGAACCGAGCCGCCGATAAGGAGAAACCGATGAAGAAGATCTGGATGCTGCTCCCGGCCGCCCTGCTTTCCCTGGCTTCCGCCGGCGACGGCGAAGAGGCCGGGCCACCGTCAACACCGGAGGAAACCGTGAACCGACCCGCCCCGATAACCGCCGTCATCGAGACCGGCAGAGGACCGATTCACCTTGTGCTCTTCGCCGACCAGGCTCCCCTGACCGTAGCCAACTTCGTCAACCTGGCCCGGCGCGGATTTTACGACGGGGGCTCGTTCCACCGCGTCATCGACAATTTCATGATCCAGGGGGGGTGTCCGCTGGGAACCGGCAGCGGCGGCCCCGGGTATACCTTCGCCGACGAATTCTCGCCCGATCTGCGCCACGACCGCCCCGGCGTCCTTTCCATGGCCAACCGGGGCCCCGGCACCAACGGGAGCCAGTTTTTCATCACTCACACCGCCACCCCCTGGCTGGACGGGAAACACACCGTTTTCGGGCGGGTGGCGGGCCCGGAAGATCAGGCGGTGGTCGATGCCGTCCGCAAGGGCGATCGGATCGTCTCCATCCGCATCGACGGCGACTGCGGCGAGCTGATGGAAAAAATGGCCCCGCAGATCGAGAACTGGAACCGGATTCTCGATGCCGTCCGGCCCCCGGCGCCGGGCGATTGAGGAGACCGGGGCGGCGTTGAGGGCCCGGGCGGCAATCGCAGGTATGGTTGCGGCCGCGGTCTGGACCGGACCGGCTCCCCTTTTCGCCGCCAAGCTCAACATCGTCAACCACTACAGCCCGGAAAACAAAAACCGGGAAAAACGGCCTTCGACCGACTATATCATCCTCCACACCACCGAAGGGGCGACCGCCGGGTCCCTGAAGAAAGTCACCCGCAACGGAGAGACGCACTACTTCGTCGACCCCGCCGGGAAAGTCTACCGGATCATCCAGAGAGACCGGATCGCTCTCCATGCCGGGCGGAGCATGTGGAACGGGAGGGCCAACCTCGACGACGTCTCCCTCGGAATCGAGGTGGTCGGCTACCACAACCGCGACCTGACCGCGGCTCAATACGTCGCCCTGAAAGAGCTGCTCCGCCAGCTCCGGAACATCTACCGGATCCCCGACGAGAGGGTCCTCACCCACTCCATGGTCGCTTACGGCCTGCCCAACCGTTGGCACGCGACCTCCCACCGGGGGCGTAAGCGGTGCGGGATGCTCTTCGCCCGCAAAGACGTACGGGTCAAACTCGGCATCGAACGGGCGCCCGACTGCGATCCCGACGTCCGCGCCGGGCGGCTCACGGTCGGCGACCCCTACCTGGCCCGGGTCCTGTACGGCTCCCCCCGGACCCAGGAAGAGGCGCTCAGCCGCTTCGTCGGCGCCGACGCCCAGACCATAGCCAAGGGCCGCAGCGCCTGGGACGTCGCCCGCGACCAGTACAACTCCCCCCAGACCGTCTATATTTTCCCCGACGGAAAGGTCCTGCGGGGGAACGAGATCGTCGCCTGGGGCTCGATCCCGGCCGGGACCCGGGTGATCCTTTCCGACAACCAGCGCGACAACCCTCCCGAAACGATCCGGATCCTGGGGAGGGACGGGTCCACCGCCGCCGAAATCGCGGGGGGCGAATACGCTTCGGCTTCCACTCTCTACCTCTACCCCGACGGCCGCTACCGGTTGGGGAACGATCTGACCGCCGGCGATTTCAAGACGCTCCCCGTCAACACCAGGATACTGCTGGGATATTCGGTCGCGGGCAAGGTCACTCCCGAAACCAGCGCCTTCGACATCTGCGGCCCCGATTGGAACCTGCCCGCCACCATCTACTTTCTGCCCGACGGACGTCTCCTGCCCGGCAACGAGATCGGCGAAAAGAGCATCCCCCGGGAAACGACCGTCTTCACGCGCCGGTGAAACGGCGTCCCGATAAGAACGGCAACGGCCGGCGCGAGGCCGGATCCGACCGGAACGCCTACCTCAAAGCTCACCGCTGCCCCCGGGGGGAACTGGGCCGAACGGTCGCCCGGCGGATGAACCGGCACCATGCCCCGTTGCGGGCCTGGGGGCTGGCCCGCTTCGCTCCTCCGCCCGGGGCTCTGGTCCTGGACATCGGCTGCGGCGGCGGCGCGACCGCCCGCGACATTCTGAGGCGCCCGGAAAACTACTCGGTGATCGGGATCGATCTTTCCGAGGACATGGCCCGGTATTCCCGGCGTCGCAACCCCGGGCGCGGGCGCGCCGCTTTCGTGGCCGCGGCCGCGGACGGGCTCCCCTTCCCCTCCGGCGCTTTCGCCGCGGTCACGGCCTTCGAGACCACGTACTTCTGGGCCGATCTGGTCGAAGCGGCCGCCGAAATCGGAAGGGTGCTGGCCCCCGGCGGAACCCTGCTCATCGTCAACGAACTCTACCTCCACCCGAAATTTTCGGCCGGGGACCGCGAACTGACCGAGCTGATCGGAATGGAGGTATGCACGCCGGAACGGTACCGCTCTCTCCTGGAGAAAGCGGGGTTGACGGTCCTGGGGACGTTTTTCGCCGATTCCGCCCCCTGGATCGCCCTGGTCGCCGGACGCGGCGGAGACGCCGCTTGAACTCTTCCCACGTCCTCTCCTTCGACCCGGAACCGGGCGACGGTGACTGTTGCCGGGGTTGCGACGCCTGCTGCCGGTGGGAAGGGACGGTGTTCTTCCCCCCGGAGAATCTCCCCGGCATAGCCCGATGGCTGGGGATGGACGAACGGGAATGCGCCGAAACCTACTTCGAGCCGGCGCCGGACCGGCGACGCCTCCAGGCGGTCGAAACCGCCGACGGGCGGTGCCCTTTTCTCGGCGCCGACGGCTGCCGCATCTACCCCTTGCGGCCCCCGGCCTGCCGGAGTTTCCCCTACCGTTGGCAGCGCCCGGAACCCGAGCTGATGCGCCAATGCCGCCTCTGGAGAACCCTGCTCTGGCGGGCGGCCCGACGCGGAGACCGCCCCCGGACTTGACACGAGTTCCCCGCACCAACGGATCGTTTCCGGAGCGGGCGTAGGTCGTTAATTGCCGGAGAGGGGGATATCGTCCTCGTGTCCGTAATATACCCTGGTGAAACCCGGGAGATTCCACAAACCGGCCGACGGGCGAAAAATGCCCAAGGTTTTCGCCGCCCCGCCGTAATAGGCCGGAACCGGAACGTCACCTTCCCGGGAAAAATACCTCCGGGTAACCCCTTTGAGGACCCATAAACCATTTGTTCGTCTGAGGATCGCCGGTTCGGCCGTGCCGTCCCCGTCGTAATCCCCGGGGAGGGGAATATCACCGTCCTTTCCGAAGAAAGCGCCGGTGATATTCCGGATGAGCCATAACCCTTCCGGCGGGCTGAACACCGCCGGATCGGCGGTACCGTCCCCGTTATAATCGGCGGAAACGGGTAAATCTCCCTCTTCTCCCCAATAAATCCTCGAAATATCCGCGATGAACCACAAGCCGTTTTTCGACCTGAACACGGCCACATCGGTCGTGCCGTCCCCGTCGTAATCCCCGGGAACGGGAAGATCGGAGTCGATCCCCAAATACCTCGCGGTAATGCCCCTGATCCTCCACATGCCCGTCGAGGGCCGTCTCAAAGCCAGGTCGGTCGTGCCGTCTCCGTTATAATCGCCCGAGGCGGGCAAATCCCCCGGTCGACCGAAATAAACCCGGGTAATGTCTCTCAATAACCACAACCTCTGCTCCGCCCTGAATACACCGATATCGTCGGAACCGTCGCCGTCATAATCCTGGCCGTCAAGAACGAGTCGTTCGAGGACCGGTACCGGGGTCACGGCAACCGTGGGTGTCGCCGAGGGAGCGGGAGTAGAACTGGGCGTCGAACTGGGAACGGCCGTGGGTGTCGCCGATGAAGAAGGAGTAACCGAAGGCGTCGGGGTCTTACGGGCGGTGGGGGTGGTCGAAGGCGTTGGGGTAGCGCTGGGCGTCGAACTGGGAACGGCCGTGGGCGAACCGGTCGGGGCGTGCGTCGGCGAAGGAGCCGGGGAAGGAGTCGTATGGAAGATTTGAAACTGATCGAAAACGACGGAGTCGGTGTCGATCGCCCAGCAGTTCAATTCATGGCCGTCGATTTCCACCAGCATGTGTTCGTGGGTCATTCGGGTGAAAATCGTCCAATCGGTGATTTCTCCGGTCCTGTCATTCAGCCTCGATCCTCCCCCACCGGTAATAATGTGGCAAACCCCGTCCTTGAGGCTCCTTTCGTATTCGTGGATATGTCCGGAAAATACGATATCGACCCCGTGCTCTTCCAGGATCGGGCAGACGTCGTTGATGACCGTGGCGGAGTAGGTGCCCCCCGAAGACCAGCCGGGGATATGAAAAAAGACGAATTTCCACTCGCGGTCGGTGGAACTGACATCATTTACAAACCAGTTCCATTGCCCATGGTCTTTGTCCAACTCCAAGCCGTTGTTCTCCAGAATGGTGAAATGAGCATTGCCGTAGTCGAAACTGTAGTAATACTCATCCCAACCGTTCTCGGGCAGATGGAAGATATCAAGGTACAACTGTGGTTTATGGTTAGCCCAACCTTCATCTACATAGTCGGTCCATTCATGATTGCCCAAGACGGGCCATAGGCAGTAATCCTTGCAGAGATCCGTTTGTTCCGAGAAAAATTTTTCATACTGTCGGATCACCGGCCCGGAATCGACTATATCTCCTACAACCAGATAAAAGGAAGGATCGTCCTCCATGATCTGGCCGGCGACGTAAGGCCAACGGGATATGTATTCAGTCCAATCCATCGTGGTGTCGGCCGCAACCGCGAAACGGAACTTGGTGCTGGTGGCGGAAAAAGTGGTGAAGCTATGGACATCTCCCATGCTCACACCGTCGGCCGAGGCTCGATAATAGTAACGGGTTTCGGCGTTCAGATTATCGAGCAGGGCTTCACATCGGACCATGGGAGGATCGGCAAAGGCAGTCTGATAATTGAAGATCGTCACCTCGGCCGCGGTCTGCCATGCGAAGGAAGTGGCCGACTGCAGACCCCATTCCACTAAACCGTTGCTCACCGTATAGTTCGTCCACCAACAGACCCAGACCGAGTCGGTCGTCATCGATTGGAGAAACGGCCCGAACCAACATGCCGGGCTGGGGGTCGGCAGAGGAGAAAGGGTCGGTACGGGCGTGGGTGACGGATATGCCGTCGGCGCGGCCTTTCGGGGGAGCCCCCAACTTTCGCCGGGAATTCCGGCAACACCGATCATGCCCAAGGCGGCACAGCTCCAGCGGCGATACCGTCCAGTCCTTACCCGGGCATTCAAGCGCCGAGGCCTGATGAATAGCGCCTTTTTTGTCATGTGCATCGCTCAGACAGCGACAAGAACGTCGATCCCGGCCCCTCCTTCGGCTGTCGCCCGTGCAATCGTTTGGGCTCGATTGCCTTGGATATCGATAGTTTAACACGATATTCCGACAAGTCCTACGGCGATCTCACGGCCACGGAACCGGGACGTAGATTTCCCATCTTGAATTTCTGAAAAGACATCCCACGCCCCCCCCGCTCGGAACCGAGCCGGCGGCCGGTCAGCGGCGGCGGGATCGCGGGCCGCCGGAGCGGCGGGGACGGCCCCCCGGGCCCGGGGAAGAAGTCCGGCGGCGGGGGCGGACGGGGGGAGGCAGGGGCTTGAGCAGTTCTTCTTCCGGCTCCCGGCAGACCAGGTTTTCGCCGATGTACTTTTCGATGTCGGGGATCTGAAACGCGTCCTCGTCGCAGGCGAAACTGACCGAAATGCCTTCCTCCCCCGCCCGGCCGGTGCGGCCGATGCGGTGAACGTAGTCCTCCGCGTCCATGGGCAGGTTGAAGTTGATGACGTGGCTGATCCCCTCGACGTGCAGCCCCCGGGAAGCGACGTCGGTGGCCACCAGAACCCGGATGCGGCCGTCCCGGAAACCTTCCAGGGTGCTCAACCGTTTTTTCTGGGGGACGTCCCCGGAAAGCATGGCGGTGTTGATACCGTACTCCTCCAGGGACTCCATCAGCCTCCGGGTCCGGTCCTTGCGGTTGCAGAACACCAGCACCCGGTCGAGGCCGTGGGACTCGATCAGGTTGTAGAGGATCTTGAACTTTTCCCGCGCGGTGGTGATGTAGACCACCTGGTCGATGGAATCCACCACCACCTGCTCCGGCTCGATTTCGACGAACTCCGGCTGCCGGGTCCAACTCCCGATCAAACGCGCGACCCGAGGCGTGAGCGTGGCCGAAAAGAGCATGGTCTGCCGCGAATCCTTGGGCGGCGTCCGGCGGATGATCCGGCGCATATCGGGGATGAACCCCATGTCCAGCATCCGGTCGGCCTCGTCTATGACCAGGTGTTCGACCGAACCCAGATCGACCGCACCCTTTCCCATGAAATCGAGCAGACGTCCGGGGGTGGCGATGATGATGTCGACGGGTTTTCCCCTCAGTTCCGTCTCCTGACGGACGTAATCCATTCCCCCGTATACGGACAGTATCCTCAACCCGGTGTACCTGCCCAAGGTCCTGGCGTCTTTTTCGATCTGCAGCGCCAGTTCCCGGGTCGGAGCCATGATCAACGCCCGGGGCGTCCCGGAGGGAGCCGACGTTCTCGGGCGTTTGAGGAAATCCGCCATGAGCGTGATCAGAAACGCGGCGGTTTTACCGGTTCCCGTCTGCGCCCGGCCGGCGGCGTCCTTGCCCGCCAGGGAGTGGGGCAGAATTTTTTCCTGGATGGGCGTACAGTACCTGAACTCCGCCTCGGCGATCCCGGCCTGCAGTTCCGGAGGCAGATCGAGATCGAGAAACCGGGTCCGCCCCGCCTCCGGGGGCACTTCGGGCAGAGGGGGGAGAGCCTGGGGCCGGTCCTCCTTATTTTCCTCCCGTACCCGGCCGGAACCGGCGCGGGGGCGCCGGGAACGGCGGTTTCGGGAAGAGCGGCCCGGCGAAGCCGGCGCAGATTCGATCGGCGGCGGCGCGGGGGCCGGAACGGGTACGGGGGCGGTTTGTTCCGGAAGAGTGGCCTTCCGGAGCTTGCTCATGATGTTTTTCAGCATGGAGAACCTTGGGCGGGGCGGGGCATTCAGGTCAGTTTGATCGAGCCCATCCCGTGAGCTCCCGAGGCCGGCCCCAGCCCCGAAGTTTCTCCGGGAACGACGATCCGCGACGATTCCCGGCGACGGAGCTCGTTGATCTCCTCCACCATGCGGTCCATCGCCTTCTTGATGGCTCCGGGGAAAGCGGCGGAAGCGCCGGTCAGGTCGGTTGCCTCCAGGCGCGCGGTCAGAGGGAGGGGCCCCGCGGCCGACATGACGTTGGTCTCGGCGATAAATATGGCTTCCCGGGAAGGGTCCTCGCTTCCGTCCGCCTTCACCGGGACCATCTTTCGGACGGTGGCCAGCTTGAGGTCGGAATATATTTCCTCCCGATAGAAACCGTCGGGGTCGATGGTTATTTCGTCGATACTGCTGGGTTTCGTTTCTTCCATTGTCTTCTCCTTGGCGTATGTCCGGCCCGAGTACTATACCCTAAACGCATCCGTATCCCCAACGTCAATTCTCCCGGGGGTACAATACCAGGGAAAGCCAGCGTTCCCCCTGTTCCCCCAGCCGCCAGCGGCTCCCTTCCCTCACCACGATTCTCGGGCCGTTGCGCCCCAGGGCCCGGCCATCGACCCCGGTGACGACCGCGGCGGATTCCTCCAGCGCGGCCAGCTCGGCGGCAGCGGCGTTTCTGCCCTCCAGAACGACGCCGTTGGCCGTACAGGCCAGCGCCACCCCGCTCCCGGCGAATCCCTCGCCTTTCCAGAGGCGGGGATACCGGCGGAACCAATCCGGAAGGCGGGCGGTGCGGGCGGCGAGGGTGAAGGCCCGGGGTGCACCTTTCAGAAACGTTTCGAAATCCGAAGCGGGACGGAACAGCCTCCAGGCGAAGAACCTCAGGGGATCGAGCCCCAGGAGGTTCCATCCGTGGAAGGAACGGTGGGGGTTCTTCATTTTTCTGGAACGCGCCCAATCCCGGAAACGGTCGTTGGCGATCAGCCCGACTTCGAAATGCAGATGCGCCCGGCCCCGGGGAATGCGGGTCGAAGACGACGAGGTGCCGATCACTCCCAGGACGTCGCCCGCGGCGACGGCCTTTCCTTCCCGCAGGGACGGATCGATCGAACCCAGATGGGCGTACAGGGTGTAGACCGGGCCCAGGGGGTCGTCGTGGACAAGGACCACATAGTTCCCGTAGGAGGAGTTGCCGGCGACCCGGTTGACATAGGCGGCGGTGCCCCGCGCCACCGCCCGCACCCGGTCGGCGGGGACCCCCCGGCGGTTGTGCTCGCGGGCGGCGATATCCACTCCTTCGTGGAACGCGGGCAGGAACCGCTTCCCCGATTTCACGGTCCGGTAGGATCCGTAACGAGCCGAATCCGGACTGCCGGCGGCCGTGGGTTGGAGTACGCCGGGATCGCGCCAGAAGAGAAGCCGGTTCTGGCCGGTGGGGAACGTGAACTCGGCCCAGCACCCCCCGGACGGCTCCCCCCAGCCCCACGGTTCCGGGACCTTCGAAAAAACCGCCGCGCCCTTTTCGGGGAGAAACGCCGCGGTCCCCGCCGCCGCCGCCGCTACCAGCGCCGAACCCGCCCACGTGGGTATCCGCAGACGCGTTCGTTTCGATGTTTCTTTTCGATACATGCACAGATTCCCGTTCTTGCCCGGGGGAGCGAAGACGGGTAGTATAGCCCGTTCGCAACCGGGAAAAAAGGACGAACCCATGACTTTGAAAGCGGGCATCATCGGGCTTCCCCGGTGCGGGAAGACCACCATATTCAACGCGTTGACCGCCGCCGGCGCCGCCGAATTTTCGGGTGCGGAAACGAACCGGGCGGTCGTGGAAGTCCCCGATTCCCGACTGGCCCCGCTGATCGAGATCTACCGGCCTCCCAAAACGGTCCGCGCCGCCCTGGAACTGGTCGATATCCCCGGCCTCCAGGCCGGGAGCACCGCCGAGGGGGGGAGGGGCAACCGGCTGCTGGCCCATGTCAAGGACGTCAACGCCCTCCTCCACGTGGTCGCTTTTTTCCGGGACCCCGGGGAGATCGATCCGGCCGGAGACATCGAGATCGTCGACCTGGAGATGGTGACCGCCGACGTCCAGACCGTGCAGAACAAGATCGACCGCCTGGTTAAAAAATCCCGGTCCGGGGACAAGCAGGCCCTGAAGGAGCTGGAGGCATGCCGGAAGGTGCTCGCCTCCCTCGAATCCGGAGTGCCCGCCCGCAAACAGGATCTGGGGCCGGCCGAATTGGAGGCCGTGGCGGAATGCCACCTCTCTTCGCTGAAACCGGTGCTGTATATCGCCAATCTCGCCTCCGTCTCCGAGGCGGATGGGGAACAGGTGCTCCGGCTGGCCCGCCTCGCCCGCGGGGAAGGAGCGGAAATGATCGCGGTCGCGGGGCGCGACGAGGCCGACCTCAGCGAACTCGAGCCGGACGAGCGGCGGGAGTTCATGGCGGAGTTGGGCATCGCCGAATCCTCGGTGGAACGGCTGATCCGAGCCGCCTACCGGCTCCTGGGCCTGATTACGTTCTTCACGGCCGGCCCGACCGAAGTGCACGCCTGGACCTGCCGCAGCGGCGACTGCGCGCCCGTGGCCGCCGGCAAAATCCACACCGACATGGAGACCGGTTTCATCCGCATGGAGGTCATCCGCCACGAAGACCTGGTCGAGTCGGGAAGCGAGGAGGCGGCGGCCAAGGCGGGGAAACGGCGGCTGGAAGGCAAGGAATATCAGGTCAGGGACGGAGACGTCGTTGTCGTGCGTTTCAGCAACTGAACCCGCCGCGGCGCCCCCGCCCCCGGGAAGGCCGTGACCGTTTCCCGCCTCCACTCCAAGACCCGGGAACTCGGGGGGGAAAGCGTCCCCCGCCTGCTCATCCGCTATTCCATTCCCACCACCCTCGGTTTCGCCGCCTTCAGCATCTACAACATCATCGACCGCGCCTTTATCGGCAAGTTCGCCGGAAGCGACGCCCTGGCCGGGATTTCGATCACCTTCCCTCTCTTCATGGTCTGCATCGCCATCGGCATGCTGATCGGCATCGGAGGAGGAACCCTGACCTCGCTGCGGCTGGGGGAAGGGCGCTACGACCAGGCGGAGCGGATCCTCGGAACCGTACTGGCCAGCTTCGTCGTCAGCGGCCTGGTCCTGACCGCGCTCGGACAGATTTTTCTCGATCCGCTCCTGCGCCTTTTCGGCGCCGGGCCCGCCATCATCCCTTTTTCCCGCGCTTATATGCGGATCCTGATGTCGGTGATAACCGTCGACTTCATCGCCATGGGAACCAACGGCATGATCCGGGCCGAGGGGAACCCCGCCATCTCCATGGCCATCCTGGGGACCGGAGCCGTCCTCAACGTCGGTCTGGACTATCTTTTCGTCGTCCGCTGGGGATGGGGCGTCGAAGGCGCGGCTCTGGCCACCGCTCTGGCCAAGACGGTCTCCGCCGTCCTCATCTTCCGCCACTTCATCTTCGGCCGGACCCGCGTGCTCACTCTCCGGCTCCGGAACCTCACGATCGATCCCGCCCTGGCCCGGGCGATGCTGTACATCGGGGCTTCTCCTTTCACCCTTCAGTTCGTCTACAGCGTCTTCGTCGTTCTTACCAACCGTTTCCTCCTCCGCTACGGGGGGGACACGGCCATCGGCGCGATGGGAATCATCCACAGCCTTTTGATATTCCTGATGATGCCCATCATCGGCCTCAACCAGGGCAGCCAACCCATCATCGGTTTCAACTACGGAGCCGAAAACTTCGATCGGGTCCTGGCGGCGCTGAAAGCCTGTCTCTCCTACGCCGGGTTCATCGGCCTCGCCGGCCTGGCGCTGGTGGAGTTTTTCCCTCTCGACCTCGCTTCCATCTTCACCCCGGACCCCGTCCTGCGGGCGACGGCCGCCCGGGGCATGAGGCTGATGCTGGCCATGATCCCCCTGGGGATGTTTCAGGTCGTCATCGCCAACTACTTCCAGGCCACCGGTCGCCCTCTGGTCAGCATCTCCCTCAACCTCCTGCGGATGATCATCTTCTACCTCCCGCTTCTGTACCTCCTCTCCGCCCTCAGGGGGTTGGACGGCGTTTGGATGACCACCCCCGGCGCCGACATCCTCACCTTCTCGGTCGCGGCAGCCATCCTTTTCAGGGAGTTCGCCCGGGTCCGCGCTCTGATCCCGGCGGCGCCCCGGGACCTTCTTTGACCCCGAGCCGGCCCCGGGCGCGCTTGCCCGGACAAGAGACCGGGCTTACACTGTTATGAAACGGTGAACTCCGGATGAACAGCCGACAAAATCATTCTCCGGCCCCGGGCGACGACGACGAGGCTATGGGCGGGACCGTCTTCGAACAGTCATACCGGGTGTTGGCGCACGAAGCCGAGGCCGACGGCCTGGCCTCTCCCCTGGCCCTTCTCGACCGGCTCCAGGATGCGGCCGGAAGAGACGCGGCCCGATTGGGAGTCGCGATGGAGGATCTGCTCCGGGAAGGCCGAACCTGGTTTCTGGCCCGCTCCCGCATGCGGATCGAGCGGCGCCCGGGGCGCTGGGAGCGGTTTACCGTCGCCACCTGGGCCTCGGGCCGGGAAGGCTTGTACTACACCCGCGAATTCGTTTTTTCCGACGACGGCGGGGCGCCGCTGGCCCTGGCCACGACCGACTGGTTCGTCTTCGACCTGGCCCGGGGACGTCCCCTCCGGCCCGGAGTCCTTCCCCCCTTTCCCTGCCGGGAATCGCGCCTGCTCCGGGAAACTCCCCTGGGCAGGATCCCCGGGATCGAAGCCGCCGAACCCGGGTATTCGGTCCGGGTGCGCCCTTCCGATCTGGACATCAACCGGCACGTCAACAACGCCCTCTACGTTCAATGGGCGCTGGACACGATGCCCCCGGCTTTTCGGGAAGAATTCAGTCCTTTCCTGATCGAGGCGGCCTACCGGCAGGCGGCCGGAGCCGGGGAGACGGTGGAATGCGCCGTCTCCCCTCCGGGCGAAGATCCGGTCCCCGAACGCATTCACCGGCTGGCCCGAAAAGTCGACGGGACGGAACTGGCCCGGGTGCGCACGATGTGGGGAAAGCGCCCGGTGCCCCTCAGGGCGTGGCCGGCGGCGGCTCGGTAGCGGCGCCCTCCGGGGCCGGAAGATCCTCCGGGTCTCCCTTGCGGGTAATGACGGCGTTGCCCGAGGCCTGAGCTTCCTTGAGCCAGAAGAGCAGCGTGTAAGTCTGCCATTCGCTGGACCAATCGGTGGTCAGATCGGTCACGGTATCCGCTCCCAGTTCCTCGCTTTTTTCCGTCACCATGGAGGCGGCGGAATTGGTGGAAACGGTGTCGCGGAAGAAGTGGTAGCTCCCGGGATCGGACCGGCTTCCGGTGATGAGCGGCATGCACTCGAAACCCAGGAAGTAGATGCCCCAGATATCGGAGTGGATATGGGCCACGACTTCGGAACCCTCGGCGGTGAGCCGGCGCCCGGTGAGATCGTCCGTGGTCTGAATGCTGGAACACCCGCCTGCGATCAGAACGGCGGCGGCCACAACGCGCTTCATGCTCACTATCTCCCGGTTACGCCGTGGACCCGATTCTTGTCCTCCCGGCACCGATTTATGCTAGCATAGCCGCCGGAAGTTGCATCCGATAAAACCTCCCGGCTCCGGAGAAAATCAGGAGGGAAGCTCCTGGAAGCATGAACGGCGGCGCGCACAGGAAAAAACGGATTTTCGGGGCGGCCGTGGCTCTGGCCGTGCTGCTGGGCGTCGGGGTCGCCGTCTTCGTCTCGGTCCGCGGCTGCGGAAACCGGGCGGGCGGGGAAAGTTCAAGCGACCGGGGGGAACAAGACGATTTCTACCGGGCCGAAGGCGGTCTTTGGAAACTGGAAACGCCGCTGCCCATCCTCAGGGAACAGAAATACGTCAGCAGCGAACGGGAACTGGCCGACTACCTGGTCTATGAGGGGCTCCCGGGAGAAACCGTGGTCGTGATCGAGGCCGAGGGCCGCTGGAAACGAGTCGAAGTCCGGGAGGGGAACCGGCCGGGAAGCGCCGGGTGGGCCGATGCCCATCGCCGGCGCGCCGAAAAACTGTGAACTCCCCCTCCTCGCCGGGAAACCCGGCTTCTCGTCCCATCACCGCTTCCATGCTCTACAGCCTGCTCCTGTGTCCCCGCCGTCTCGACCTCGACCTGCACGAAGATCCGGCCCGGCGCGACCCGGAAACCGCCTTTCTGAAACTTCTTTGGGAACGGGGCTCCGTTTTCGAGAAAGAAACGTTGGCGGCGATGGCAGCCCCCTGCCTCGATCTCAGCCCCTGGAACGGCGAAGAGAAGGAACGGAGAACCACCGCCGCCATGACCGCGAAAACGCCTTTGATCTACTCGGGTCGGATCCGGGGACAGGGGCTGCTGGGCGAACCCGACCTCCTGCTTCGAAGCGGCGGCGGGTACGCCGCCGGGGACATTAAAAGCGGGACGGCCGCGCGCGGCGAGGAGACGGGAGAAAACGGGAAGCTGAAGACGCCGTATGCCGTCCAGTTAGCCCTCTATACCGATATTCTCGAAGAGATGGGGGCGGCCGCGGCCGAACCGCCCTTCGTGCTCGATGTCCGCGGCCGCAAGGTCGCCTACGATTTGAACCTCCCGCGCGGCCGCCGCCGACCCCGGAGTTTCAGGGCCGACTACCTCGAAGCCCTCGATCGAGCCCGGGCGATTATCGCGCGACCCGGCGCGACCCGGCCGGCCCTGGGCTCCGTCTGCAAGCTCTGCCATTGGAAGAGCCTCTGCGCCCGCCAGGCCGAGGACCTCGACGATCTGACCCTCATTCCCGAACTGGGGCGCCGGCTCCGTGACGCCATCGGGCCCCGCTACCCCACGGTCGCGGCGTTGGCCGCCGCCGACCTGAACCCGACGGACGGCGGGATACCGGGCCTGGGGAGGCGGAGGCTGCGCAAATTCCAGGAACGCGCCCGGCTGCTGGCGCAACCGGACGCCCGCCCTTACCTGACCGCCCCTTTGCCTCCGCGGCGCGGCGACCGCGAGATATTTTTCGATATCGAAGTCGACCCCCTCCGGGACGTCTGCTACCTCCACGGTTTTCTGGAAAGAAAGGAGGGAGGGCGGACGCGCTTCACGCCTTTCCTGGCCCCCACTCCCGCCTCCGGGGATGAAAAGCGGGCTTTCGCCGGGGCCCTCGACTATCTCCGGCGGCGGGAGAGTGCCGTGGTCTATTACTATTCGAAGTACGAACGGACCTGGTGGCGAAAGCTGGCCGAGCGCTACCCCGACGTGGCCGATCGGGAGGAGATCGACGCCGTCTTCTCGTTTCCCGGCGCCGTCGATCTCTACTTCGACGTCGTCAAACCATACACCGAATGGCCCACCCGCAGCTATTCGATCAAAGACCTGGCTTCATACCTCGGTTTTTCCTGGAGGGACGCTTCTCCTTCCGGCGCCGCGTCCATCGAGTGGTACCACCGGTGGATGGAGAGCGGGGATTCCTGCATCCGCGACCGGATTCTGGCCTACAACGAGGACGACTGCCGGGCGCTGGCGGTGCTGCTCGACGGCATATCCGCCCTGAAACCCGGGCCCGGCGGGGAACCCTTCGCGGGGAGGGAGACTTCGTGACCGAAAACGCGTCGCGCACGGTCCTGTTCGTCTGCACCGGGAATATCTTCAGGAGCATGAGCGCCGAACTGGCCTTCAACTCCTGGAACCGCGGCAGTCCCCTCTGGCGGGCCGCATCCGCCGGCATCGTCGCCCTCCCCCAGGCCGTGCGCCCCGCCATTCGGGAGCGCCTGCTCTCCCACGGCCTCGATCCTGGCGGGCACCGCCAGCGGCGCCTGGATCGGGAGATGCTGGGGGAGGCCGATCTCGTCGTCGCCATGGGAACGGACCACCGGCGCTACCTGGACGCCGCCTACGGGTATTCGGCCCCGCTCTTCAACCAGGTCGCGTACGGGGCTCCCCGCCACCTGCCCGACGTGGAGGAGGCGGTGCCGGGATGGGAAGCCGATCCCGCCGGAGTCGACCGGTACGTCGGAAAGGTGGTCGACCATATCGTCGCCGCCATCCCTGCCTTTACCCGGAACCTCGGCGGCTACCTTCCCACCCCCGCGGAAGCTTCGCGGTTGTCCGGGAGAACCCGTCCGGGTATACTCGGCGAGGAAGGGGAGGCGACGAAGTTTCGAGGCCGCGACGGCAACAGGCAAGGAGGCGAGCGATGAAGACAGGCGCCGGCAGCCACGTCATCGTGGCGGTCCATATCACCGACCGGATCAAACACGCCATCGAAGTCCAGCAGATCCTGACCGCCTACGGGGCCCACATCAAGACCCGTATCGGTCTGCACGAAACCGACGGCGGGGCCTCTTCCCCCAACGGGATCGTCATCCTGGAGATGGTGGGGGACGACGACAAGCGCTTCGGGATCCTGGAAGAGCTCAACACCGTGGACGGGGTCGAGGCCAAGGTCCTGGTCTTTTCCCACTGACCGCGCCTCCCCGCGTATGTACATCTGCGTCGATTTCGACGGAACCATCGTCGACTACCGCTTCCCCGCGATCGGGGCCCCGGTCCCCGGAGCCATGGAATGGCTGAAACGCTGGACCGAACTCGGGGGCCGGATCATCCTCTTCACCATGCGCTCCGACGGGCCGGACGGAAGAATGCTGCTTTCGGCGGCGGTCGGCTTTCTCGAGGAGCGGGGGGTGAAACTGTACGGGGCGAACGTCAACCCCGATCAGGCGGCATGGAGTTCCAGCCCCAAGGCCTACGGCCACTGCTACGTCGACGACGCCGGCTTCGGCTGCCCCCTGGTCCGCCCCCCCGGGTTCGCCCGCCCCTGCGTGGATTGGTCGGTGGTCGGTCCCGCGATCGAAGCCCGGCTCCTGGCTCGGAGGCGGCATGAGCCCCCGGAAATCCCTCCGGACGCCGGCCAACGCCCGTGAAGGTCAGTTTCGGCCCAGCCGTTCTTTGAGGATACGGTTCACTTCCCGGGGGTTGGCTTTTCCCCGGGTCGCCTTCATCGCCTGCCCGACCAGAAACGCGATCGCTTTGTCCTTGCCCGAGCGCACCTCTTCGGCCGGGCCCGGGTTGTCGGCGATCACCCGGTCGACGATTCCCTCGAGTTCGGCGGCGTCGCTGATCTGGACCAGGCCCCGTTCCCGGACGATGTCGGAAGCCGAGCTGCCGGCGGAGAACATCTCGGCGAAAACGGCTTTGGCCGTCTTGCCGCTGATCGTCCCCCGGACGACGAGGGAGAGAAGTTCGGCCAAGCCTTCCGGAGAGACGGGGGATTCGGCGATCCCCTTCCCCGCTTCCTTGAGTTTGCCCAGCAGCTCCACCATCACCCAGTTGCTCGCCGTCTTGGGGTCGGCGAGCCGGGCCGCCGCCTCGAAATAATCCGCCAGTTCTCTTTCCGCGGTCAGAACCCCGGCATCGTACGCGGGGATCCCGTATTCGCGCGCGAACCGTTGCGCCCGAGCCGCCGGCAGCTCCGGGAGCTTCTTCCTCTCCTCCTCCAACCATGCCGGGTCGAGGACGACCGGCACCAGGTCAGGGTCGGGGAAGTAGCGGTAATCGTGCGCCTCCTCCTTGCTTCTCATGGAACGGGTTTTCCCCGATTCCGCGACGAAGAGGCGCGTTTCCTGAACGACGGCTCCGCCCTTGTCCAGTATCCGGCGCTGGCGGCGCTCCTCGTACTCCAGCGCTTTCTCCACCGCTTTGAAGGAGTTCATGTTTTTGATCTCGACCTTGACGCCCAGCCCGCGTGAGCCGGCGGGGCGCAGGGAAATATTGGCGTCGCACCGGAAGGAGCCCTTTTCCATATCGCAGTCCGAAACCCCGGCATAGCGCATGACCCCGTGTATGGTTTTCAGGTACTCGTGGGCTTCGCGCGGCGTGCGCAGTTCCGGCTCCGATACGATCTCCAGCAAGGGGACGCCGGTGCGGTTGTAATCCACCCCGCTCCCGCTCCCGTCCTCGAAGTGGACCAGTTTCCCCGCGTCTTCTTCGAGATGGGCCCGGGTGATCCCGATCCGCCTGTCCGCGTCATCGACGGAGATATCGATCCAGCCCGGACCGTTCAGGGGCCGGTCGTACTGGGAGATCTGATAGGCCTTGGGCAGATCGGGGTAATAGTAGTTCTTCCGGTCGAATTTGCTGAACGAGGCCGTCCGGCAATTGAGCGCCAGCCCCGCCCGCACCGCGAGTTCGACCGCTCGGCGGTTCAGCACCGGCAGAACGCCGGGGAGCCCCAGGCAGACCGGACAGACCCGGCTGTTGGGCTCCCCTCCCCATCCGACCGGGCAGGAACAGAAGAGCTTCGATTCCGTCTTCAGTTGGACGTGGACCTCCAGGCCGATTACCGTCTCCCAGGAGTTCATCCCCTCGCCTCCTCGCCGGGTCCGAGGACGGGGGACCGAAGATGGTGCCGGGTGCGGCCCTCGAAGAACCGGGCGACGTCCAGCAGCCTTGGCTCCTCGAACGCGGGGGCGATGATCTGGAGCCCTACCGGGAGCCCGGCGCCGTCGAAACCGCAATTGATCGAAATCGCGGGCAGACCGGCAAGGTTGACCCCGATCGTGAAGATATCGGAAAGATACATCTGCAGGGGGTCGGCGGTCTTTTCTCCCAGCCGAAAGGCCGTGGTCGGCGACGTCGGCATGAGAATGCAGCCGCAGGTTTCGAACGCCCGGTCGAAATCGTCCTTGATCAAGCGCCTGACCTTGAGCGCGCGCGCGTAAAACGCTTCGTAATACCCGGCGGAAAGCACGTAGGTCCCCAGCATGATCCTCCGCTTGACCTCGGGGCCGAACCCCTGCGCCCGGGTCTGCTGGTACATTTCGATCATCCCCTCCCCGGCCCCGGAACGGATGCCGTACTGCACGCCGTCGAACCGGGCCAGGTTGGAAGAGGCCTCGGCGGTGGAGATGATGTAGTAACAGGCCACCGAGTCGGGCAGACGCGGCAGCCGGATCTCCACCAGTTCCGCGCCGGCATCGCGGTAGACGGCGCAGGCCTCCCGGAAACGCTCTTCCACCTCCGCGGACATGCCTTCGGAGAAACACTCCGCCGGGACCCCCAGCCTCATTCCCTCGAGGGTCGGCGGCGGTTCCCGGCGGCAGGACGGAACCGGCAACGGCGCCGAGGTCGAGTCCCGGGGGTCGGGGCCGGCCATGACCTCCAGGGCCAGAGCGACGTCTTCGACCGAACGGGCGAAGGGGCCGATCTGATCGAGGGACGAAGCGTACGCGATCAGGCCGTAGCGGGAAACCCGCCCGTAGGTCGGCTTCAATCCCGCCACCCCGCAGAGCGAAGCCGGTTGCCGGATGGAGCCGCCCGTGTCCGAGCCCAGGGCCAGGGCGCACTGCCGGGAAGCCACCGCGGCCGCCGCCCCCCCCGAAGACCCCCCCGGAACCCGGCATGGATCCCAGGGATTGCGCACGGGCCCGTAGCTCGAGTTTTCGTTGGAGGACCCCATGGCGAATTCGTCCATATTGAGCTGGCCGAGAAAAACCGCGCCGGACGCGCGCAGGCGCGCGACCACGGTGGCGTCGTACGGCGCGGCGTAGCCCGCCAAAATGGCCGAACCGCAGGTTACTTCCCTGCCTTCGACGCAGAGGTTGTCCTTCAGACCGACCGGGACTCCGGCCAGCGGACCCGGGTCTTCACCGGAAGCCACTCGTTCGTCGATCCGGTCCGCCGCCGCCAGGGCGCCCTCCGGATCCAAGCGCAGAAAAGCCCGAACGGTTCCGTCGACTTCCCCGATCCGTTTCAGGGCGTCGAGGGCCGCCTCGCGGGCCGAAAATTCGCCGGCGCGGACTCCGGCGGCGATTCGGGAAGCCGTCATTTCGTGAATCTTCATGGCGGATTCAATCGGAAAGCACGGGGGGGACCAGAAAAAAACCGTCGCGGGTCGCCGGGGCGGCGGCAAGGAAGGCTTGGGGGCCGGATCCGGAAGCGGCGATGTCCTCGCGCATGACGTTGCGCAGGGGGAGAACGTGGTCGAGAGGTTCGATTCCGTCCACGTTCAAAGCGCCCAGTTTCTCCATGTATTCGAGGATGGAGTTAAGCTGACGGCCGAAGACCTGTTTCTCCTCGGCGGTCACCGCCAAACGCGCCAGGCGCGCGACCTTTTCGACTTCCTCCCGAGTTATTCCGCCGTCGTTCACCGCTCGCTCTCCGGACCGTGGGAAGCCAGAGCCCGCACCAGGCGAACATAGTCCCGAGGAGAAAGCTGCTCGGGCCGGGCGGCGGGATCGATGACGGCTTCCCGACAAGCTCGATCGATTTGGCCGGCAGTATATCCCAACCCCGAAGCCCGCTCCAGGGTATTCTTGATCATCTTCCGGCGTTGGGCGAAAACGGTTCTGGCCACGGCCGCCAGGGGAACCCTCAAGTCCCCATCCGCCTCCGGAAGGGGGGCGGCGTCGAGAACCACCACCGCGGAATCCACTCGCGGAACGGGGAAAAAACTGCGGCGATCCACCTTGAATGCCCGCCGGGCGCCCCCGAAAGCCCCGGCCATGACCGAGAGGAGCCCGTACTCCTTGTTCCCCGGCGGAGCGACGATCCTGGCCGCCGCTTCTTCCTGGACCATGCAGACCGTTCGCCGCACCGAAGGAAAGTCGCGGAGCAGGCGGAAGAGCGCCGCCCCGGCCAGGGAATAAGGGAGGTTGGAGACCACCTTCAAGGGGCGCCGGCCCGCCGCCCGCAGGATACGCTCGGGGTCGACTTTAAGAAAGTCTTCCCGGATCAGGGTGAACCCCGTTCCTTCCGGGCAGAAGACGCCGAGAAGGCGGGCGATCCCCCGGTCGCACTCCACGGCCACCACCGGACAGATCTTCCTCATTTCCACGGTCATCGTCCCCAGCCCGGGACCGATTTCGAGGACGGTTTCGGAGTCCGCGAGTCCGGCTTCCTCCAGGATTCGTTCCAGCACGCCTCCGTCGGTTATGAAATTCTGCCCGCGGTCCCGGGAGAGACGGAGACCGTTCTCGGCCAGCACGGCGGAGAGGTAGCCCCGGTCAAGGAGCGGATTGTCCGCTTTCAGCGGGGAGGACATAGGCGGCGCGGCGCAGCGAATCCAGCCAGCGGTCCTGGATCTGCCGCCGTTGGGTTTGGTAGAGTTGGTCCGAAATGGACTGCCAGACCGATTCCAGCGGCTTGCGGCTCGCCTGCTTGCGGCCGGTGACCTTGACGATCTGAAAGCTCCCGGGTCCTTCGATGATCCCCGAATATCCCCCCACTTCGATCCCCTCCACCCCCCGGGCCAGGTCCGAGCGCATCTCCGAGACACTCAGGTACCCCATGTCGCCGCCGGAATCGGCGGCGGGCCCGAGGGAGTAGTCCCGGACCACTTCCGCGAAATCGGCCCCGGAGGCGATCTTCTCCGCGGCTTCGACGGCCCGGCCGCGCGCGGCGGCGCGGGCCGCGGGATCGTCGGGGGCCGGGACCAGGATCATGCTGATCCGGATCTGTTCCGGAGTGGTGAATTCCTGGGGGTGGTCGCGGTAATAATCCATGACTTCGCGGGGAGTGACGTTGACCCGGGAATTCACCTCCCGGTAAACCAGTTCGCTCATCTTGATCCGCTCCGTCAGCCGTTTCCGGAAGGAGTCCTCGTCGAAACCCTCTTCGGCCAGGGAGGCGAGAAAATCTTCTTCGGACGGGAACCGATTCATCGTCTCCCGGTAGTCACGCTCCACTTCGAGGGGATCGACCTGAATATCTTCCCGGCTTTCTGCGGCGATCAGCATCAACTGTTCGTCGATCCAGCCGTTGATGGCGTCGTTGCGGGCCATTTTCTTCAGGGTCGAGAGCTGGCTGGGAGGCGCGCTCTCTTCGTATTGCGAATAGAGCGGGGCCAGCCGCCGCTGAAGTTCGGTGGTGGTCAGTATCCGGTCGTTGACCCGGGCTTCGATTTTTTCTTCCGTTTCCGCGGCGGCGGCCGACGCCGTCAGCGCCGCCGCCGCCGCCAACCACAGTATCGTTTTGCCCGTCACTTCCCGGAGGCCCCGGGGACCGGCAGCGCCAGGGTGCGGAGCAGGTCGTTGTCGACCCGGGGCGGATATTTGCCTTCCAGGGATGCGCGCACTTCGTCCAGGCGCGCTTTTCTTTTTTCCACCTCCAGGCGGGCCATGGCCTCGTCGCGGGATTCTTCGAACGTCTTGACCCTGGGTTCCTTCCGGTCGGTTACCTTCACCAGGAAATAGCCGTATTCGCTTTCGATGGGGCCGGCGAACGTATCGGTCTCCATGGTCCACACCACGCTCTCCAATTCCGTCGGAAGCTGTCCCGGCCGGAAATAGCCCAGATCCCCGCCGCGGGAAGCGGCGGTGCCCTTGGAGACGGCGGTGGCCAGTTCTCCGAAATCGCCTCCCTCCTGAAGTTGCCGCAGAACCTCCTGAGCTTGGGCGCCGGCGGTGCTCATCTCCTCGCCTTCGCCCGGAACCAGGAGCATGTGGCTGACCCTTATCAACTCCGGCACTTCGAACTCGGGGCGGTGGCTCCGGTAATAGGCCTCGATTTCCTCTTCGCGGGGACGGGGAATGGACAGGACCTCTCGGTTGAGATAGGTTTCGACCAGAAGCCGGTCCTGGAAATCCCGCATCTCCTGCTGGAAGGAATCCTCCTGGTCCAGCCCCTCGCGACGGGCCTCCTGGAGTATGAGCTTTTCCAGGATCATATCGTCGAGAAGTTCCTGGGGCGAAGCCGGTTTGAATTCTCCGGCCATGGCCTGGTGGGCGTTCCATTCGTTGGCGAACTGGTCCGGGGTGATCGTTTCTTCGCCCACCACGACCAGCGCCGGGCCCTCCGGTTTCGACCCGCCGCAGCCTCCCAGGATCAGGACGATCCCGGCCCCGATCCCGGCGAACCAATAGAGCGATTTCATGATCCGTTCCTCCTTGCGTGACTACGCGTTATCGTGCGGTGCGGCATTATACCCGTCCGGAGGAGTACGATCAAGTCTTCCCCACGACGGCCCCCGCCAACCAGCGCAGAAAGCGGATAGGCTCCAGGGGGCGCCGGGGGGGCGCCACCACCGCCAACACCTTCCCGTCCTTGCGGAATACGTACCTTCCCCGGTCGGTATCGACGGTATCCGCCCCCGCCCGGGCCGCCGCCAATCTCAGCTCGGTCTCGGCCTTCATGGCTTCCGCCTCGGGAGGGATCGGGCCGAATCGATCGCGCAGTTCGGCTTCCCACTCCCGCAGTTCGGGAAGCGTGCGGATCCGGGACCAAGTCCGGTACATCTCCACCCGCTCCCGCTCGCCGGGGATATAGCCGTCCGGAAGCCAACCGGGGCATTCGAAGACGATGCGAGCGGGCGGGGGTCCCTCTCGCCGTTCCCCCTTGAGCGTCTTCACGCTTTCATCGAGGAGCCGGCAGTAGAGTTCGAATCCGACGGCGGCGATGTGCCCGTGTTGTTCCCGGCCGAGCAGGTTTCCCGCGCCGCGGATCTCCAGATCGCGCAGGGCCAGGCCGAAGCCGGCGCCCAGCCGGGAAAATTCTTCGATGGCCTGGAGGCGGCGGCGGGCCACGGCGGTGAGCGGAACCGTTCCCGGGTAAAAAAAGTAAGCGTAGGCGCGGCGGTCGAGCCGGCCCACCCTTCCCCGGAGCTGGTAGAGGTCGGCCAGGCCGAACCGCTGGGCGTCCTCCACGATCAGGGTATTGGCATTGGGAATATCGAGGCCGCTTTCGATGATGGTGGTGCAGACCAGGATATCGATCCCGCCTCCGGCGAAAGCCTCCATGACCCGGGCCAGGGCGGTTTCCCCCATCTGCCCGTGCGCGACGGCGGCACGGGCTCCCGGAACGGAGGCCTTGACCCGGGCGAGCACCGCGGAGATGTCCTCCACCCGGTTATGCAGATAATAAACCTGCCCCCCCCGACGCAGTTCCCGGGTCAGGGCGCGGCGGATCTTCTCGGGATCGTAAGGGACGACCGAAGTGCGGACGGAGAGCCTGTCTCCGGGGGGAGTGGCGATGGTGGAGAGCTCGCGGATCCCGGTCAGAGCCAGGTAGAGGGTGCGGGGTATGGGCGTGGCCGTCAGGGTGAGAACGTCCACCAACTTCCGCATCCGTTTCAGCTGCTCCTTGTGCCTGACCCCGAACCTCTGCTCCTCGTCGACGACCACCAGGCCCAAGTCCTTGAACGCCACGTCCTTCTGCAGGAGCCGGTGAGTTCCGATCACGATATCCACCGCTCCCGACGCCGTCCCGGCAAGGACCTGTTTGCGCAGGTCGGGTCCGACCAAGCGGCTCAAACCCTCGATCCGAACCGGGTAATCGGCCATCCTCTCCCGGAACGTCCGGCAGTGCTGCTGCGCCAGAACGGTGGTCGGGACCAGCACCGCCACCTGCTTTCCCCCCATAACCGCCTTGAAAGCCGCCCGGACCGCCACCTCCGTCTTCCCGTAACCGACGTCGCCGCACAAGAGCCGGTCCATGGGCCGGGGGGCCTCCATTTCCGCTTTGACCTCGGCCAGGGCCCGTTCTTGGTCGGGGGTTTCCTCGTAGGGAAAGGAAGCTTCGAATTCGCGCTGCCAGTGAGTGTCGGGTCCGAAGCCGTGTCCGGGAAGATGCCCCCGCGCCGCCTGGACTTCCAGCATTTCCTGGGCGAGGCGGGCTATCGCCTTTTCCGCCGCCGCCCGGGCGCGTTTCCACCTCCCCGAGCCCAACCGGTCCAACCGGGGAGTCATTCCTCCGATCCCGGTATAGCGGCTGAGGAGGTCGGTTTGGGAGGGGGGAACGTAGAGCCGGGCGCTCCCGGCGTAGCGGATCGCCAACCGCTCCCGCGGCACCCCCCCGATTTCGACCATCTCCGTTCCCAGGTAGCGTCCCACTCCGTAATCGAGGTGCACCACGAAATCGCCGGGCTTGAGTTCTTCCGGCCGAACGGAGACTTCGCCGCCGACGCTCCGACGGCGTGGCGCCAGGTAGCGGTAACGGGCGAAGATCTCGCTGTCGGGGACCACGACCAGCCCCCCTTTTTCCCACATGAAACCCCGGGCCAGGTTGCCGCGACGATATTCCAGGCCCGGGTCGGGATGTATCCCGCGAGCGGCCAGAAGCTCCTGCAGCCGCTCTTCCTCCCCCCGGTTGCGGGCCACCGCCCACACCCGCAGGCCTTTCCGCAACCACGCTCCGACCGCCTCCAGGAGCGGGAACTTCTCCTCCCCGGCTCCGGGGGCATACGCGTAGGGATCGAGTCCGGAGAAACCGAAACCGCCGGGGCCGCCGGCGCCCAGGGCGTTGAAGATTATTTCGGAAAATTCCCCCCGGCCGGACAAGGTCATCTCCGCCGCCGCCGGAGGGACCGGCGACGGCCAGACCAGCAGGCGGTCCCGATCCAGATAATCGAAGATCGTCGCCGAGCCCGCTCCGATTCCATCCAGGGCCATGAGGGCGACGCCGCCGATTTCCCGGGTCGAACGCTGCGTCTGGGGAAGAAACGTTTTGAGACTGTCGATCTCGTCTCCGAAAAAATCCACCCTTACCGGCAGTTCGGCATCGATCGGATAGACGTCCAGGAGACCTCCCCTGCGGGCGAACGTCCCGGGTTCGACAACGGGGTCGTCGTGCGCGTACCCCGCTTCGACCAGCCACTCCGCCAGCCCTTCCGGGCCGAGTTCCTTCCCCGGGGAGAGAACCAGGGTCCGCTCCTCCAGCGAGCGGGGAGGGGGAACCGGCTGGCGGACCGCGGCCAAGGTGGCCGCGACGGCCGGGACGGCGCCTTCCCGCAAGGCCTTCAGCACCGCGAGCCGACGGCCGGCGGTCTCGGTCGAAACCGGAAGTTCGTCGTCGGGGAGGGTTTCGAAAGCGGGGAAGATCGCGACCCCGGAACCGGAAAAGGTCGCCGCCGCGGCGACGAATTCGGTCTGGTCCCGTTCGTTGCCGAAGAGCGCGATCCAAGCCCGCGGAAAGTCGCGGGCGGCGGCGGCCATCAGAAACGCGGCGGCGGCGGGGGGACAACCCGGGACCGAGCCTCCACGGCGGCTACGCCACAGCTTCAGGAAACGGCCGTATTCTCCGGTCGACTCGGCGCCCCCCGTCATGAAGCGAGCGACCCTGCCGGTGCGGCCCCGGGGCTCACCCGGCCCCGGATTCGAGCTTGAGGAGGTTGAGAAGACCGCCGGCCAGGACGATTTCCCGCTCCCGCGGACTGAGGAGCAGTACGGTCCGGATGCTCCGGCCCTGCCCGGGGAAGTCCACGGTTATCGGCGCTCCCGCCTCGGTCTCTTCCCGGAGAGCCGGGAAATTCGCCTGAGCTCCCGGCGGGGGCAGCGTCTCGGCGTCGGCGGCGCTCAGAACCAGAGGGAGAATTCCGAAGTTGATCAGGTTGGCTCGATGAATCCGGGCGAAAGACCGGGCTAGGACCGCCCGCACTCCCAGGTAGCGGGGCGCCAGGGCCGCGTGCTCCCGGCTGGAGCCCTGCCCATAGTTCTCTCCGCCGACGATGACCCCGGCGGCTTCATCACGGCGCGCCCGGTCGGCCGCCGCGACGAATCCGGGGTCCAAATCCCGGAACACATACCGGGAAATCTTCTCGATATTGGAGCGCAGAGGCAGGATCCGGGCACCCGCCGGCATGATGTCGTCGGTGGTCACATTGTCTCCGACCCTGGTCAGTATCCGCCCCTCCAGAGAAACCGGAAGCCGTTCGCCCAGCGGAACCGACGATATATTCGGTCCTTTGACCACCTCGACCGTTTCCGGATGCGCCGAGGGGGGGACGATCATGGAATCGTCGACGGTCACGGGCGAGGACGCGGGCAGGACCGGCGGGGTCCCCGCCTCGCGCGGGTCCACGATCGCTCCCCGCAGTGCCGAAACCGCGGCCGTCTCGGGCGAAACCAGATAAACTTCGGCGTCCGCGGTCCCGCTGCGTCCCTTGAAGTTGCGGTTGTAGGTCCTCAGGCTGACCCCCCGGGAGGGGGGCGCCTGGCCCATCCCGATGCAGGGGCCGCAGGCGTTTTCCATGATCCGGGCCCCCGCCGAAATCAGCTTGTCCAACCCCCCGTCCCGGGCCAAGCGGCTCATGACCTGGCGGGAACCGGGGGAGATGACCAGGCTCGTCCGGGGCGGGACTACCTTTCCCTCCAGCACCGCGGCCGCGGTGGCCAGATCCTTCCAGGAAGAATTGGTGCAGCTCCCGATGCAGACCTGGTCCACTTCGATCCCGGCCAACTCCCGAACCGGACGCACCCGGTCCGGGGAGTGGGGGCATGCGGCCAGCGGTTCCAGGGAATCCAGGTTCAGGAGGAGCCGGGCGGCGTAACTCGCCGAAGGGTCGGGGTTCAGTTCCGTCCAGTCTTCCTCCCTTCCCTGCTCCGCCAGGAATTCCCGGGTCCGGCGGTCCGAAGGGAAAACGGAAGTCGTCGCCCCGGTTTCGGCGCCCATGTTGGCGATGGTGGCGCGCTCGGGGACGGAGAGGCTCTCGACGCCCGGGCCGGTGTATTCGAGAATCTTCCCGACCCCGCCTTTCACCGAAAGTTCCCGCAGTACCGCGAGAATGACGTCTTTGGCGCTCACCCACGGCCGGAGGCTCCCTTCCAGGCGGATCTCGAAAATCTCGGGCATGAGCACGGAGTAGGGGCGCCCGGCCAGCGCCGCCGCTATCTCCAGGCCCCCGACGCCGATGGCCAACATCCCCAGCCCTCCCCCGGTGGGGGTATGGCTGTCCGACCCCAGGAGCACGGCTCCGGGACGGCCGAAACGCTCGAGATGAATCTGATGGCAGATCCCGTTGCCGGGACGGGAGAAATAGAGCCCGTAGCGGGACGCGAAGGTCTGCAGGAACCGGTGGTCGTCGGCGTTTTCGAACCCGCCCTGGAGGGTGTTGTGGTCGACGTAGCTGACCCCCAGTTCCACCTTGACCCGGGGCAGACCCAGGGTTTCGAATTCGAGATAGGCCATGGTCCCGGTAGCGTCCTGGGTCAGCGTCTGATCGACCCTGAGCGCGACTTCACGACCCGCCTTCATCTCTCCGCCGGCCAGGTGCCGGGATATGATTTTTTCCGCGATCGTCAGTCCCATGTCCGCGTTTCCTCTCCTTGTTTCCGCCGCTGGCATCGGCCGTAGTATTGTAGCCCAGATCGCCTCCCGATCCAGTCCGGAATCGGGGATTGTTTTTCGGAGGTCGCGGCGGCGGTCAGGAAGGGGATACCAGCGCCGCCGCCAGGATCGCGCGCAGCTCTTCCAATTCGTAGGGCTTGTGCAGGAACCCGGCCAGCCCCATCCCCTGGAAGCGCTCGGTGGCTTCGGCTTCGTTGTAGCCGCTGCAGAGCACGACCTTGACCCCCGGGTCCAGGGAACGCAAAGCCTCGAAGGTGGCGAAACCGTCCATCCCCGGCATGGTCAGATCGAGAATGACGCAATCGAAGCCATCCGGGGAGCGGCGGAAGCGTTCCAGCGCTTCCCGGCCTCCGGAGACGGTTACGGCCTTCATCCCCAGCTTTTCCAGAAACGCCGCGCAGACTTCGAGGACGATGGCTTCGTCGTCGACCACCAGCGCGGTTCCCGGCAGGGTCTCCGGCAAAACCTCTCCGGCGACGGCGGGCGCGGCGGGAATACGGCTCTTCCCCGCTTCTTCCGGAGCGGCGGGGAACAGGACCCGTACCGTGGTTCCCGCCCCCGCCCGGCTTTCCACGAAAATAGCCCCGTGGTGGCCCCGCACGATCCCCAGGACCGCCGCCATGCCCAGGCCCCGGCCCGTGAATTTCCGCGTGAAGAAGGGATCGAAGAGGCGCTGCAGGGTGTCGTCGTCCATCCCGCAGCCGGTATCGGCGACTTCGAGCCAGACGAACTTTCCCGGAAGGGGTTTTTCGGTCAGCCGGCTGGAGCGCAGGTACGTCCCGTCGCAATCCATCTCGCCGGTGCCGAGACGGATGGTTCCCGGACCGGCGCCGATGGCCTCGGCGGCGTTGGTGAGCAGGTTGACCAGAACCTGGTGCACCTGGCCGGAATCTCCCAGGATCGGGGAAAGCCCCCCTCCCAGGCGGCAATCGATCTCGACGCCCGCGGGGACCGCCCTCCGGAGCATCTCCATGTTCCCGGTGACCAGCTCGTTGAGATTGAGCGGGGAGGGAAATACTTTGCCCCCGCCCGAATAAGCCAGCATCTGCCTGGTCAGGTTCGTGGCCCGTTTCACCGCTTCCACGGCGGCCTGCAGGCGGGGGCGGAGCGGGGACTCCGGTTCCAGATCGCGCAACCCCAATTCCAGGTTCCCCATGATGGCGGCGAGGAGGTTGTTGAAGTCATGGGCGATGCCGCCCGCCATCACCCCCAGGCTTTCGAGTTTCTGGACGTGGAAAAAACGCCGTTCCATCTCCAGGCGCTCTTCCTCGGCCAGGTTGCGCTCTTGGTTGACGATCGAAAGCGCCACCTGATCGGCGAGCTGGCAGGCGAAGGTGACCTCATCGGGAGTCCAGCGGTGGGGTTGGCGGACGTGTTCGAGGCAGAGGACTCCGAGGTTACGCCCGGAGGCGCGGATGACCGCGTCCAGCATCGAGGTGATCTGGAGCGGCTTGAGGTAGCTCTCCACGTAGCCCGCGGTCCGGGGGTCTCGGAGGGCGTCGTCGGCGTCGAGATACTTGCTCCGGCTCAAGGCTTCGAATTCGTCGCGGTATTCGCGGCGGGTGAGGACCATCCCCGCCGAATGGCGGCCGATCTTGGATTCGTAGAGGTCCAGGCACATCAATTCTTCTTCCATGTCGTCGAAGAGCCAGACGCCGGCCCTGGCCACGCCCACCGCCTCGGCGGCCAACTCCGTGAGCTGAAGCGAAAGTTCCCTCACTTTGCCCGAGGCCAGATGGGGAGAGACGGAAAGCCGGGCCACCACGTCCTGCTGGCGCTGGCTGCGCTCATAGGCGGCCAGGAGCTCTTCTTCGGCGCGCTTGCGCTTGCTGATGTCGGTCAGGACCATGAGGACGCAGTGCTGGTCGGCGATCTCGATCATATCGGCGGAGAGCAGCGCCTGGCGGACGGCTCCTCCCTTGGTCCGCACCTCCACCTCCTCGTTGCGGGGAGGGCTGCCCTCCTTCAGCGCCTGGAGCAACCCGGCATACGCCGATTCCTCGGCGAAGATGCCCAGCCGCTCGTAACTCTGCCCGATGATCTCGGACCGGGAATACTCCAGGGTGGAGCAGAACATCTCGTTGACGTCCAGAAACCGGCCGTCCTGAAGACTGGAAACGGCCATCAGCACCGCGCTGGAGTTGAAAGCGCGGGCGAAACGGTCTTCGGACTGTTGGAGGAGGGAGAAATCCTTGCAGACGACGAAGCAGGCGGGACGGTTGTTCCAGAGGCCCGGGGTGGCGGTGGTTTCGACCGGTATCACCCGTCCGTCGCGGCTTTCCAGATGCCTCAGCGAAGACGGGCTCTTCTCCTCGATCATCGTCCGGGCCAGCGCGGCGTCGTCCGCGCCCGGGGGGATGGAAGGGCAGAGGGAACCCAGCCCCCGTCTCCGCAGTTCCTCCCGGTGATAGCCGAGCCGGCGGACGACCGTCTCGTTGACGTGCTGGATTCTCCCGTCGCAGTCGAGTACGAAGAGAAAATCTTCCACCGAATTGAAGAAGATTTCGAAGTTGAACCGCGCCTGGTCGGCGCCGCGGCGGACCATATAAAACCCCCCGAGCAACGCGACGATCAACAGGGTGATCGCGATCGGGAGGACGCAGGCTTCCCGGATTTCCGCCTGCCAGGGCCCGGCGCCGATATCCATCCCCAGCACCGCCGTCACCTTTCCCGTTTCGGGGTCGAGAAGAGGCACCAGGGCGCTTACCCATGTTCCCCACCGGTCCGAAACCGGTCCTTCCACCGCCTCCTCCCCCCGGGAAAAAACATCGAGAAGAATTTTCTGAGCCTCCGGATACCGTTGTCCCGGAGGAGAATAATCCGGGGACGTCGGCGGCTCGGAATCGACGAAGAAAAACACCCCCTTCCCGGGCCATTCCCCCATGAGATAAATGAAACGATAGCGGGGGTTGGCGGAACGGACCATGCTCAGCCTTTCCTTGAGCCGCCGATAATCGGGGGAATCCAGATCCCGGTCGGAGGCCGTCAGGTTATCCACCAGGTTCCAGTTGACGGCGTTGGCCACCATCCTGGCTTCGGTGAGAATATCGTCGCGCATGTGGGCGTCTTCCCGGCGCGCCACCCGCCAGGTGGCCAGCGTGCCCGCGAGCATGACCGCGGCGACGGCGATCCGGAACCAACGGCCGTAAGCCCGCGTCCCCGAATCGGCGGCGGGCGGAGCCGGAACCCCTTCCCCGCTTCGATCCGGCCCGGGATTGTCGCTCCGAACAGCTTCTCGGTTCCCCCCCGCCCCGCTATTCATCCATCTCCTCCGATAAGGCGTAACCGGCTCCGATATCCCGGCTTAAGGCAAAAATATTTTGACGCCTCGTACTTGTAGTATAACACGAACCCCGATGGGCCGCCACCCGGCGGCGCCCCGGAAAGGCCGGAACCCGGAGCGGGATATCAAACCCGGAGCCGGGAGAGGAACTCCTCGAAGCGGTCGATCCCCCTCATGATGTTTTCCAGGGAATCGGCGAACGACATGCGGATATTGGTATCCCAGCCGAAAGCGATCCCCGGAACCACGGCGATCCGGGCTTCCTCCAGAAGCCGGTCCGCCAGTTCCAGGGAGCCGAGGCCGAATGCGGAAATATTGGGAAAGGTGTAGAAGGTCCCGGTCGGGCGCACGCAGGTTATGCCTTCGATCCGGGAAAAGCGGTCCATGATCGCGTCCCGGCGACCCTCGAAAGCGAGGCGCATCTCCTCGACGCACCCCTGGTCTCCTTTCAAGGCGGCCAGCGCCGCGTACTGGGTCATGGTGGCGGGGTTGGATGTGGAATGGGATTGAAAGGAGCTGATCGCTTTCGCCACCGGTTCCGGGGCGGCGAGGTACCCGATTCTCCAACCGGTCATGGCGTAGGCCTTGGAAACGCCGTTGACGACGATGGTATGGTCTTTGATCTTCGGCGAGAGGGAGGCGATGGACACGGACCGGAATCCGTCGAAAACCAGGTGTTCGTAAATCTCGTCGCTGACGACGATCAGTCCCCGGCTCACGGCCAGGTCGGCGATTTTCTCCAGGTCCTCGACCGGGTAGATGCCTCCGCTGGGGTTGCAGGGGCTGGCGACCACGATGGCGCGGGTCCGGGGGCTGAGCGCCGCCTGCAGGGCCTCGAAGTCGAGACGGTAGCCCTGGTCTTCCCGGGAGTCGAGAAACACCGGGACCCCTCCGGCCAACCCCACCTGTTCCGGGTATGTCACCCAATAAGGGGATGGAATGATCACCTCGTCCCCGGGATCGAGCACGGCGGTGAAGGCGTTGTACAGGGAATGCTTGGCCCCGCAGGAGATGACGATCTGGGAGGCGGAGTATTCCAGCCCGTTTTCCCGCAGGAATTTCTCCCGGACCGCTTCCACCAGTTCCGGCATTCCCTTGGCCGGAGTATAGCGGGTCTTGCCCTCCTCGATCGCCCGGCAGGCCGCGGCCCGGATGAAGGCGGGGGTGTCGAAATCCGGTTCTCCGGCGGCGAAACTGATCACGTCGATTCCTTCCTTCTTCATGGCCTTGGCTTTGCCGGTGACGGCCAGCGTCAGGGAAGGACTGATTCGGCTGAGTCTTTGAGAAACTTTCATAGGTTATTTCTTCCGGTAGAATTCGGAGATTATCCGTTTGAAATCGTTTCGCTGTATCTCCAGGATCGCGATTTCGCGTTCGAAATTTTCCCGCGAATCCGAGGCATGGGCGACGTTCTCGTTGATGCTGTGGGCGTACATCTTTCGGATCGTAGCCCAGCGGGCCTTGGTCGGATCGGTCGCTCCCAGCACTTCCCTGATACTGGAAATCGCGTTCGGCCCCCGGTAGAGCAGAGCCAGGCATTTTTCCGGTCCGGGCGCCCGCCGAGCGGCGGCGCCCCGGGCGCGGCGGGGATCGACCCCGGACATGGTTTCGATGATACGGTCGAATTCTGCCCGGCCCATGAGCTTCTTAAGGATGTTCACCATCTTCATCAGGTCCGTTTCGGGTATTTCGAAATCGAAGGTCTCGGCCAGGGCGTGTTTGAGGGGGGAAAGGACCCGGTTTTCCATCCGCTCCGGGAGTTCTTCGGCCACCGGTTGATAGAACTTTTCGGCCTGGGCCACGCTCATCTGGATGATCTTGGCCCCCACGATCTTCAAGCCGGTCCGCGAGATGATGTCGATGACGTTGCCGGCGACGCTGCTGGGCCCCTTGAAATTACCGGGTTTGAGCATGACCAGGGTGGTTTCGGTCGTTACGGAGGGGGGGAAACAGCAGCAGCGGCTGAGAATGCCGCCGTCCCGGTCCGAATAGCGCGCCCAGAGCCGGAGGTACGCCTCTGCCTCGGAGATCTCGGGGATGATGAACACCGCCGGCTCGAAATAACGGACCCTTCCCTGCTGGTCCTTGATATAGTCCCCGTAGGTGTCCCGGACCGTCTCCCCCAGGATCGAATCCCGGCTGATCGGCCCCACCACGTGCTCCCGGAGTTCGGCGATGGCGTTTTCTCCCCGGAAAAGCAGAACCAGGACCCGGGGCTTGAGGCCGCTCTCGTCCCGGGTCAGCCAGTGCTCGCGCATGTAGCCGCGGATATGCTCCCGCACCATCCGGGCTTCCGGCGATCCCTTGATCCCGATCAGACGGCATTGTTTTTCCACCAGTTCGCGGCTGGGGGCGAACATCCGGGCTGCCACCAATTCGCAGGTGGTGAGCGACAGAAGCCTGGCGATCACTCCGCCGGTGCGCGATTTTTCGATGGTATAGGGATTGATCCACACCGCCGCAAGTTGAGCCGACATCTCCTACCTCCGAATTCTCCGGCCGGCGGCCGTCGGAACGGCCGGGCTATGCGAAACAAGCAGGATAATCGCTATCCTGCTTGCTTGCTGGAACCGCCCCCCGGAGCCGGGGGGCCTGGATCCGGTCACTTCTTCTTGGGAAGAATCTTGTACATGCCGGTTCCGCAGGTCGGGCATTTTCCCTTCATGGCGGAACGGCCGTTTTTCATGGTGACTTCTTTGGCCTCGGCCATGGGCCTTTTGGCCTTGCATTTAACGCAATAACCTTCCATCCGATCCTCCCGGTTAAGGTTGCTGACTGTTCAAATTATGCTGATGGCGGCTCCCGCAGTCAACACGCATTTAGCGGCGTCAGAAACGGAAATGAGCCCGCGCGCCGAACGTGAGGTAGTCCTTGTCGAAATCCTCGATGCTCTTGAGCTGGTCCACGAAGTAGTAGGCGTCCACGTCCAACCACAGCGGCCCCAGGGGGAGTTGAACTCCCGCCTTGAAGTGATAGGAGAGATCGGACCATTCTCCGTCGCTTCCTCCCAGGGGGTCGTCGTATTTGATGTAGGTCTTGTTGATGCCGACCCCGACATTGACCAGGTCCCCCAGGAGATTGAGGATCGCCGTGCCCATGGGCGTGACCTGATAGTCTATGGACCCGCTGCCCGGGTAATAATTGAGAATGGCTTCCGCCCCGAGAAAGGTCAGAAACTGGACCCGCAGGGATACGAGATAGGAGAGATAATCTTCGTCGATCTTCCAGTCGTCGTTTTCGATCGACCCCAGCATTTTGTTGTAGAACACTCCCGCACCCAAGCCGGCTTCGACCTGGGACCAGGCGCCCGCGACGGGAAGGAACAACGCCGCCGCCAGGCAGACAGAGCCCAAGATTCGTTTCATCCTCACCTCCCTGATTCGGTGCTCGGACGTCGGTTCAACTATACGATACGCCCGGGCGGGGGGCAAGCCTCAAGGGGGGGCGGTTCATTCCCGGCCGGCGCGGCGGATGAAGCCGGCTCCCGCCACCAGGTCTTCCCGGTAAAACACCGCCAGCTGGCCCGGAGTTACGGCTTCCTGGGGACGGTCGAACCTGACCTCCCCTCCCCCGGCCTCCCTCGGAACGAGTTCGGCCGAAGCCGCGGGGTGGGTGTTGCGGATCTTGACCGACACCCGTAGGGGTGCGGACGGCCGGGGAATGGAGACCCAATTGATCTCCGAAACCGTCATCCGTTCGGCGAGCAGCTCCTCCCGGCTCCCCACCACGAGCCGGTTGGAGGAGGCGTCGATTCCGGTGACATAGAACGGCCCCCGCCCCGCCAGGTCGGGGCCCAATCCTCTTCTCTGGCCGACGGTAAAAAAGCATATTCCCGGATGGCGGCCGAGCACGGTCCCGCTTTCGTCGACGATATCTCCGGGACGGGCGGCGTCCGGGATCAGCCTCCGCACCATCGCCCGCAAACCGCCGCCGGCGGTGAAGCAGGCTTCCTGACTGACCGGCATCGGTTCGAATCCGGGCAGGAGCCGCTTCAATTCGGACGCGGCCCGGGCGTCGCTGAACGTGCCCAGGGGAAAGACCAGGCGCTTCAGCTGCTCCTGGCGCAGGAGACCCAGAAAATAGCTTTCGTCGCGTTCCGGAGAACGGTTTTTCTTCAATACCGCCCGTTCCCCGTATTCCAGCCGGGCATAATGCCCGGTGGCGAGGGCCGCGGCGCCGGCGGCGACCGCGGCCTCCAGCAGGCGCCCGGCCTTGAATTCGAGGTTGCAGAGAGCGCAGGGGTTGGGGGTTTTCCCGGCCTGGTAGTCCCGCAGGAACGGTCCCACGACCAGCCGCTCGAATTCGCCGCTGAAGTCGAGGGTTTTCCAGGGTATCCGCAGGCGCCGGCAGAGGTCGTCCACCCGGGCCTCCGTCGTTTCGCGGATGGACCCGGCCGGGTCGGGGGCGAGCAGGAGGTGGTACCCCGTGAGCCGGTAACCGGCCTCCGCCAGCAGGGCCGCCGCCAGACTGGAATCCTTGCCTCCGCTCAGGGCCACGCCGATGCTGCTGCCCGGGGGGGGGATCATCGCTCCAGTATGATTCTGAGGCCTTTCAGGGTGAGGAGCGGGTCGACGACAAAGGGGAGCGACGGCTCCTCCCCGAGGATGAAGCGGGCGTGCCCCCCGGTCGCCACCAGCCGCGTCTCCCCTCCCCAGCCCAGTTCCCGCAGAAGCTTGCCGATCAGGGTTTCGACCGCTCCCAGGGTACCCCAGTAGACCCCCGAACGGATCGCCGAGACGGTGTCTCTTCCCAGCACCCGGCGCGGCTTGCGCAGGCGCACTTCGGGCAGAAGAGCCGCCTCCCGGAAGAGCGCGGCGGTGGAGATCCCCAGGCCCGGGGCGATAACGCCTCCCAGGTATTCGAAGCCGGCGCCGACCGCGTCGACGGTGACGGCGGTGCCGAAGTCGACGACGAGGGCGGGAGCGCCGTACAGGGTGTGGACGCCGACCGCGTTGGCGATGCGGTCGGCCCCCACCCGCGAGGGGAACCGGCAGCCGAAGCGCATCCCGGTATCCGTCCGGAAGGTGAGCTTCGGACACGGGAGGCCCAACTCCCTGCGCACGGCCCCGACTACCGGGGGTTCGCGGGGAGGGCAGACCGAGGCCAACAGCGCTCGATCGATCGGAGCGCCCTGCCGCAAACGAGCGGACAGGGAACTCGCGAAACCGGGGTCGGCGGTTTCGATCGACCACCGCAGAAGGGGCCGGGCCCCCGTGCCCCACACCGCGCCGGTCAGGGCGGTGTTGCCGAGATCGAGCGTCAGCAGACGCGGCGCGGCGGCGTCCTCCCTCCCCCTGCGGCAACGGTCGGTCGCGGTGGCGGACGCCTTCCTCATGGGGCCCGGGCCTCTATCCCCCGAGACCGGCCAGGATTTCTCGAAGCCGGCCGACCTCGTCCTCCAGTTCATCCCGGCGGGCGGCGGTGCGCTCCCTGACTTCAACGGGAGCCCGTTCGCCGAACCGGGGATTGGCGAGGCGGGAGCGTACCCGCTCCAGTTCCTCGAGCGCCTTCTCCAGTTTTTTCTGGAAGCGGGCCCGTTCCTGCTCCGGATCGACCAAGCCGGTCAGGGGCATGAAGACGGCGCTCCCTTCCACCAGGCCCGAAGGCGTGGGGCCTTCCGGAACGAACCCGGAATCGACTCGAAGCCGGGCGTGCCGGATCAGGGCGGCGATGCTCCCGGCCTCGACCTTCAGTATCGCTTCCCGTTCGGGGGAGTCGGGGACCGCCACGATCTCCACCTCGCGGTTCGCGGGGAGGTCGTACAGGGCCTTGAGGTTGCGGGCGGCGGTGACCGTCGCGTGCTTGAATTCGGCGGCGGCGGCGGCCGCGGGATCGATGAAGGATTCGTCGGAAAACGGCCAGGGGCCGTTCGCCAGAAATTTCGTGTTCCCGGTTTTTTCCCAGATCTCTTCGCTGATGAAGGGCATGAAGGGGTGGAGAAGCCCCATGACCCGGGTCAGCACCCGCCGCAGGGTGCCGCGGGTCAGGGCCGCCGCCGACGGCGGAGCGGCGCTCAGCGTGTGCTTCGCCGCTTCCAGGTAACGGTCGCAGAAATGATGCCAGAAAAAGTCGTAGAGACTCAGCGCGGCCGTGTTGAACTGAAAGCGCTCCAGCGCTTCATCCACTTCCGCCGAGGTCCGTTCCAGCCTGTCGAGGATGGCCCGTTCGTCCAGGCCCAGGCCGGGCGCGCCGGGGACCGGGTCGACGGCGGGTTCACCTTCGATGTTGGTCATGACGAACCGGGCGGCGTTCCAGATTTTATTGGCGAAGTTGCGCCCGAGTTCGCACATCTCGTTGGAGTAATATACGTCCTGTCCCACCGGAGACAGGCGGGCGATGGTGAAGCGCAGGGCGTCGGCGCCGTACTCGGCGATGACGTCGAGGGGATCGGGGGAGTTGCCCAGGCTCTTGGACATCTTCCGCCCTTCAGTATCCCGGATGATGCCGGTAAAATAGACTTGGCCGAAGGGGACCTGCCCCCGGAACTTGAGGCCGGCCACGATCATTCTCGCCACCCAGAAAAAGATGATGTCGGGAGCGGTCACCAGGGTGCTGGTCGGGTAAAATTCCTCCAGATCCGGGGTCGCGTCCGGCCAGCCCAGCGTGGAAAACGGCCAGAGCCAGCTCGAAAACCAGGTGTCGAGGACGTCCTCGTCCTGGACCCAGCCGTCTCCCTCGGGGGCTTCCCGCCCCACGTAGAGTTCTTCCCCCCGGTACCAGGCCGGTATCCGATGCCCCCACCAGAGCTGCCGGGAGATGCACCAGTCCCTGATGTTTTCCATCCAGTGCTGGTAGACCTTGACCCAGCGCTGGGGGAAAAACTCGATGCGGCCGTCGAGCACGGCTTCCAGCGCGGGGACGGCCAGGGGTTTCATCTTCACGAACCACTGCACCGAGAGGTAGGGTTCGATGACGGTCGCGCACCGGTAGCAGTGGCCGACCGCGTGGCGATGGGGGACGACTTTCTCCAGGAACCCTTCTTCTTCCAGCGCCGCCGCCACCCGGCTTCGGCATTCCCGGCGGGACAGGCCCGCGAACCTTCCCGCCTCCCGGTTCATGACCCCCGAGGTGTCCATTACCACCAACTTCTCCAACCCATGCCGGTTCCCCATCTCGAAATCGTTGGGGTCGTGGGCGGGCGTGACCTTGACCGCTCCGGTGCCGAAGGCGGGGTCGACCGCGGGATCGGCGATCACCGGAATCGTTCTCCCGGTCAGGGGAAGGATCAGCGTCCGGCCGACAAGGCCGCGGAAACGCTCGTCCGCCGGATGTACGGCCACCGCGGTGTCGCCGAGCATGGTTTCGGGACGGGTGGTGGCCACGGTGATCGCCCCCTCCCCGTCCGCCAGGGGATAGCGGATATGCCAGAGCGAGCCGTCCAGTTCGACATGGTCCACTTCCTCGTCGGAAAGAGCGGTATGGCAGCGGGGGCACCAGTTGACCAGGTAAGGCCCCCGGTAGATCAGGCCCTGCTCGTAGAGGCGCACGAAAACTTCCCGGACGGCCCGGCTGAGCCCGTCGTCGAGGGTGAACCGTTCCCGGGACCAATCGCAGGAAGCGCCCAGTTTCTTGAGCTGCCGGATGATGGTTCCCCCGTAGCGCTCTTTCCATTCCCAGACCTTGGCGACGAACGCCTCCCTCCCCAGGCCGTGGCGGTCGAGGTTCTCGGATCGGAGGGCCTTCTCCACCACGTTCTGCGTGGCGATGCCGGCGTGGTCGGTGCCGGGGATCCACAGCGCCCGGCGGCCTTTCATCCGCTGCCAGCGGATGAGGATGTCCTGGAGGGTGTTGTTGAGGACATGCCCCATGGTCAGAATTCCGGTGACGTTGGGCGGAGGGATGACGATGACGTAGGGCTTGCCCTCGCCCCGGGGCGAAAAACACCCGTGCTCCATCCATTCCCCGTAAATCCGCTCCTCCACCTCCGCGGCTTCGTAACGGCTCGGCCAGTCGCGGTCAGTCACCGGCATCGTGCCCGTCCTTCTCCCGTTTTTCCTCACGGCGGATGAGGGAATAGTCGATGCTGTCCACCAGGGCTTGCCAACTGGCCTCGATGATGTTCTCGGAGACGCCCACGGTGCCCCAGATGTCCTTGCCGTCGGTGGTTTCGATGAGAACGCGCACGGGCGCGGCGGTGCCGGCGTCGGAAGCCAGCACTCTGACCTTGTAGTCGGTCAGGGTCGACGATCCGATCGAGGGAAAGAAGGGCAGCAGCGCCTTGCGCAGGGCGTTGTTGAGGGCGTCGACCGGACCGTCGCCTTCGGCGGCCGTGTGCTCGATCTGGTCCTTGACCCGGACCTTGATGGTGGCTTCGGCGATCGGGTCCTCCCCGGGACCCCGTTTTTCCACGGAAACGCGGAACCCCTCCAGCTTGAAGAAATCCCGGTGGCGGCGCAGCGCTTTCTGGATGAGGATGCGGAAGGAGGCGTCGGCTCCCTCGAACTCGTATCCGTCGCTTCCCAGGCGCTTGAGTTCGTCCAGTATCTTCCTGGTCTCGGGAGTGTCTTTTTCCAGGTTGACGCCGAATTCGACCGCTTTCAGGATCACGTTGCTTTTTCCCGAAAGCTCGCTGACCAGGATCCGGCGGCTGTTTCCGACCAGAGCGGGGTCGATGTGTTCGAACGTCCGCGGATTCTTACGCACGGCGTCGACGTGCATTCCCCCCTTGTGGGCGAACGCGGCCGCCCCGACGAAGGGAGCCCGGGGATACGGGCGGAGATTGGCCAGGGTGTCGACGAAGCGCGAAGCCTCCTCCAGGCGTCTCAGCTGCCGGTCGGAAATGCAGTCTATCCCCATCTTCAACTTGAGGTTGGGGATGATGGCGCAGAGATCGGCGTTCCCGCACCGTTCCCCGTAACCGTTCATGGTCCCCTGGACCATGACCGCACCGGCTCGAACCGCGGCCAGCGAATTGGCCACGGCCAGGCCGGAATCGTTGTGGGCGTGTATGCCCAGGGGAACGGCGAAGGCGGAGGCGACGCGGCGGGTCGCTTCCTCTACCTCGTGGGGGAGAGACCCTCCGTTGGTGTCGCACAGGACCAGAAAATCGGCTCCGGATTCCGCCGCCGCCGCCAAGACCGCCGAGGCGTACCCGGGGTCGTCCTTGTAGCCGTCGAAGAAATGCTCGGCGTCGAAGATCACTTCGCGGCCGCGCTCCTTGAGAAAAGCCACCGTATCCCGGACCAGCTCCAAATTCTCGCCGGGGCTGACCCGGAGGACATCGCTGACGTGCAGCAGCCAGGATTTACCGAAAACCGCCACCGCCGGGGTTCCCGCCTCCAGGAGGCCGAGAACGTTTTCTTCCGCCTCGGCCGCGACCCCGGCCCGGCGGGTGCTGCCGAAAGCCACGGCCCGGGTCCGGCCCAGGTCGATCTTGGAGACCTCCCGGAAGAAGGCCATGTCCTTGGGATTGGAGCCCGGCCAGCCGCCTTCGACGTAATCGAAACCGAGCCGGGCCAGTTCCTCGGCGATCCGGATCTTGTCGGGCAGGGAGAAACTGACTCCTTCCGCCTGGGTCCCGTCCCGCAGGGTCGTGTCGTAAATCAACACCCGTTCCATCGGCCGTTACCTCCCGGATATGCTCACGTCTGCGCGTCCAGCCCGAAAGCGGCATGAACCACCCGGGCGGCCCGATCGCCGTCCTTTGCTTCCACCACGCAGGAGATTTTGATCTCCGACGTGCTGATCATCATGATGTTGATACCGTTGGCGGCGAAGGTCTCGAACATGGTTGCCGCCACTCCGGGATGGCTCTTCATCCCCACTCCCACCACCGAAACCTTGGCGATATCTTCGTGCACGCGGATGCTTCCGGCGCCGATCTCGGTGGAAAGCGTCTTCAGTATTTCCCGGGAACGGACGGTGTCGGCCTTGGGAACGGTGAAAGAGACGTCGGTGAACCCGTCTTCGCTGACGTTCTGGATGATCATGTCCACGTTGATTCCGGCGTCAGCGATCGCCTTGAATATCCGGGCGGCGACCCCGGGCCGGTCGGGAACCCGGGTTATGGTCAGCTTGGATTCCTCCTTGTTCAGGGTCACACCCCGGATGACTACTGCTTCCATCGACATTTCATCAACCTCCTCGGCGACTATCGTTCCCTCGTCTTCGGTGAAGGTGGAGCGGATATGAAGCACCACGTGGAACTTTTCCGCGAATTCGACCGCCCGGTTCTGGATCACCTTGGCGCCCAGGCTGGCCATCTCCAACATCTCTTCGTAGCTGATGCGCTCCAGCTTCCTGGCCGCGGGGACCACCCGGGGGTCCGATGTGTAGACGCCGTCGACGTCGGTAAAGATTTCGCAGGCTTCCGCTTTCAGGGCCGCGGCCAGGGCCACGGCGGTGGTATCGGACCCGCCCCGGCCCAACGTGGTGATATCGTTGCGGGCGTTGACGCCCTGAAAGCCCGCCACCACGACCACGTTCCCCCGCTCCAGCTCCTCCTCTATCTTTCCCGGAGCGATGGCGTCGATCCGCGCCCGGGTGTGGCTCTCGTCGGTGACGATGCCGACCTGGTCGCCGGTGAGCGAAATGGCTCCCACCCCGCGGGAATGCAGGGCCATGGCCAGCAGGGCCGATGAAATCTGCTCCCCGGTGGATATCAACTGGTCCATTTCCCGGTCCGAGGGATCGGGGCTGATCCGGTGGGCCAGGTCGATCAATTCATCGGTGGTGTCTCCCATCGCCGAAACCACCACCACCATCCGGCAGCCGGCGCTCTGCTTGGCGGCGACCCGGCGGGCGACATTTTTGATTTTTTCGATGTCGCCGACCGAACTCCCGCCGAATTTCTGTACTACGATGCCCATGGTTATGCTCTCGCTGCGCTGCTTGAGTTGGCCGGGCGGCTCCCGCCCGGATTTATAGTTTCTCCCGTTCCAGTAAAAGGGGAAGCAGTTTATGGCCGATTCTCAGGCCGAAGCGGCCGCGGCGCGCTTCGGTTTCTCCGTATGAAGCCATGGCGTCGGGAGCGATTCCGGGCCCCCACACCGCGAAGGGAACCGGGTCCTCGACGTGGGTCTTGATCTCGACCGGAGTGAGGTGATCGGGGAGGAGGAGGATACGGACGTTCCCCCCGGCCTCGGCCGCCGCCAAAAGCGGCCCCACTACTTTTTCGTCGATCGCCTCGATGGCCCTGATCTTTTCCCCGACGTTTCCGGCGTGGGAGGCTTCGTCCGGAGCTTCGATATGGACGAAAACGACGTCGAAGCCCTCCAACGCCCTCACCGCGTAAGCTCCCTTGGCTCCGTAGTCGGTGTCGAGGTAGCCCGTCGCTCCCGGAACCGCGATCCGGTCGAGACCGGCGTAGACAGCGATGCCGTTGAGCAGATCCACGGCCGAAATCAGGGCGCCCCGGAGGCCGAAGCGTTCCTCGAAGTGGGCGATGGAGGGGGTTTTCCCCTCCCCCCAGAGCCAGATCATATTGGCCGGGTTTTCTCCCAGATCGATCCTGATCTCGTTGATCTCGATATTCTTGAGAATGACCAGCGATTTCCGGATCAGGTCCTGGAGAAACCCGCCGCCCCTGCCCCGGGGGAGATGGGGATGAAACGGCTCCCCGACGATATCGTGAGGAGGAGTCGTCGTCAGTTTCCCGCGCCCCCCCTCGAGCAGGTCCTCCTTGACCACCGCCAGCTGACGGTACCCCACCCCGGCGTGGAACTGGATCCCCCGGCCCCCCAACCGCGCTTCCAGCAGGTCGACGATCACCCCGGCTTCCTCGGAGGATATGTGCCCGGCGCTGTAATCGGCCAGACGGTCCTTGGCCGCGGTCACCAGGTTGCAGCGGAAGGCGACTTCGTCCGGCTGGAGCTCGACGCCCAGGCTGGCGGCTTCCAGGGGACCGCGGCCGGTATAGGACGAAGCCGGGTTATAGCCGAGAATGGAGAGGTTGGCCACGTCGCTTCCCGGAGAAAACCCGGGGGGGACGGTGCGCAGGAACCCTCCGGCGCCTTCCCTCGCCAGGCGGTCCATATTCGGAATCCGGGCCGCTTCCAGGGCCGTTTTCCCTTCCAGGGCCGCGACCGGGTGGTCGGCCATGCCGTCGCCGAGTATGACCACGGTCTTCATCGGCCCTCAGCGTTCGACCCTGATCCGGACCGGCGGTTCCTTGATGACCGAGAGCGCCTTGATCTCCTTGAGCGCCGAATTCATCCTGGCTTCGAGGGCCCGGTGGGTCATGATGATGACGGGCACCGCTCCCTTTTCCCGGCGACCTCGTTGAATCACGGAGGCGATGCCGATCCCACGGGCGGCTAAAATGCTGGCGATCCGGGCCAGCACCCCCGGCCGGTCCACGGCCTGGAGCCGGAGGTAGTGGGAACATTCGATGTCGCCGACCGGGAGAAGGCGGGGGAGGCGGCGCCCGAGGGGCACTCCGGCCGACGGGACCGCCTTCCCCAAGATCATCCTGCCGGCTTCGATCAGATCGGCCACCACCGCCGAGGCGGCGGGGCCTTCTCCCGCCCCCTGGCCGTAAAACATGCTCTGCCCGCTGAAGTCCCCGTCGAGGTAAACGGCGTTGAGCACCCCGCTGACCGAGGCCAGGAGGTGGTGACGGGGGATCAGGGTCGGGTGGACCCTCATCTCGATCCCGGCGGGGCCGTCCTTGGCGATGGCCAGAAGCTTGACGGTATATCCCAGTTCCCCGGTGTAGAGGATGTCCTCGGAAGTCACCCCTCCGATTCCTTCCACCAGAACTTTGCGGTAATCGAGCCAGGCGCCGAACGCCAGAGAAGCCAGGATCACCAGTTTATGGGCCGAATCCAGCCCGGCCAGGTCGAGGCTGGGGTCGGGCTCGGCGTACCCCAGGACGCGGGCTTCGTCCAGGGCCGCGTCCATGGAAAGACCCTCGTCGGTCATCCGGCTCAGGATGTAATTGGTGGTGCCGTTGACGATCCCCAGTATGGAGGTGATCCGATTGGCCGCCAGCCCCTCCCGCAGCCCCTTGACGACGGGGATGGCCCCGCCGACGCTGGCTTCGAAGAACACTTCACGTGAGGAAGAGGCGGCGGCGCGGAAGATGGAGCGGCCCCGGCGGGCCAGTACCGCCTTGTTGGCGGTGACCACGTACTTCCCGGCCTTGAGAGCGCCGAGGATGTAGCTGCCGGCGGGTTCCAACCCCCCGATCAGCTCCACGACCACGTCGATGGAAGGATCGGCGACGACCTCGGCGGCATCGGCGGTCAGCAGCGACCGGCGCACCCTGATCTTCCGGGGTCGGGAAAGATCGGTATCGGCGATGCGGGCCACTTCGAGTTCCGCTCCCAGGCGCTCCGATATCAGACCGCCGTTCTTCCGGAGAATCTTCAGGACTCCCGTCCCCACGGTGCCCCACCCGATCAGGCCTATGCGGATCTTTTTCATGCGTTTCTCCCCGGGACGGCGGGTTCCGCCCGGCGCGTCCCCCTGCAAGTACGGGAGGGCCGAAAGCCCTCCCGCTCGTCGAACCTGCCGACTCGGGGCGCCGGGATTCGAACCCGGGACCTCATGAACCCCATTCATGCGCGCTAGCCAGGCTGCGCCACGCCCCGCCGAATGCAGGTGCGAACTTAGCGCGGGCGGGGCCGAATTGCAAGGAGCTTTTTCCCCCGCGGGGTCCGGCCGTCACTCCGTCCGGGGGGCCCGGGTCATCAGGTCCCTGACCGCTTCCTGGGGGTTCTTCCCCTCGTGCAGGACCAGGTAGACCTGTTCGGTGATGGGCATCTCCACGCCCACTTTCGCGGCCAGGGCCCGTACCGCGCGGGAAGCCCCCACCCCCTCCACCACCATCTCCGTGGAAGCCAGGGCCGCCTCCACGCTCACGCCCCGGCCCACCATCCGGCCCAGCCGAAGGTTGCGGCCGAACTCGCTGAAGGAGGTGGCGATCAAATCGCCGATTCCCGACAACCCCCAACTGGTCTCGACTTTCCCCCCCATCGCCCGGCTGAGGCGGGCGATCTCCACCATCCCCCGGGTCAGGAGCGCGGCCTTGGCGTTGTCCCCCAGGCCGGAGCCGTCGGAAATTCCGGCGGCGATGGCGATGACGTTTTTGAGCACTCCCCCCAGCTCCACGCCGATCACGTCGTCGTGGGAGTATACCCGGAAATTATCTTCCATGAGGATGGCCTGGGCCTGAAACGCCACATCGTGGTCGTCGGATGCCACCACCACGGTGGTGGGCAGTCCGCGGGCCACTTCTTCGGCGTGGCTCGGCCCGGAGATCACCCCCACCCGGCGGGTGGCCAGGGTCTCCGCCAGCACGACGCTCATCCGCTTCAGGGACTTCGGTTCCAGGCCCTTGGCGGCGCTGAGGACGATGGCCCTGCGGGGGAGATGTTCCCGGACCGCCCGGCATACTTTCCTCATGTACCGGGAGGGAACGGCCATGATCACGGCGTCGGCGCCGCGGAGGGCCTGCCGGAGATCGGAGGTCAGAACGACGGTTTCGGGGATAGCCATGCCCGGGAGGTAGCGGACGTTCTCCCGAGTCCGCTGCATCTGGTCGATATAGTCGGGGAAGGCGCCCCAGAGGACCACCTGCTCCCCCTTGCGGGCGAGAAGCAGGGCCAGCGCGGTCCCCCAACCGCCGTCTCCGACCACCGCCACCCGGCGATGGCCCCGCTGGTACCTGCGCAGCAGCCGGGAGAGGTTTCCGCGGGGCCGGCGGCCGAGCCGGTTTTCGGTGCCGGCCAGAAGCCGTTTGATGTTGCCGGCGTGCTTGGCCACGACCACCGCCGCCAGAACCGTCATGAACACCACCAGGGGAACGGGACGCCGGAAGAGATACATGAGCAGAGGCAGGGATACCGCGGCGACGATCGACCCCAGGGATATGTAGCGGGAGATCCAGACCACCGCCAGCCAGATGCAGAGACTGGCGCCGAACACTTCCCAATCCAGGGCGAGCAGGGCGCCGGCGCAGGTGGCGATCCCCTTTCCTCCCCTGAACCCCAGAAAAACCGAACAGACGTTCCCGGCCGCCACCGCCGAAAACGCCGCGATCTGGAACAACCCCGTCAACGCCGGATCGGCGCCCGCCCAGTGCGCGCACCACCACGCCGCCACCCTCACGGCGAAAAATCCCTTGCCGGCGTCGAGCACCAGGGTGAGGACCCCGGCCAGGCTGCCGGCGGTCCGGAGGACGTTGGCGAACCCGATGTTCCCGCTCCCCTCCCGGCGGATATCGATTCCCCGGAGGCGGTAGGCGAGGAGGTAACCGCTGGGGACCGCCCCCAGAAGATAGGAGACGACGATGCAAAGCAGCATGTACAAGACGGTCATTTCACCATTCCCGGAATCCGTTTCTTTCGATTTTACGATTCCGCGCCCATCCTTCAATCTAAATCGGCCCGGGGCCCCGCTCGGGGAGAGCCGCCGGGCGATCGGCCGGTTTTCGCTTTACGCCGAAGGGAACGGGCAGTAGTATGCGCCGTCCCCGTCGACAATCGCTGAACCGATCGGGCGGACGGGGCGTAGTAGGGGAAGGAAACCCACCGAGGAGACGAGGGGATGATGACGAGATACATGGCCATAGCTTCTTTGATAGCGGTCGGCCTGGCCGGAACCGGTTCCGCCGGCGAATTCCGGATCGGCGCCCACGCCGCTTACCTTAACCCCAAGGCCAGCGAGTTCGACGGCCAGATCGGTTTCGGCGGGTCGCTCAAATATAAGTTCAACGATTTCCTCGGAATCGAAATCGGAACCGATTACTTCCAGTGGTCGATCGACGAACTGGTGGACATGCCCTACTCTCTTCCCGATTCCACGGTCTATTACAACGAAAAAGACAAGGTCATGCCCCTCTACTTCCAGTGCCTGGTCTACTCCGGCCCCCTGGAAAAATATGCCCGGGCCTACCTCGGAGTCGGCGGAGGATACTACTACATCGACGCCGATATCGAGGGCAGCTACAACGTGGTCGATCCCGGCAGCGGGGCCGTCTATCCCGTCAGCGTTACCGGCGACGTCACCGGGCAATACTCCCTCCACGTTTCGGGAGGGGTCGATTTCATGCTCAGCCAGTACATCTACCTCAACGTCGAAGCCCGATACGTCTTCACCCGGATCGACCGGGAACAAACCCACTCCAACCCCGACCTGGGAACGATCACGGTCAAGGAAGACGATACCGACTTCTGGAACTGGCAGGTCCGGGCGGGGCTGGAATACCGGTTCTGAACCGGCCCCCCGCTCCGGCCGCCCCCGCGTCAGGCTTTTCCGGCGGAGCCCAGCACTTCCCGGTTTTTATGGGCGTAGAGCTCCTTGAGGGCTTCGCGCGCCGGGCCCAGGTACTTGCGGGGGTCGAATTCGGCGGGTTTGGTTCCCAGCACCCGGCGGACCGCGGCGGTCATGGCCAGGCGGCCGTCGGAATCGATGTTGATCTTACAGACCGCCGAGCGGGCGGCGCGGCGAAGCTGCTCTTCGGGGATGCCCACCGCGTCTTTGAGGGCTCCGCCGTAGCGGTTGATGGTCTCCACCTGATCCCGGGGGACCGAGGAGGAACCGTGAAGCACGATGGGGAACCCCGGGAGCTTCTTTTCGATCTCTTCCAGGATATCGAACCGCAACGGCGGGGGGACTAAAACCCCGTCCCGGCCGCGGGTGCACTGCTCGGGGGTGAACTTGTTGGCTCCGTGCGAGGTTCCGATCGAAATCGCCAGCGAGTCCACGCCGGTGCGGGTCACGAAATCGACGACTTCCTCGGGTTGAGTATAATGGGATTTCTCCGCGGCGACGTCGTCCTCGACCCCGGCCAAAACCCCCAGTTCCCCCTCGACCGTGACGTAGTCGGGACGGGAATGGGCATATTCCACCACCTTGCGGGTCAGGGCCACGTTCTCCTCGTAGGGCAGCGCGGAACCGTCGATCATCACCGAGCTGAACCCGTTGTCGATGCAGTCCTTGCAGAGTTCGAAGCTGTCCCCGTGGTCGAGGTGGAGTACGATGGGGATTTCGGCGCCCAGTTCCCGAGCGTACTCGACGGCTCCCCGGGCCATGTTCCGGAGCAAGGTGGCGTTGGCGTATTTCCGAGCGCCCGACGAGACCTGGAGTATGACCGGGGAGCGTGTTTCCACGCAGGCCTGGATGATCGCCTGCAGCTGCTCCATGTTGTTGAAGTTGTAGGCGGGGACCGCGTAGCCCCCCTCGATCGCCTTGGCGAAGATGTCTTTGCTGTTGACCAGTCCCAACCGGCGGTAGCTGACGTAATCACTCATATCGGTTCTCTCCTTGTCGCCCTGAGGTTGACAACCCTTTATGTTCGTCAACTCTATGTCACTCCTCCGGGCCTGTCAAGGGGGCCCCGGAAGACTGGTCGGCGCTCATGAAACGCTCCAGCCGGGCCGTTTCCTCGCGGTACGCCCGGGCCTCGGCCCCGGTCAGGGCCGCCGCCCGCGCCGTCGCCAGGTTGCGGGCGCCGGTCCAGAAAACGGCGGCGCAGACCAGGCTCAGAACCGCGGCGGCCGAGCGGGCGACGGGGCTTTTCAGCCCCCAGAGGATAAGACCGCCCAGATAGAATCCGGCCATGACCCCGGTCAGGACGACAAACGGCAGGATCCCCGGCCATTGCCGCCATCCCCACGCTTCGCCCAGCGAAGGGGCGAACAGCCCCTTCTCCATGAGCGCCGGCGCCAGATCGTACAGCGGCGCGGAAAATACCAGGGGAAAATAGGGGAAGGTGGCGGCGGCGGAAACCGAGTGGATGACGGAGATCAGCCCCAGCGGGGCCAGAACCAGGGCCCAGGCTCCCCGGCGCCGGCTCCGGGCCAACAACCGGACCACGGCCGTCAGCCAGAAGGGGATCAGCGGCACCAGGTGCCGGGGACCCGCCGACCAGCCCCCCTCCCAATCGGAGAAGGCGCTGGCGATGTAGAAGTACGACAGCGATATCCCGATGAAAAGCCATCCGTCCGCGCGCCGGCGGGGGTCGGCCGCCAGAACGATCAGGCCGGGGACGGCCGCGGCCAGGATCGGCGCGTAAAACAGCAACCCTCGGAACGGGCTCACGGTGAGGCCGAAAACGGTTTCGAGACGGGGGTACGTGACTCCGACAATGCCCCGGTTATGAGCCAGGAAAAAGGCCCGGTGCGTTTCGTGCAGGTAGGGGAGCGAGAAAACGCCGCCGAAGCAGGCGCGCTGGTAGAGCATGAGACCGGCCAGGGGGACCCCCAGCCCCAGGGCGAAAACGAGAGCGCGGCGGACGGACCGACCGCCCCGCAGCGAATAGAGCCAGAGCAGGAGCGCGGGTACCGCCGCCGGGTATTCGACGACCACGGCCAACCCGGCCAGAAAGCCGGCGCCCGCGGGAGCGCGTCCCCGTTCCAGGAGGGCCCAGGAAGAGAAAAGGAGCATGCCCGCCGGGTAGTGGCTGTACAGAAGCATGGAATACGCCAGGGCCGGGGTTCCCGCGGCGCTGACCGCCAGCAGGGCCAGGCGCAGGGGAGCGGGAGCCCCCATCCTTCTCCAGACCGAATTCAGGACCAGCAGGAACAAAGCCGCCGGCAGGGAAACCGTGCTCAGCCGCAGGAGGTAGAGGAGCAGGGGTTCGGCGGCGACGCGTCCGGCCGCCGTTTCCACCGCCCGGATTCCCAGGTAGGGAAGCGCCGCCAGGAAGGAGATTCCCGGGGCTTTATTCGAATAAAACCGACCCCGAAAGTACGAGATATCCTGGGTGAAATGCGCCTTGACTTCCCGATCGATGGAGAGGCTGCCCCGATCGACCAGGGCCCGGGTGAGGAAAACCCGGCTGTATTCGTTGGTGTTCCAGAACCCCGGCCAGTTATATACGGGCCAGGCGAAACAGAGAAAGGCCAAAACCGCCACCGCCACGGCCGGGCGGCTGTTCCCCGCCCCCGCCGCCGGGACCCCCTGCTCAAGCGGCGTCGTCGCCATCCTGCTGAGCCCGGGTGAACTCCTGGAGGATCTCCCGCTTTTTTTCTTCCAGGAGACGGTCGATGGTGGCCTGGATCCCCTCCACCGACTCCAGTTTGGCCACCCGTTCCTGGAGCTGTTCGTTGGAGCGGACCATGATCTTGATCGCCTCCGCCACCGGGTCCGGAAGTTGGGCGTGGCGGAGTTGGGCGATATAATCCTCGTCGAACCCCATGACGATCCTGCCGGGGACCCCGACCACGGTCGCTCCGGGGGGCACGTCCCGGATAACCACGGATCCGGCTCCCACCCGGGCGCCGTCGCCGACGGTAATCGGACCGAGGATGATGGCCCCCGCGCCGATCTCCACGTTCCGGCCCAACGTCGGATGCCGTTTCTGTTTATGCAGACACGTCCCTCCCAGTACCGCCCCTTGATAGAGCAGGCTTCCCTCTCCGACCCGGGCGGTTTCGCCGATAACCACGCCCGCGCCGTGGTCGATGAAGACTTCGGCCCCGATATCGGCCCCGGGGTGAATATCGACGTTGGTCAGGAACCGGCTGAGGTTGGCGACGATCCGGGCCGCCAGGCGCATTCCGCGCCGCCAGAGCCAATGCGCGACCCGATGCAGCCAGATGGCGTGCAGGCCGGGGTAGCAGAGCATGACTTCGAGATAACTGCGCGCCGCCGGGTCGCGCTTGAAGACCGATTTCAAATCCCGCTTAAGCGAAGCTATCATTCCTCACCAGCCTTTGTTGCCCGATCCTCCAACCCGTATTCGCGCAGTTTTCGGTAGAGGGTGCGGCGGCTGATCCCCAGCATCCGGGCCGCCGCCGCCTTGTTGTAGCGGCAATGTTTCAGGGCTTTCCCGATCGAATCCTTTTCCCTTATCTTCAAATTCAGCGCCGGGGGCGGGACGGCTCCTTCGCCTCCTGCCCCCGCTTCCCGGATCGGGGGGGGGAGGTCCTCCACCCCGATATGCCTCCCCCGGGCGAGGACGACCATGCTCTCCAGGCAATTGCGCAGTTCCCTGACGTTCCCGGGCCAGGAGTATGCCTGCAGGCGGTGCATGGCTTCGGGAGAAATCTCGATCCCCGTAAGACCGTTTTCGGCCGCGAACTCGGCCGCGAAGGTCCGGGCCAGCAGGGGAATGTCGTCCTGGCGGCGGCGCAGTGGCGGCAGATCGATTCTGACCACGTTGAGGCGGTAGTAGAGGTCGTCGCGGAAGCGTCCCTCCCGGCGCAGACGGTCGAGATCGGCGTTGGAGGCGGCCAGGAGCCGGATGTCGACCCGGATGGGGACGGAACCGCCCACCCGCTCGAATTCCCTGGTCTCCAGGAACCGCAGGAGCTTTACCTGGATCTCCGGGGGGATCTCCCCGACTTCGTCGAGAAAGACGGTCCCTCCGTCGGCGACTTCGAACCGACCTTTGCGCATGGCGATCGCCCCGGTGAACGCGCCTTTTTCATGGCCGAAGAGTTCGCTCTCCAGCAAAGAAGGCGAGAGGGCGGCGCAATGCACGGGTACGAAGGGCCCGGCGCGACGGGGGCTCTGCTGGTGAATGGTCCGCGCCACGACTTCCTTCCCGGTCCCGGATTCTCCGGAGATAAGCACGGTGCTCCTGGTCCCCGCGATCTGGCGGATGACGGCGATGACGCGCTCCATGGCCGCGCTTTTTCCGATCAGGGATTCGAACCCGAACCGTTTTTCCAGCTGTTCCCGCAGATACTTGTTTTCGGCTTCCAGGTTCTGGCTCTTCAACGCCCGGGCCACCAGCAGTTCCAGCTGCTCGATGTTGACGGGTTTGGTCAGGTAATCGAACGCCCCTTCTTTCATGGCTTCGACCGCCGAATCGACGCTCCCGTAGGCGGTCATGATGATGAAGAGGGTGCCGGGGCTGATCCGCTCCCCCCGCTTGAGGAGGTCGAGACCGGTCATGCCGGGCATGCGCAGATCGCTGATCACCAGGTTGATCTGTTCCGCGGCCAGGATCTCCTCCGCCTGGAAACCGTTTTCGGCGGTAAGTACCCGGTAGCCGGGGAGGTTCAGCGCATCCTCCAGGCCGGTGCGCGAATTTTTTTCGTCGTCGACGATCAGTATGGTCGCTTTCTTCATGGGCTTGACTTCGGAGAATCCTCCTCCTCGCGCGGTTTGGGAAGGGCTTTCAAGGTATCGGGCCGGAGCGGAAGCCTGACTTTGACCGCCGTCCCCACTCCTTCTTCGCTGCTCACTTCGACCGTTCCGCCGTGCTGGCGCACGATCCGGTAGACCACCAGGAACCCGAGTCCGGCCCCTCCTTCCCTGGTGGTGAAGAACGGCTCCGCGATCCGGCCCAGGTCCCGGGAGGAGATGCCCCCCCCATCGTCGGCCACCGTGAGCTGAAAATACCCCCCGTCCTGAGCCCATGAAATTTCTATGGACCCGGACCGGGCGATGGCCTGGGCGGCGTTCCGGACCAGGTTGATCAGGGCCTGTTTGAGTTGATCGCGGTCGAAGCGGCACCGGAAGGGACGGGACGGCGGCTTGAGGATGAGATCCACCCGGCGTTCTTTCAGTTCCGGTTCCAGCAACGTCTCGACTTCCCCGATCACCTCGCTCGGGTCGTGTTCCCGAAGCGAGACGGGGGCCGGGCGCAGCGCCTGGAGAAACTGGCGGACGATGCCGTTGAGGCGCTCGATCTCCTCCCGGATCACTTCGGCGCTTTTGCGCAGGGGAAGCCCGTATCGAGCGGGCAGTTCCCGGAGCCGTCGTTCCAGAAGCTGGGCGTGCAGCGAAAGGGAACCGAGGGGGTTGCCCAGTTCGTGGGCGACGGCGGCGGTGAGGAAGGAGAGGTAATCCACGGTCGCCGCCTTGCTGGCTTCGGATTCGGCCCGGCGCAGGCGCGTGACGTCGCTCAGGACCAGAACGATTCCGCCGAAGCTCCCGTTTCCGTCGAAGAGGCCGCTGCGGCTGAGCCGGACCCAGCGCGGGGATGTCCCGGCGATGAAGATATCCCGGGTCAGGGCCTGCCCGGGCAGTCGCAGGCCCTGCCGGACGATGTCGCGGACGGCGCCCAGGGGCACGGCTTCTTCGTATCCGAGACCCAGGGGCTCCTCCGGGAGGTTGAGCATCCCCTCCGCGGCCCGGTTGACGAGGACGATCCGGCCTCCGGCGTTGAAGGCCACCACTCCTTCCTGCATGCCGTTGAGGATACCCTCGAGAAAACCTTTGCGGGCCTTGAAAGCCAGCAGGTACTCCTCCAACTCCTGAGGGCCGATCCGGTCCAAGCGCTCGATGAAGCGATCGATGAATTCCTTTTTCATCGCGGCGCCGCCCCCGGAGTTTCCAGAAGCCGCGCGGCGGCCGCGGCCGGATCCATACCCTCGATCCTGACCAGCTTGTCCCGGGAATGGCGGCCGGCGGAGATCGAGACCGCGGAACGGGGAATTCCCAACGCGCGGGAGAGGAAGCGGACCAGGGCCCGATTGGCTTTTTCCTCGACCGCCCGGGCGGTCACCTCGATCCGGATGGCGTCGCCGTGCGGGCCCGCCACCCGGTCCCGGGCCGCCCCCGGACGGAGACGCACCTTGATTCCTTTTCCCGCGGTCACGGCAGGACCTCGTACAGCCGGAACAGAACGAGTTCGGCCAGCCGGCGCGCGACCAGGACGGCGACGATGGCCGCGGCCGGGGTCAGATCCCAACGGTCGATGCGGAGGTTGAGCGCTCGGAACGGCCGCAGGATCGGATCGGTCAGGGTCTCCACCATATATCCCATTCCGCCCCGCGGACCCGCGGGGGGGAGGAAGGAAAGAACGGCGCGCGCGATCAGCAGGAGGACGACAATGCCGGAAAAACCGAGCAGGGCCCCCGCCGCGCTCAACCAGCCCCGGATCAGCGGCTCGGACGGCGGGAGCAGAAGCCCCGCGGCCACGTAGGAAACCCGCACCAACGCCAGGAGCGCCCCGAAAGCCGCCACCCAGGCCAGAAGGGCCGGGCCCGGGCGGGGCAGAGCCCGGCGGACCGGGCCGAGCACCTGCGCCGACAGGCGCGTCATCTGGTTGGCAGTCCCCGGGGAAAGGCACTCCAGGAAGAGGAAAAAAGCCGCGACCTGGTACCAGAAAACCGCCAGGGCGGCCAGGGCCCGGGCCGGGCCCCAGAAGAAAGAACCGGCCGTGAAGATCCAGTGATCGGGAAAAAGCGCCAGGCGCCGGGCCGCGGGAGGGTAGATCGCTCCCAGAAGGAGCACCGACAGGGCCAGCGCCGCCGCCGCCGCCGTACGCGGTCCCGCCCCTCCCAGAATCCGGCTCAGGAACCGCAGCGGAGAGTCGGTCGCCCGTTCGATCCCTCGGTAGACGGGGTTGAACGCCAGCTGGCCGGTTCCCGAAACCAGGGCCCTCACCAGAAGACAGACCGTGTAGAGCTTGACGGCCAGTTCGATCAGCTCCATCGGTCTTACTCCTTCTCCCCCAATTCCCGGCTGCGGTCCCGGGCGGCCCGGACCGCTTCGGCGATGACGGCTTCGAACCCCCGGCGGTTCAAAACGGCCAGGGCGGCTTCGGTCGTGCCCCCCGGAGACGTCACCATTTCCCGGAGCCGCGCCGCCCCGGCGGCGCTCTTCTCCAGAAGCCGGGCCGCGCCGGCGACGGTTCCGACCGCCAGTTCCCGGGCGGTTTCTTCGGGCAGCCCGATCCGTTCGGCGGCCGCCGTCAAGGCTTCCGTGAAGGCGAAGAGATAGGCGGGCCCGCTGCCGGAGACCGCCGTCACCGCGTCCATGTAACCCTCCTCGAGTTCCACCACCCTTCCCGACGGGGAGAGGATCTCCCGGGCCAGGGCCATGTCTTCGGCGCCGGCGTAGCGGCCCGGGCAGGCCGCCGACACCCCCGCCCCCACCAGCGCCGGCGTGTTCGGCATCACCCTGACCACCGCCGGGGCGCCGCCCGCCATGCGCTCCAGGGATGAAGTGGAGACCCCGGCCATGATCGATACGATCAGTCGGCCGTTCCAATCCGACGAGGGGATGGCGCCGAAGACCTCGGCGGCGGCCTGAGGTTTGACCGCGATGACCACGACCTCGGCCTGGCCGACCGCCTCCCGGTTGTCGCCCGTGACCCCAACTCCCAAGTCCCGCTTCAGAACTTCCCGGCGGCCGGCGACCGGTTCCGCCACCACGATCCGCTCCGGGGGGAAAACCTTCGCGGCCAGCAGCCCCTCGATCAGGGCCCGGGCCATATTCCCGCCTCCGACGAACGCTATCGTTCTCTCCATGTATCTCCCCTGTGTGTTAAATTGACACTGTCAGCGTGTAAATCCTATCCAACCGGGCCCGGGGAGACAATCCTAAAGCGGGCCCGGCTCTCCGGTTTTCCGGGCATAAGCCGAAATTTTTTGCCGATAAAACTTGTAATTACGCGGCGAATACGTTTTGAATATGAAGACTCTTTCACCGACTCGCGGGATTATCGTTTTCGGCATGAGGATATGACGTTCGATCGAAAATCGGGCCGGCCCGGACGCGGGCGCCGGGCGGGGGAGCCGGACCCTTTGCCCGCCGGCGGCGATAAGGACGATTATTACCGCACCCTCTTCGAAATCAGCCCCGCCTCCATCATTCTGGAGGACGAGGGGGGGCTCATTCTCGACGTCAACCCCGCCTTTACTTCGATCCTGGGATACGACCGTTCCGAGGTGGTCGGACGCCACGTCTCCATGTTCTCTTCCAGCGATTCCCGTAAGGACATCGACGACCATATCCGGAAGATTCTCCGAGGAAAAACGTTTCGGCATATGGTTAAAAACCGCCGTAAAAACGGAGAAGAATGTTTCCTCGACCTCAACGAAACCGCCCTCCTGCTGAGGGGGGGGAGACGGGAAATCCTGTGCGTCGCCACCGACATCACCGAATCGGTCCGTTCCACGCAGGCCCTGCGGGACTCGGAAAGCCGCCTCGGCGGCATCCTTTCCTCCATGATCGACATGGTCTTCGCTTTCGATCGGGACCAGCGTTTCGTCTTCTACCACCTTCCCGAAGGCGTCAAGCTCTACCGTGACCCGACGGTGTTCATGGGGAAAACCCATGGAGAGGTCATGCCCCCGGAAACCGACCTTCTTTTCCAATCCGCCTTTGCCGCGACCCGGCGGGGGGAATCCGTCACCTACGAATACAGCCTGGGCAACCCTCAGGCGCCGGAATGGTATTCCTGCAAGCTTTCCCCGCTCCTCCTCGACGGCGCTTTTCAAGGAGCGGTGGGCGTGGTCGCGAACATCACCGATCGCCGGCGGGCCGAGGAAGCGCTGCGGCGCCATTCCCTGGTCTACCGTTCGGTGGATGAAGCGGTTCTGGTCTTCGACCGGGACGGGTGCTTCATCGACGTCAACCCCGCCGCCGAGCGCATCACCGGCTGGAGCAGGTCCGAACTGCTCGGGCGGCCGGCCGCTATGATCAACCCGAAGAACCGCGCCCGCCGGATCCGCGAGGAGATCATGGACGGCCTGGATCGAAACGGCGTCTGGAGCGGAGAGATCCCCTTGGTCACCAAGGAGGGAAGACGCCGCACCCTCTCCGCGGTCATTTCCTGCCTCCGCGATACCGACGGGAAACGGATAGGAACGATCGGCATCAACCGGGACGTCACCGACCAGAAACGGATCGAGGAGGAGCTGGCGCGGACCCAGAAACTCGAATCCCTGGGCGTGTTCGCGGGGGGGATCGCCCACGATTTCAACAATCTCCTGATGAGGATCATGGCCAACGCTTCCCTGGCGGCGGGTGCGGAGAAAGAGGAAGCGGCGGGGCTGCTCCGGGAGATCGAGGACGCCTGCCGGGAAGCCACGGGCTTGACCCGCCGGCTGCTCACGTTCTCCCGGGGAGGGGCCCCCGCCAAAATTCCGCTCGCGGTCGGCGACATGCTGCGGGAATGCGTCGATTTCGCCCTGCGGGGTTCGCGGACTGACTGCGCGTTCGCCATCCCCGAAGATCTCTGGCCGATCGAAGCCGATCCCGGCCAGATCGCTCAGGTGATCGGACATCTGACGGCCAACGCCCTCCAGGCCATGCCGGAGGGCGGCGAACTCCTGGTCGGGGCCGAGAACGTTTTTCTCTCCGAAAACGGCCCTGCCCTCCTCTTGCCGGGGAAATATGTCAAGATCACGGTCCGCGATTCGGGAACCGGCATATCCGAGGAAACGCGTTCGAGAATCTTCGATCCTTTTTTCAGTACCAGGGACGGGGGGACCGGGCTGGGCCTGACTATCTGCCATTCCATCGTCAAGAACCACGGCGGCTCGATCGCGGTCGATTCCGAAACGGGACGAGGGGCCACCTTTACCGTCCATCTTCCCGCCGTCGAGTATCCCGGAGATCCCGGGGAGGATTCCGAGCCCGGCGGGGAGCGGGGACGCGGCCGGATTTTAGTCATGGACGACGATCCGGCCGTGCTCAAGATCACCCGGCGCATGCTCGAGCGGCTCGGTTATGGGGTGGAAACCGCATGCGCCGGCGAAGAGGCCGTAGACGCCTATCTCCGGGGGCTCTCCGCCGATCAGCCCTTCACCGCGGCCATAGTGGACCTGACGGTGCCGGGGGGAATGGGGGGCAAAGAAGCGGCGCGGCTGATCGCGCGGCACGATCCGGCGGCGCGGATCGTCGTCGCCAGCGGCTACTCCGACGATCCGATCCTGGCCGACTTCAGGAGCTACGGATTCGCGGGCATGATCGTCAAGCCCTATACCATCGCCGCCCTCGGCCGGGAACTCGCCCGCGTGCTGGCTTCGCGCTGAAACCGGCGGAGGGCGGGTCAGCAGGCGCCGCAGGCGCGGCAGGTCCCGAACGCGCAGGGGGGCGTGCTCTCCCCCTTTCCCGCCTTCTCCCATTCGTCCCGGAGCCAGCGGGAAGAGAGCCGCCCCGCCGGATAGGCGCGGGCGGCGGGGTCGTGAACCCCCGAGATCCGGGCGGCTTCGGGCAACCGGCCCCGGCGCAGGAGGTCGAGCGTCTCCGGGCCGCCGAAACCCAGAGCGCACTGCGCGATCGACTGCCTGACGCTGAAACCCCTGACTTCGACCCCCTTGATCCTCCTGAAGCCGGCGGCGAGGTGGGCCGTCTTCCTCTTCAGGGCCGCCGGGGTCTCCATGGCCGCGTACTGGAACGGAGTGCCCGGCCGGGGGACGAACGGCGCCGTCGTCGCCCGCAGGGGAATGATCTCGCGTAGGCGGCGGGCGAGTGCCAGGGCCTCGTCCAGGTCCTCAGCGGTTTCGCCCGGCAACCCGACCATGAAGTAAATCTTCAGGTACTGCATCCCTGCCCGGGAGGCGGAGCGGGCGGCTTCGAGGAAGATCTCGTCCGGAATGGGCTTGTTGATCGCGCGCCGCAGGCGCGGGCTCCCGGCCTCGGGGGCCAGCGCGATCTCCTTCTGGCCGCTTTCCGCCAGGATTTCCAGCAGGTCCGGCGCGGCCGTTTCCGCCCTCAGGGAGGAAACGGACAGGGAAAATCCCTCGTCCCTCAGCGCCCGGGCGATCGGGCCGATCCGGGGGTGGTCGGAAACCGAGGGGGAAACCAGGCCCAGAGCCCGGGTAGCTTCCCCGTAGCGCCGGGCCTCGGCCAGGACGCTTTCCGGGGAACGGTACCGGGCGGGCCGGTAGATATACCCCGCCGAACAGAACCGGCAGCCGCGGGCGCAGCCGCGACCGACTTCGATCAGCCCGCGGCCGGGAAAAACCGAACCTCCGGCGACGATGCGATAATCGGCCCCGGCCTCCCAGGGGTCGGCCGGGGGCGTCCACGAGCCCGGGCCCGACGACGGGGAGACGACTCCCGGCAACTCCGACAGGGCAGCCAGTTTTTCCCGGCGGGAACGGCCCCGCAGTTCCTCCAGGCGTTTCAGCAGCCGTTCCAGAACGCCTTCCCCTTCGCCGGAAACCGCCAGATCGACGATGCCGGCGAGGGCCCGGGGATTGATGGTGACCGCCGCCCCCCCCGCCACCACCGGGGGGTGACGATCGTCGCGGTCGGCGGCGGCGGGGGGAATCCGGCCCTCCGCCAATATCCGGGGAACGGCCAGGTAATCGAGTTCGTAGGAGAGAGAGAACGCGATCAGGTCGAAGCTGGAAAATGTCCGTTTCCGCTCCCAGGAGCGTTGCATCCCCGCGAAGGCTCTTTCGGCATGCCAGCCCTCCACTGCCTCCGCCAGCCTCATGATCTTCAGAAAACCGAGGTTGGCCATCGCCAGAGCCCCGGAATTGGGATAAACCGTCAGAACCGAGTGGGGGGAATCGAGGCGGCGGCGGCCGACCAGCCGCTCCCCGTCGAAACGATATGATCCGGCGCCGGAGCCCATCAGGCCCGTCAAACCGAGGACGCGGAGAAGGGAAAGTGGGAAGCGAGGCGGGCGCGCCCTTCGTCCGGGGGGTCGAGGAAGAACAACACCACCTCGTAAGGATCCTGGGCCCGGGCGCGCTCGCATTTGACCACCATCGCGGTGCAGGCGACTTCGGAGCCGTCCGGCAGGTTGCAGGTGAGGCTCAATTCATGGAAAAGGGGGATATAGCAGCTGCACGTGCCGGAGAACCCCTGAGGTTCAAAAGCCGGATCTTCGATCCGGACGCGCTGGGAAACGGGGGGGTGGCTGGCCAGGTCCGCCACGTACTCGTCCAGTTCCACCCTCTCCCCGGGGGGAATATCCACGAAGGCTATCGCCAGCCTCCGGGCGCCGGTCTCGGTCGTATCGGCGCGCAGCACGCGGCCCCGGCAACTCACCCCGCGGCGACGGGGGTTGCCGCCGCGCGGGGGGAGCACGATATCGAGATCGACCAGGGTGGCGACGTCCGGACCGCGGGCAAGAACGCAGGAAATCCCCCCCGTCCCCAGGTCGCACCCCGTTCCCTCTTCCCTGACGTCTCCCCAGCCCACCCGGACGGGGAAATCTCCGGGCACACGGGGGCACGAGCGCCTATCGTCGGTTGTAATGGCCGCCACGTCCACAATCACCTCGGGAATCCGTTCCTTTTTCATTTTAACACTCCCGCCGACCTCCGTCAAGTTGAGCCCCGGCCTCGCCGGAAAGCGGTCCCACCGTATCCGGCAGCACCCGGAAAACGCGTTTCCCCCCCGCTCCCTCGACGGCCAGCTCCGTGGTCAGGCGGGAGAGGAGAAGACGGTACGGTAGGAGCACCTTGGCCCCGGCCAGTTCCACCCCCACCGCCGTGCGGGAGAGGATGGGCGCGGCCCGGCGGATCGCTCCGACCAGGTCGAAGAGCAGATTCAGATCCTCGATCTCCCCCCGCCCCAGTTCCAGAGTCGCTCCGCACTCCGGGCAGACCGGCTTTTCCGGGCCCGGGAGCGCCCCCAGTTCGAAGGAAAAAATTCCTTCGCAGCCGTTTTGGCAGCAGTCGATCTCTATCACGGCTTCGGCGCTCCTTCTTCCGCAACCCCGGCCGGGGCCAGCTCCACCATGCATTCCCAGTACTGCCCTTCCCCCACCGTCAATTCCAGGGCCACTTCCTGTTCCCGGTAACCCGCTTTTCTCACCGTGACCGGGGGGAAAACGACGGTGCCGGCGTCCTTTTCGGCGTCGGTGGCGGTGATGGTCATGATGTAGGGGGTGGTCCCCAGGTAATACCCCCCCCGCCAGACTTCGGCGGAGGAAGGCTCGGAGACGATATGGACCGAGTAATCTTCGTGGAAGGTCTCGCACCCCCACGCGGCGGCGGCCGCCGCCGCCAGCAATGGCAGCAGTCGTTTCATGGCCTGGCCGCTATTGTATCCAGATCGGGGTAAGCCTCAAGAAGTAATGGAGGTATTTTCAACCGGCGCTCGTCCAGGGCCGATCTGATCTGGAGTGCGTTGCAGACCGCCTGGGCCCGGAAGTGGTTGTTGGCGACGACGTAAACTTCCGGGGTCCGGCCGGCCAGCGACCGGATCCGGTCTTCCCATTCCTCCAGTTCCGCTCCCCGGTAGAGATAATCGTAGCGCCGGTCGCGGCCGGCGCCGGGCCGGAACCACTCCCGGACGTTGCGCCCGTGCAGCCGGACGTATCCCACCGGGGACGTCGCCAGGGCGCTCGGCCCCAGGGAGAACGAGACCCTCGGCTGATCGATGTTGCAGAAACCGATCCCGAGGGCCGCCAGGAGCTCCGCGGTTTCGGGGGAGTCCCAGGAACCGTGCCTGAATTCTGCCACCAGCGGGCTGTCGGGGAACCGGTCCCGCAGCGCCGCCAGAAAAGAACAGGAGCCGGCGGTGCGATGAAAGGAGTAGGGGAACTGCGCCAGGATCGCCCCCACCCTTCCCCCGGCCTCCAGGGGGGCGATCCCCTCGTCCCAGGCGTCGGTTTCGAGAGTGCCCGAGAGTTTCAGATCGTGGGTGAACCCCCGGTAGAGCTTGAGCGTGAAGCGGAACTTGGGAAACGGGGAAATCTTCTTCGCCCAGGATTCGGAACTGCGCGGCGTCGGCGGTCGGTAAAAAGTCGAATTGATTTCGACCAGGTCGAGGTAGCGGGCCAGGTAGACCAGGGGGTCGAATCCCCGGGGCGGGCGCGGCGGGTAGAGCACGCCTTTCCAATCGGGGTAGGACCACCCGGCGGTGCCGACCAGGATCTTCCCTGCTTCAGGCACGGCGGGGGCCCGACAGAACCAGGCGCGCGCCCGGCGCCGTTCCCAGCCGGTCACGGGCGCTCCCTCCCCGAACCGCCAGTTCCAGGAACCCGGCGCTCCCCGCCACCGCCATCAACTCCCCCTCTTCGCCGAAACCGTAACTTTCCCGGACCGGCACCGGAATGCCTTCGACCGCCGGGGACGGACCCAGTTCCCCCAGGCGCTCCGCCGGAAACGAAGTGACCACGTTCCCGAAACGGTCGATATGCAGCACCTCCACCGTCCACTCCGAACCCGAACGGGAGGGGACGGGAAAGTCCAGGCGTTCCGCCGGAGCCGACGGGGGGCCGCAGGTCTCGAAGGCGCCCGCCCCGATCAGGGCGGCCGCCGCCGGAGCGAAAATGTCCCGGCCGTGAAAGGTGGGCGCGGCCGACGGCGGCGCGAAGCCGGGATCGAGCCGGCGGACCTCCGGGTTCGAAATCCCCTCCAGGGCCCAGGAGAGCACCCCGTTGTCGGGCCCCAGGAAGAGGTGGCCGGCGCCGCGGGCGGCGATAATCGGCCGGGACGTACCCACCCCGGGATCGACCACGACCAGGTGGAGCGTCCCCGGCGGGAACCACCGCCAGGCGTTCATGAGGACGAACGCCCCTTCCCGGACGTTGCCGGGGGCGATTTCGTGGGTGATGTCCACCAGCTTCGCCCGGGGCTCCCGCGAGAGGATCACCCCCTTCATGCTGCCCACGAACCAGTCGCGGGCGCCGAAATCGGTCAGCAGGGTGATGATCCTGTCCGCGGCCACGCCGAAGCCCTCTTCCGCCGCGCTCACCGCCGCAGCGCGATCGCCGACACTTCCACCAGCGCCCCCTTGGGCAGCCGGGACACCTCGACGCAGGCCCGGGCCGGGAACGGCGCCGGGAAAAAGCGGGCGTAGACCCGGTTGAACTGGGCGAAATCGTCCATGTTTTTCAGGAAACAGGTGGTTTTGACCACGTCTTCCAAGCCCGCGCCGGCGGCGGCCAGCACCGCTTTCAGATTCTCCAGGACCCGGACCGTTTCTTCCTCGATCCCCTCCCCGACCGGCTCCCCTTCGGGGCTCAGGGGGATTTGCCCGGAAACGAAGATCAGGTCCCCGGCCTTGACCGCCTGGGAATAAGGGCCGCCTGCCGCCGGGGCCGCGGATGTGGCTACGCTTTCTTTCATGGGGCCTCCTTGGACTTGAAGAAACATGCCCGGCGCGCAATCGCCGTTTCCACGCCGCTCTCGGCCGCGGCCAGGGCGCGCCTGATGGGTTTTGATTACTCCGATTCGGGAAAAGGAGCAAGGGGAGAATTAAATAGGGCTCGGGCCCCTGGAGATTTTTGCACCTGATTACTCTGATTAACTCTGAAAGGAAAAGAATTCAGAATTCAGTAGCCCCCTACCTTGCCCCCTCAATGAGTCCACAGATTCCACAGATAGGGAAAGGTTTTTAGGGGGAAGCAGAGGGCACGGGATAGTTGAGGGCATTGCTGTACTCTATGCCCTATGCGCCATGCTCTATGCTTTCTCGACCATGAAGTTCATGAAGGGAAGAGGATTAGCCACAAAAGGCACAAACGGGGAAAGAGTTGGCCACAAGAGGCGCAAGAGGCACAAGGGGATTTTAAACGGTTTGATGACGAGCTGAAGATGTCGCCCGGCAGACAATGGAAACCATGATTCTTTCCCTCTCAATCAGAGTTAATCAGAGAAATCAGGTGCAAAAATTCCCTCTTCGATATCTGTGGAACCTGCCGGCCGGCAGGCAGGTTTAACAGATCTAGAAGTTGGCGAAATCACCCAGAACCGACTGGAGCCGGTCGCCGCGCCCGGCCATAAACAGAATCCCTTATTAACGCTAAAATCGATATAACTACGGTATTTCGGTTGTTATGGTAACCAAACGGATATTTTGCAACAAGATTGATCGCCTTTAGGAAGACAAAACAGCGGAATATTGACGTTTTTCCCTCTCGCCGGTAAAATTTTGCCACTAGGTACCGGCAATTGGAGATTGTGTAGAATCATAAGTTCTGTCTGAAAGAAGATGAGAAAGAATAGATTACTGATCTCGAATTGCCATGCGAACTGCCCCAAGTGCAGTCTGCCGACCGAATTCCAGATGTTCGAGAGTGGTCTGGGTGGTGATTTCGAAACCTATGTTGGTGCGAAGTCGGGCAGTATCTACCGTCTCGATCTAGCAAAGGTACATTACGAGAAGAAGTCTCGAGCCGACCTCTTGGCAGAAGCCAGAGAGTCGGAAGGAAGTCTCACCTGTGTTCCGAAGGAACTCAGGTGCAAGATTTGTGGAACTGAATTCAGTGCGGAGACGATACCGATTGACGGAGAGGAAATCGTCGAAGCCTACGAAATCTGAAGACAGAACAAAGCACTGGAGGTTATTGCTTGCTACGCGCGCAAAACCTCAGTGCAGACGTTAGCCGTGAAGAGGGAAATACGAGCATGAAAACAAGCCAAGTGTTTGGAATATCACCTGAACTACGTGAATACTCGTATGTGGATCGTGGGAACCTTGACGCTGCGCTTGCCACTTACCTGGATCGCACAACGCACATAGCAATTCGCGGTCCTTCCAAGTCAGGCAAATCCTGGTTGAGGCAGAAGGTCTTGCACAAGCCGCTTACTGTGCAGTGCCGTCTTCGGAAACCATTCACAGATATTTATGTTGATGCCCTGTCGCAACTCGAAGTTAGGCTCGAAGTAAAGGAATCTCGTCAAGGAGTATTCAAAGCCAGCCTATCGGCAACCGGCGAAGGGGGTGCAGCCCTGTTGGCCAAGGTCGGCATCACAGCATCCATGGGACGCGATACCGAGAAGACAACTGAGACAATGTCTGTTGGCCACGACATCAACGATCTTCGCTTTGTCGCTGAAATCATCAAGAATTCTGGCCGTCGTCTCGCAATTGAGGATTTCCATTATATGTCCACCGAGGACAGGAGACATTTTGCTTTTGACCTCAAGACGCTGTGGGATTATGGGGTCTACGCGATCATTATCGGAGTGTGGTCAGAAACAAACCTGCTTCTGCATCTGAATCCAGATCTCACTGGCCGCGTCCATGAAATCCCAATTGAGTGGATAGAGAAGGATCTTGAAGCGATTCTGCACAAGGGGGGTGATGCACTCCATATTGACTTCGGCCCAGACGTCACGACAAGACTTGTTTCCCTCGCCTACTCAAATGCCGGGCTACTCCAGCAACTCACGCTGCTAACGTTGGACGAAGCTGGCATCACCGAGAAAAAACTTCTGAAACAACATGTGAGTAATGTGGAGCACGTTAATGGTGCAGGCATGGCCTATGCCGAACAGTTAAACCCTGTCTATCAGCAGTTTGCCAAGAGAGTGGCAGCCGGCATACGAACTCGTCAGAACGCCACCGGTATCTATGCTCACACGATGGCGGTGCTTATGGAAACGAGCGACGACGATCTCATAAAAGGGATCCACGCCCGAGCGATTTTTGAGAAAGCGGTCAAGCGGCAGGAGCGGATTCAGTACAGCAATTTGAAAGCTATTCTCGAGAAACTTCAGGAGTTGCAGGTTGATGAGGATGGTCGCGGACTTATTCTTGGGTATAGCCCGGCAACAGAAGAAGTGACCGTTGTTGATCGACAGCTTCTTCTCTATCGAGGCTATGCAACAGTCAAGTGGCCTTGGGAGGACCTAGTCCGCGAAGCGGATGCAGCAGGCGGACAGCTGGAGGTCGGCTAACGGGCGCCTGAGCTTCAGTTCCAGCGGCCCGCGCTGGCGCGCGGGCTAACTAGCGCTGGAACCGATGCCCCCTCCGGGGGCACCGCTCAGCCGCAGCCCCGTTCGGCTGACAGACAATACGGAGGATACACAAGATGAAGGGCGGAGGTATCGGAGCGATCATTCTTATCATCATCGTTGTGCTTGTCTTGCTCAGGCTCTGTTCCTGCTAAGGCGCAAGGGGAGATGTGCAACATGAAGAAACTCAGGATTCCTCACTTGCGGCTTGTTGCGACCGGGGCAGTCATCGTGGTGCTTGCTGCCGTGCTTGTCCCCCTGGTTCCGAAGATCGTTCAGCTTGTCCAGGTCGTAACGTCGGTAAAGCATACTGAGCGCAACGCGCTGGAAGTCCTCAAGAGCGAGGAACTAAGCTTTCTTGTGACCGATCGGATCACGTCTCAAATCGTGGTCGAGTCGAACGACAGCAACCCCATCCTCGGAAAGAAGGAGGGGTATCTGATCGCCAAGGCAAAGCTGTACTACGGAATCGACCTTGCCAAGCTGACCGACGCGGATCTGGCAAGAACTAACAATCAACTCGTGGTTCATCTTCCCGAACCGGAGGAACTGGACTTCTCTGTGGACCTTGAGTCGATGCGATTCATATCGAAACGATCTGGCTTGATGGTGATCGCCGACTGGATTACGAACGCAGATCAAGAGGAGGCATTGCGCACGCAATTCAGGGATGCTGCGCTTGACTACATGAAGGGCGAAGACCTCATCCCGTCAAAGGAAATGATCATCTTTCGCCTTACCAAGCTCGGCGAGATGTTCTCAGAGTATATCGGGGTGAAGGTCGTCTTTCAATAGCAGAGAGAGAAGACGGAGCCGAACATCACACTGAACGCTATCGTCGCTTCGCGCCGAAGCGTTAGTGTGGGCGTTAGCCCGACGCACCAGCGCGTCGGGCTAACGGGCGCCTGCGCTTCAGTTCCAGCGGCCCGCGCTGGCGCGCGGGCTAACTAGCGCTGGAACCGAT
>ERZ795048.107-NODE-107-length-88096-cov-13.654377_pt1 | contig 88096 bp, 81 predicted proteins | sample MGYA00375132_ERZ795048 | MGnify/ENA primary metagenome ERZ795048 (study PRJEB30177, sample SAMN05720225) | activated sludge metagenome | isolation source: Anaerobic digester | place: Hong Kong | collected 2014-12-17 ...
TCTTCCCGTCGGCCGGTCCGAATACCTCGGCAACCTTCCGGGAGGCCTTGACCCCTCCTTGTTTCTCCACGGTATGCTCCAGCATTCTCATGCTCCTTTCCCCGCATGTCGGTCCGCCGGTTGCGGGAGGGTACGGCTCAGTCGTTGAACAGGTAGTCGTACCAGAACTTCTTCGACCGGTCGATGTTCAGGTCCACGTGGATGTGCTTGACCTGGGTGAACTCCAGGAGTCCCTGGGGACCCAGCTCCCTGCCGACCCCGGACTGCTTGTAGCCGCCGAAGGGAGCCAGCGGGCTGAGCAGGTGGTAGTCGTTGATCCAGACGGTCCCGGTGCGGATCTGCTTGGCCACCTCGATGGCCCAGGGGATGTCCCGGGAGAAGACAGCCCCGCCGAGGCCGTAGATGGAGTCGTTGGCCATGGTGATGGCCTCCTCGGTGGTGCGGTACCTGATCACGGACAGGACCGGGCCGAAGATCTCCTCGCGGGCGATGGTCATGTCGTTCTTCACCTCTTCGAAGATCGTGGGCTCCACATAATACCCCTTGGTCAGGTGGGACGGGTTGTGTCCGCCGACCGCGCACCTCGCTCCTTCCTTCTTCCCGACGTCGATGTAGCTCAGGACCGTGTCGTGCTGCGCCTTGGAGACGACAGGCCCCATGGTGGTCTCCGGGTCCATGGGGTCGCCGACCTTGATGTGGAAGATCCGTTCCATGGCCCGTTCCATGAACTCGTCGTAGATCGAGTCGTGGACGAAGCAGCGGGTGCCCGACTCGCATACCTGGCCCGCATGGAAGAAGGTGCCGAACAGGGCGCCGTCCACAGCGACATCCAGGTTGGCGTCCTCCAGGACGATGGAAGGGCTCTTGCCGCCCAGCTCGAGGGTAACCTTCTTGATGGTGTCCGCGGCCAGTTTCATCACCTGCCGGCCGGTCTCCGTGGATCCGGTCAGGGCGACCTTGTCGACCATGGGGTTGGTGCAGAGCTCTTCGCCGATCACGGAGCCCGGTCCGGTGATGACGTTGAACACGCCCGGCGGCAGATCGCACTCGGCCATGATCCTGCCCAGCTCCAGGGCGGACAGGGGCGTGTCCGATGCGGGCTTCAGCACGAGACTGTTCCCCATGATCAGCGCCGGTGCCGTCTTCCAGACCGCCATGAGGAGCGGGAAGTTCCAGGGGATGATGCCGGCGCAGACCCCGATGGGCTCCCGGTGGACGAAGTTCCAGGAGATGTAGGGCAGGTCGTTCCAGGGAAGGGGTTCATAGCTCGACACCCGTTCCCCCAGCTCGATCAGGGTGCGGAAGTGCTCGATGCTGAAAGGCAGGTCCATCAGCGATGCCTTGCGGAAGGTGGCACCCGAGTCCATGGACTCGATGGTGGCGATCTCTGTGGTCCGCTCGGCAAGCTTCTCCACCACCTTCATGAGGATCCGTGCACGTTCCTTCACCTTCATCCTGCTCCAGGCCCCGGAATCGAAGGACCTGCGGGCCGCCTCGACGGCCTTTTTCGCATCGTTCCTCGTTCCCACCGGCACCAGGGCTATGGGCTCTTCCGTGGCCGGGTTGAAGGATGGTCTGGTTTCACCGGTATCGGCATCGGTGAACTTCCCGTCGATGAACATCTGATAGCGTTCCATGGAAACCTCCTCTTCTCATGCCTGAAGTGATCAAAGGGCAGATGTATTGTATGTAAATAAATACATAATATAGACTGCGATGTTTCCTTACAATAGTCTGAACGACGATTTTTCTGTAGCAGCATAACCGACAGCGATGCTCTCCATTCGAGTATGCTCATGGTAAGAGGGACGAGGTCTGAGGCAGGATCCCCCGGCAATGCGGAGGGGGCGACCGGGAGTTGGATGGGTAATCCTCAAAAAGGGGGGGGAAGGTTAGCCGGAATGGACGTCCCCTTCCGATTCAAGGGGACAGAGACGATTCTCTTGAAGGATCGTCTCTGTCCCCGGTGACGCTACTGCTGTGCTTCTTTCTTTTCGTGATCCGCCAGCCACCGCGGGCAGTGGGTCTGGCACCAGGCCCTGCTCACGAGCCCGGTGATCATGGCCGAGGCCGTCCCCGGGTTGCCGATGGTTCCGAGGTACATGTGCACCACGATGAAGGCCCCGAGGAGCACCACGGCCCCTGCATGGGCCATGTAGGCCAGCCTTGCGATGATCGCAGGTACGACCAGCGGGTTCCACAGCCACATGAACAGGCCCGTGGCCGAGATGACGACGCCGCAGACGATGAGGATCCAGAAGAAGGCCTTCTGACCCGCATTGTACTTGTAGACCGGAGGGAGATCCTTGACCGGCCAGAGATATCCCCCGGCCTTGAGCACCCACTGGAGGTCGGCGTCTTCGAAGGAGCAGTCCCTGCTCCACATGTAGAACGAGTACGCCAGCATGCCGGTGAATACCACGCCGGAGTAGATGTGCATGAGCTTGGAGGCGTAGTAGCCGCCGAGAATAGTGGGTATGATATCCCAGGCCTGGAACTGGAGTCCGAGCCCGGTGAACAGGCAGAAGAGGCAGCTCGCTGCCAGCAGCCAGTGAACGATCCGCTCTTCCGCGTCCGTTATCCGTACAACCGCTTCGTGCGATGACATGTCATTCACCCCCTTCGTTCTTCTCGTGGACCTTGTGCGGGCCCTTGATCAGGTAGTGCAGCCCGGCCAGGCCCGCCACGGCGCCCAGGCCGATGAGGGTGAAGGGCTTGAACAGGTTCTTCCACAGGATGATGGAGAACGGAACTGCCGGGTGTGAAGGAAGCTCATCATAGACCTCAGGCTTCTCGGTGAGCACATAGATCACATGGGTGCTGCCCACGAACTTGTCGCCGTACACATTGGCGTCGCCGCCCAGTTCCTTGACCCTGGCATAGGCCTTCTCGATCATGACCTCTTTTTTGCCTATGGACAGCGCCCCGGTGGGACAGGAGAGCACGCATGAGGGTTTCTGACCTTCCTGAAGCCTGGTATAGCACAGGTCGCACTTGTAGATCTTCTCGTCGGCCTCGTTGTAGCGCGGGATGTCGAACGGACAGGCGGCCACACAGGCCTTGCAGCCGATGCAGGCCTCCTTATTGATTGCCACGGTGCCGAACTCGGTGTAGTACAGGGCACCGGTGGGACAGGACTTGACGCAGGCCGCGTTCGTGCAGTGCATGCAGCCGTCCTTGCGGAAGAGCCACCGGAGCGTACCCGACTTGTCCACGTGCTCCTGGAAGCGGATCAGGGTCCAGGTGTTCCACTGGAGGTCCTGGGGATTCTGGTAGGTACCATGCTGCCTCGTTCGGGAAGCCGGCATCTCATTCCATTGCTTGCACGCAACCTGGCAGCCACGGCAGGCGGTGCACCTCGATACGTCGATGAGTTTGACGAATTCTTGTTTCATGGCTTACACCCCCTGCACTTTGGCCACATTGACCATGAACGCCTTATACTCCGGGCAGAAGGTATTTGCGTCTCCCACCGTAGTGGTGAGGAAGTTCGTGGAGTCGCTCCCGCCCTCAGGGTAGAGCCAGCCGTAGTTGAACGGCATGCCCACCTGGTGGACGGTCTTGCCTTCGACCTTGAAAGGCTTGAAGCGTTTGGTGACCATGGCACGGCACTTCGCCTGGCCCCGGGCCGATGAGACAACTACCCAGTCGGCGTTGCCGATGTTGAGCTTCTTGGCGAGCTCGTCACCGATCTCCACGTAGAGTTCGGGCTGCATCTCCAGGAGCCATGCCTGCCAGCGCGTCAGCGCACCGGAGCACCAGTGCTCGGTGCAGGAGTAGGTGGTGCATACATAGGGGAACTCTTCGCTCGCATTGGCCGTTTTGTCCATTTCGCCCTTGAAGATCTCGATGGCCGGGTTGATGAGCTGGCTCGAGAGCGGGTTCTTGGTAAGAGGTCCTTCCAGGGGCTCGTAGTGCTCGGGGAAAGGTCCTTCGGCCATGGCGGGCCCGAACAGGGAGCCGACGCCATCCTGTTTCATGATGAAAGGGTACTTGCCCTTTTCCTTGTCAGCCATGGGCGGCCACGGTCCGTCGGGCACGTCGCCAACCCACTTGTCTCCGGTCCACTCCAGGAGCTTCCTCTTGGGGTTGTACGGCTTGCCGTTCACATCGCAGGAGGCCCGGTTGTAGATGACGCGGCGGTTCACCGGCCAGCAGAACGACCAGTTTGGATACAGGCCGAGGCCGGTGGGATCGTCCTTGCCCCGTTTCTTCATCTTGTTCTCGCCGTTTGCCTCGAAGCTGCCAGCCATGATCCAGTTGCCGCTGGAGGTTGTACCGTCGGCCTTGAGCATGCCGAAGGTGGGTACGCAGTCGCCCTTCTTGAACTGCTTCTTCACGCCCTTGTCGTCGATCTCCACATCAACTGTGAAGTGCCCGTTGATCTGCTTGGAGACCTTTTCCACGTTCATGCTGCCATCGCGGTTCTTGTAATCCCACTTGAGGTTAAGTACGGACTCGGCATTGGGGCCGCCCTCCTTTGCATAGAGGGCCTTGATGGCGTCGATGATCCGGATCTGGATGTCGCCGCAGGAAATGGCGTCTCCGGGGGCATTGGCAGCCTTGTACTTCCACTGAACCCAACGGCCGCTGTTGCTCTGGCTGCCTTCCTTCTCCATGGTGGCTGAGGCGGGCAGGAGGAAGCACTCGGTCTTGACCTTTTTGGGGTCGACGCCAGGGCCCTTCCAGAAGGAGCAGGTCTCGTTGTCGAAGATGTTCGCCGATACGAGGAATTCCAGCTGCTCGAGGGCCTTCCTGGTCTTGCCCGTGTTGGGTGAGCTCACCGCAGGGTCGGTCCCGTAGGAGAAGAGTCCCTTCACCTTGCCTGCGAGCATCTTGTCGAAGAGATGAAGCTGGGAATAAGCCTTTCCGTCGTCCATCTTGGGTGTCCAGGAATAGCCGAAGCCGTTCTCCGGTGTCGCCGCTTCGCCGTAGAGGGCCTTGAGCCAGCTCACGTAGAAGTTCGGGTAGTTTATATAATAGTTCGCCGACTGCGGGTCGTTGCTCTTGGGTGTGTACTTGTCCAGGTAATGATCAATCGTGTCGAGTGAAGAAGACGGCATCTTGAGGTAGCCGGGAAGGTTGCCGTACAGGATGCAGTGATCCGTGGACCCCTGCACGTTTGGCTCGCCCCTGAGAGCGTTGATTCCGCCTCCGGCAATGCCCATGTTGCCCAGCAGGAGCTGGATGATGGCCATGGTGCGGATGTTCTGGCTGCCCGAGGTGTGCTGAGTCCAACCAAGGGCGTAGCACTCTGTTCCTGCCTTGTCCGGTACGCCGGTGGCTGCATACTCGGAGTATACCCTCAGGAGGTTTTCCTTGGACACGCCCGTGATGCTTGAGACCTTGTCGATGGTGTACCGCGAGTAATGCTGCTTCAACGCCTGGAACACGCACTTGGGGTCCTGCAGGGTGAAGTCCTTCATCGGTACGCCGTTGGCGTCCTTCTGGAAGGTCCAGGTGTCCTTGTTGTACTTGCGCTTCTCCGGGTCATACCCTGAGAACAGGCCGTCGTTGAACGAGAAGTCCTGGTGAAGGATGAACGGTGCGTTGGTGTAGTTGACCACGTAGTCCTTGAAGTACTTGTCGTTGCTGATGATGTAGTTGATCATGCCCCCCAGGAAGGCGATGTCCGTGCCGGACCGTATGGGGACGTGATAATCGCAGCGGGCAGAAGTTCTGGTGTAGCGGGGGTCGACGTGGATTAGCTTCGCCCCGGCGTCCTTTGCCCGAAGGATCCATTTGAACGCGATGGGATGGTGCTCCGCCGCGTTGCTGCCCATGATAAGGATAACATCACTGTTTTTCAGATCGATATAGTGGTTCGTCATCGAACCCCTGCCAAACGACTCTCCCAGAGCCGCTACGGAGGGGCTGTGTCAGACCCTTGCCTGGTGATCGATATACACCAGGCCCAAGGCCCTTACCGACATGCTGATGAGCCAGCATTCTTCGTTGTCTATGTTCGAGCTGCCCAGGTGGGCGATGCTCTCGGTCCTGTTCACGAGCTGTCCCTTGTCGTTGGTAACGACAAAGTCCTTGTCCCGTGCGTCCTTGGTGAGCCTGGCGATACGGTTGATGGCCCAGTCCCAGTCCTTCTCTTCCCACTTGTCGCTGTAGGGGGCCCGGTACTGCACCTTGGTGAGGCGGTGCTTGTTCGCCTCGGTCAGGTCGAAGAACCCGGCGCCTTTGGCGCACAGAGAACCCTCGTTGATGGGATTCTCTGGATCACCCTCGATGTTGAAGATCTTGCCCGTAACCGTGTCTACGCTGCAGATCAGACCGCACCCGACGGAACAGTAGGCGCAGACAGTGGTGTACTGTTTGGCCATCTTGAGGCGGTTCATCTTGTTGAGCTCGGCAGCGTATGCCTTTGCCGGCCTGAAGTTCAGACCAAGGGCGGATGCCGCCCCGACGGTCCCACTGAGCTTCAGGAAGCCCCTTCGTGTAATATCCATCCAACTCCTCCTTCTTTTGTATGTGAGGGGTTATATATATACCGGATGGCATATTATGAATTATTTCCCGGAGAGTCAACGAAAAATTCGCTTAATGTGATGAAATTATTGAATATATGTTAATGTTAACACAATAGATAGTGAGGCCTGCAGCTGCCTCTTGCCCCGTGAAGTGTCACTCGGGAGAAAAGGTGTTCCACGCGCAGGAGGCCATGGGAAGATATCCCTTCTCCTGCATGATCACGTCCAGGTGCACGAGACTCAGGGCGCACACATCGGCATCGAAGTCGATGAGGTCCGAGACGCGGTCCGCCGTGATGAGATAATGCCTGCACCGCTCGCACACGAAGGTGGATTCCTGTGCCTTGTCTTCAACGAAGAAGTAGGACATGGTCTTCTGCTCGGTATTGCCGCATGAAGGGCAGATGACCCGGCTGAAGGTCCACTCGTGGCCGCACTGGGAGCAGTGGAGTATGCGCGCGCTCTGTCCCTCGCGGATCTTGGCGATCATGGGTGCTCCGCCGCAGAGAGGGCAGTAACCCTTTTCCCAGGTAAAGTCCTGCAGGAGTTTTCCCCAGTCCCTTGCCCTCATCTCGAGGATGACGCGACCGGCCATGTGGGAGAGAAACAGGACGGCCTGCTCGCCGATGCCGTGGGCAGAGGCCAGTTCCTGCGCCATTGCCCCGGAGCTTCCGTCGAACGAGACGGTCCCTGCTTCGATGAGACCCTGGAGTCTTTCGAGATCGGGCGCCAGGGCGGGGAAGCCTTTAACGAGTTCCGGTATGAGGGTGAGGGCAATGGTCTTCCACGGATCGTCCGTAAAGAAGAGGCTGTTCTGGTCTCCCAGGGGAACGCCTTCCCTGAATTTCGCCTCATCCATGGCCAGGGCCTCTCCGTCACCCGATGCAAGGCTCCCGGCAAGGCGGTTCTTTTCGATGAGCACAGGCCTGAAGGCCTTGATGATGTCGCTGCTGTGGGGATTGTTCCGAACTGCCGAATCCATGATCTTTTCGAGTCTGGAGCGGGTGTCCGCAGTCTTCTTCACGGGGTCGGTCCTTTATGGAATAGTATGTACGGCAGGGCAGAACATACGTGATGCCATGGGCAGTGTCAAGATGTGAGAACTTTCCCTCGATGTTATTAGGATAACCGAAAGCATAATAAAATAGCAGTTGTACGATGCTGCAGGATGTATTATTGATAGAGAAACATAATTGTATTGGAGGCAAGAGAATGCGCACCAGGATACTGCTCCTTGTTGTCTTGTTTGTCATGGCCGTCCTGCCGGCTGCAGCCGCGGACAAGAAGATCACGGCCGGCGTGGCAGCGAACTTCATCATGCCTTTCGGCGAGATTGCGGCGCTCTTCGAGAAAGAGACCGGAATAAAGGTCGAGCCCGTGTTCACCTCCAGCGGCAAGCTGTATACCCAGATCGTCAGCGGAGCACCCTACGACGTTTTCCTCTCCGCCGACGAGGAGCGTCCGGCGAAGCTTTTCAAAGACGGGCTGGCGGATACGCCCTTTGTCTATGCCAGGGGACAGATAGTACTCTGGTCTGCGGATAAGGCGCTCTGTTCGGGGTTCAAGGACTGGAGAGAAGCGGTACAGTCCGGCAGCGTGAAGAAGATCGCAGTAGCAAACCCCGAGACCGCACCCTACGGCGCCGTCTCCATGATCGCCCTCAAGGCCGCGGGACTGGAAGAGGCCCTTAAGGACAAGCTCGTATTCCCCCAGAACATCGGTCAGGCCTTCCAGTATGCATCCACCCGGGCCGTGGACGCAGGGTTCTGCGCCCTGTCCTCCGCGGTGAGCGAAGAGGGGAAGAATGGATGCCATTTCACCGTAGAGCAGGCGCCCCAGGTCGTGCAGGCCGCGTGTGTTCTGGTGAGGAGCACCGATAAGAAGGCCGCCGAGCGGTTCGCCGGGTTCCTCTTGACTCCCGTCGCCGTGGATGTGAAAGTGAAGTATGGATATAAATAGCATCATAGACCCTCTCTGGTTGTCCTGAAAACTCGCCTTTGCAACCACGGCCGTGCTGCTGGTGGTCGGGGCGATGCTGGCCTATGCGCTCGTGTACCGGAAGATCCTCTTCAGGAGCGTGGTTGAGTCGATCATCGCCCTGCCCATGGTGCTGCCGCCCACGGTGCTCGGTTTTTACCTCCTCATCGCCATGGGGCCGCGAGGGGCCGTGGGGAATGCATGGGAGGGCCTGACAGGCTCGTCGCTCCTCTTCTCCTTCACGGGCATCGTGATCGCCTCCATCTTCTACAGTCTGCCCTTCGCGGTGCAGCCTCTGAAGGCGGCCTTTGCCCGGATCGACCGGAGGATCCTGGAGAACGCGGCAGTGCTCGGCCTGTCCCCCCTGGCGATCTTCGTAAGGGTCATTGTCCCGAATTCCCTTGCCGGATTCGCAGCGGCCGCCATCCTGGTCTTTCTGCACACCATGGGCGAGTTCGGCGTGATCCTCATGGTGGGGGGCAGCATCCCCGGGGAGACAAGGGTGGCCTCCATAGCCATCTACGAGGCCGTTGAATCCCTGCGCTACCAGGATGCCTGGATCATGTCCGTGGTGCTGGCGCTGATCAGCTTCACCTTTCTCATCGTGGTAAATCGTGTCACCGGAAGGGAGGGCCTCAATGGTGCTGCAGGCTGATATCACCAGGAGGCTCAGCCACTTCACCCTCGACGTATCCCTTTTGTGCGAAGCGGGAAAGGTGCTGTCCATCGTAGGGCCCTCGGGCGCGGGCAAGACCACGATCCTGCGGATCATCGCAGGCCTGGAGGTCCCCGATGCCGGGCGCATCACCGTGGACGGTGAAACCTGGATGGATACCGCCGGGAAGGTGATGGTTCCCACCCGCAGACGTGCCTTGGGCATGGTCTTTCAGGAGTTCCCCCTGTTCCCGCACCTGAATGTCTGGAAGAACGTCTGCTTCTCGGCGCCCGATACCGCCCTGGCCCGTGCGTATATGGAGCGCTTCGGCATCTGGCACCTCAAGGACAGCAGGCCCGACGCAGTATCCGGCGGGGAGAGGCAGCGGTGTGCCATCTGCCAGGCACTGGCCCGTAAACCCAAGGTGCTCCTCATGGACGAGCCGTTCTCGGCCCTGGATCCGCTCACCCGGAGGAGGCTCCGCGATGCCGTCAGGGACATAAAGACGGAGTTGAACATCCCCATCCTCCATGTCACCCACGACATCCGCGAGGCGCTGTTCCTGGGAGATGAAATCCTGCCTGTGGTGAACGGACGTGTCTTCCACAAGTGGCTGCTCCAGTTCATGATCTCGGCCAGGGAAGGGTTCCGGTGCCCGGATTCGGGGGAGATATACGAAGATATCGAACTACCCATGCGAATGAAGGAGTGTTCAAGATGAATATCGGAACGTACCCTATTGACGATTACATGCATCTCGTGAAGTCCTTTCACGGCAATGTGGCCCCCGGCCTCATCATCGGCGGGTTCATGGTGGACCTGGCCATGAAGAGCCTCCCTGAAGGGGTCCTGTTCGACTCCCTGTGCGAGACCCAGTCCTGCCTTCCGGATGCAGTTCAGCTGCTCACGCCCTGCACCATCGGCAACGGCTGGCTCAGGGTGCTTGGATTCGGCCGCTTTGCCCTGTGCCTCTACGACAAGTACACCGGTGACGGGGTGCGGGTGTTCCTGGACCCGAAAAAGCTCGAAGACTGGCCCGAGATCAAAGCCTGGTTCTTCAAGCTCAAGGCCAGGAAGGACCAGGATGCGGCGGTCCTGAGGGACCAGATCATCGAAGCGGGCACGGAAATCCTCTCCCTCGAGCCTGTCCATGTGGATATCGATTCCCTGGCGAAGAAGGGGAAGGGGGCCATTGCCACATGCCCATCCTGCGGGGAGGCCTATCCGGTGCGGGACGGATCGACCTGCCTGGCCTGCCAGGGGAACAGTCCGTACAAATACGGATCTCCCGGTGATACGCCTGAGTCCCGCCCCGGACTCAAGGTCGTTTCGGGGATGAAGGCCGAGAAAGACTGAGTCCGGGAGAGGCCGGGAATATCCTACCCAGTGTCACCCGGTTCCTGCCCACCGACTTGCTTTGGTACATGAGAGCGTCGACCCGGTTGATCAGGGTTTCCTGGGTGTCTTCCGGCAGGGCCATGGCGACCCCGAGCGAGGCGGTGACGGCTATGTGATGCTTGTCGTCGAGCATGAAGAAGCTCCTTTCGATGAACTGCCTGATTCGCTCGGCGAGCTGGGCGAGGTCGTTCTCGTCGATATCGGGAACGATATCCTTCGCTCCCTGTCCACCACGTATACGCCGTCGAAGAGACTGTCCAGGAGCTTTTCGTATGATATCTGTTCCATCAGTCGTCCCCAGGGTGATCCGCCCGGAAAGGTGGAACTGCATCGAGGCCTGAATTCACGAGAGCCACCCCATCCTTTTCACCGCGTCCACGATCATGTACCCGCCCAGAACGAGCACCACAACACCAAACAGAAGGCGAAGGACCGGAGCGGGCAGCTTGTTCGCAACGAGGGCCCCCAGCCAGGCACCGATGATGAGGGCCGCAGCCATGAGCATGGCGGCCCGGAAATCGACAGCGTGACGGCGGTAATATTCCAGGAACGCGATGAGGCCCACGGGCGGCAGGAGAACCGCCAGGCTCGTGCCGATGGCCCGGTGCATGGAAAAGCCCAGGATATAGACGAGGGCGGGCACGATGATGATGCCACCTCCGATCCCGAAGATCCCGGAAAGAATGCCGGCGCACAACCCGATGGAGATCAGCATCAGAATGATTTCAGGACCACCCATATCGATCCTCCTTATTCCAGATGATAATGCCCTACAGAGATCCGTCCAGGTCTTCAGCGACATTCCTTCCGCATGCACGGCATCTCTGGGCGCCGCGGAAGAGGGGGCCGCCGCAGTCAGGGCAGTGGTACCGCTCGCACACCGAGCGGGCCCACTCAATGCTGCCCTGCTCGTCGCCGAGCAGGGCGACCTTCTCGCGCCAGACCGGGATGGTCTGCAGCATGACCCTCCTTCCCGTGGCAAGGCCGAAGTTCTTGATCCGGTCGCAGGGCCAGTCCGGGCACTGGTGGCAGGAATAGAAGCCTTTGGCCCGGACACAGTCGCGGATGCCGCACATGGCGCAGTACCCATAGAGCTTCTTCGGGGGGTCGGGCTGCATGCACCCCAGACACTCCGTCTGTTCAGGTTTTGTGCCATACAGGTTTCCCATCACGGTCTTGAACTTCTCGTTGTCGTCCCGTGTGGCTATGTACACGCCGCACACGCCGCAATAGAGACCGCAGGGCGCCATGAGGTTCCGGTTCCTGAGCTCTTCCTCGCTCCATCCTTTCATGGAGGGGCCTCCTTTCATGGTTTATCACCCCGTTTGAGGGCACGTCAGTTCAGCAGAGGAGGGTATCGATCATTCGAGACAATGATCCCTTAAAGTAGTGTCGCCTGTAAAGAGGCAACGTGGTCAGAACGTGCTCATGTTCCGGAGAAGGGGCTCCGGCAGGGTCGTTACTGCACGAGGTTGGGTGGTGTGTCGGGGAGCTTCGGCTTCTTCATCGCCTTGTCCGGCGGTATCGGCTGGTTTATCGGTGTCTTGTAGTCCACAACGATGCTGATGCGCCGGTTTTTCGGATCGGCGGGATTGCTTTTGATAAAGGGTTTGGTATCGGCGTAGCCGGCCACCATCTCGATCTGGTTCTGCGGTACGCCGTTCTTCTCGAGCACCATCCTGGCTGCCGAGGCACGTTGGGTGGAGAGCTCCCAGTTGGTGTATCCCTTGTCCTTGTATGCCATCGAATCGGTATGTCCCTCGATGATGATCTTCCTGTCCATATCCTTCAACGCCGGGACGAGACCCTTCAAGAGGGATTTGCCGCTTGGGCTGAGGTCGGTGCCTCCCGCGTCGAAGAACGAGGTGCCGATGGTGTCCACGATCTCGATCCGCAGGTTGCCGTTGTCGTCGAAGATGAACACCCTGTCTCGGTATTCCTTGAAGTTCTCTTCCACCTGCTTCTTGATCTTGTCTGCGAGGTCTCCGGCCATGATGGTCTTGGGCGGTGCGCTCTTGATGCCTCTGCCGATATCGAACATGCCTTCGCCCGGCGCGTCCTGCTTGGTCGCCACCGCGGCCCCGCCGCCCTTTTCGAAGATGGAGTAGTTCTGGAAGTAATTCGACAGCTGGATCTTCTTCTGGGCAGAGGTCATGTTGAGGAGCCACATCAGGAGAAAGAAGGCCATCATGGCGGTGACGAAGTCCGCGTAGGCCACCTTCCAGGAGCCCCCGTGGGCTCCACCCCCCTTCTTGTTGTACTTCTTGATGATGACGGGCTGCTCTCTGCTCTCCGACATTACTTGCCCTTGCCTTTCATGATCTTCTCCATCTCGCTGAAGCTCGGTCTCTCGCTCTCCGGTATGGCCCGGCGTGCGAACTCGATGGCGATCTGGGGAATGGAACGCGCCACATAGGACACAAGAGCGATGCGGATCACGTGGTAGTAGGATTCCTCTTCCTTGATGTGGTGATCGATGAGGGTGGCCATGGGCCCCACGATGCCGTAGCACAGGAGCACGCCGAGGAAGGTCCCCACGAGGGCGGCTCCGACGCTTTCACCGAGCACCTCGGGCGGTTCGCTCATCTTGCCCATGGTGAGGACCACGCCGAGGACCGCGGCCACGATACCCAGACCGGGCAGAGAATCGGCCATCTTTTCCACACGGTGGAAGGGATGGGACTTCTCTGCCATGGCGGCCTCGATGTCCACCTCCAGGAGGTTGTCGAACTCATGGGGCGGTATGTCGATGGAGAGCAGGATTTTGAGGCTGTCGCAGATGAAGTTCAACGTGCCGTGGTTCTTGAGGATATTTGGGTATTTCTTGAAGATCTCACTCTTCTGGGGCTCCTCCACGTGGGACTCGATGGCGATGATGCCTTCCTTTCTCATCTTGTTGAAGATCTCGTAGAGCAGGGAGAGCACCTCGATGAATTTCTTCGAATCGTAGCGCGTGGGAGTGAACATGCCCTTGAGGCTCCCGGCGACTTCCTTGAGGAGCTTGAAGGGCGAAGCAATGATCATGGACCCCACCGCTGCTCCGAAGATGATCATGAGCTCGACGGGTTGGAAAAGGGTATGGATGTTGCCGTGTTCCAGGAGGAATCCGCCGAAAACACATCCCAGCACTGCAACGATGCCGATGATTACGTTCATACGTATTCACCCATCGACCGTTCGGGGGAAAAAATTTAACGGATTCGCTCAGGGAGGGAACTCCAAAGAACCCGTGATCTCGGCTACAGGAATCCGCACCCGTGGTGAGGATGAGTCTCCCTTCCGATGGGGCACGGCAGGTCGGAGGCCCTCAGGTTAAGACGAGGAGGTCCTTCGCCTTGTTCCTATCCCTTGGTCTTGATGGATGCGAGCTCCTCGAGGACATCGATGGTCGGGGCACCATCGAGCAGGGGGCCGATCCTGGCGAAGAGGTCTGCGAAATGGGGCGTCGCGCTGTGCACATTCAGGGCTTCCTTGTCCCGGTATTTCTCATACAGAATGAACTTTCCGGGATCTTTTCTCGCACGGTGCAGGATGTACTGCAGGGTGCCTTCCTCGGCATCCACCTGCGGGACGATCGCCCTCAGGGCGTCCTCCATCTCCTTTTCCTTGCCCTGTTGGGCCTTCATGACGGCTACCACTACGATCATGTCAGGTACCTCTCTGTGTGGGGTGAGATCATCCTTACCAGGTTTTCCCTGCAGGGATCAAGGTCCCGGTGTGATGAGATGAGGCCGGACGAGGGGATCACTTCCTCATGGAGATCGGCGTGCTTTTTCCGTCCTCCGGGCTCGACGGGATCTTGCCGGCCGGGATCGATGACCCTTTCCCGCCGATGAACGTGACGGGATACGATGAGACTGATGTCGAGCGGTACAGGAGCACCTCGTTGTACCACCAGAACCAGTCGCTGTACACGTCGTTCCACACGTTCAGCTGCTCGGCATCATCCTGCAGCCAGTCCGACGGTGCGGGACTGGAGAGATCCAGGTAGAACTCGTCCAGCAGGGTGAGCTCGGTCATGCCCAGGTTCGGGTCCATGAAGTACAGGGATGCGGTGGCGCCCTGGCTGGTCCCGTCTTCGTAGTAGTTCACCAGGATGTCGTACGGGCCGGATGCCACGTCGTCGAAGGCGCAGAAGTATTCCGCCGAGACCCCTGAGGTGGCCGAATCCGCCGAGAAGAAGCCGTTGGCCGAGGATGTGCTCGTGTAGGGGGCCGACAGTGTTCCGTCGGGCTCCCAGATGATGAGGTCGAGATCGGCGTCCGTGTCCCACTGGAGCCATACGGTGAATCCGCCGGTGCCGGTGGGCAGAGCGTCCTCACCCGATTCTTCATCGTAGGCGATGAGGAGGTCGATGAGGTCGGCCCAGGTATCTCCTGCAGAAGTCCCATCCCGGTTGCAGGCGAGCAGGTCGTAGTGAGAGAGCTCCTCGTCCGTGACCTGGCTTCGTCTGGGCATGTATATAGAGAGCCCTCCCAGGTCGAAGATCGTGTCGGAGGCATTGTACGAGTAAATCCCATTCGCCGTGATCGCGGCGGCCAAGGTGACCTGGATCTCGGAGATCTTCCCCTTGATGACCGCCGAGCTCGACGCCGCGTAGAGGGTATCGAGCACGTCCTTCAGGTCATGGTACGTCGGCCTGTTCTTGCACGTGAGCGAGTTGTCCCTTGCGAACTGGAGTGCCGTGCGCTCGGTGCCTATGCCTGCGGTGATCAGTCCTGCGAGCTCGGCGAGCTGGGAGTGCAGGAGCGCTATCTGTGCCGTATCGACGGCCGACTTGGTTGCAATGGTCCTGTCCTGTCCCTGATAGAAGCTTATGTATTCGGCTGCCGTCAACGCTGCCAGTTCCCGGCCCGTCATGGACGGGTCGCCTGTGAGGTGGGCCAGGATGGTGTTATAGGGATCACCGTCACTCGGTGTGACCTCCTCAGAGAAGACCAGGTAATCCGCCAGGTCCGAGAGCTCATAGGCTATCTCGTACATGCCCATGTAGCATGCATCGAAGTTGATCAGGTCAAAGTGCACCCCTGAGAGCCTGATGGCCGACGCAATGTCCGGCAGCGACATCATGGAGCCGCTGGAGGTATCGTCCTGCAGGGCGCCCTTGTACGGTGTGGCGTCCTCGGGGTAGGCCTTCCACCCGTCCCCGTGATCCCAGAGGACGAGGGTGTAGTGGTCGGCGGGATAGGTGTCCGCCGCCCACTGGATGAACTCCGCAAGCGTGTCAGGGTCGCTCATGTCCTTGTTGCCGATTTCCGAGAGCATGCTGCTGATGCTTTTGGTGCTGCTGTCCTCGATGATCCTCCCTCGGACGGTTTCATCAGACACGTCTTCCCCGGAATAATCCTGGCTGAACTCGGCCTGAACGACCACATTCACGGCGTTGGTGGACCCTGTCTGCTCCATCTCGTTGATGTCACCGATGCCGGCATCCGAGAGGTTGTTGTCGGCGGCCATGTAGACCATGAAGGTCCAGGTGCCGGGTGAGGACGTGCTCGATGATCCCCCCGACGACCCCCCGCAGCCCGCGGCCGCCATGAGAAGGGTGATCAGCCCCGACAGCAGCAGCAAGCGGCGCTGCCCGTGGAAAGAACATTCATTCGTGCGCATGCATTCCATCTCCTAGGGTCGGTCGGGACGTCCGGTGCCCCCGATGGCTGTCCGAGAGCAGCCGGATGTATTGGCTATCGACATCCATAATTATTTCTTGAGGAATGAACGTGCCCGACCGGGTGTTCACGGGTGCCAATCCTACCAGATATCAGGGTGAACTGCATCAGGGATGATGTAACACGGGTGTAACGGAATCGGTTTCACGGGTACTGTGCTGATCTGCATCCCCTGCTCGTGCATCGGACCTTGATACACCCCTTCGATCTCTTGACAAGGAGCGGGGTCTGGTTATAGACTCACCCATGTAATTTATTGAAATACGAGGATGAAATTTACATCAAACACCGAGAAAGGCAGTCCAAGAACAATCTTCTTCACCCTGTAATGCGGAGCTGACTTCCATGAAAAATCCTTCTCTCCTTCCCTATCTGAGGGGCCCTGGGAAGGGCTTCTCCCTTGAGATATCGACAGTGCGGGAGGATCCTGTCGAGGGCGCCCGTCCTCGTTTCCCCTTCGAGATCATCGGTGGTTCCGGGCAGCTCTCACGCATCTTCGGCGCCCGGATGATCAGCGACGGTGGAGGGGTCGTCAGACGGGTGTTCCTCCTCGTGTCCAGAGACGAATATCCGGAGCTAGAACTGGGTACGGCGGTCCTGACCAATCCGGACGTGGAGGCGGCATGGAGGAGGTCGTTCCGGAGTCATCAGGACGCCGGCAGCCTCATCCCCCTTGCCGGACAGATGGGTACATCGGGTGAGCTCACGGCGTTCAGCCCTCTCTTCGTCTGTACCCATACCGGCCGGTTTTTCCACCCGCCATGCCCGAAGTGCGGCTCGGACCTGGACCTCGTCCGTGACGACGCCGTTCTCATCGCGGCCGGACTGAAGCCTTACACGACATCTCTGGCACGATACCTCGCGTGCCCGTCCTGCACGGACAAATCAAGCGGTGGACCGTTCTACTCCTCCCGACCGGGTGATGCGGATCCTGCCTGCGTCAGGGGGGCAGAAGACATCGTCGCCGGGCTGAAGGCGCTGGAGCATGCCGACATCCCCTGTACCGGGTGCACGGAGCGGCCGTCATGCCACGGGGACGGCCTCGTCTCCACGCGCGTCCTCCCCTTCGCCTTCTACCCCTTCCACCTCTTCATGTGCGAGGCGGCCTCGCTCAACGCCGCGGACTTCCTCGCCCTGGTCTCCGGGGCTCCCTTCAGCGAACTCGAGGCAGATCTCGGCATCAGGCGGGAGCTTGCCCGGAAAGGCTTCGTGCAGTCGATCAGGGAGCGCCGTGCGGAGCCTCTTCTCTTTGCGGGCGGCGAGCGGAGGTTCCTGGAAACCCTCTTCCTGAAGCTCTCCTTCCTGGAGGAGGCGGCCGGTCTGATGCTGGCGGGGGTTGAACCAACCGCATACCCCCAGGCAGGACCGTCCCTGGAGAGGATGTGGATCAGGGTGCCCGAGCGGGGGACCCTGCCGGGCACGCTCTGGGGCTTCGACCTCGCGCTCATGGACATGGACCCGGACATCCCCGAGGGGCTGCCGGTTCCGGGGTCGAACTATGCCAGGCATGTCGCGGGCTTGATATGGCTCCACACCCTGCTCGGGAGCCGCACCAAGGACGTGCATGCAGTGAACGCGGCATTGAGGGCGTTCATGAAGGAGAAGCGCTTGGACAGGGCAGACCCCGTGCTGCGACCCGAGAATATCTTCTGGGAACCCTCGGCGGTTCCTGCCGGATGGCTACCGCTCTGGGAGAAGGCCCTGAACCTCGGTAAATCGCTCCTCATCGGGGAGGGCGGCGGAGGCTTCGCCCTGGACACATTCCTCGATAAGCTGCGCGAGCTCAAAGGCGATGTGCGCAGCGAGCTCTTTACCGCGGTGCCGACGGCTGAGACGCCTTCCGAATCGGCCATACCGGTCAGGGAAGCCGCCGGAGACGATGCACGGATCGCGGGTGTCCTCAGGTCCATTAAGGAGCGCTGGAGCCGCTCGGTCGAACCTGCTCGGGAGCAGGTCCCTGCAGTACGGTCTGAGCCCGTGCCTCCCCCTGACATCACGGCCAGGGATGCGGACGCCACGGTGGTCATCCCTGCGGCAGGATCCACCGCGGCACCCCGGAGTGGGGAGGAGTATTCCGAGACGATCGTCATGGCTGCCGTGCCCGGGCCTGAAGTCTCTCCTCCGGCCGGAGACGACGACTTCAGCACCGAGACGGTCATCATGCAGCATGCACCGGTGCCGCCCAAGCCCGTGAAGGAGGAAGCACCGGCGCCAGCGGACAGTACCGTGATCATGGGTGCGGGTCCTGCACGGACAGAGCCCGACACCCGGTCCGGATCAGCCGGCAGTGCCGCAGACGAGGAACTGTCAGAGACGGTCATCGTGGGATCCGGGGCCGGGACAAAGGCACGGCCCCCGGTCGATGAGCTGGGAGAGACGGTCATCATGGGCCTGCAGCCGAAGGCCGCTGCCGTGCCAAGGCAGGAGCCCCCCCGGAAGGATGCTGACGACGAGCTGGCCGAGACCGTGATCATGAAACCGGAGAAGAAATGAAAACCTCCATCGAACGACTTGCCGGCGCGATACGCGAGATCCATGCAGCGGAACCTCAGCGGGCCGAGGAGGCCATCGAGGTCTTCCTTTCGGACGAGCTCAGGGAACTGGATCACGAGGAAAAGGTGAAGGTCGTCCGCATGCTCGAGGAGGTGTTCACCACCCCGAACCCCGCAGCCGCCGGAGTCCTCGGCGGTGATCTCATGGAACGCCTCGTGCCTCTGCTCCTGGGCAGGGACGTCGATGCCGGGGCCATTGGAGGCCCTGAGCTCGTGAGCCGGCTCGCCGCGGCATTGAACACGGTCTTTTCCGCCCTCAATGAGCTCATCGCCGTGATCAACTCTACCCTGGGCGGGAGCCCGGGGGGCGATGAGACCATCCGGCAGATCATCGGCTCGACCCTCGGGGATGAAAAGACCGGCATGTCCATCGAGGAATATCTGGACCGGATCAGGAAGGCCTTCCTCGCTGCCCAGCAGGCGTCCCGGGAGGCGGCGCGCACCGTCGCGGGATACATCATGACCGAGCTCGATCCCGCCACCATGGAGCCCCGGTCCGGGGGCCTGAAGATCGGTCCCCTCAAGAAAGCCGAAGCCTTCGAACTCTTTACGGAAAAATACGCCCGGGTGAAGAAATGGTATGATTCGGAGCGTTTCCTGCTGGACTTCCTGCGGCAGTTCGAGAAGAATTGCCAGAAATCATTCACGTGAATGGGAGGTGACCCATGAAAAGGGCGGTTCTGGTCTGCATGCTCGTCGTACCCTTCCTCTGGTCGTGTGCCTCTGCTCCCCAGACGGTGAAATGGGGGTATGAGAAGGACGCCATAGAACTGCACTTAAAGTCCGACAAACAGCTCAATTACAAAGACAAGAAGGCCCATGCCCTGGTTGTATGCGTCTACCAGCTCATGAACCCCAACGCCTTCAGCCAGCTGGCCGGGAGCCGGAACGGACTGTCCAGCCTGCTGGAATGCGGGGTTTTCGACCCGGCAAGCGTGGCGGTGAGCAAGCAGATCGTCGTTACCCCCGGCAAGGACATGGACGTCAAGCTGGACAGGGCTGAAGGGGCACGGTATGTGGCCGTGGTCGCAGGGTACTATTCCATCGAGAAGGATAACATCACCAGGCTCTATTCGATACCGGAGATCACGGAACGCTCGGGATTCCTCTGGGCGAACAAGACCACGAGGCCCGGCAGGCTGGATGTGCGGCTCATCCTGGCCCCCCGGCAGATCCAGGATCCTGCGCCCGCCAAGGACGCCAAATCCTGAACCGAGACAACGTCCGGACAGAGATGTGATTCTTCCGGGTCGTCCAGTGGAACGTACATGACAGGGATCACCATACCCACCAGAAGGGATTGAGAATGGAAAGACCTCTCTTATGGCATCAAGGGCTGTTTCTCCAGCCACAGCATTTTCAGCTGTCGGACCTGTACCATGCCTCGCTCCTTGCCCCGCTCCAGAGATACCTCATGCCCCATTTCTTCGGTGTGGCACGCATGGAGATCAGGCAGGCCGCGCTCGGCACCGGGAGCTTCCAGATAGACAACGGGGAATTCATCTTCCCGGACATGACCTATGCGGTCGTACCCGACAACGCGGCGGTTCAGGCGCGCATGTTCAAGGACGACTGGGCCGACCAGAGCAGGCCGCTGACCGTGTACCTGGGCATCCGCAGGTTCAACCAGGTGGGCGAGAACGTGACCTCTCTGAGCGGGACGGACGGCACCGCCGCGGTGAATACCCGGTTCGTCTCGCCGGAGGCGACGGAAGAGGTACGGGATCTCCATGAGAACGGACCCGCCGCCCAGGTGAGGATGATGAAATACGTGCTCAGGGTCCTCTGGGAGACGGAAAAGGACTTTTTCGGAGATTACGAGACCATCCCCATCGCACAGCTCGAACGCCAGGGGGATGAGGTCGTTCTCTCCAAGGGTTTCATCCCGCCGAGCCTCACCCTGACCGGGGCGCCCGTCCTTGAGAAGATCGTCAAGGAGATCCGGGATCAGATCGCCTCGCGGGGGTATCAGCTGGAAGGTTTTAAGCGCGACCGTGGCATCCATACCGCCGAGTTCGGAAGCCGTGACATGGTCTATCTCCTGGCGCTGCGCTCGCTGAACCGCTACATATCCCTGCTCTCGCACATGACGGAGGGCATCACCCACCCCTGGGTCGTCTACGGCCTGCTCAAACAGCTCATCGGTGAGCTCTCGAGTTTCTCCGAGAAGTACTCGGTTTCAGGCGATGCCCAGGGGACCAGCGGCCTTCCCCGGTACGACCACCTGAACCTCTGGCAGTGCTTCTGGCAGGCACAGGGTCTCATCACGGCCCTCCTGGACGAGATTACCGCAGGACCCGAGTATGTGTTTTCCCTCAAGTACGACGGGACCTACTACTCATGCGAGCTCCCACCTGCCATCTTCGAAGGAAGGAACCGTTTTTTCCTGATGGTCCAGACGGCCGCGGAGGCGAAGACCGTCCAGGCCGCCCTGACCACGGGGGCCAAGCTGAGCTCCCGGGAGAACCTGCCGATCCTCATCGTCCGGGCATTGCCGGGGGCCGCGATAGAGTACCTGGACCGTGTTCCCCAGGAACTTCCCCGGAAAGCCGACGCCGTGTACTTCCAGATAGACCACAACACGGACCAGTTCGCCAGTATCGTCAAGGGACGGAACATGGCCCTGTTCTGGGAGTCCGCACCCGAGGACCTCAAGGTGGAGCTCATGGTCGTGGGAAGGGGGTAGGGTATGCACCTCAGTGATCTGTTCGTCGAAACCATCGCCTATGTGGTCTATTTCCTCAAGAGTGTACAGAAGAAGCAGCCGCCCTACGACCAGGTGAGGGCACGGGTACTGCAGCTTCTGTCGGAAAGCCAGAAAAAGGCTGCGGACGTGCCGGTCGACGATTATGACCAGGCGCGGTTTGCCCTCTGTGCCTGGATCGATGAGGCTCTCATGAATTCCGCATGGGCCGAAAGGACTACCTGGATCAAGGAACCGCTCCAGCTGAAGTTCTATCAGACCACGAACGCCGGAGAGCTCTTTTTCGAACGACTGAACACCCTGGCTGCACACCAGAACGAGGTGCGGGAGGTGTACTACCTCTGCCTTGCCATGGGTTTCATGGGCCGCTACGGGAACGAGGAGGACCGGTTTCTCCTGGACCAGCTCAAGACCTCGAACCTCAAGGTCCTTACCGGTACATCGCTGGGCCTGCCCTCACTGAAGAAGGGTGAACTCTTCCCCGAGGCCTACCCGGTCGACTCACAGGAAAAGATCCCCGTGAAGACCTCAGGCAGATTCAACCTGATAAGCATCATTATGGCGGTATTTCCGGTCGCGTTGTTCGGCGTCATCTACCTCATCTATACCTTCGTGCTCCATAACGTGAGCTCAACGTTATTCACTATCGCGCCATGATAAGACAATTACTGAAGTACACGCTCATCGGCCTGGTGGTCCTCCTCGTCGTCCTGCTCATATTCGGGATCGTCCTGGTCCTGAACTGGCCCTGGTGGGTAGGCCTGTTCCTCCTCCTGGGCGTGGCAGGCCTGGGTGTTGCGGGATACCTCATCAAGCAGGTACTGACCAAACGGAAGGAGCAGCGCTTCGTAAGCCAGATCATCGAACAGGACGAGGCATCCCTGAGGTCCATGAAAAACGAGGACAGACAGCATCTCCAGGACCTCCAGGAACGGTTCAGGGAGGCCGTTGCCGCGTTGAAGGGTTCCCACCTGAAGAAGCTGGGCAACCCGCTGTATGTGCTGCCCTGGTACATGGTCATCGGCGAAAGCGCCTCGGGCAAGACCACGGCCATCAAGAGCGCCAAACTGTCCAGCCCCTTTGCCGAGATGACGCACATCTCGGGTGTTTCGGGGACCAGGAACTGCGACTGGTGGTTCTTCGAACAGGCCGTCATCATCGATACCGCCGGCAGGTATGCCATCCCCGTAGACGAAGGCCGGGACAAGGATGAATGGCAGCGGTTCCTGAACCTGCTGGCCAAGTACCGTAAGAGGGAGCCGCTCAACGGACTGGTGGTGACGGTCGCTGCGGACAGGCTCCTGGGTTCGACCGCGGAAGACCTCGAGGAGGACGGCCGTCAGATCAGACGTAGGATCGACGAGCTCATGCGGGTGCTCGGCAGCACGTTCCCGGTCTATGTGCTGGTGAGCAAATGCGACCTGGTCCAGGGCATGACACAGTTCTGCAGCCAGTTTGAAGACGAGGTCCTCCAGCAGGCCATGGGCGTTCTCAACCATGACCTGACCACGGACTACCCGGGTTTCATCGCCCGGGCGTTCCATACCATCACCGAGCGCCTCACCAAGCTGCGGCTGGTGATCTTCCACAAGCTGGAGACCAAGACCCCGGATCCGGCCCTGCTGCTGTTCCCGGAAGAGTTCTCCCGGCTGAGAACGGGGTGCGAGGCCTTCATGAAGGGCGCCTTCCATGTCAATCCATACCAGGAAACCCCCATGTTCCGGGGCATCTTCTTCAGCAGCGGCCGTCAGGAAGGAAGCCCGTATTCGCATTTTCTGAATGCACTCGGCCTCATAGAGGACCGCGAGGTGCTGCCCGGCACGAGCAAGGGGCTGTTCCTGCACGACATCTTCGCCAGGATCCTCCCCAAGGAGCGCAGTCTGTTCGCCCCGACCAGGCGGGCGCTGGCCTGGGACAGGCTCACGGTTAACCTCGGGCTGCTCGCCTGGGTGGCCATAGGCATCGCAATCTGCGGGATGCTGAGCTTCTCGTTCGTGAAGAACCTGGGGATCATGAGGGGCTTCCCCGCCGAGTTCACGCGCCAGGTCGTTCTCAAAGGAGATATGGCCGCAGACCTGAACACCATGAACCGGTACAGCAGCGCGGTCTTCGCCGTGCAGGAGAAGAACCGGTCGTGGTGGATACCCAGGCTCGGGCTGACTGAAAGCAGGGATGCCGAGACCAGGCTCAAGAAGAACTACTGTACGCTGTTCGACGAGCGGTTCCTGGTGCTCTACGACAGGCAGCTCGCCGTGGATATCAAGGCCGTCGCCCCGGCGGACCAGCGGATCGGGGAGTATATCGTATACCTCGTCCACCGTATAAACCTCCTGAAGGCGCGCATCGACGACCAGGACCTGACTCCTCTGCTGTCACGGCCCATGGTGGTGTTCACCTCCGCAGGCCAGAGCAAGGAAGGGGCGAAGCAGTTCATGCAGCTCTACTCCTACCGGCTCCTGTGGGAGGACAATATCGACGTCCTGAAAAAAGAGAACACCTATCTCGAAGGCCTGCTCGGGCAAGCCATGGACAAGGCGCAGAATCTCCAGTGGATCGTGGGCTGGGTCAATACAAGCTCACCCGAGGCAGCAGTCACCCTGAAGAAGTTCTGGGGCGGCAGCGTGGATGCCGCAGAGGACGTCAGGGTGGAGCCTGCCTTCACCCTTGCCGGCAAACGGCAGATAGACGGGTTTCTGCTCGATCTCGAGTCCGCACTGACCACGCCTGCATCGATAGCGGCCCGCAAAACGGAGTTCACCACCACGTATCGGGATAGTTACCGTGAGGCATGGCATGCCTTCGGCATGGGATTTCCACGGGGCATGGAGCGTCTGAAGGACAGCCTGGAGTGGAAGGCCGTCGTGGAGAAGGCCGCGTCCGCGAACGGTCCCTACTTCCTCGTGCTCAAGACCATGGCGGACGAGCTGAAGCCGTACCAGGATGCCATACCGGACTGGATGAGGCTCGTCTACGAGTTCGAAACCACCGTCTCCGTTGCCGGGCAGATCCGGACGGGGACCATTGCCAAGGCCACGGAGAAGGCATCAAAGATCAAGGAGAAGATCCAGGAGAAGATCGGGACGGACGATGCGGCTGATACCGCCACCAGGGGGTACGAAGCCGCCCGCGCCTTCAACGACTACCAGGCGGCGCTGGACAACATCGCCAAGGCGGTGGTCGCATCGAGGACCGCGGCGTTTCAGGCCGCATCCGTCGCCTTCGGTGACGACCCCTCGGCGTCCCCCTTCATGAAGGCGCAGGGCGCGGCAAAGAACCTGAATGCCCGGAGTACCGTGCCGTCGGAAGGCATGTGGAAGCTCATCTACGGGCCTTTCGATCTTCTCTTCGCCTATGTCTGTCAGGAGAGTGCCTGCCACCTCCAGTCACTCTGGGAGAAGGAGGTCCTGGCGGACACCCAGGGAATCTCAGACCAGGCGCAGCTGAACCAGCTCCTCTTCAGCCCTGACGGCCTGGCGACAAAATTCATCAAGGGCCCGGCCGCGGCATTCACGGGAAGAGACCTGAAACGGGGGTATTATGCAAAGGAGGTCTTCGGCAGGTCCATACCCTTCGAGCAGGCCTTCCTGACGTTCTTCTCCCGGGCCAAGGTGGGCATCGCCGCCTCTGCGATGACAGGCGCCGCCTCCGACAATACCGTGACCGTAAGCGGCCTTCCCACGGAGGCGAATGACAATGCGCGGGTGCAGCCCCACGCCACGAAGCTCATCCTCCAGTGCATGGACGCGCAGCAGAGCGTGGTGAACATGAACTATCCCGTGTCAAAGGTCCTGACGTGGTCGGGCCAGAGGTGCGGAGGCGTGATCTTCTCCATCGAGGTGGGGAACCTATCCCTGGTAAGGACCTACTCGGGACCCGAGTCCTTCGCCAAGTTCCTCATGGAGTTTCCCGGCGGGCAGCATACCTTCTACCCGGACGATTTCCCCAAGGAGGCTCCCCTGCTCAAGAACATGGGCATCAGGTACATAAAGGTCCAGTACCGTTTCAGCGGTCAGCAGGCCGTGATAGATCAGGCCAAGCCCTCCATGAACCAGCCCACTGCGGTACCGCCCATGATCACCAGGTGCCGGGCACAGTGAACGCCGCCTCGTCATGGGTCTGGGGTGCCTCGGGCAAGCACCCTGTGGTGAAGGACTACATTACCATCGGCGGCACCCCGATCATGAGCGGCCTGTCCCGCTGGATGGAAGAGGGATACCGGAGGGTGGGAAGGAAGACGACGAGCTGTTCATGGCGGTTTTTCGGCAGGGGACCGCGGATGGGGGATGTCGCCTGCGGCCTCATCCGTGACAGCTCCGACGGTGCAGGGAGGCCTTTTCCCCTGCTCATCATGGGACAGGGCAGGCTCGACGGGTGGGAAAAGGTGTGGGAACAGCTCCCCCGGGTTCTCGATGACCTCTGGATGCGCATGGAGTTTCTCTGCTCCAGGCGTGTCTTTGACCTTGAAGAACTGAAAAGGGACATCAGGAGTTTTCCGGTGCCGGTACTGCCGGGAGAGCACGGCAGGGCGGCGGGTACCGGCGTTGAATTCCCCGTGCCCTCCGGAAAAGAGGGGTTTTTCAGCTTCGCACTGACCGGCGCCGACCTCCAGGACGAAGCCGTCCGGCTCCTCACAGCCCTGAAGGATCATGTCCAGCCGGTCCCCGAGGCTGTTTTCGCAGGAGGCTCCCTCGACGAATCCTTCCTCGTCGCATTCGCCAGGCCGCTTGTCGTCAGAGACTTCGAAACGCTCTGGACCATGACGGACCGGGATAGCGGACGCCCATGAGGACAGCCTTTCATACAAAAATGAAATTCACTTTTTCCGTCAACATCCCGATAGTCTTATCACTTTGGTACAGGCTACTATCTTTCTCTCGGGATGTTTGTTATAACGGACCCAAGATTTCAGAGGAGTGATGCATGATGACGGCGAAAGATCTCATGAGGGCAGGCCGTCTGTCTGAAGCCCGCAGGCTCTTGATCGAAGAGGTGAAATCCGCACCCACCGATGCGGGCAAGAGGACGCTCCTGTTCCAGGTCCTTGCCTGGGGGGGCGAATGGGACAAGGCCGAGCGCCATCTCGATCTCATCTCCACCCAGGACCCGGGACGTACCGTGGGTGTCCATGACTACCTGGACATCGTCCGCGCGGAAAAGGAGCGGCTCAAGGTCATGGCGCTCCAGCAGCAGCCTTCCTTCCTGCCCGAACCCCCGGCTTATTTCACCCTGTACATGGAATACCTCGCTTCCCTGCAGGCGGGCAGCCATGAGACGGCAAAGGAGTTGATCGGCCGGATCGACGGACTGAGGCCGCAGGTCTCCGGGACCCTGAACGGGAAGCCTTTCGAGGGGTTCAGCGATTCCGATGCACGGCTCGTTGCCTTCCTCGAGGCGTTCGTTCACGAGCGGTACGTATGGATACCCTTCGAGTCCATACGCGAGCTCGTCGTGTACGAGCCGAAGACATCCTTCGACCTCATCTGGGTCACAGCCAGCGTCACCACCTGGGCCGGCCTCAGCATGAACTGTTCTCTGCCCGTCGTTTACCCCGGGTCCTTCGACCATGACGACGAGCAGGCGAAGATGGGCAGGATCACCGACTGGGTGGCCCTGGGCGGGGGGTTCTCCAGGGCGGTCGGCCAGCATGTATTCCAGGCAGGAGACGAAGACATCTCCATCCTCGACATCCGGGAGGTTACCTTCCGGCTTGAAGGCGGACAACCATGAAGACGACCTTTGAGGCACAATCCGTTCTCGACCCGATCCCCGGCGACAATCCCTCCGGGGAAGACGTGCGCTACACGGACATCTACGAACGCATCAAGGAAGCGCGGCGTGCGGATGACCTGCTCGACCAGGGGGACTGGCAGCGCGAGGTGAAGAAGTCCGACTGGGACCAGGTGATAACCGTATCCACCGATGCCCTCCGGACGAAGACCAAGGACCTCCAGATAGCGGCATGGCTGACCGAGGCCCTCATCAAGAAGGAAGGGTTCGGCGGCCTGGACCAGGGTCTCATTGTCATCACCGCCTTCCTGAAGGAGTTCTGGGACACCCTGTATCCCCTGCCCGAGGAAGGGGACCTGGAATACCGGATAGGACCCCTGGAATTCATGAACGACAAGATCTCCGTGTCCATCCGGGACATACCCCTGACGGACCCGAAGACCACGGACGCCTATTCCTGGCACGACTGGCAGGAGTCCCGCCAGGAGAAAAAGGAACAGGACAAGATTCTGGCGGAGGACTTCGATGCGGCGGTGAGCAGGTCCCCGAGGGACTTCTTCATCAACCTGGCCCGCCAGGCCGATGCATGCATGGAGGCATTCACCGGGCTGGACGCCCTGGTGGACGAGAAGTTCGGGAGCGATGCCCCGAGGCTCTCCGAGCTCTCCAAGGCCATTGAGGACTGTCAGCATGTTATAAACAATTGTCTGGAGGCAAAGGGGGGGCGTCCCGCCGAACACGGTGAAGAGACGCCTGCCGAGGAAGGAGCACCCCAGGCCCTTGAGGAGGACCAGATGACGGCCCAGAGCAGTGGGACGGCACAAACCGGAGCAGGTCAGGTCTCGGTGGTGATGGGACAGGTAACCGATCAGGGAGATTTCGAAGGGGCCCTGTGGAAGGACGCCCAGGAGACCCTGAAGGTCTCAGGCGTCAAGGCCGCCCTTTCGAAGTTGCTCAATGCGTCGTACACGGCCCCGTCCATACGCCAGCAGAACCGCTACAGGCTCATGATGGCGAAGATCGCGCTTCAGGCAAAAAGGCCCGAGATCGCGCGACCCATCCTGGAGGAGCTTTATACATTGATCCAGGAGTTCCATCTCGAGAACTGGGAGTCTTCAGTGTGGATTGCCGAGGTGGTCGAGGCATATTTCCAGTGCCTTACCGCCGAAGGCTCTCCCGATGACGACATCTCGAAGGCGTACAATGAGCTCTACCCGAAGCTCTGTTCCAGAGATATCACCAAGGCACTGCTGTACAAGAAAGGAGGATAAGATGGCAAAGAAGGAGAGTCTGCAGCACACCCTTGACAGGGTGAGGGCCCCAAGGGTCCAGATCACTTACGATGTGGAGATCGGGGATTCGATCGAGCAGAAGGAGATCCCCTTCGTCGTGGGTGTACTGGGTGACTTTTCCGGCAAGCCCAGCGAACCGCTGCCGAAGATGAAAGACCGGAAATTCGTCGAGATTGACCGGGACAACTTCAACAAGGTGCTCGAAGGCATGAAACCCAGGGTTGCGTTCCGTGTCGACAACAAGCTCGCGAACGACGGTTCCCAGCTGGCCGTGGACCTCAGTTTCAAGTCCATGGACGATTTCCATCCCGAAAACGTCGCCGAGCAGATCACGCCCCTGAAGAAGCTGGTCGAGGCGCGGAAGCGTCTTTCCGACCTTCTCACCAAGCTCGACGGCAACGACAAGCTCGATGAGCTGCTCCAGGATGTCATCTCCAACACCGACTCACTGAAGAAACTCGGGGATGAGGCCGGGGTCGGGGCTGAGGACGAAGGCAAGAAGGAATAAAGGGGGTACGATCGAATGCCGGACAAGGTAAAATCCACAGAACAGGCAAAAGGTGTCGTAGTCCAGGAGGAAAAGGGTCTTCTGGATCAGATTATCGACGAGGGGCGCATGGCGCGCGACGAGAGCCAGCGTGCCCGCGCTAAGGATCTCATCAGCGAGTTCGTCAGCCAGATCACGGAAGGCGCCATGGCCGTGTCCAAGGACACCGAGGCCATGATCAACGCCCGCATAGCCCAGATCGACCGGTACATATCCGCCCAGCTCAACGAGGTCATGCACCACCCGGACTTCCAGAAGCTGGAGGCGTCGTGGCGCGGGCTGTTCTACCTCGTGAACCAGAGCGAGACCGGCGAGACGCTGAAGATCAGGGTCATGAACGTCGCGAAAAAGGACCTGCTCAAGGACATGGAGAAGGCATCCGAGTTCGACCAGTCCATGCTCTTCAAGAAGATCTACGAGGAGGAGTTCGGCATGTTCGGCGGCGCCTCCTACGGAGCGCTCATCGGAGACTACGAGTTCAGCAATCACCCGCAGGACCTCTCCCTGCTTGAGAAGGTCTCCCAGGTCGCCGCTGCGGCCCATGCGCCGTTCATCTCCGCGGCCTCGGCCCAGATGTTCAATCTGGACAACTTCACCGACCTGGGCCAGCCCCGTGACCTCGCGAAGATCTTCCAGAGCGCCGACTACGCGAAGTGGAAGTCCTTCCGTGACTCGGAGGACTCCAAGTACGTGGCCCTCGTGCTTCCCCACACCCTGGGAAGGCTGCCCTACGGTGGGGCCACCGACCCGGTCGAGGCGTTCAACTACGAAGAGGACGTGGACGGGACCGACCACAGCAAGTACCTGTGGTGCAATGCGGCATGGGCCTTCGGGACCAGGCTGACCGAGGCGTTCTCCAAGTACGGCTGGACCGCGGCCATCCGGGGTGTCGAGGGCGGCGGACTGGTGTCGGGCCTGCCGGTCCACACCTTCAAGACCGACGAGGGCGACGTGGCGCTCAAGTGCCCCACCGAGATCGCCATCACGGACCGGAGGGAGAAGGAACTCGCCGATCTCGGGTTCGTCCCGCTCGTACACTGCAAGGGTACGGACTATGCGGCCTTCTTCAGCACCCAGTCGGTGAACAAACCCAAGAAGTACAGCAGCGATTCCGCGAACGCCAATGCCAGGATATCTTCGCAGCTCCAGTATATCCTGGCCATATCCCGGTTCGCCCACTACATGAAGTCCATCATGCGCGACAAGGTGGGAAGCTTCATGACCCGGCAGAGCGCCCAGGACTTCCTCAACAAGTGGATCAGCCAGTACGTCCTCGGCGATACGAACGCGGGACAGGAGATGAAGGCGAAATATCCCTTGAGCGAGGCGCGGATCGACGTGTCCGAGATCCCCGGCAAGGCTGGCGCGTACCGGGCGGTCGCCTTCCTGAAGCCGCACTTCCAGCTCGACGAGCTCTCCGTTTCCTTGAGGCTCGTGGCGAACCTCCCGCCCCCAGCGAAATAACCGGGAGGCGTTGATCCGGCAGGGCGGCGGGCGATCAGGGCTGTCTGCACCCGCCCCTGTCGGGCTGCGGAGTTCGGGCACTGAAGGCACAGGGCTGTCGAAGTACAAGCAGAGAGTTTTCTCGCATAACATACTGATCAGGAGGATAATACGATGGCAGTGGATATGTTCATTAAGATCGGCGATATAAAGGGAGAGTCACAGGATTCGACGCACAAGGACGAGATCGATGTGCTGTCATGGAGCTGGGGCCTGACGCAGTCGGGTACCATGCACGTGGGAGGAGGCGGCGGCTCGGGCAAGTCGAGCATCCAGGACCTGTCCATCACGAAATACGTCGACACGTCCACCCCACCCCTCATGAGGGCATGCGCGACGGGCGAGCACATCAAGTCCGCACTGCTCACGGTGAGGAAGGCCGGCGGGAAACCGGTGGAGTACATCAAGATAACCATGGACGAGATCATCGTCACGTCGATCTCCGCAGGCGGTTCCGGCGGCGAGGACAGGCTGACGGAGACCGTCACCCTCAATTTCGCCAAGGTGAAATACGAATACACCAGCCAGAAGCAGGACGGCAGCCCGGACAAGCAGTTCCCCTTCTCCTATGACATCCCGGCCGGCAAGGCTTCATGAGCAAGGAAAACGTCAAGACGCATGCATCGATCCTGGACAGGCTCATCGACCTCGAACCGGGTGTCTCCCGTGAGCCTGTCCAGAACCAGCTGGTGGATTACCGGCAGCTCATGGCCTCGGTCAGGAGAGACCTCGAGAACCTGCTCAACACGAAGAACTTCGTCTCGCAGCGTGCCGGCGAGTACCGGGAGCTTTCAGACTCGCTCTTCGTATACGGCCTGCCCGATTTCACCTCCCAGAACCCCCGGAGCCCGGCCGTGAGAAGCCAGCTCAGGCAGGAGGTGGAGGAGGCCGTGGCGCGGTTCGAGCCCAGGATCAGGAACGTCATGGTCGTCAACGAAGACAGTGCCCCCGAGGAGAGGGTGCTCGGGTTCAGGATCACCGGGCTTCTCATGGTCGACTCCATGCCGGAGCCCGTAACCTTCGACACCCGGTTCGACATCAACAAAGGCGAGTACACGATCAGATAACGCCATGGACGACGAACTCCTCAGATACTACGAGCAGGAACTGACCTTTGTCAGGAAGATGGGCGAGGAGTTTTCGAAGAAATATCCCAAGGTCGCTGCACGGCTTCAGCTGGAACCGGGCAAGTGCGACGATCCGAACACGGAGCGTCTCATCGAGGCCTTCGCCTTCATCGCAGGCAGAATCCACAAGAAGATCGACGACGGCTTTCCCGAGATCACCGACTCGCTGCTGAGCATCGTCTATCCGCACTATACCAGGCCCATCCCTTCCATGAGCGTACTCGAGTTCAAGACGCTCAAGAAGTCCATCTCCCCGCAGGGGTATCTCATCGACAAAGGCACCCAACTCTACTCCAGGCCCGTAGGAGGCATTCCCTGCCAGTTCACGACCTGCTATCCGGTCACGCTCTGGCCACTGGAGCTCGTCTCGGCGGATCTGCGTGATCCCAGGCACGGCGTCAGGAATGCCCAGCAGGCCCTTGTCCTGAAGCTGAAGGCGGACGATGGGCTCAAGCTTCCCCAGCTGGCGATGGAAGAGCTCAGATTCTTCCTTCACGGCCCTTCCCAGCAGATGTTCCCCCTCTACGAGGTCCTGGGCAACGACGTGTGCCAGGTGGTCTACGAGTTCAACAATCACAAGGGAAAGCCGGAGACCCTGGTGCTCGGCCCCGACAGCCTGGAACCGGCCGGCCTGACACCCGACGAAACCCTCATGTCCTACCCGGAGCGGAGCTTCCCCGGATACGGACTGCTCCTCGAGTACTTCTGTTTTCCCGAAAAGTACCTCTTCTTCACCCTGAAGGGCATCAAGGCCGCGAAAGAAAAGGCCGGGGGGGATACGCTCGAGGTATGGCTCTATCTCACTAAACCGGTCAGATCCACCATCCCGGTCAGAAAAGAGAACTTCGTCATTCATGCGGCTCCTGCGGTCAACCTGTTCCGGCGGGTGGCCGAGCCCGTGTGGGTGGAGCACACGAAGACGGAGTATCTCGTCATCCCCGATGCCAGGCGGTCCCAGGGGACCGAGGTCTACAGCATCGATGCCGTGACCGTATCCTCCGAAGGCCGTGAAGGACCCCTGGAGTTTCATCCCTTCTACTCGGTGCGTCATCACCTCGAGCGCGATGAGAGGGGAAAGATCGCCTTCTGGCGCTCAGAGAGGAGGCCTTCGGGTAGAAAGGGCGACGACGGGACCGACGTATACATCACGTTTTCCGACTGGGAGCTCAGACCGGTCGACCCAGGGGTCGAGACCCTCATGCTGAACGTGACGTGCACCAACCGGGATCTGCCCGGCAGGCTGCCGTTCGGCGACGCTGAGGGGGACTTCGAGATGGAGCTTTCCGCACCGTTGGAGAAGATCCTGTGCCTCGTGAAGCCCACCCCCACGAGACGGCCCGCCCTCGGTGCGGCCCTCCAGTGGAGGCTCATCTCGCACCTGTCGCTGAATTATCTGTCCATCGCCCAGGGAGGAGAGGATGCCCTCAAGGAGCTGCTGAAGCTCTACGACTTCGACGACTCGCCCGCCACGAGACAGCAGATAGACGGGCTTACCGGCCTGAAATCGGCGTATGTCACCAGGAGGATAGGGCAGGCCTTCTGCCGCGGCCTGCAGGTCACCCTGGAATTCGACGAGGACAAGTATGTCGGATCCGGACTCTTCCTGTTCGCATCCGTCCTGGAACGCTTCCTGTCCCAGTACGTGTCCATCAATTCCTTCACCCAGCTGACCGCGAGGACCCTCCAGCGGAAAGAACCCCTCCATACATGGCCACCAAGAAACGGCAACCGGATTCTCCTGTAGCATCAAGGCTTTTCAAGGAGTTTTTCCGGTTCTCCTTCTACCGGGCGGTAGCCCTTCTGGAGCGACTGAATCCTTCCAGAAAGGCCCTGGGCGAGACCCTCGACCCGAGAGAGGAGGCCGTACGGTTTTCCGTAAAGCCCGGTCTTTCCTTTCCTCCCAGCGACATAGCGAACCTCACGCAGCCCGAAGGGGACGGCCGGCCGAAGATGGAGGTGAGCTTCCTGGGGCTCATAGGGCCTTCCGGGGTCCTCCCTTACTGGTTCAATGACCTGGCCATATCCAGGGCCCAGGCCAAGGACTATGCGCTCATCGACTTTCTCGACATATTCCACCACCGCTTTCTCACCCTGTTCTACCTTGCCTGGAAACGCTGCAGGTTAGGCGACAACTACCGGCCGGGGGCTCAAGACAGGATGTCCGGGCATCTGCTGAGCCTCATAGGCCTCGGCACCCCGGGGATGAAGGGGAGGCTGGGGATCTCCGAGGAGTCGCTCATCTTCTGCAGCGGCCTGCTTGCCAGGCAGGTCCCGTCGGCCTCTGCGGTGGAGGAAGCAGTCCGGTACATGGCCGGCGCCGATGCCCATGTACACCAGTTTGTCGAACGCCTGATCCCGGTGGACCCCGGTGACTGCACCCGTCTCGGCTCCATGAATGCCGAGCTGGGGGTGAACACGATCTGCGGCAGCTATGTGCGGGAATGTCAGACCAAGTTCCGCATCCACCTCGGGCCCGTAGGGTACCGGCATTTTCTGCGGTTTCTCCCGGGTGGGGATCTCATCAGGCCGATCTTCGCGCTTGTCCGCTACATGGTGGGGGTTGAGTACGAATTCGAGATACGCATCTTTCTCAAGGCGGGGGATGTTCCGGGATGCATCCTCGGTGCGGCGGCGGCCGATGCCCCGCGTCTCGGCTGGTCCACCTGGATGCTGGGAAAGGGGTTGCATCTGAAGGAAGACCCCTCTGTCACGCTGCAGGAAGGAGACCTGAACTGACGTGCGCAACCGGCCTATGGGACTTCAGGGTCAGGAGCCCCTTTAACCCTGAGACAGTGTCGAAAGAATTGAAGACTCAGTGATCTGATCATACACAGCACCATTCACCGTTCCTGGAGGAGGAAGGAATGCCCAAGACGAATCTGAAATCGCTCATCGGAAAACTCAACGAGACATGCAGAAGGAGCCTCGAGCTGGCGGCGGGACTATGCCTGTCGCAGACCCATTACGAGGTCGAGGTGGAACATTTTCTTATCAAACTCCTGGAGGCGCAGGACACGGATATTCAGAAGATCCTGCGGCACTTTGAGATCAACCAGTCGCGTCTCGCTGCGGATCTCACCGCGGCCATGGATTCCTTCAAGACCGGCAACTCGAGGAACCCGTCCCTTTCGCCCCATATCCCGGAGATGCTGCAGGAGGCGTGGCTCCTGGCATCGGTTGATTACCTTTCCCGGAGCATCCGGTCGGGGCACATCCTCCTTGCCCTGCTCGGAAACGACGAGATGGCCAGGATGCTGACCACGAGCTCCAAACTCTTCAAGAAGATCTCGGTGGAGACCCTGAAAGAAAACTTCGCAGACCTAACCGGGGGCTCGGTGGAGGACCGGGAGACCTCGCCGTCGGGCATGGCCCAGGAGGCGGGGGGAGAAGGGCCGGTGCCCAAGGGGACCAAGGCCCTAGACCAGTTCACCATCAACCTCACGGAAAAGGCCCGCAAAGGCGAGATCGACCCGGTGCTCGGCCGCGATTTCGAGATCAGGCAGATGGCCGATATCCTCATCCGCCGGCGCCAGAACAACCCCATCCTCACCGGCGAGGCGGGCGTGGGAAAGACCGCCGTGGTTGAGGGATTCGCCATGAAGGTCGTTGAAGGCGATGTCCCGCCGCCCCTGAGGAACGTGGAGATCAGGTCGCTCGACCTCGGGCTCCTCCAGGCGGGCGCCGGCATCAAGGGCGAGTTCGAGAACCGCCTCAAGCAGGTCATCAACGAGGTGAAGTCCTCCCCGGTCCCCATCATCGTGTTCATCGACGAGGCCCATACGCTCATCGGCGCAGGGGGTGCGGCGGGCCAGGGCGATGCGGCGAACCTCCTGAAGCCGGCCCTTGCCCGGGGCGAGATGCGCACCATCGCGGCCACCACGTGGTCCGAGTACAAGAAGTACTTCGAGAAGGACCCGGCCCTTGCCCGGAGGTTCCAGGTGATCAAGGTGGAGGAACCGGACGAGGAGAAGGCCATGGTCATGATGCGGGCCATAGGGCCCTTCCTGGAGAAGCACCACAACGTCATGATCACGGACGAGGCCCTGAAGGATTCCGTGCGCCTCTCCCACCGCTACATCCCGGCACGCCAGCTCCCGGACAAGTCGGTGAGCGTGCTCGACACCGCCTGTGCCCGGGTGGCCATCGGGCTGACGACGAAGCCCGGCTCCATCGAGGACGTCTCGCGGCGCATCGGTGACATCGAACGCGAGCTCAAGATTCTGAAGAAGGAATCCGCCATGGGCCGGGATCATGCCGAGCGGATGGAGAAGCTCGCCACGGAGAAGGATGGGCTCCATGCCAGGAAGCAGTCCCTCGAGGAGAGGTGGAAAAAGGAGCTGGAGATCGCCGAGAAGATCCTTGCGGTACGCGCCGAGATCAGGGAGCTCTTCGAGAAGGGCGGCGATGACGGGCTCGGTGGAAAGCAGAAAGAGCTGAAGGCTCTGGAGGCCGAGCTCTCTGGCATCCAGAAGGACGACCCGCTGGTGCAGATCACAGTGGACGGCCAGACCATATCCGAGGTGATATCGGGCTGGACCGGCATCCCCACGGGCCGCATGCTCACCGACGAGATCCAGACCGTACTGGGCATGCACAAGCTCCTGGCCGAGCGCATCATCGGTCAGGACCACGCCCTGGAGATCATCAGCCAGACCATCCAGACCGCCCATGCGGGCATCGAGGACCCGTCGAAGCCCACCGGGGTCTTCCTCCTGGTGGGGCCGAGCGGCGTGGGCAAGACCGAGACCGCGCTGGCGCTCTCCGAGCTCCTCTACGGCGGCGAGGAGAACCTCATCACCATCAACATGTCCGAGTACCAGGAGTCGCATACGGTCTCCGGGCTCAAGGGATCGCCTCCGGGCTACGTGGGCTACGGCGAGGGCGGCGTGCTCACCGAGGCGGTGAGGAAGCGGCCTTACAGCGTCGTGCTCTTAGACGAGATCGAGAAGGCCCACCAGGACATCTTCGAGCTCTTCTACCAGGTCTTCGACAAGGGCGTTCTCGAAGACGGCGAGGGCAGGAAGATCGACTTCAAGAATGCGCTCATCATCCTCACCTCGAACCTCGGCACGGACACCATCATGAAGGCGTGCGCCGACGAGGAGACCATGCCCGACTGGAAGGGGCTCACCGAGATGCTCAGGCCAGAGCTGGTGAAGCACTTCAAGCCTGCCTTCATCGGCCGCCTCAAGATCGTGCCCTACTACCCCATCACGGACAAGAACATGAAGTTCATCGTCAGGCTCAAGCTGAACAAGGTGGCCAAGCGCATGAAGGAGAACCGGAACGTGACCTTCACCTACGACGATGCCATGGTCGATGCCATCGCGGCCCGCTGCACCGAGGTGGAGAGCGGCGCCCGGAACGTGGACAACATCCTGTCCGGCACCCTGCTGCCCGAGATGTCCAGGGAGCTCCTCTCCAGGATGGCCTCAGGCGAGAAGTTCAGGGAGATACGTGCCACCCTGAGCGGGGAAGGGTTCAGTTTCGAGGTAAGCTAGCCCGGCCGTATCAGACGGGAGCCGGAGAGAAGGAGATACCATGTCGAAATTCAAACCGCAGACAGGACCCATCACCATGACCAGGCACCAGTTCGCCAACACCATGAGGACCAGGCCCATCTTCACGTCCTACAAACAGGAGGTCGGTCTTGCACTCGCAGCGAGCGCCCTGGATGACGCGTACTCTGAGAGCCTGCGGCTCACGGACCCCCAGGGATTCTGGAACCCAGGGATACCGGCGCATAGCGCCACGGCCCAGGTCCTGAAGTTCAAGGACGATACGGCGCTTTCAACCTATATCAAGATGATCGAGTTCTTCTTCGAATTCGACATCAAGCACATGAAGGGCCGGAGAACCTACATAACCGCACTGAAGGGAAAGGCCGACGGCCTGCTCAGCGCCACGCTGAAGAACATGGCCGAGCCCGAGGGAAACTACTACCACCCCCATGCGCATGCGGAGGTCAAGGGGAGGCCTGCCGTCCCCGAGAAGACCGGAGACGTGCTCAACACAGGCAAGGGCCTGTCCTGGGTTACCTACAGCGTGAAGGGAGACAAGAGCGCCTTCAGGGACAACCTGCTCCGCATGGCCAGATACGACGGGTCCTTCCCCCTGGGCACGAACCGCAACCTGCTGTTCGCGGCCTATGAAAAGCTCGTCCCCCACAGCCCTGCATACCGGGGATGGAACAACACGGCCACCCAGCAGAAGTACCCGTCGAACCTGGGCGGAACCAAGATTCTCGACGAGGTGCTGGCCGAACTGGCCGCCAAGACCATGCCGCGCCAGGGTAACGACCGGTGGTATGATCTCGCTCTCTATGTATTCGGCTCTATCATGACGGTGCAGGCGTTCACCGACGGGAACAAGAGGATGAGCCGTTTCGCCTATGTGCTGGTGCTCCTGAGCGGCGGCGTCCCCATCCTCGTCCCGAACAACGTATTCGGCTCCCAGCTTGGTGATATGATGTAGGCCGCGCTTCGAAGAAAGTCATACCCGGCAATCCTCTTCAGTACAAGGAGTACGACACATGGCTACGTATACCCATGACAACAGGCCCATGAGCATCGATACCCCGCTCGGCAGGGATGTCCTTCTCCTAGCCGGCATCCAGGGAGTCGAGGCCGTCTCCCGCCTGTTCAGCTTTGAGCTCGACCTTTTTTCGGAAAACAGTGCTATTCCCTTCGAGGATATCATCGGGAAGCGGGTCTCCATCTCGCTGGAACTCCCCGACAACACGAAGCGGTATCTTCACGGGATGATCAGCCGCTTCTCCCAGGCCGCAGGCAGCGAAGCGGAGGGCCTCCTGCGCTTCTCCCGCTACCGGGCCACCCTCGTGCCGTGGACCTGGCTGCTCACCAGGACCACTGACTCCCGTATCTTCCAGAACCTCTCGGTCCCGGAGATCATGGAGAAGATCTTCCAGGAGAAGAAATTTTCGGATTACAGCATGGAGGTTCAGGAGCAGCACGACAAGCGGGAGTACTGTGTGCAGTACCGCGAGACCGATTTCAACTTCATCTCCAGGCTCATGGAAGAGGAGGGGATCTACTACTATTTCACCCACAACAAGAACACCCATACCATGGTCATTGCGGATACGCCCGGCAAGCACAAGAAGATCGCCCGCAAGGTGAGGCACTTCAGGTCTTCCGAGATCCCGACGGACGAGGATACCATCTCCACCCTGGAGAGACTCCAGGAGATCCAGGCGGGCAAATATACCCTGAACGACTTCAATTTCGAGATTCCCAACACCAGGCTCTCGGCGAGCGTGGACAGCCAGCAGAAGCTGGGGCCCGGCGAATGGGAGCGGTACGACTACCCGGGCGGCTACGGAGCGAAGGCCCTGGGCGAAAGGCTGGCGCGTATCCGCATGGAGGAGGAGGAGACGCGGGTCACCACGCTTAACGGTGCAGGCAACTGCAGGGATTTCGCGAGCGGCTTCCGGTTCACCCTTACCACCGCATACCGCAGCGACATCAGCGACAAGGAATACCTCATCACCTCGGTGGAGCATACGGCCGTCCAGAACTGGGAGGGAGAGGCCGAGGCGAGCTACCGGAACAGCTTCACGTGCATCCCGTTCACCGTTCCTTTCCGGCCGCCACTTGTCACGGTCAAACCCTACATCCACGGCAGCCAGACGGCCGTGGTGGTGGGGAAGGCGGGGGACGAGATCTATACCGACCAGTACGGGCGCGTCAAGGTGCAGTTCCACTGGGACCGCGAAGGTAAGCGGGACGAGAACGCCTCGTGCTGGATGCGGGTGGGCCAGATCTGGGCCGGCCAGGGATGGGGTGCTGTGTGGATCCCCAGGGTCGGCCATGAGGTGATCGTGAGCTTCCTGGAAGGCGACCCGGACCGGCCGCTCATCACGGGCAGCGTCTACGACGGAACCAACATGCCGCCTTACCGGCTGCCCGACGAGAAGACCAAGAGTACCATCATGTCCCGCACCACTCCCAATGCCCAGACCGCCAACGAGCTCTTCATGGAAGACCAGACCCAGAAGACCCGGGTCGTCCTGTCCAGCGCGTACGGGCACAAGATCACCCAGGACGAAGAGACCCAGACACTCACCATAGAGACCAGGGACAAACACATGGTCACCATGGACGACAAGAACAAGAACATCGCCGTGCAGACGACGAACGCCCACAAGCTCCTCTTCGACGACCAGAACAAGAAGATCGTCCTGAGCTCCACCGAGGGGCATACCATCGAGGTGGACGACCAGAACAGGAAGATGCAGGCCGTGACCAAGGACGGCCACGTCATGGTCTTCGACGACCAGAACAAGAAGGTCTCGGTGACCACCACCGGGGGGAACACGCTCCAGCTGGATGACGACAAGAAGAAGATCGGGGCGACCAGCGCCAAGGGTCACTTCCTGGCCATCGACGACTCGGGCGGGTCCATCACCCTGGAGGACAGCTCCGGCAAGCACACGTTCAAGATAGACATCTCGGGGAGCAAGCTGATCATCTCCACGTCATCTGGCGCCATCGACATCATGGCCCCATCAGGCAAGGTGACCATGAAGGCCATGGAGATCGCCATCGAGTCCTCTTCGAACCTCACCATGAAGGGCGCCATGAACGTCACCTCCGAGGCCGGGGTCCAGCATACGACCAAGGGAGCCATGGTGAACGCCGAGGCGTCGGGCGTCAACACGATCAAGGGAACCCTGGTGCAGATCAACTGAAGCCGGAAGAGGCAGAAGGCACTCAAGGAGATCAGACATGGGAAAACCGGCAGCGAGAATGGGTGACCCCACAGCGCATGGCGGGACCATAACCGTGGGACTGCCGACGGTCCTTATCGGCGGCATGCCCGCTGCACGCATAGGGGACTTGCACGTCTGCCCCATGGTCACCCCGGCCGTCCCCCCGGTGCCGCATGTGGGCGGACCGGTAAGTCTGGGAAGCGCCGGCGTGCTCATCGGCGGCATGCCTGCAGCAAGGATGGGCGATATGCTCGTCTGCACCGGGCCGCCGGACACCATCGTTATGGGTTGTCCCACGGTCCTCATCGGAGAGACCGGCGGGGGCGGCGGCGGAGCAGGAGGCGGTGCGGCGGCTGCCGCCAGGGAGGGTGCGCATTCCGCCCTGAAGGGAGAGCCCGGTCCCCAGGCCGAAGGACCGCACTTCATAGACATCCGCTTCATCGATCCTGCTGGCAACCCCGTGACCCAGGTGCCCTACGAGCTCACCGGGGTCGAAGGGCAGGTGGAAGAGGGGATACTTACCGGAGACGGCGCGGTCATCCGGGGAGGTTTGCCTGCTCAAGGGCAGTACCAGGTGAAGCTCTTCAGGGTCTATGATGCGCAGTGGTTTAAGGACACGGCCAAGGTAGGGGAGGCGGTCAAGCTGAGTGCAGCCATCGAGGGGTATGAGGACGGGACCGAGGCCCTTGTCAGGGTCTGGATGCGTGACCTGAAGGGTCCGGACCAATGCATGGCCGAGATCAAATCAACGGTCAGTGGCGGCAAGGTCGAGGAACAGTGGGAATATGCAGACCCCGAAGAGACCGGCACGGATGCGGACGGTGAGTTCACGGGATATTCGTCCCCCCTGTACTATTTCTTCGTGCATGTGGCCGGTGCCAGGGCGCGCTCGGGTTTCCTGGAATATGAGGACTTCATCGAGATCGAGCTCAGGGACCAGGACGACAAGCCCGTGGGGAACGAGGAGTACGTGGTCCATCTGAAGAACGGGGAGATCAGGAAGGGAAGGCTCGACGCCAACGGCTATGCCCGGGAGGAGAAGGTCCCGCCCGGGCACTACATCGTGGAATTCCCCGGCATGAAGGAAGGGGACGGGGATGCATGAGGTGGTCGGCACGTTCGGATTGAGGCGCTGCATGCGCTTAGCTGCGGAGAGGTCATGCCGGGCGGAAACACGATAGTCATCGGCAACGCGCGTCATAAACGGAACCCCTCCGGGCAGAAGAAGGTCTTCGTCAAGGCCGAGCAGAAGTTCTACCTCCAGTTCAGGATGACCGACCCGGCGGATCCGGCCAAGCTCGTCGATTTTCCCGAGGGCATCACGGTCAGGCTCATGAACGACGGCAAGACGGCGTCAGGTCCGGGGGCAGTCGCCAAGACCGACGCGAGCGGGAAGGTGGTGCTCTCCGGCGCCAAGTCTCAGTGGCAGGCAAAGAACTGGCCAAGCTACCATTTCCGCATCGACCTCGACGAGCGGACCTTCTACGACATCGACGCGAAGAAGCTGGCGGCCGGGGATACCATCAAGGAGTCCGACCAGAGGAACCTCATGGAGCTCCCCATGGTCATGGACACGAAGAACAACGATTTCCACTATGACAAGGCCAAGCTCCCCCTGGATGGCGGCATGCTCAAGAAATACCCGGTGAGCAAGAAGGGCGAGGGCTCGCCGTCGGGCCACGTGGTCCTGGAGCTCAAGCTCTACTGGTATTACCTGCGCTTCAAATTCTACGACACCATACGGGAGGACGTGCAGGACGTGCCGCGGGGCATGCCCGTGATACCCATGGTCGATGGGAAAGACCACCTTGCCCGCATGGTCAAGGACGAAGCCGCAAGCGGGTACGCCCTCAATTCCGACGAGAAGAGGGCCCTGCACTACCTGAAGCTCCTGGCCTTTTTCAAGGGCAGGGTCGACAAGCCTGTGGAAAAGGACGTCAAGGACGCGCTGAAGAAGTTCCAGAAGCAGCACGGCCTCACCGAGAATGGGACCCTCGACGGCCCCACGAAGGGCATGCTGGAGCACGTGTTCTTCTGCAGGAATACGGGCATATACAAGGACGGGGCATACTGGGTCCCGGTGTGGAAGAAAAAGGGGGAGGCCATAACCGAGGTCTTCTTCGAGCTGGCCAGGCCGGTGAACAAGCTCGTCTCCGGGGACGACTCCGCCTCCTTCGACCTGTTCCTTTTCACCAAGGATAAGACCTCCGCCCCGGTCATGGTAACCCGGAAGAAGATCGCCCAGGACAACAAGGACAAGGACGGCAAAGAAGTCCCCTACGAGAAGCTCGACTTCCTCAAGGCGCGCCACTACTACGACCTGCCCGTGAAGTGGTCGTCCAGGAACTACTGGACCCGGTACGACAACGACATGAACAAAGGCGAACGCTTCTCGGTGGTGATGAAGGACAAGGTGACGCTCTATCCCTTTGTCGCCGACGAAGCCAAGCGGCAGGACAAGTCCAAGCCCCTGGTCTTCAGCTTCGACGACATCGTGCTCGTGAAGGCTGACGGGTCCCAGGATATACAGGATAAGGACGCCGGCGATGCGGACGTGGTCCTCAAGGCGGACGCCGGTGCGGCCAAGGACGGATCGCGCTTGACCCTGTTCAAGGTGGAGAACGGAAATCTCGTGGTGCACGACCTGGAGGAGGCTGACCGTCCGTATTTCTCGAAGGTGACGGCCGCTTCGGCCAACTTCACGGCCAACGTGATCCCCAATGCGCCCGGCAACACCCGCCTCGTGGCGTTCGCAGGCGACTTCTACGACGCCACAAACAGGCGCACGGCCCAGAAGGCCGAGCCCTTCGACCGTACGAAGCACGTCCTGGGCGCCCGCGCGGCCATGCTGAACGACCCGGACTGCCACTGCCACAAGGCGTTCAAGGACCCCAAGACACCCTATGCCGCAGACGGTACGGGTCACTTCGAACTGCACTACGTGCACAACGCCTGGCCCATCAGCGGTCCGGACCGGCTGACCATTCGATCATTCCTACTGGTCCACTGGAGCGGGCGGTTCGAGAGCGCCGCAGCGCCCAACAACGTCACTGCCGACAAGGTCAAGAAATATGAGACCGAGGGCATGGAGAACGCAAAGAAGCGGTGGGAGGACAAGGTGTACGCCTTCGAGCCCCTCAAGCTCGCTACCGAAGGGGGGGACTGCACCTACCAGATCAGGCCGGTCTTCTTTTTCGAGGCAAAAAAGCCAGGCATCGGCGGCAAGGCGAAGTGCACGGTCAAGATCTCCGGCGATGAGGACGCCGGGAGCATGGGCCTCGAGTCTTCCACCATGTACTGGAAGGATTACCAGGTAAACGACTATCAACACCTCGGGGCGTTCGCGGACGTCGACGGGAAGAGCTACGAGGCCCTTGTGGTGGCCCACGAGCTCGGCCACGCCAAAGGCAAGGACGACGACTATGCGTACAGCACCAAGTTCAAGCAGTATTACCCTGGCATGCCCTATCAGTTCGACGTCGGCTCCATGATGAAATCCAACCGGGCGCCCCGGATGAGACACCTCTACAACATCCTGAACTGGATCAACAACTCATCCAAGGACCCCGGCGGGCTCAAGAAGTTTCAGAACAGCGCCCAGTTCACCCTGGTGCACCGGTTCGGCAAGACCGTTCTCAGGTACGTCATGCCGGATGCATCGAAGGACATCTATGTCCCCTACAAGGTGAAGGCCGGCCATGCCCTGAGCCAAGCTCAAACGGTTTCGCTGAGGTCCTTTGACCGCATGCTTACGGACATGGCGGACAGGATGAGCGGTTCTCGTCCCCCCACCCACGCGGTGGATCTCAGCCTCTACCGACTGGGCAAAGACGAGACGGGGTACAGCTATGCCATCGGGGGAAGAAAGCCCAGGCCGCCCAAGGCCCCGTTCGATGCGATACTCGTGGTCTATGTGAAGATCGGGATCAAGTTCATCGACGGTTCGGACGGGAATTGGACAAACGCGACGAAGAGGGATTTCAGGAACGGGCTGTCGAATGTCCTCAAGACGCTCAACGAGCGATTCTATCTCGAGAGTTCGGGGGTCCTGAAGAGGACGTACCTCGCCGTGTTCCCCGTGTGCCTGGAGAAGGATCCTGTCGACCCAGAGTCTCACTATGATCTCGAGGTTTATCTTGATGGCACGTCGGAATTCGGCGAGCGCTCGGGGAAGAAGGCACAGGTGGGGAACGAGGTGAGCAAGCACTGGCTGGCGAAGTACATCCTCTGCAGCGAGGAGGGCCATTTCTCGACCGCTTTCAGGAGGCTCCTGGGAAACTGGTCGCTCGGCTCGAACGATCTGAAGTTCGCCCGTGACTGGATGAGGGGCGAGCTGAACGACAGCAGCATCGTGATCAGGGATACGCTGTGGTGAGCATGGCCGGAACAATCCCGACTGCAGCCATCAATAATCAGGGTCGTCTGCACCATGTGGACCGGCAGTAGCCATCGCATTGTCCTGTTTCTGGTTGCGCTGCTGGCGATCCTCTCCATCCAGTGCAACGGTTATGAAAAGACGATTGACAGCAAAGGCAAAGACGCCAAGGAGCGTGATACCATGTTCAAGCTCGATGGGGTTGAATACCCGGTGGAGTATGCCAACTATCAGCGCAATTCCCATGTCCGCGTAGCAGTCCGGGCAACGGGCAGAGAGCGCTGGGCAAAGGCTTATCGCGAGGCGGATGAGGATGTCTTTCCTGCCCCGCGGACTGTCCTCGTCAAGGGGGATGTCCTTGGTGTGCTTTCTGTGGACAACCTCCTCGTATATAAATCGGACGGGTCGTTCCAATATATGGTCCCGCTGGGGAACAACACCCCGGTGGTCTTCGGCAGGGAGGCCTTCGCATACATCATTCCCGCATATCTGCTGAACTATCAGGAGTATATCGGAAAACCCATACTCGAACAGGGGGAATTCCCCACGCTTGGTGAGTGGGCATACGTGCTGCTGTTCAAGCCCGGCAACGATGATTTCATGGCAGTGGTCCAGTTCACCGGAGGTCCGAAGCCGCGCGAGCTTCCTCAGCGGTTCGACCTGTACCGCAAGCAGATCGAGAAATCCCTCGTGCGCTGGAGGTACTCGGGCGAAGGCTCCATCGATCATGCCATGCTCACCACGGACGGCAGGATGTTTGTGGTCGTCCAGGGCAGGAAGGTCAATCTGGTCGAGACCGTGGACATGAAGGTGGTCTCCGGCTTCGACCTGGAATACGACGAGGTTGAAAGCGCTTCTCTGGATACGAAAGACAACCTGGTCATCATAGGTCGGGGGGCGAAGAACAAAGGAGAGCGCCCCTGGCTGACCAAGCTTTCCCTGAAGGGCTCCGTGCTGTGGGAATACGAGCTCCGCAATCCCCAGACGCATCAGCCCCCTGCCTGCGGAGGGGCGGAAAAGGTCTATGTTCCCGATTCGAACCGCCTGCTGTGCATCGACAACGGCAGACTCGGATGGGATCAGCCCATGAAGGGTGCGGGCAAGGCATGGCTCACCGTGGCGCAGGGTGATGAAGTGGTCTCCGTTCAGGACAGACAACTCAGTCTCTTTGACAGTGCAGGCTCCGTGAAGTTCTCGGTGCAGATGACACAGGAAGAGGAGGGCTTCAATGCAACGCCCGCCCTCGATGCACAGGGGAGGATCTATGTGGCGGGCAACCGCAGGCTCTACTGTTTCGAATGACCATAGGCATGGTGTAACGGGTGAAGGATATGAATGGACCTGAGAGCAGACAGAGACGATCCGAACAGGTGCTCATGAACAACACCTTCGGACTGAAGCTCCCGCAGGGATGGACCGACAGGACGGTCTACCGTTTCGAGGGGCCGGAGGATGACGGGATCAGGGACAACATCATCCTGACCATCGAGAACGACCTGGAGGTTACGGACCTGGAGACCTATGCGCGCATGCAGATCAAGGCCGTTCAGGACGAGCTCCAGGGTTTCAGCGAGCTCAAGCAGGGCCCGTTTGTTCTGGACAGCGGTATGACGGCCCACGAGCTGGTCTACAAGTGGTACCCCATGGAGGGCCGGGAGATCTACCAGAGGGTCGTCTACGTGCTCAAGGGTACCACCGGCTACGTGCTCACCGCGTCGTTTTCGAGAAAGACCTGGAAGCTGCGCGCCGGTGTTATCGAGAAGGTCCTGAAGAGCTTCACCCCTGCATGACGTATTCATACAGATGAAGGCAGTATCCCATGGCACAGTTTGACAAGTCCACCGATCAGGCCCAGACCGGGCAGCTCGACTCGAAGATCGTGAACGCCCTGTGGGGCAGGAAGCGGGTCGTGGCCGGGAATTCGGTGGATGTCGAGGTATGGACCCATTTCGTGGGTAGCGGATCGGACATCGAGGTCAAGGTGGAGGACAAGGACGGCAGAGCCGTGGCACAGCTGCAGGGCAAGGTGTACGGAGACTATTTCGGCATGCGCGTCGCCGTGCCTGAGGATGCCCGGGAGACCCTGACCTTCACCGCGCAGCTCCCGAAGCACGGTCTTTCCGCGAAGTCGGGCGCGCTGACCGTCATCCCGCCGGTCAAGGTCACCAACCTGAAGTGGGGGAAGTCCCAGGCCCGCCAGGGGGAGAACGTGAAGCTCTCGGCCGATGTGCAGGGCCTGCCGGATGGGATCGAGGCCTTGATAATGATCTATGAGCACGACCCGGACGGTGCGAACGACATCATCACGAAATTCGTCGGGCGTGTGAAGAGGGGGAGGATCGAGGCCCAGTGGGTGTTCGACCCGCAGGCCGACCCCGGAGGGATTCCCTCGGACGAGGAGATGCGCAGGCAGGGGAAGCCACCCTACGAACCGCGCTACTTCTTTGTCATCGACGTGTTCGGCAAGAGGTTCGGGGCCGGGCAGGAGTCGGGATTCCTGTCACAGGCCGGGAAACCAGGATCGTAAGACCGGCGGGGGATGCTTCCCCAGTCCGTGCACATACGGCAGGGCTACTTCTTGAAGATGTCGAAGATGGATTTCGAGGCCTTTTTCGCGGGCTCGGGTTTTGTGGGCAAGGCTGCTGGAGCGGATTCCTCGGCCTGGGGCTCTTCGTGCTCAGCGAGCCTCCCTTCGCCGAGGAAGATCAGTGAGGGTCCTCCCGGGGCAAGGGAGATGATGTCCTGGGCCGCAAGCGGTGTCTCGAACCCGATGGCCCGGGATCCTATGGTGATGAGGCCCTTACCCGTGAGGTCCTTGATCCAGTATTGGTTCTGGCTGAAGAAGATCTGGGCATGCGCATCGAGAACGGCAGGGTGGTTCATGACGAAGTCGGCGTCGGCCTTTTTGCCGATGACGATGGGCAGCTCCTTGTAGGATTTCAGCATGGGACCGAACTGGACGATGAGCGGAACCTGCACCTTCTGGACCGTCTGGCGAGGCGGTGAGGCTGGCTTTACCGGCACGTCCGCAGGCTTCACCGGAGCGGCCGGGGCCGCCCGGGGAGGCGCGGCCGCTTCAACCTCAGGAGAGGCTGGTCTGGCGGGCGCAGCGGTCATGACCGGCGGTACGAACGCCGGCGGCTCGACCGGGGGCGTCTGTTGAACCGGCGGAGCGGCAGGCGGCTCGCCGGCAGGTTCCTTCATGACGGCATCGGTTATGGAGGCAAGGTAGCTTACCTTGGGCCCGCCCTCGGTGAGCATGATCACGTCGCCGTCCTTGAGGTAGGTCTCGGTAATGCGCTTGCCGTTGACAAAGGTGCCGTTGGCGCTGTGGTCGACGATCTTATAGCGGTTGCCTTCCCGGATGAGCTCCGCGTGCTTCCGGGAGAGGGTGGTGATCTCGGTGGGGAAGTGAACCTGGCAGGACGGATGCCTGCCCAGGGTGATGGTCTGATCGGTGAACTCCTGGATCTGTCCCTTGAGCGGACCCTGGATGTGGACGAGCTGGACAATGATGACCGGCAACTCCCTCATAACAGTCAGGGAAATACAGTCTCAGGCCGGCCCTGTCAAGGGGATTGCACGGCTTGAGCAGGTCAAAGGTTCCCTGTACTTCGTCTGAGGCCAAGCCTCAAATGCATGTTCAAGTATCTCGTATAGATCGAGGGAACAGGAGAGGGTATCGATGGTTGTGAGACTGCAGTGCGCCGGCATCACCGATGTCGGGCTCAAACGCACGAACAACGAGGACGCCTTTGTGGCGAGGTCCGATCTGGGATTCTGCGCCGTTGCCGACGGCATGGGTGGTGCGGCGGCAGGGGAAGTGGCCAGCCGCATCTTCGTGGAGACCGTGGAAGAGGTCCTCGGTGACGGAACCGCCACCGAGGCAACGGCGGACCTGGTCAAGAAGTCTTTTACCCTGGCCAACCGGCGGATACTCGACCATGTGGCCGCCCACCCCGACCATGCCGGCATGGGGTGCACGGCCGAGATCCTGGCCGTACACGGCGACGAGATCATCATCGGGCATGTGGGTGACAGCCGGACCTACCGTTTGAGGAACGGCGAGCTGAAGCAGCTCACCGTGGACCACTCCCTGGTGCAGGAGCAGCTCAGCCAGGGGCTCATCAGCCCGGAGGAAGCAAGGAAGCACCCTATGCGCAACGTGATTCTGCGCGCCGTGGGGACGAAGGAGCACATAGAGCTCGATATCCTCAAGGGCAGGGGTGTGGCCGGAGACATCTTCCTTTTGTGTTCGGACGGGCTCACCGATATGATCGATGACGCCGGTGTGCTGAAGTGCATGGGACCGGGAGAGGCACTTGCAGACATGGCACGGAGACTCATCGGGAGCGCCAAGGCGGCCGGCGGGAAGGACAATGTCACCGTGGTGCTTGCCGGGCTGACATGAGGGTCGAGGATAGATACATGGCATCAAGATACATCGCAGCTGTGACGGCAGCCATACTCCTGGCCGTCGTGTGTGCTCATGCGGGTGGCGGTGGAGAGACCAGGGTTTTCCAGCTGCCACGGTACGAGGCGGAGCAGGTGATCAAGGACTGGCTGAAGAAGTCGGGGTACCAGGTGAGGTCGGAGCAGATGGCGGAGAAGATCGTACTGTCCGCCACGAAGGACGCGACCCCATGGGAGATCACCCTCAGGCACGACTCGCCGCTGGCCACCGAGGTTACCTCGGGCGAAGCCCTCAAGGGAAGGGCGGACACCCTGTGGAAGTTCCTCGCCGGCTACGAGCAGGGCATGCTCTCTCCCCGAGGATTTCCCATCGGCGACGTGCCCGACGGGGTACGGAACCGGATGGACTCGGTAGTATGCATCAGGGCCCTGGTGAAGGGTAGGCCCATACAGCTGTCCGGCTTCGTGGCGGATGCATCCGGACTCATCCTGTGCACCGCCCACACCCTGAAAGACCCCACGGACATAACGGTCATCCCCAGGAGGGGGAACCCTCTGGATGGAACCCTCGTGAGGATAGACTTCCGCAAGGACCTTGCCCTCATCGACTGCAGCCGGCCTTTCAGCACAGCAGTGCCGGTCAACAACGGCAAGCCCGTCCCGGCAACCGATGCAAGGGTGTTCTCCATCGGATGCCCGAGAAACCATGCAGGGACAATGGTCTCGGGCTTCGTGAGCGGGCCGCCCCGGCTGGTGGAGGGCCAGCCGCTGCTGGCGGTGCGGATGGAGGTGGAGCCGGGCAGCAGCGGCAGCCCGGTCTTCGACGAACAGGGGGACCTGGTGGGCATGGTTCAGGGGAGGATGAAAGGGGACCACTACTCGGGACTGCTCATACCCATCGAGACAGTCATCTCATTCATAAAGGAATGATAACCTATGCAATACGGCCGTTACGAGATTGTCGGTGAACTGGGAAAAGGATCCATGGGCGTGGTCTACCGGGCCCACGACCCCCAGATAGGCAGGGACATCGCCCTGAAGGTCCTCAGGCCTGACCGGGTGAGCAGCGAGGACTTCGTCCAGCGATTCATGAAGGAGGCCCGGGCCATCGGCCGCATGTCGCACCCGAACATCGTCACCGTGTACGATGTGGGGGATGACCAGGGCACGGTCTACATCGCCATGGAGTTCCTCGAGGGCGTCCCGCTGAACGCCTATGCCAGGGAGAAGGCGCTGTCCGGAGAAGAGATCGCGGAGATCGGCATCCAGGTGGCCGAGAGCCTCGATTATGCCCATACAAGGGGCATCGTGCACCGTGACATCAAGCCCCAGAACATCATGGTGGCCCCGGGCGGCAGGGTGAAGCTGACGGACTTCGGCATTGCCCACATCGAGGACCCTGAGGCGAGCCATCAGACCCAGGCAGGCGAGATCCTGGGCACGCCCAACTACATGTCCCCGGAGCAGGTCATGGGGAAGAAGGTGGACGGCAGGTCCGACCTGTACTCCCTGGGCGTGATCCTCTACGAACTGGCGGCCGGCGTCCGTCCCTTCAAGGGGGAGAACCTGGCCGCCATCTTCCACGCCATCACCGGGGAAAACCCGGCGAGGCCCGACGAGATCAACCCTGCAGTGAAGAGGGATCTCTCGGACATCGTCATGCGCTGCCTATCCAAGGACCCTGCAGGCCGGTACGGGACCGGTCATGAGCTTGCCGATGCCCTGAAGGCGTTCATCAAGGCGGGGGAGCCGGCCGCAGTTGTCCCGAAGGAGAAGAAGAGCCCCTTGGCCGTCATCATCGCTGCAGTGCTCGTGATCCTGGCCATTGTTGCAGGTGGGCTCTATTTCACTTCCGGAAAGAAGGAGGCCCCGGTGGACATGGGCGCCCTGAAGGTTGAGAGCGTGCCGGAGGGGGCCCAGGTATTCGTGGACGGCGACTTCAAGGGAAAGTCACCCATCGAGGTTGAGGTGCCTGTGGGCGGCCATGAGGTGAAGCTGACCATGCCCGAGTACTATGAATGGGAGGCCCAGGTACAGGTGGAGAAGACCGGGGGAGAACCTATCAGGGTCGAGCTGGTGCCAGCGGAGTAGGATGATGGTTGACGGCTGCAGGTATCTGTAGCAGCAGTCAACGAAGACGCATATGAACGATCCGACGTATTGGATGGTATTCTTCGGTGCGGCCCTGGCGCTGAACCTCTCGCCCGGACCGGACCTGATCTATGTGCTTTCCAAGACCATAGCGCAGGGGACGAAGGTCGGCCTGGCCTCGGCGGCCGGTGTCTGGACCGGTGCGTTCGTTCACGCGCTCGCTGCGGCCTTCGGGCTTTCCGCCATCCTGATGACTTCCGCCGAGGCATTCACCGTGGTGAAATATGCCGGTGCGGCTTATCTCATCTACCTGGGGATACAGGCTCTGCGTTCACGGGGTTCAAGCTTCGATGTCTCCTCGAACAGGGCGCCCGATATAACCCCGGCCCAGGCGTTTCGCCAGGGCGTCCTGGTGGACGTGCTCAACCCGAAGGTGGCGATCTTCTTCATGGCTTTCCTGCCCCAGTTCGTGAGGCCTGACCACGGCAGTCCTTCGATGCAGCTGGTGGGGCTCGGAGCCCTAATCATCGTAGTCGCGATGCCGGTGGAGACCTTCTTCGTGGTTGCGGCTTCGCGGACAACACGGTTCTTCCGGCAGCATGCCAGCGCCTCCATGTGGCTGGATCGGATGCTCGGCACTGTCCTCATAACCCTCGGTGTCCGCCTGGCCCTTTTCGAGCAGAGCCGATGAAGCCGGCCGTCCCCTGCCACTAGTGGGGCTACCACCTGCCCTGTCGACACTTCTTTACCAGATGATCCGTGCGATGAAACCACGCTACCTCCTGAATGCGGACGTTGGGCTCTAATGATCTGAAAGGATGTCATCCATGACCTTTGAACACTGGCTTCTTTTCGCTGCCGTGGAATTCGTCGCCTATCTTGTGCCGGGACCGGCGGTCCTGCTCATCGTTTCACAGGCCCTGGCCTTCGGCGCACGAAGCTCCTTCTGGGCCATGCTGGGCCTTCTGCTGGCCGAGGTGATGTTCTTTGTCCTCTCGTCTTTTGGGCTCGGCCTCCTGCTCGTCGGCTCGCATAATCTCTTCCTGGTGGTCAAATGGGTAGGAGCCGCCTACCTGGTCTGGCTCGGGGTGCAGACCCTCAGGGGCCGCGGTGATACCGTCGAAGCCATACCCGGCCGACCGTCGAAGGTCAATGCCCGCTGGGCGACCATGAGAGGGTTCATCACGAATGCGGCAAACCCGAAGGCGCTGCTGGTCTATGTGGCGATCCTGCCGCAATTCATCAATCCCTCCCAGCCTGCTGCCCCGCAGTTCTTCATCCTGGGTGTCACGAGCATCGCCCTGGGAGCTGCCGTATTTGCCGCGTATGCCGTTGCATCCGGGCGCATGGCCGCCTCTCTCCGCTCACCACGGTTCGAGCGCTATACCAGGGCGGGCAGCGGCACCCTGCTCATCGGTGTAGGCGTGAGCGTAGCCCTTGCAGAGAACCACTGACGGTCGGACACCGGACCGCAGGATGGAGGGATCCATGATGGAAAGGAAAGGAGGAACCATGTTGCGTACATTGGTAAGAAATGCAGGTATTCTGGTTATTGCCCTGCTCTTGGTGTTTCTTGTGGCATGCGGCAAGGTGACGAAGGAGAACTATGACAGGTTGCAGGTGGGCATGGAGTATTCCGAAGTCGTGGAGATCCTGGGCAAGCCGGGCGAATGCAATGCCGTCCTTGGGGCCAAGGATTGCAGGTGGGGCAATGACAAGAAATCCATCGACGTGAAGCTGGTTGGGGACAAGGTGATCTTCTTCTCATCCAAGGGCCTTTAGGACCGGAAGGCCGGACTCTGCAGTGCAGTTTCTCACCTGGGACAGTTAAGTTCTTGCCAATCCTCACGAAACCTTTAATATGGGAACGGGAATCCAAGGAGGAAGAAGATGAGATATATCGTACGGATAATCGTATGCCTGGTGCTGGCCCTGGCGGTTCATGCCGCTGAAGTCCCTCTCTGTTATGCTGTTTCCACCGGTCAGACGGCCCCAGGGTTCGCCCTGAAGGACCTGGGCGGCACCATGCATGACCTTTCGCAGATGAAGAAGAGCCCCATGGTGGTCCTCTACTTCTTCGATGCAGCCTCCAGACCTTCCCAGGAGGGGCTTCTGAGCCTGGACCAGATCGCCAAGAAGTACAAGGGAGCGCAGCTCACCGTCTGGGGCATTACCCGTTCGACAAAGGCCCAGGCGGTCGATTTCGCGGCTAAGACCAAGCCGTCCTTTCCCATCCTGCACGATATGGCCGGCGTGAGCGACCAGTACAACGCCAAGACTATCCTGCCCACGGTCTGCATCATCGGTCCCGAGCTGAAGGTCATGGACGTCTTCCAGGGGGGAGGCAAGACCATGAGCATCATGCTGACCCGGGTCGCCGAGCGCAAGCTGCAGCAGAAGGACACGGCCATGGCCCTGGCCATCAGCGACGAGGCGGCCAGGAAAGGTCCGGACAATGACCAGGCCGTCGCCGTGAAGGGATATGCAGCCCTCAAGGCGGGCAAGGCGTCGGAGGCGGAGCAGACCTTCGCCAAACTCGCCAAAGGCAAGGGCAAGGCCGAGATTCTCGGCAAAGAGGGGCTGGCCGCCGTGTATGCCAGGCAGGGCAAGGCCGACAAGGCCCTGACGCTCGCCTCAGAGGTGGAGAAGAAGGCCCCCGAGCGGGCCTATGCCCACGTGGTGAAGGCCGATGTCCTGTACAGCCAGAACAAAAAGCAGGAGGCCAAGGCCGAATATGAGGCTGCCACAAAGAAGCCGGAGGCCGAGACCTTCCAGAAGGCAGTGGCCTACAACAAGCTCGGCCGCCTCTATGCCAGCGTCAAGGACTACAAGGCGTCGAGGAACCTCTACGACCAGGCCGTCGCGCTCGATCCCTACTACGTGGAGGCAATGGCCAACAAGGGGGTCACATACGAGAAGGAGGGCAAGTGGGACAAGGCCCTGGAATCGTACCAGCAGGGTCAAACGGTGGACAGCCGGGACGACTACTCCCGCGTGCTGGCCGCACGTGCCCTCGAAATGCTGGAGTACCAGAAGGACGCGGCCCGGAAGGATCGGGTCGAAAGGCTCGTGAAGGAGTTGGCCCAGCGCTTCCGCGAACAGGCAAAAAGGCCGAAGCCCGAGGATACCTGGACCTCTCCCCCCATGGTGATGGGGTTCGTTGACTTCCAGGAGCAGGGCGGTCTCTCCGAGCGGGACGGCATGTCCATCGTTCTCACCTCCCAGCTGACCGACCAGCTCAAGGCCTCCGGCAGGGTGAAGGTGGTCGACCGGGTTCTCCTGGAGAGGCTCCTGGAGGAACTGAACCTCGGGTCGTCAGAGCTCGCCGACCCCGAGACATCACTGAAGCTCGGCAGGGTGCTTGCTGCGCGGGTTCTGGGCACCGGGACCATCTTCAACCTCCCCGAGGGCACCATGCTGAACATGCGGCTCCTGGACACCGAGACCACCTCGGTGGCCAAGGTGATCACCATGCAGATGCAGGGCGGCGTGCCCCAGCCTCAGGATATCTTCCAGCTCAACCGCCAGATTCTGGGCACTCTCATCAAGGAGTACCCGCTGCGCGCCTATGTGGTGGAGGTCAAGGATTCTGAGGCCATGATCAACCTCGGATCAGACCAGGGCGTGGTGGCCGGTACACGGTTTGATGTGGTGGAAGAGGCCAAAGAGATTGAGTACAAGGGCAAGAAGCTCAAGGGTGAATCCAAGGTCATGGGGCTGCTGGAGGTGACCAGAGCGGAGCCCGGCCTGGCCTGGTGCCGCATCGTCAGCAAGACGAAGCCCATTGCCAGGGACGACAAAATCATCGAGAAGGCAGGGGATGCCGTGCAGAAGGAGTAGGAACGTGCGAGAATTCGGATATGCGGTATGCTTCCTGCTGATGGGTGTTCTCGCCCTGCCCGGGTGCGCCACGACCTCTGGGGAATACGAGGGAGTGAGGACCGTTGCGGTATGGGACCTCGAGGACCTCTCCCCCGGTGCCGGCGGCAGGCCCGATCTGGGACAGCTGCTGTCCGGAGAGATCATCCAGGCCGTACAGGGGAGTGACGTACAGGTGGTCGAGCGACAGAAGATCCTGGCGATCCTGGAGGAGCTCAATCTCGGATCGTCTGCCCTGGCCGACGAGGAGACCCGGTTGAGGGTGGGAAGGATGATCGGCGCCGGGGAGATGGTCTTCGGGGGTTACATGGTGGTCGGAAGCACCATGCGGGTGGACCTGAGGAGGGTGGACGTGGAGAGCGGGCGCATCGTAAAAACCGCAAAAGGCACTGCCGATTCGGGTGACCTGGCGGGATGGCTCTCCACTGCCAGAAAGGCAGGTGCTGAGCTGTATCACTGAAAGACCGAGTGGTTCGTGAAGCAAGGGAAAAACGGCCCTGTGGATGACACAGGGCCGTTTCTTTTTCCTATTCGAACAGCACCGTGATCACGATGTCCTCGTAATCACTTTCCACCGGAGTACCGTTGTCGGTGACCGTGAATCTCACGGTATAGGTCTTCGGGGGGATGCATCTGGTGTAGAAATTCGGGGTCCAGGTGAAGGTATGGGTGTATGCATCGAAGGCCGCTCCGGAGGGCAGGCTGCTCGCGCTGAAGGTGAGGCCGTCGCCGTCGGGGTCGGTGGCGAAGACGGTGAACTCCAGTGTTTCTCCATCCCACACGACCCTGTCGCCGATGGGATCCAGAACAGGCGGATGGTTCACATCCCCCACGGATATCACCACATCTTCCCAGTCAGAAAGGGGAAGCGGGATGTCGTTGGGATCGGTCACCACGAAGCGTACCCAGTAGTTGCCTTCAGCCTCGGGCACCCAGCTGAAGATTCCCGTTTCGGGATCGAAGGATGCCCCGTCGGGAAACTGCTGGCCGGAGATCTCCTCGATCCCGAAGACCAGGGCGGACGACCCTCCGTCCGCGTAGTCCGGGTCGTATGCCGAGACGCTGAACTCCAGCGTGTCTCCGGGGTCGATGCTCTTGGGCCCTATGGGGGTAAGGACGGGATGGCGCCGGTGATCGATGGGGTTGTCGCTGTTGGATACCTGGATGGTGACGGTCCCGTAGTCGCTCTTCGCTGGGCTGCCGTTGTCGGTGGCGATGAAGAGGACGGTGTACTCCCCCACGGCCGATGTTCCCGGTGCCGACCACCGGAAGGTCCCGGTGGCCGCATCGAAGCTGACGCCTGAGAAATAGGTGCCCGAGGAGTTCCGGGGCAGGTCGGCAGCGGCGTAGGTGATGCCGTTACCGTCAGGATCGGTGGCGGATATCTGGAACACCAGGGTACCGGTGGGGGTGACCGTCTGGACGCCGGTCGGGACGGTAAGGACCGGGCTCCTGTTCGTATTGGAGACGATGATGGTGACGTCCAGGGTGGCAGTCTGGGGCGGAATGCTGTCGTCCGTTGCGGCAAACTGCGCGGTATAGGTCCCGCTCTGGGAATACCCGGGTCTCCAGGTGAAGAGCCTGGTCTCGGCATTGAATGTCGCCCCTGCGGGCAGTGACAGGGCGCTGTAGGTGACGGTGTCGCCGTCGGGGTCTGCCGCCTTGATGGTGAACTTCAGGGTCTGGCCTTCCCTCACGTATTTCGATTTGACAGCGGTGAAGACCGGGGACTGGTTGGGTCCGGTGACAATGATGTAGACCTCAAGGACCTCGGCGTCATCACCCTGGGCATTATCGCTCGCCTGGAACCGGGCAGTGAAGGTGCCCACCTGGTCGTCACCGGGGGTCCAGGAAAAGAGGGCGGTGTCGGGGTCAAAGGAAGCCCCGGACGGCAGCGATAGGGCTGTGTAGATGATAGGGTCGCCGTCAGGGTCGGATGCGCTGATGGTAAAGCTCAAGGTCTGTCCTGCCTGGGTCTGCTGGCTTTCGATCTCTTCAAAGACCGGGGTGAGGTTGATTCTCTCCAGTGCGACCTCGGCGTTGGTGATCCTTCCCATCCTCACCCGCAAGCCGCTGACACTCCCCTGGTAGCGCACATTGCCGTCGCTGTTCCTCAGGTATACCCACAGGGTGTAGTCATCCCCCGCCTTGATGTACCCGATGGTGCCGCGACCGCCGGAGCAGTCCCACGGTCCGCCGGTCGCAACGACGGAACCTCCGGTGTCAAGGATCTCGGCCTCTACGGATGCGATGTCATATTCCTGGCAGGGGAAGTCCACGGACTTGTACTGGACCTGATCGGCATCGTCCGAGGGTGCAACGAGACTGAAGGATATGCTGCCGTAGGAGTCGCCGCCTGAGCTTCCGCCGTTTCCGCTGCAGGCGGTCATGGCAAGAAAGAAGGCAATGCAGGCGAAGAAGACGTACCTACTCCTCGAGAATCCGGGGACTCTCTCGTAACGTAACCATGAATCAAAATGCATAACCACCACTCATCCTCCTCTGATGTATCGCTTCGAACCTTCTCAATAGTTCCTATCAGACGAGTAATGGAATTAATTTACATATTATACCATATCAAAATGCCATTTGCAAGCCTGCGCTGAGAATGAAGCCCTTATAGGAGTATTCTTCATCGGGATGGAACCAGTTCTCCTTGTCCTTGACCGTGAAAAGGGACAGGTCCACGTTCCCTTTGAGGGTTTCGGAGATGGACTTCTCCATTCCACCTCCCAGGGAGAGCTTCATACGTCCGCCGTTATAGAAGGCGGAGTCCTGCTCGTAGTCGTTTTCTCCCATGGAGAGGATGTTCAGGTGCGTCTTGACAGAGGTAGCGGAGTCCAGGAAATAGGTGTGCGCAAGGTCCAGGTGCAGCTCGTCGCCGTAGTTCTTCTCACGGTCGATGGGCGTTCCCGTCTCGGTGTAGTACTTTGCCTTGCCGCGGAAGAGACCCGAGACGCTCCCATCGAGTTTCCAGGAGGACCTGGCATAGGTGGTACCGAAGCCGAGGAGCATGAGGGCCCCGTCCTGATAGTAATCCTCGCCGTCCAGGGTGTCCTTCCCGTAGTATGCGTATTCCGCGAAGATTCTTCCCCGGAGGTTTTCGGTGAAGATGCGGGAACCCTCGGCCGTGACGGTGAAGACATCCCCGGGGTCGAAGTTCTCGAACATGTCGCTGTAGTCGTACTCACCCCGCCAGAGGTACCCGATGCCGAATCCCGCTGCGGAACGCTCCCATTCCTTCGCTATGCACAGGTAGGGATTGACGTTGAACCCCTCGCCAAAGGTGGTAATGGGAAGCAGCTCGGGGGGAAGGGAGACGAGGATAAGCTCGTCGGTTGACAGGTCGGTGGTGCCGGTGGGCAGGTTGAAACCCAGTCCCATGAGGACATCCACCGGGGCCCGGCTTTTAAGCGTGTAGGAAAAATTGAGCTTGGTGTCCACGAAGGCGCTCAAGGACTCTGAGTCGCCTTCGTCCGGGTTGACGCCGGTATAGACATAGGCATTGAGGACCTGCGCCCTGAAATCCCCGTATACTATCCCGGCTTGGATCGGAACGGCAAGCTGGGTACCGGAATCGTCGTTGTCATTGTTCCACCAGGCGGCGGAAAAGCCCGTTTCGAACTGTTTTTCAAGGGCGAAAGCAGGGAAGCTCATCCCCACCGTCCATATAATCGCAAGGAATACAAGCCGGTGTCTCATAGAAGTACCTCTCTCCGTTCGAAGAACCTTAATAGAGCTGGATGTAGACATCTTCATAATCGCTCTCGCCGTTTGCATCGGTGACCGTGAACCTGAAGTAACCTGACGAATCATCGATGAGCGTGTCCCAGGTGAAGACCTGGGTTGCCGAATCGAAGGATGCCCCGGAGGGCAGGGCTGCGGTTGCACCTCCCACCGAGGTCACGCTGTAGGTGAGGGCATCGTTTTCCGGATCGGTCGCCGTGACGATGAATTGAATGCTCTCGCCGGGCACCACATGTCTGGCACCTATGGGATCGAGGACCGGCGGCCTGTTCACGTCGCCCACGGTGATCACCACGTCCTCGAAATCCGCCTGATAATTATAGGCATCCCTGACCAAGAACCGCACCCAGAAGTTGCCGCTCGTGGAAGTCGAGGTCTCCCAGACGAACTCGTTCGTATCCGAGTTGAGGCTCGCCCCGTCGGGGTAGGTTTTCCCCGAGATCTCATTGTCCGCATAGTTCAGGGAAGCATTGGAATCGGCGTCGGTGGCCGACAGGATGAACCTGAGCGTGTCACCGGCGTCTATCTGTCTCGACCCTATGGTACCGAGAACGGGGAATCGGGAGCCGTCCATCTGGTCCACGGTAGTGTCGTAGTACTGGATTGCCACCCACTCGTAATCTGTCAGCCTCGGCGTGCCGTCGTCCGTCACGCGGAAGAGCACCATGTATTCTCCGTAGCCGTAATCCTGGGTCACAGGGTTCCAGGTGAAGACATGGGTGTCCGGGTCGATGCTCATTCCCCGGAGATAGCCTTCGCCATACTCGTACGTTCCGTCCGAGAAGAACAACCCTGCGATGTCATAGGTGAGGGTGTCGCCGTCCGGATCGGTGGCGGTCACCGTGAAGGAGGCCGGTACATCACTCGTGATGTGCCGGGTGCCTATCTCATCGAGGACCGGCGGCTGGTTCACGTCACCCACCGAGATGGTAACCGTGAGGGTGTCGCTCATCTGGGGTGCGCCGTCGTCGGTGACCTGGAAGGTCGCCGTGTGGGTGCCTCCCTGGTCGTATCCTGGAACCCAGGAGAACATGTGGCTGTCCGGGTCGAACTCGGCCCCTGAAGGCAGGGAGGTGGCACTATAGGTCAGCGCATCCCCGTCGGGATCCGTGGCGCTGATGGTGAAGCTCAGGGTCCCGCCCTCGTCAACCTGCTGGTTGGCCACGTCGGCAAAGACCGGAGCAGTGTTCATGGCCGTCATTTCGATGGTACCGGCATCCGTGGTCGTCCCGGCCACCACGTCGATGCCGCTCTTGCTGCCCTGGAAGAGGGTCCGGCCCTGACTGTCACGCATGGAGATCGTGACCCGGTAGTTTTCACCTTCCTCCACCCCTGAGAGGATACCCTCGCCGGTGTCGCACGGCCACGGTCCGCCGGTTGCGACGAGCGTGTCTCCTGATGTGACCTGAGCCACCACGTCCACTATACCGTAGTCATCACAGGCGAACAGGGCCGCCTTGTACTGGGTGCTGCCTGATGACTGGGGCATCTTCAGGGAGAAGGAGATGTTTCCGATGCCTCCATCGCTGCCGGTCCTGCTGCAGGCGCCGATGACGAGAAGGATGAGGAAGATGGGGAGGAGAAGCTTGAATGGTATTCTCCCATATGCCGGATAGGGAAAACAGATGCGGGTTGTCATGACTGGTCCTTCCCTACCAGATCACCCGGATCTGGCCGGTGGTAGCAGGGCGGAACTCCCTGAAGGTGGCGTTGTTCTTTCCCAGGCTCAGCGTGGAGGAGTTCTGTTCCTCCTGACCATCGAGGATGTCCTGGCTGCGGGGATTGACGGTCACCAGATTCAAGGCGGCAAGCTCGGTGAGGGCATTGCGTGCGGGAGTGAGCTGCGGGTCCTGCTCCAGCGCCTTGCGGTAGCAGGTCGCGGCCTGCGGATAGTTGCCCCGGTCGCTGGAATCGAGGCCGCAGGAGAGATAGAGCAGTGCCTGGTAGCTCGTGGTCAGAGGCTGGGCAAGCTTCTCCCGATCCTGTTTGCTGAGCTTGATCTTAAGGAGGTCGACCACTTCAAAGAGGATCTTCTTCTCGAGGTCGAATATCTGTTCCATGATCCCCTCCGCTGCAGGCCTGCCCAGGCTGTTCTGGTCCCTGACCTGGAGCACGTCGGAGAGGATGCCGAGCTGGGTCTGGGTGCTGCTGGTGAGGTCTCCGCCCACCAGGTAGCCGGCGCCCAGCAACCTGCCGAGCCGGGGCTCGGTCTGTTTCTCCACCAGGCCGGAGGCGCCGAGGTCGAGCTCTTCGAGCAGGGCCTGGAGCCTGATACGCTCAACCACGGTGATGCCCTCGACCTGGGCAAGATCGGTCATGAGGAGGAAGGCGAATCCCTTCTGCAGGGGGGTGAGTTCCGGGTTGTCTGACCGGTTCTGAAAGGCCAGCACTGCCACGGTGTTGGAGGCGGGTGCGGCCTTCATGGTCTCCTCCTGTTCCAACGCCTTCTTCGCCCACTGGCGGTCGGCCTCGGTAACGATCTGGCCCGCCAGGAGGAGAGAAGGCCCGAGGATCAGCATGAACCCTATGAGGATCTCGACTAGTCTTTGTCTCATTGGCAACCTCTTCGCAATGTCAAGGTGGTTAAAAATATGGGAAATTCCATGTTTAATGAAACACAAGATCAATGGTTTGTCAATTGAGAGAAACCCTCGTGACGGGTGCCTGTATCTGGTCCGTCCATCAAGAGAAAATCCCATTGACACGCTGTCCGTTGTTTCCCTATACAGTTCTCATTGCTCATCCGGAATGGTTCGGGCCCCGGCCGGTATGGGGCAGAGGGAACCACAACCCGGCATTGAATGTGTATCATTGATTAATCTCCGATTTCCCATGCACTCAAAAGGGGTTTTTGTGGAATCGTCAGGTCGTGGAATGCTGGACGGGATTATATGTACATAGGCGGATTATGCAGCTGAAGGAAATCGTTGACAGGCTTCAGGGAACGGTCATCACCCGGAACTATGACGGATCCATGGAAATCTCCACGGGCGGTGCGGCCGACCTCATGAGCGATGTCCTGGCCTTCAACATCGAGGGCAACAGCATCCTGCTGAGCGGGCTCACCACGTCTCAGGTCCTGCGGACCGCAGAGATGGCGGGTATCAGCGCCATCGTGTTCGTCCGGGGGAAGAAGCCGTCCCGGCAGGTTATCGATCTGGCGGAAGACCTCTCGATACCCCTGATTCTCTGTGTGCACAGCATGTACAAATCGTGCGGCATCCTCTTCGGGGCCGGGCTTGCCGACAACGGCATCTCCGAGATCCTCAAAGGTTGAATGGAATGATCATGCATACCATCGGGACCCATGACATCAATCATGTCCACGAACTCGTCTATGAACTCCGTGTCAGCCAGATCATGAATCCTGATGTGGTGTCCGTATCGCCGGATACCACCATGAAGAGGCTCATGGAAATCCTCAGGGACAACAAGATCTCCGGGGCGCCGGTGGTCACGGACGGGAAGATCGTCGGCGTCATCAGCATTGAGGACCTCATCAAGTCCCTGGCATCCCAGAGGGCGGAAGAGTCCGTCGAACGCCACATGACCCGTGATGTTGTCACCGTGAGGACGGACGAGCATGTAGTCCAGGCGGTCAAGCTCTTTGCCCGGTACGGATACGGACGGCTCCCGGTGGTGGACAAGGACGGGAAGCTCTCGGGCATCGTCACGGGCAGCGACATCACCAAGGGGCTGCTTGTGGCACTGGACAGCCAGTTCAAGAGCGAGGAGATCAGGCGCTACCGGGCCAGCCATGTCTTCGAGGACATCGCCTCGGACCTGACGAGCCTCGTGCTTCATTTCCAGGTGGCTCCCCGTGATTTCGACCAGGGCGGCCGGGCTTCGAGCACACTCAAGCGAACCCTCCAGCGACTGGGCGTGGACCCGGCTCTGCTCAGGCGGATCAATGTCAGCGCCTATGAAGCGGAGATGAACCTGATCATCCACACTACCAACGGCGGCGAGCTCAGGGTGGAGATCAGTCCGAAGGAACTCGTCCTGGTAGCCGAGGACAAAGGCCCGGGTATAGCGGACATCGGTGAGGCCTTCAGACCGGGCTACTCAACCGCCCCGGATTGGGTGCGCGAGCTCGGCTTCGGCGCGGGTATGGGCCTGTGCAACATCAAGCGCTACTGCGACCGTATCTCCATGGTTTCCGAGCCGGGAAAGGGGACCACGCTCAGGGCGGTGTTCGAGATGAACGAGCGCGAGGATTCCCGGGAGTCCCAGAAAGCCTGACGGCAGGTGCTATCCTCCTCTTCGATCGTCGGTTATCCGGTCAGGACCCTTCTCAGCTTCAGTCGTGGAACGATGAGGGTGAGCAGGGCGCATTTGATGAGGTCTCCGGGCAGGAAGATGATGAGCCCCGTCTTGATGGCGATGCCCACCGCCTCGGGCTTCTTGACGACGAGGTGCAGGTAGGCGGCCAGATAGGGCACCCCGACGGCGTAGATCATGAGCGATCCCAGGAGTGATGCTGCCAGCACTGTATGCCAGGTGAGCGCTCTGTTCCGGGTGAAGATGCCCACGGCAACGGGGGCGAGAATGAACCCGATGAGGTAGCCCATGGAGGGCTGCAGGAAGTACGACGGACCGCCGCCCCCGGAAAAGACCGGCAGGCCGATGAGGCCGACGAGGATGTAGATGGTCTGGCTCATGGCCCCTCCGGATGCCCCGAGCATGAGGCCCGCCAGGATCACGAAGAAGGTCTGCATGGTGACGGGCACGGGCCACAAGGGGATGCGGATGAAGGAGCTGACCGCGGTCAGTGCCGCGAACAGGGCGATGAGTGCGAGCCTTCTCGTGGGCATGGTGCTCCTTCAGCCGGTCGGATTCAAGCGATGCCCTTGGCGATGAGATCGAGCCTGTCGCTCAGGTATGCCTCGAGTGGTCCCTCGTCACCGAACCAGAAGTGGTCGGCGCCCGGTATGACGGTGATGCGTTCCCTGTCCAGGAGACCCTCCAGGCCGGCGGCGCTGCTGAACTGGTCCTGCCCGCCTGTGATGACCCACACGGGGTCTCCCCGCATGGACGGGAAGGTGAACATGGCGTTCGGCGGCGAGACGAAGATGCAGGGCAGGGGGCTGTCCATGCGCTTCATGAGGCGCTCGGCCACCCAGGCCCCGAAGGAGTAGCCGATAATAATGGCGGGTTTGTTCACATGGGCAATGGCTGACGCCAGGTCTTCCATCTCCCCGTCCCCCTCGTCGAAGGTCCCGCCGCTGCGGCCTACCCCGCGGAAATTGAACCGGAGAGCGGAAAGCCCCTTGGCAAGGCACACCCTCCAGGCGGACATGACCACGTTGTTGTTCATGTTCCCGCCCATGAGGGAATGGGGATGGGTGATGACCACGCAGGTATCAGAACCGTTGTCCTCGTAGACCGCCTCTAATCGCGGGTTGCTGCCGAAGGTTATCGCCGCCATGGTGCCATTGTACCGTGAAGGCCGGGGAAAGGCAATGAAGAGAGGCAAGGGGGCATGCGAATGATGCACCTGGTGATATTCACTGCATGCCTTGCAGTTCAGGGATGGACAATTTCCATGAAGAATCTTTGGTTATGATCTGTAATCCGGAACACGATCTTGGAACTCATCAATCGTTGATATTCAATGATTCAAATATGATAACTGTTGGCATGCATCATGCTCCCTCCTCATGTCAGGCAGACGCCAGGTTTTTAAGACTTCAATGAAAGTGAGGGCGGAACATGAAGGGTATGGAGAAGACCAATGATAACCGTCTCATATTGCTCGAGGCCCTCCTTCGTCATGCCGACCAGTGCGGCGACGAGAATCCGCATTTTTTCAAAGACGAGATGCTGAAAACGCTCGATGTCTGCGAGCATGTGTTCAACGTCATGCAGATACGGCTCGGAGACAGATATTGCCGCAGGGTAGACGGTTTTGAAGATAGATGCAGATATGCCATCAACGTCAACAGCTGCCTTGAGCTCCGGAACCAGATAATGCAGGCGGATTCAAAGATAAGAAGGTTTCGCGAGAGTGTCCGGAATATAGTGCTCGCATCTTCTATCGGTTCTTTTTTCGTGATCTTCTTTGGTTGCTGTATCGTATAGAGTGAAGAGAACCCGGACGGGTACATCCTCTGAACTGACATATAAAAGCCGGCAACTTACTTCACAACCTTCAGGGTGATCTTATACTCTGCAACAATGTTGTTCTTTTCCTGTATAAACCGCCGCAGCTCTGCTTCCGTGATCTCTTTGTTGATTAATTTCTGCATGTAGGCGTTCTCTACCACTTGTTCGGCGTGAGTTATTTCAAAATCGACGTCCAGGTAGATTGCGAGCTGTGAATTGGGGGCGCCGATTTTCTGCCAATGGTAATTGTTTTTCTTGCTGAAGAGAGAGAGGACCTGCGGGGATATTATGCGAACGTGGGTCGGATCGCCAATGAAGTTGTCGTGCCGAGGATGGGGAACATTGATTCTGATTTCTGCACCTGGTTTACACACTCGATAGAGTTCTTTCATCATGCCCAGGAATATTTTGGGATCCGCCCCGATATGCTCCAGTGAATGGTGAAAGAGAACCTCATCCACCTCATTGTCTCCGAACAGCCAAGGCAGAACTTCCAGATCCATTTGTACGTCAGGTTGACACTCAAGGAACTTATCGACATTTACAAACCCATTGATCTTGTTCACTCCGCAACCCATATTCAGCTTCAACGGCACATCTCCCCGGGTTAATGTATTTTCTCGCTTGGTGCATGTCCCCATCCGCCGTGAACGGTTCAACGGATGAATGATAATCCGTGACCATCAGTGATTCACACGGGTATTACTTTGAACAGTCGATCCCTCTCCTCCAGCATGTCCCAGCCAGCTCCCACTCCGGACGAGAATCAGTGCTGGCACCTCCGGCACTACACTGGATGGTTGCAGCTTATTCCAACGGTCTTGCCATTTCAATGTCATTTTTCGCATATGGTCTCGTCTCCGCACCTCGGCGGAGGACCCAGATGATGCAGATCTCGTGATTCCATGAGATGAACAGAACATGCAGGACACAGACACGGGGTTGCAGACATATCCATGACAATTGAAGACGACTCAGACATCACTTCTGTCCGTCAAGTCTGTTCTGTCGAAGAACTCATCAATCTTCTCCACCAGGAGGGACGGCCTGTCCAGGAGGCAGGCCTCCATCCGGAAATGCGCAGCGCCCCGCATGCCCCTGACATAGCCGGTGATGAACTTTCTCATGTGCAGGACCCCTGTCTTGGTGCCATGGCAGGAACAGAGCATGTCCAGGTGACGCAGCATGATCTCCCTGCGTTCCCGGGGAAGGGGCACGAGTCCTCCTGAAAGCTCGCGGAAGATCCAGGGCCTGCCGATGGCGCCGCGGCCTATCATGAAGGCGTCTGCCCCGAAGTCCCTCAATCGGTCGAGGTCTTCCATGGCGCGGATGTCTCCGCTTGCCACCACCGGGATCATGACCCGCCGCCTGACCTCCTTGAACACATCCCATCTCGGCGTACCGCGGTACATGTCGCCCCGGGTCCTCGGGTGAAGGATGACGGCATGCACTCCTGCGAATTCCAAAGACTCAGCGAGATCCGCCGCGTTCAGGCATGAGGTGTCCCATCCTGCGCGCATCTTGACGCTCACCGGGACGGATACCGAGCCGATCACAGCCTCGGCGATGCGCAGGGCCATGGCCGGATCGGTCATGAGTGCGACCCCTGCGCCCTTGGATGCTACCTTCTTCACGGGACATCCCATGTTGATGTCGATTCCGTCAAACCCGGAATCCTGCAGGAGCTTCGCCGCCTCGGCGGCGTCCCGGGGCGAGTTGGTGGAGATCTGGGCGATGAGCGGCTTGTCGTCCGACGGTCTGTCAAGCATGGACCGGGAGTTCCTCGAGTTGCGGATGAGGCCGGCCGCGCTGATCATCTCGGTGTAGCAGAGCTCCGCCCCGAACTCCCTGCACAGCACGCGCAGGGGCCAGTCCGTGTAGCCGGACAGAGGGGCCAGGAAGAGTCCTCGTTCAAATTCGATGCCGTAGGCCCGCATGGCTCACCCGATCAATGATCCCTGGACGATGCCGGAGAGCTCCATTTCCCGCAGGATCGTGTTGCGGACCGTGGATCTTTCCAGGGCCCATTGCGGCTCCACAAGCTCTTCGACATGCGGATCGCCGGTTATGCGCTGGATCACGATGTCCTCGCGGAGGTTCCCGATGAAGCGTGCCGTCGCCTCGGCGTATTCCTGCATGGATAGGGGTCGGTAGAGACCCTGCTGCAGCATCCTCTCCAGGGAGGTTCCCCGGATTACGTAGAGGAGGTGGATCTTGACGTCCGTGACGGGCAGCGACGATAAGAATCCGGCCGTGCGGAGGTAGTCGGCCATACCTTCTCCGGGCAGGCCCAGGATGACATGGGCGCATATGCGCATCGGGTAGCGCGAAGTCAGATCCACGGCGCTGGCGAAGGTCTGCACGTCATGCCCGCGGTTGATCCTCTGCAGCGTCTTGTCGTTGGCCGACTGGAGGCCGTATTCCATCCAGACGAGACGTGTCTGTGTGTAGCGCGTTATGAGGTCAAGCCTCTCTTCATCGATGCAATCTGGCCTGGTGCCGATGGACAGTCCCACGATCTCGGGGAAGGGAAGCACCGTATCGTAGATGGATCTCAGCACATCCACCGGTGCATAGGTGTTGGAGAAGGACTGGAAATAGGCGATGAATGCGTTTACCTTGGAAGTCCGACCCATGGCCCGGATCTGGCCGACAAGTTGTTCCTCGAGGCTCATCCCCCGGGACATCGCGCCGGTCCCCGAACCGAGGGCGTTGCAGTAGATGCATCCGCCGCCGCCGTCTGCATCACGGTGCGGGCAGGTCAGCCCGGCATCGAGGGTGATCTTCCGGACACGCGTCCCGAACCGCTCACGCAGAGCGGCGCTGAGCGTCCTGTAGGGGGGAGCTGTCATGTGCGAAAAAAGGGAAGGTGAAGCTCCCGAGCTTCAGCTCCCTGGCGAGCTCGATCATGATGTCCTGCATGGACTTGTTCACCGGGACGCCCTCTTTCCTCCGGCGTTCGATCATCTCGAACTCCTTCTCGCCGGCCAGGTAGATCCGGTCATGCCCGGGTGCCTTTGCCGAGGATCTGATATCGCGCATGATGGCGCCCGTAATGGCCTTGAACACGGCTATGGGGACGAAGCTCTCAATGTTGACGGCCACGAAGAAATGGCCGAGCCTGTGGGGGATGTGCTTATCCCCGTCCATGCCGCTCAGGGCCTTGCCGAAGCTTCCGTCCGAGAACGCAGCGCAGAGGATCTCCACCATGACGTTCAGACCGTAGCCCTTGTGTCCGCCGAGCTCTTCACCCGCACCGCCAAGCGGCAGCAGGGAAGCCGTGCCGTCCACGAACATCTTGAGCAGGGCCTTGCTGTCCGTGGGCTCGTTGCCGGCCAGGTCTATGGTGAGACCCTTGGGAGTGGGGATCCCCTCCCGGGCATAGACCTCGATCTTCCCGCGCTGGGTGGTGGAGGTGGCGATGTCGAGGAGGAAGGGATAGACCTCGTCGGAGGGTGCGCCGAAACTGATGGGGTTGGTGCCGAGGACCGGCTCCACCCCGTAGGTGGGAGCTACTGATGGCCTGGCATTGGAGAAAGCCAGGCCGACCATGTCCTGTGCCGTTGCCATGGAAGGGTAGAAGCCGCAGATCCCGAAGTGGGTGCTGTTCTTCACCGCCACCATGCCGATGTTGTGCTTCCTTGCCTTGTCGATGGCGAGCTGCATGGCATGGCATGCAACCACGTGGCCCAGGCTGTCTCCGCCGTCGATGACTGCCGTATTGTCGGTCTCCCTGATGATGGTCTCCCTGCAGACCGGGCTGATGATGCCGTCCTTCATGCGGTCGATGTACATCTTGAACCTGCCGATGCCGTGGGACTTGATTCCCCGCATATCGGACTCGATGAGCACATCGGCACAGATGTCCGCATCGGGGGCGGGCACGCCCATGGCGATGAAGCCCTCTTTCATGAACCTTCTCAATTCCTGATGATCGACGTAGATCGAATCGGGAGACATAGCGGTTTCACCTTATGTATGAGATGGGTGGTGCTGTTGTGCGGGTTCTCTTATCAGATCGTTTGGGTTTCGGGAAGGGGAAAATGCGTTCGCAGGAGACCCGGGAAAACACCCGTAGAAACCCTCCTTTTCAAGTCAAACCGGTTTCGGGCGGTATGCCTTGGCAGTCTCCACAAAGAGCTGCTGGTGGGGGAGTAGCGAGAGCTGTTTCTTCCTGATGATGAAAAAGGGGCGCTGGATGCTCATGCCCCTTACCCGGATACGGACCAGGATACCCATCTCGATCTCCCGCCTGACAGCGTGTATGGAAAGGACGGACACGCCCAGTCCAGCTATGACCGCCTCCTTGACCGCCTCTGTTGAGCCCATCTCGCCCACCGTATGGAAATGGCCAAGATCTCCATTGAACCGGTCCTTCAGGTACTCCTCGAACACAGAACGTGTGCCCGAACCCTTTTCCCTCACGACGAAGGGTTCGCGTTCCAGTTCGGATAAGTCTGCCTCACCGGATGCGGCCCAGGGATGATCCGCATTGGACACCAGGACGAGTTCATCGTCCCAGATTGTTTCGCTGACGAGTCTCCTGTCATTCACGGGGTTGCCTATGAAGCCGATCTCCACCTGACCGGCAAGGACCATGTGGATGATGTTGTCGGTATCGCCCGTCGTTACATGGACCTTGATGTCGGGATGGCTCTTCCTCAGACCGGTCACCACCGGTGGCAGGAGATAGGTGGCGGGGATGGTGCTGGCACCTGCGAAGATGAGGCCGGAGACCGATTCTCTGGCGAGCTGGATCTTTTCCCTTGCCTCGTCCCGCAGCCTGAGCATCCTTTTGGCATACCCGTACAGGATGGAGCCTTCCGGCGTCAGGCTGATGCCTGTCCTGTTTCGATTGATGAGCCTGCAGTCCACCAGGTCCTCGAGGTTCCTGATGTGCTTGCTCAGGGATGGCTGGGTGAGCATCATTCTCCGGGCAGCTTCGGAAAAGCTCCTCTCTTCCACCAGGCACACCAGGGCATCCATCTGCTGCAGGGTGATGAACTTGAAGTGCTCGGCATCCACGGTTGGGTATCATACATGCGTGAATGCCGACAGGCAATGAAAAGATTGAATACTTTGAATTCTTCATTTGTATACGGTATATGTCTCAAGGAGACAGAGGAATGCACGGCAGTATCATGCAGTGGAGATAACGAGCCGGGATGGAACAGATGGACAAGAAGATACGTTTGACGAGCACGGTACGCGGAGCTGGTTGAGCCTGCAAGATCGGTCCGGAGGTACTGGACCAGGCACTGCGCTCGATTCCGGTCATGCGTGACCCGAACCTGCTCGTGGGCATGGAAACGCCCGACGATGCGGGCGTGTACAGGATCGCTCCCGACACGGCCCTTATCCTCACCCTGGACTTCTTCACGCCCATCGTCGACGACCCGTACGACTTCGGCCAGATTGCCGTGGCCAATGCCCTGAGCGATGTCTATGCCATGGGAGGCAGACCTCTGCTCGCCATGAACATCATCTGCTTCCCTGTGGGCGACATGGACATCTCCGTGCTCCATGAGGTCCTGCGAGGCGGCACAGATAAGATGAACGAGGCGGGGGTCCTCCTCGTGGGCGGGCACAGCGTGGAGGACCGGGAGATCAAGTACGGCCTGTCCGTGACGGGAACGGCCCACCCTGACAAGGTGCTGAAGAATATCGGGTCCAGGCCGGGTGATGCTCTCATCCTCACCAAGCCCTTGGGCACGGGCGTCATAGGTACCGCCGTCAAGGCAGAACTGGCGGATGCGGCTGCGGAAGCAAAGATCGTCCGCTCCATGAAGGTCTTGAACAGGATCCCTGCCGAGATCATGGCCGACTACGAGGTCCATGCCTGCACCGATATCACGGGGTTCGGGCTCCTGGGCCATGCCGCCGAGATGATCGGGGAGGGCGGCATGGGCATGACGATCCGCTCCTCGCAGGTGCCGGTTTTCCACGAAGCCCTGGAATTTGCGGGCATGGGACTGATCCCCGCAGGGACGTACCGGAACCAGGATTTCCGGGCGGGTATGGTCGATGTGGCCGAGGGTATCCCGGATGATCTTGTGAAGGTTCTCTATGACCCGCAGACCTCGGGCGGCCTCCTCATCGCCCTGCCTGCAGACGAAGCCGGGAAACTGCTTGCCGAGCTCAAGACCGGTGGTGTCGGAGACGCAGCGATCATCGGAGAGGTCACCGGAGGGCATCCGGGGAAGATCAGCCTCCTGCCGTGACTTCCCCCCGGGAGCTCATTGATCTCCATGTAATGTGGTCAGAAGTGTCTTATCCGCTGTATCCGGCTGCGACATGAATCCACCGTGTTGTATTTCACCTCAATTCTGGTAATATAGCCCTGCTTTGAGAAACCATCAAACTTGGAGGGGGAATCCAAATATGAAGAAGAACGTACTGGTTGTTGTGTTCATGACTGCACTGACGCTCATGCTTGCGGGCTCTGTCTTCGCGGCAGGTGACGATTCCTGGGACCGGGTGAAGAAGGCGGGCAAGCTCACCATCGGTATCGACGACGCCTTCCCCCCCATGGAGTTCCGAAATGAGAAGAACGAGCTCGTAGGCTTTGACATCGATGCGTCCAAGGAGCTCGCCAAGCGTCTGGGCATCAAGGTCGAGCATATCCCCACCGTATGGGACACGGTGATCCTGTCGCTCAAATCCAAGAAGTTCGACATCGTGTGGTCGGGCATGTCCATCACGGCGGAGCGTGAAAAGGAGATCGCCTTCACCAAACCCTACATCATGGAGAAGCAGGTGGTGGTGATCAAGAAGGGCAACAAGAAGATAACAGGGCTCAAGGACCTCGGTGCCGAGACCACGGTGGGCGTTCAGCTCGGATCCACCTCTGAGGAGGCTCTGGCAAAGCTGAACAAGAAGTTCAAGGAGATCAAGAAGTACGACAAGAACACGGATGCCTTCATGGACCTCAAGATCGGCAGGATCGACGCGCTGGCGGTGGATGAGCTCGTGGGCCGTTACTATCTCTCGCAGAAACCCGGCGAGTATTCCGTGCTCAAGGAAGAACTCCTCTCGGAACCCATCGGCATAGGCATCAGGAAAGAAGATGTCGCCCTGAAGGAGAAGATCCAGAAGACCCTTGACGAGATGTTCAAGGACGGCACCATGAAGAAGATATCCATCAAGTGGTTCGGGGATGACATCACGTCCTGGAAGTAACCGCATCAGCACTCCATGGCCCGGCGCGCGTGCATGCGCGCTGGGCCTTCTGTTCATCCTGCTCGTGATTCCTGCGGTCAGCTGGGCTGCGCCAGGTAATGGCGATCAGTACGACCTGCTCGCCCGGGCGACACAGCTTGTCCAGGAAGACAGGCTGGACGAGGCCGTGGATGTCTTCAGGAAGGTACCCCCGCCCCCGCCGGGAGAGGATGCCGGGATCTTCGTACGGTCCAGGATGGAGGCGGCCAAAATCCTTCTCAGCAATAAGGACTACCAGGCCAGTGCCGCCATGTGTCATGAGATCCTGTCCCTGCTGCCTGACAATCTGGAGGCAAAGAATCTCCTGAGCAAGATCCAGGCTGCCCAGACACCCAAGTGGGTCAGGTTCCTCAAGGACATGAAGACCTACCTCCCCACCCTGGCGAAGGCCACGGTCATGACCCTGCTGCTGGTGCTCATCACCATGTTCATCTCGCCTGTCGGAGGACTCTTCATCGCGATGGGAAGGATAAGCCGCCTGCAGGTGCTCTCCGGACTCTTCTGGTGCTACATCTGGATCTTCAGGGGCACGCCGCTGCTGCTCCAGCTCTTCTTCATCTATTACGGGCTTCCCTCCCTGGGCATCACCCTGGACCCCTTTCCTGCAGCTGTCCTCGGGCTCGGTCTCAATTACTCGGCATACCTGGCCGAGATCATGCGTGGCGCCATCGAGAGCATCGACGCTGGGCAGATGGAGGCGGCCAAGTCCCTGGGCATGAGCTACTGGCAGGCCATGCGCCGGATCATCATTCCGCAGACCTACAAGCGGCTCGTACCGCCCGTGGGCAACGAGTTCATAGCGCTTATCAAGGACACCGCGTTGGTCTCCACCATCGCCATGGTGGAGCTCATGAGGGCGGCCAACCAGATCTACAGTGCGACGTTCAACGTGTTCATCCTCTTCCAGGCGGCACTGGTGTACCTCGTGCTCACCAGCATATTCACCGTCTCCTTCAGGAAGCTGGAGGACCGGCTGGGGGTGTACGAAAACAGATGATAGACCTGCAGGGAGTTCTCAAACGATTCGGTGCGCTGACCGCTGTCGATCATGTGGATCTGAGCATCGAGGAGGGCGAACGGATCGTTATCATAGGCCCGTCCGGCTCGGGCAAGACCACTCTCCTACGGATGATCAACTTCCTGGAGACCATCGATGACGGCAGGATCCTCATAGACGGCCGCGAGGCAGGGTACCGGCGCGACCGGAAAGGCCGGCTCGTCCTGGAAAAGCAATCGGTCATCTGCACGCTTCGTTCCGAGATCGGCATGGTCTTCCAGCACTTTCACCTCTTCCCCCACATGACGGTCCTGCAGAATGTCATGGAAGGTCCGGTCACGGTGAAGAAACAGTCCAGGGAAGAAGCCAGGGCCGTCGCGCTTGACCTGCTGGGCAAAGTCGGTCTCCTCGACAAGAGGGATGTATATCCTGCATTCCTGTCGGGCGGCCAGAAGCAGCGTGTGGCCATAGCCAGGGCGCTCGCCATGAAGCCGAGGCTCATGCTCTTCGACGAGCCCACCTCGGCTCTGGATCCTGAACTGGTGGGCGAGGTGTTCAGTGCCATCAAGAGCCTGGCCGCGGAGGGCATGACCATGGTCATCGTAACCCACCAGATGGGCTTTGCCCGGGAGATGGCGGACCGGGTCATCTTCATGGACAACGGGAAGTTCATCTACGAGGGGACCCCGTCGGAGGTATTCTCTGACACCATGGACAATCCCCGGGTCAAGGCCTTCATGGACAAGGTGCTGTAGGACGCGGATCCCATGACTGCATGTGACCGGTCGAGTACCGGACCATGTGAGGACCACAACGGGAGGTTTCATGTGTGACACCTTTGCGGTCGGCCCTTCCCATACCGCCGACGGGACGAGCATATTCGCCAAGAATTCCGACAGGGAACCCGACGAGACCCATCTCGTCATCTCATGCCCGAGGGTTGAACATCCTGAAGGATGGGACCTCCGATGCACCTACGTTTCCATTCCCCAGGCACGAGCCACCCATGCACTGGTGATCTGCAAGCCCTTCTGGATCTGGGGCGCCGAGATGGGGGTCAACGAGAAGGGGCTCGTCATCGGGAACGAGGCATTGTTCACCAGGGTCAGGCCCGAGAAGAGGCCCGGCCTCATCGGTATGGACCTTCTCCGACTAGCCCTGGAGAGGGCTGAGACCGCTGAGGAGGCGGCGGAGGTCATCATCGATCTCCTTAAGCGGTACGGGCAGTCAGGTCCCTGCGGATACCGGGACAAGAAGTTCACGTACATGAATTCCTTTCTCATCATGGACAGATCCCAGGTGATCGTCCTGGAGACCCTTGGGAGGGATTATGCCCTGAGACGCAGGAAGGACCATGCCGTGATCTCCAACGGCATCACCCTGGCGTCCGACTGGGAGCAGTCTTCGCTGCCGCAGGGCACGGACATCGGCTCACGCTCAGACCGCATCATGACCTATTTCGCAGGCAGCTCGTGGCGGAGGGGCGCGAATGAGGAGGGGATCATGTCCCGCCAAGGGAGCTTCTCCGTACAGGACGCCTTCTCCCTCCTGAGGAGCCATTGGGGCGAGAAACCTTTTCGGGGTTTCAACAGGGACGTGTGCATGCATGCACGCGACCCCTTCATCAGGAAGAGCCAGACCACCGGGTCCCTAGTGGTGGAGCTGCATCCCCGTGAGAGGTTCAGGATCTTCGTCACTGCCGGGTCCGCGCCCTGCCTGACACCCTTTAAGCCGTTTCTTCCGGCCGTGCCCTGGGAGGCGGCGGGCAGGGGAGAGGCCTCGTTTGACAGGGATTCTTCGTGGTGGACCCATGAGACCATGCATATGAATGCCATGATGCGATCCCACGAATTCCGATCCTCTGTGACGAAACGGATATGCGCCGTGGAAGATCAGTGGTGCAGGGTTTTTCCCGCCCATGCATGGGATGCCCGGGATACTTCCTTGGTGAAGGTATCCCACGGGGCTTTTGAGCAGGCAGTGGAAATCGATGAGGCCATGCTCAACGAGATGAGTGGCGTGAAGAGTTCCGGGTTAGACCTCAGGTCTTTCTTCTGGAAAAAGATCGCACACCGTAACGGTATCCCGGTCGTGGGATAAGGGATATTGTCAAGGTTTCATATGATGCAAGACAGAGATCATCTGGTCTTGATTTAAGCAATAATATGTTATATTCACCTATATAACAAACAGAGTGATATGGTTGAGTAAATCACTTAAATAAATAAATAGTTAACTAATACATAGTAAGGCTATCATTCTTCATGTCTCCATGGGCAGAGAGGGAGAAGGCACCCATGATTGATCCCATCCGCAAGACACTCCTCGCGATCCGGTCCTTGCCATTCTATCCTGCGTTCCAGACCAGGGTGAAATACCTCACCATCGATGCGATTCTTTCATTCTTCGGTCCCGCTTTTGAGGCGGTGAGCAGCAGGGTGCCGGAAATCAAGGGAGAGCTTGCCCAGTGGGAAGATGGCAGGAGGTTTGCCGTGGGCGTTCTGCCGGACGGTCCCTTTATCACCCTCGAAAAGAGGGGGGATATGGTATATTACCTGGGCAAGGGCCTGCACGAACCCGAGATTTCCATGCTCTTCAAAAACCTGGATGCAGCCATTCCTGTGTTCGTGGGCATCCATGGGTCTTTCAAGGCCTTCGCCGAGAATCGGGTTCTTGTCAAGGGCAACCTGGCCCACACCATGGAAGTGAACCGGATCGTCAACATAGTGAACGCATATCTCTTTCCGGCCCTTGTACACCATCGGGTTCTGAAGAGGCCTCCCAGATTCACCCTGGCGCAGACGTTCACCAAGGCAAGGGTATACGGTGGTCTCATACCCGCGGTTATCAGGCACATGATCTGACCCCAGCAACCATTCAGCAAGAGAAAGGAAACCATACCCATGATGCCGAACTATTATCAGCACTACTGTCCGGTGAAGATCCTCTCCGGCTCGCATGCAGTGAGCAACATCCCCTATGAGTTGGAAACTCTCGGCTGCTCCAGGGCCATGGTCGTCACGGACAAGGGTGTAGCCGGGGCAGGGCTCCTCACTATCGTTCGGGAGGCGTTTTCCGATGCATCCTGCACCATCGGCTGCATCTTCGACAAGACGCCGGTGGATTCCAGCAACCATGTGGTCAACGAACTCGCCGGGCTCTTCATCGAAAACGGCTGCGACTGTTTCGTGGCCGTGGGCGGCGGGAGTGTAATCGATACCGCAAAGGGCGCGAATATTGTTGTCTCCGAAGGAACGGACGACATCCTCAAACTCCAGGGTAACGAGGTGATCAGGAAGGAGCTTCTACCCATGATCGCCGTACCCACCACCTCCGGTACCGGAAGCGAGGTGACCAAGGTGGCGGTCATCTACAATGAGGATATGAAGGTCAAGATGTCCTTTGTCTCGGACAAGCTCTACTCGAAGGTTGCAGTGCTCGATCCCCGTATGACCATGACCGTTCCCCCAAGGATTACGGCCGCAACCGGCATGGATGTTCTGACCCATGCCATTGAGGCGTATACCTGTCTGCAGAAGAATCCCATCGATGACATCTTCGCACGGGCAGCCATAGAGCTTGTGAGGAAGTACCTCATCCGTGCCGTGGAGGAGGGTAGAGACGAGGAGGCACGCCTTGCCATGGCGAATGCCTCCCTCTTCGCAGGCATAGCCTTCTCGAATTCCATGGTGGGTATGGTCCACTCTCTGGCGCATGCATGCGGCGGGGTCTGTCATATACCCCATGGCATTGCCAATGCCATTCTTCTGCCTTTTGTCCTGGAATATAACCTGGACAGCATCCCCCAGTACATATCAGAGATCGCCCCGATGCTCGGCGGGTCGGCATTCAATGGTGAGCCAAAGCAGGGTGCCCTGAATACCATTGCCCTGGTACGGGGAATGCTCGACAAGCTCAGGGTCATCAGCGGGCTTCCCATAAGGCTCAGTGAAGCCGGTGTTCCAGAGGACAAGCTGCCTGACATCGCCAGGGCGGGCATCAATGACGGCTCCCTCGTGTTCAATCCCGTTGAAGCGGATTACGACGATGCCCTCGGGGTGTTGAAGAGGGCCTTCTGAGGTATCGTGAGGGATTAGGGCGTCACTCCGTGCATCGATGGGAGACAGGTGAGGCACTTTTGCCCTTGACAGCATATCCTCCTGTCTCTATCCTCAGCCGGTATTTTGATATTACTGCAATGTTATCAGGGCAAAAGCCTGACATAACGGAAAGGGAGTATGCTATGGGCGATAGATACAAGGTTATAGGGCCGCTGTACGATTTTCTGGCAACGATATTCAGCTTCGGCCAGATCGATAAATGTAAATGCGGCATGCATGAACGTATAAAGCCTGATGCAAAAGTCCTTTTCGCCGGTGTAGGGCAGGGCATAGACGCCATCGAAGCGGCAAGCCTCGGGGCGCAGGTAACGGTGGTGGATCTCTCCGATACCATGCTCACGGTTTTCCGGAAAAAGATACAGGGCAGGTACTTCATCAATCCTATCCGCATCGTTCATTCTGATATCTTTGCATTCGAGGAATATGATCGGTTCGATATGGTCTATGCGAACTTTTTCCTGAACGTCTTTCCCGAACATGTGGTGCTCAGGCTCGAAGAACACCTCTCAAGACTGGTGAGACCAGGCGGACATATGGTCGTCGGGGATTTCTCCCTGCCTGCAGGCGGATTCACTGCAAGGCTTGTCCAGAATGTCTACTGGTACATAGCCGACATAATCTTCTATATTATGGCCAAGAACGCCCTGCACCCTGTTTACCCCTACCAGGAACACCTGAAGCGACTCGGGCTGGAGATTGAAGAGGTAAAACGCTTCAGGTTTCTCTTCGATGATCGATACTATTCGATCCTGGCCCGGAAAAAGTAAATTCAGACCTGATTAAGGAAAACCTTTTCTTTGATGAGTGGAAAGTAATTACACACGGCACAAAAAATCCACAGGCCGGATGAATCTATAACAGTTCAATAATATTGATTTTAATAAATATAGTACTAGATAACACCTGAGGATTGACTGGGGTTCGTTTCGTAATTTTCCTGCCTGGTTTTGGCACATTTCGTGATAGTCAGCACAGCATGGTGAAAAATCCTTCATGGAAAGACCGGCAATCGGTGTGTTGGAATACCTTCGCTATTCATTGAAAGGACGGTAAGATGAGAAATCCCACGACAGAACAAAGGCTTGTATCCATCAGCAGGGTGTCGGAGCCGAAGCCGCAGGTTGCGATATCGCCCCTTATCATGAAGAAGATCTATTCCATAGGAAGCCTGAAGAATGTCGAAGACGGAGTATCCTTCACTATTAAAAATCCTATGAAAGATGGTGTAATCACAGGTGTTTCCAATATATGTATCAACGGGTTGGAGATTTCCCTGAACGATGTTGTAGTAGGTTACAACGGTACGAGGCTCAGAGCGAGCGAGATTAATCAGGAAATACCGTTATCCTTCCCCATGGGTCAGGATATCGTTTTCCACGCACGGTCCATCGCACTTGCCAAGAATATCGAACATCAGATTTCCATCTCGTGTGAAACCGATCCCTACGGCATGCTGGATCTTGAAGCTGTCGATTCGGTCATAGAGACCAGGGAAACCCGGAAGAAGATTCCCTGCGATAAAATGAATAACTATGATATGGACATCGTCCGTCAGCGTCAGGAATTCATTGAGGATTATTCAGGGGTTCAATTGCACCACATCAAACATCATTCCTTTGATCCGGCTGTGACGAAGGGGAATATCGAGAATTTCACCGGCGTGGCCCAGGTCCCCATGGGATTTGCCGGACCGCTGAAGATCAACGGTGAACACGCGAAAGGCGATTTCCTCATCCCCCTGTGCACGAGCGAAGGAACCCTGGTTGCCTCGTACAACCGAGGCATGAAGATCATCAACATGTGCGGCGGAGTCACCGTGACGGTTGTTGAAGATCAGATGCAGAGAGCGCCTGCTTTTGTGTTCGACTCAGCCAGGGAGGCACGGGACTTCGTGTACTGGTTGGATGAGCACATGGATGAGATCCGCAAACAGGCCGAATCATGCTCCAAGGTGGCCAAACTCCTCAACATAGAGCGGTACATGGCGAGCAAGTTCGTATACCTGCGCTTCAACTATTTCACCGGCGATGCAGCCGGTCAGAACATGGTGAGCATCGGCACCTTTACGGCATGCACCTGGATTCTCTCCCAGGTCAACACCATCCGGCATTTTTACATGGATGCCAATGTCACCACGGACAAGAAGGCATCACTCATCAATACGTTGAAGACCCGAGGCAAGAGGGTGGTCGGCGAGGTTATCATCCCGAGAGAGGTCATGATCCAGCACATGAGAACTGACCCGGAAACCCTGGACCATCTCTGCCGGATCGGAGCCATAGGCTCCTTCATGTCGGGCGCCTCGAACAACGGGCTTCATGCGGCCAATGCCCTTGCAGCACTCTTCATGGCGACCGGCCAGGATGTGGCGAACATCGCCGAGTCATCCACCGGGATCATGTACACGGAGATAACCAAGGAGGGTGATCTGTACGGGTCCTTGACCCTGCCGTCCCTCATCGTTGCTACCTATGGCGGCGGCACCGGCCTTCCCACCCAGCGGGAGTGCCTCGAAGTCCTCGGGTGCTATGGTCAGGGCAAGGTCATGAAGTTCGCTGAGATCGTATGCGCCGTGGTCGTTGCCGGTGAGATCTCCCTTGCCGGGGCACTCTCTTCACTGGACTGGGTAACGAGCCATGAACGTTTCGGGAAGAATCGCTAGAAAAGTCAAGCCGACATCAGGAAAGAGAGGTACACGCATGAGTACTGTGGCGCAGGTGAAACCACTGGTCGGTCAGCCGAGAGAGTATACCGGTGCCAAGGTAGTATCCATCGATCTGTACCGTGCCGGCGTCAGGGGACAGGTCGATCTCTTCACCCTTGAAGAGAGGATCTCCTATCTGAAGAAGTACGGCGACCACTGCATGTCCTTCTCCATGTTACAGCCCGGCATGCAGTACTTTGATGTACCGGGGATCGGTTTCATCACCTTCAGAAAAAAATGGGGTACCCGTTATGTTCTGTCTGACCCTGTCTGCGACGTTAAGGACAGGGAGATCCTGATCCGTGAATTCCTCAAGGACGGTAGGAACACTGCGTTTGCGCAGATCACTCAGGGCGTGGCGGAACTCCTCCACGAGAAGTTCGGTCTCTATGCCACTCAGTTTGGCATCGAGTCGGTGGTGGACCTTGCTATGTGGGATCTGAAGGGGAAGAAGAAGCAGGTTATGCGGACCTCCATCAATCATGCCAGGAAGGAAGGCGTGGTCATCGAAGAGAACTACGATGAAGACGGATGCCGGAAGCTTACCAATGAGTGGCTCAAGACCCGGAAGGTAAGGAACCGCGAGGTCGTCTTCCTCATCCGACCCATGGATCAGGAATATCAGGTCGGCACGAGGAAGTTCTGTGCATATCATGAAGGAGAGTTGGTCGGGTTCGTATTCTTCGACCCCCTCTACAAGGACGGCAGGATCATCAGCTATGTGCCCAATATTTCCCGGTTCAGCAACAAATTCAAGTACGGTATCTTCTACCCCCTCATGTGCCATGCCATGGAGGTTTTCAAGAAAGAAGGGGTGAAGTATCTGCACCTGGGGCTGTGCCCTGTGGTCGTGGATGAGAACGACATGCCCTGTGAATCGAAGATTGTCAAGAAGATCGTCCGGCTGCTCTATGAATACGGAAACTGGGTCTACAGCTTCAAAGGCCTCTACTTCACCAAGTCAAGGTTCGACGGAACCGAATACAGGACCTTCTGTGCTCACAGGGAAATGCTGCCTGCAAAGTCTTTCCTTACCCTGTTCAGGCTCGCGAACATTATTTGACATACCAGAGTTCTCGGAAATCCACCGGGCCGGCTGCATCGTGCAGCGGCCCGGTTCGTTTTCATGCAGGGTTGCAGGAAAGTCCGTAGAGACGGATGCATATCTCACGGGACGTACCCTGATCGACATGAGAACCCTCAGGAAAAAGCTCACCTAGAAAGCTGATTCCCTCCTGAAGTCCATGATCGTCCATCGGTTTGCCAGCGCTGCTCTGCGAAGCCTCCGGTCCGGATTCGCAGCCACGGGGAACCCCACGTCGTGCAGGAAGTCGATGTCATAGAACGAATCAGTGTAGAAATAACTCTGGGATAGATCGATATTGTTCTGCGCAGACCACCTGAGGGCATATTCTCTCTTGCCCTTGCCGTAGCATAATGGTTTTACGAGTTTCCCGGTAAGGACACCATTGACGGCCTCGACCTGAGTCGTAATGATGTCGGCGACCCCAAGCGTCAGGGCCAGCTGTTTTACGAAGAACGGAGGTGAGTTGGAGATAACGACCAGGTGGTGCCCCCTTTCCTGGTGCGACCTGACGAGATCGACGGCTTCGCGGTAGATGGACTTTCTGATCATGGCCTCGAACCATGCGGCGGAGAAGCGGTCCATGTCTTCCAGCGGCAGCCCTGCCAGGAGGGACATGTTTCGTTCATACCACTGCTCGATGTTCAGCAGAGAAAGCCGGTACAGGGCTATCTTCACTATGCCTGTCAGGAGAAATCCCAATGGTACCATACCCTGCCTGCGGGCAAACTGTACAGAAGAGAGCCCTGCGTTTTTCCAGGTGATGGTGTGGTCCATATCAAAGAATGCGGCTGCCTTGCCCATGATGACGGCCCTTTCACGCGATGCACGGTGGACTTTGAAGAGATGATCTCAGGCTCGAGTCCCCTTTCCGCCGAGAATGACATCCGCAGCCTTCATGGCGGACGAGAAGCTGATATCGCCGGAGCAGCCTTCACCGCGGACCGTGTCTCCTACGAAGTAAAGGCCTTGAATCGTATCACAGGAGACTTCCGGCCGGTGGGGATAGGACTGACCCGGCGTGAGGACATTCCCATTCATGACCGGAATGATCATCTTTCGCTCCCTGACCAGGTCGGGGAGCAGATGAGGGAAAATCCGTGAAATGACCATCTTGAGCTTCTTTTCCGTTGCCTTGACCACCTCTGGTTCACCTTTGAACCCCCAAGGCAGCATGATGCCCCAGGTGGAGAGGTATTTGCCCTGGGGGGTGAAACTGGGGTCGGAGTTTGTCTGGAACCGTGCCCAGACAGGTATGTCCACGCCCAGGATACTGCCCTTGATGTCGGTTACCGGGTAATTGGTTATGAAGTCAAAACTCAGACATGAGCTGTTTTCTATGTTCCTGCAGTAATCGACGAAATCATCTGAGAGCAGGGATACATCTGCAATCTCGAAGAGCAGCGGAAGGCGCGAGGCATAGATGACCCTCTCGGTCCGGTATTCATCCTTTTCCGTCCTGATGCCCGAGACACGGCCCTTCTCGACGATCAGCTCCAAGGCCCTTTCATCCAGGTTTATGCTTCCCCGGGATTCGATATGAAACCGCAGCTTCTCGAAGAGCTGAGCGGACCCGCCCACGGGTTCTCCGACACTGACACCGGCTGCCAGCAAACGTCTCATGAAGGCAATGACCTCTCCGGCGCTCACCTTCATGGGGTCAGGGCACATCACTGAAATCCCGAGAAGAGGAAGAACATCTTCAACTTCCCTGTTCGTGAACCATGTCCGGTAGAAATCCAGGAGTGTCCGGTCATACCAATCCTCAGGCCGGGAGCGTTTGAGCTTGATCAGGAGCCCAAGCAGGGTAAGCCTGCCTTTCAGTGAAAGCATGGGGGTCTTCAGGTAGCCGAGCGGCCCTTCCGGACGTTCCCAGAGTCGGTTCCTGAAGATCAGCCTGGCATCATCGGCCCTGGGCAGGAAATTGATCTCGTCCCCAAGGCGTCTGAAAAGCTCTGACGCGATGCCCTTCTCCGCCAGGCGATGGGAGTGGGCTCCGTATTCCCACCGGTAACCCTCATCATCGGTCAGGGAACTTGCCCTTCCGCCCACGAGGGGTGACTGTTCCACCACGACCACGGACATGCCTGCATGGGCGAGCAGGGCAGCAATGCCCATACCTCCGTAGCCCGCACCGATGATCACCGCATCAGGCATTCAATTCACCTTCGTTCCAAGTCTGATATGCTGTGGCCTCTCTGGTAGCTGATATCTCTGCTCAATGTAATGTATAGAATCATGCCAGTGTTGTCCATACTTGATGAATCAAGTCGGGATATTACCTCTTGAACCTTTACACGATGGAAGTCTTCGTATTATATGGTGCCCATCTGATCGTATCCAATGAACTGTTTGAAGGGCTTCCCGGATGAACCAGAAGAGACCCTCATGGGATGAATACTTCATGATGCTTGCAAAGCTCGCCGCCTCCCGCTCCACCTGCCTCTCCCGGCCTACCGGAGCGGTGGTGGTCAAGGACAAGCAGGTCGTTACCACCGGCTATAATGGCTCGTTGCCGGGCCAGGCCCACTGCATGGATGAAGGCGTCTGTTTCCGCAGGTCACTCGAGTGGCCCGAGGCGATGAAATACGACATGTGCCGTTCGGCCCATGCCGAGGCCAACGCCATAGCCCTGGCCGCGAAGAAAGGGGTGAGCCTTGAAGGAGCGACGATCTACTGCACCCTGGAGCCCTGCATCACCTGTGCGAAGCTCATCGTGATGTCCGGTATCGTCCGTGTAGTGTACGAATACGCTTACGACTCGCCCATACCTGAACGGGATCAGTACTGGAAAGATGTCCTCTTGTCGAGCCATACGGATGTGGAGCAGTTCATTATCGACGGGGATACCATCGCCTGTGCGGTCCGGTTCCTGGGCCCCGACACATCGAAAAGGAGGTTGTAGATGGTCTTGGGAGCAGACAGGATCGTCGAGATGATCCGTTCCGGGGTGGAGGTCGAAGACCACCTGACCGGCGCCATGGCAAGGAAGCCGCTCATCGAGCATCTCGGCTCCGACCAGATAGAGGGCATCGAGGGCACCACTGCTGACCTCAGGCTCGGAGCGGTCTTCAAGCCGGTGGGAAAGGCAAGTCTCATGCGGGACAGCAGGATTACCCCGGAGATCGTGAAATTGATGGATATCATGGAAGATCCTGATGGAATTCTCACCATCAGACCCGGGGACTACCTGCTCTTCCAGACTATAGAGCAGGTCAATCTGCCCGCTGATCTGTTCGCCTACATCAGGCCTCGTACCACCATGATCCGTTCCGGGATCCCCCTTCAGACCTCCTTTGTCTCACCCAACTACCAGGGGAAACTTACGGTGGGCATGAAGAACCAGGGCACGGCAGACGCAGAGATCCAGATGGGATTTCGGATTCTCTGCATAGCCTTTTTCCCCATCGACGGGAATGCCGTGCCCTACCGGGGCGTATGGCAGGGAGATAGGGTATCCACCAACGGCAAGGAGGAGAGACCGTTTTGAAGTATTTCACGCGAGAATTCGAGCACATCGAGAGATGGAATCAGCTGAGGAAGGACCTTTTCCGAAATGAGGAACCCCTGGTCAAGTTGGTGGGCATGACGGCCCCCACCGAGGAGATGGCCGCCCAGGGTGTCACCACGGAGACGCTTCCGGCGTATACGGCCAGGCAGAGTCATGAGTCTGAGGGGACCCATGAGGATGACCTGCGGCTCAACAGGAAGCTCATATCATGGGGACATCACACGTGCCTGGAAGCCGCACAGTTCGTCTATTACGTAACCGGGGTCTCCAAGTCCCTGGCAGGGCAGTGGACCCGCCACCGTATCGGCATCGGGTGGACGTTCAGGTCGACCCGGTACGTCAAGGCAAACAAGAACATGTTCATCTACCCCGCCTTGGAGTACATCGATTCCGAAGACCAGGTGAAGGCCATCTATCAGGCCTATGACAGGGAACACAGACACGCCATGGAGGTCTACGATGAGCTTCAGAAGCTGGGGGTGCGGAACCAGGAACTGAGGAGGCTCATGCCCGTGGGATGGTCCACGGCAGCCTATGTGTATGTCAATGCCCGTTCACTGAGGCACTTTTTCAGCCTGCGCCTGGAGAAATCAGCCGAGTGGGAGATCCGACGACTGGCCTACCTCATGTTCAACGATGCCATGGCTATCGCTCCGACCCTGTTCGAGGACATCTTGAGCGAGAAGACCGGAGAGTAATACAGGGCGCACCGTCGGGAACCGGGGAGAGGGGATGACGGACCGTTTCAAGCCGGGCGACGATGAAACCCTCGATCGCCTTTCCTGTGGAGAACTTTCCATTTTCCAGAAAAAGAAGGGTTACCGGTATTCCCTCGACGCCTACCTCCTCGGGGCCTTTGTCGAGGAGGCCCCGGGCACAGGAGTGATCGAGATCGGGTCCGGATCCGGGGTTGTGTCCATCCTGCTTGCCTCCATGAAGGGCCTCACCATGACGGGTGTGGAGATCCAGGAGGATCTGGCCGAGATGTCCAGGCGCTCGGTGGAGCTCGCAGGCCTTCAGAACATGGTCACCATCACCTGCTGTGATATCAGTGGTTATCGTGGACCCCGAGTGGATGCGGTGGTAACCAACCCCCCCTACAGGCCCCTCAAGACCGGCAGGATCAACCCTGCAGAGCAGAAGGCCATTGCCCGGCATGAGATATCACTTGACCTGGATACGCTCCTGAAGGTATCCCATGACCTCCTCAAACCCAACGGCAGGTTCTACATCGTTTATCCGACATGGAGGCTGCCCGACCTGTTGTGCTCCATGCGGGCGAACCGCATCGAGCCGAAGCGTATGCGCTGCGCATATACCGCCATGGACAGGTCATCGGAGATCTGTCTGATCTGCGGTACCCGGGGTGGGGGGAGGGAGCTCGTCGTGGAGAGTCCGTTGATCATCTTCAGCGAGGACGGAGCGTACCACAATACCATGGGCACGGTATTCCAAGGCCTGTCCTTCACGAAAAAGGCATTGACCTGAATATGCTATACATGAGAAAGGAATACCCACGCTTTGGCTCATAGAGAAAGGATTCATGATGAAGGTCGAGATTACTGATGTCGGCAGTACGAGAAAAGAGATGAGGGTAGTGATACCCAAGGAAGAGGTGAACACCGTTACAGAAGATATCTACCGGGACATAGCAAAGGGTGTGGCCGTCAAGGGGTTCCGGAAGGGAAAAGCCCCAAGGCATATCATCAAGACGTACTATCAGGAATATATTTCTGGCGAACTCTCCCGTAAGCTTGTCAGGGACAAATTTGAAGAGGCGGTGAAGGAACAGAACCTCTTCGTCGTATCCATGCCCGAGTTCGAGAATGAGGAACCCATTGAGAACAAAGAGTTCTCGTTCCTCGCCACGTTCGATGTGAAGCCCGAGGTCACCCCCCAGGTTTATACCGGTTTCGAGCTGAAGAAGCCGAAGATCAACGTGGAAGACAAGAATGTTGATGAGGTCATCGTCAAGCTCCAGGAGACGTATGCCAACATCAAGGATGTGGAGGACACCTCCTACCATGCGGCCAAGGGCGACTACGTCATCCTCAGCATCACCTGTGAGGAGAATGAATCCCTCAACCGCGAAAAGATGACCGTTGAGGCGGGAGTTAGGAGCGCCTTCCCCGGCCTTGAACACGAGGTCATCGGCCTGAAGGCTGAAGACGAGAAGGAAGCTGATGTCACCTTCCCCGAGACCCACTTCCTCGAAGACATGAGGGGAAAGACCGCCCATGTGAAGGTCCATGTCCATGGCATCAAGCAACGTGAACTCCCTGCTTTGAACGACGAGTTCGCCATGATGGTGCATAAGGGCGTACAGAACATGGAAGATTTGAGAAAGGCCATCCGTGAGGATCTCATCAGCCGACTGGAAGCCGATGCCCGGACCTATCAGGAGCGGCAGATATCCGAGAAGCTCCTTGAGGCGAACAGCTTTGAGGTGCCTGAGTCCATGGTCAGGCTCCAGGCCATCATGATGCTCCAGGGAATGTCCCAGAGGCTCTCTGCACAAGGAGTGCGGCTCCAGGACGTCTATCCCGACGGAGACGCGCTGAGGGAAGAGTCCATGGCCTCGGCAGAGAAGCTCGTGAAGACCTCGTTGCTCGTGGAAGCCATTGCCAAGATCAACGCCATCGAGGCCACGGATGAAGATGTGCAAAAGGAATTTGTTTCATTAGCCGAAAAGTACTCCATGACTCCCGAGGCGGTACGGAAGAACTTCGAGGAGCGGGGAAGCCTGGATGAGATGAAGTACGGTATCCTGGAGAGAAAGGTGTTCGATTATATTGTAGAAAAATCCACGATTGTCGAGGTGGACAGCATAGAGGAGAAGGCGGAATGACCCTGGTTCCCATCGTAGTGGAACAGACCAGCAGGGGGGAGCGATCCTATGACATCTATTCCCGCCTGCTCAAGGACAGGATTGTCATGCTGGGCACCGAAATCAACGACGATATCGCCAACCTGCTCGTAGCCCAGCTCCTGTTCCTGGAATCCGAAGACCCGGACAAGGACATCTTCTTCTATATCAATTCCCCCGGCGGTTCCGTGACTGCCGGCTTGGCGGTCTATGACACCATGCAGTTCATCAAGCCCAAGGTGAGCACTATGTGCATCGGGCAGGCGGCATCCATGGCGGCCGTGCTCCTTGCGGCGGGAGATTCGGGGATGCGCTATGCGCTGCCCCATTCGCGAATCCTGATCCACCAGCCCCTGGGCGGGGTTCAGGGCCAGGTAACGGACGTGAACATCCAGGTCAATGAGATGCTGCGGCTCAAGGAAGCCCTCACGAAGATCTTGTCAAAGCATACCGGCCAGCCTATAGATAAGGTAGGACTTGACACTGAGCGCGATTATTTCATGGATGCGACTGAAGCCCAAAAGTATGGTATAATAGACCACGTCATGTCGAAGAGACCCACCAAGGAGAAAGAAGGGGAGAAGGCGGATGCCAAAAATTAACGACCACTACAGGCCCGGCCTG
>ERZ795048.109-NODE-109-length-87410-cov-7.930262_pt1 | contig 87410 bp, 67 predicted proteins | sample MGYA00375132_ERZ795048 | MGnify/ENA primary metagenome ERZ795048 (study PRJEB30177, sample SAMN05720225) | activated sludge metagenome | isolation source: Anaerobic digester | place: Hong Kong | collected 2014-12-17 ...
GCGGGCTTGAAAACATGCACAGGGGGTTTCACCATGAAATGACTTCAAGAGCCCTGAAGATGATAAGGGACCTTCTGATAAGAACCCTTGATATATCGGATGAACACGAGAAGGTATTGAGAGAGACGGAGAAAATACTGGCAGGATTGGGCGTAAGAGTTAAGGCGGATGAGATAAAAAGCATAGCGGACAGAGAGCAGATTGTCAGGGAATCGATGCAGCCGCTCGCCGAGGATGTTGCTATGCTCTCTTCGTTTACGATGTTTGTGTCTCCCCGGGTTTTGCAGATGTCTTCAGAAGCATATGAATTCATATCTGAAGCGATGGGGCATATAGCCGAACAGGAAATCGAGCAGGCATTCGGCAAGCAGAACACAGCTGCTCTGAGATTGAACCAGTTAGCTGTTTCATTGCTCGATGCCAGAGAACTCGCATCGACCCCGATGGGACAATCCGCCCTGGATTCCTTCATGAAACAATTGCAGAAATTGGCCGAAAGCCAGCAGGCGCTTAATGAAGCAACGATGAGAATGGGAGACTCGGGCTTGCCTTTGCCTCAGCTTAGAAGTCAGTTGCAGCAGCTTGCGGCGCAGCAGAAAATGATTGGGCAGGGGCTTTCCGAGATGATGAAGGAAATGGGGAACATGAGTGAGATATCCGAGAGGCTCGGGCAGATCGGCGAGGAGATGGAAGCTATTCAGAGGATGCTCAACGAGGGCAGGGCCGATGTGAATGTTCAAAGAAAACAATCGAATGTTTTGAGGAGGCTTCAGGATGCAACTCTTTCTTTGAGAAAAGAATCGCTCGAAGAAAACAGGGTCGCGGAAAAAGCAAAAGATTATGAAGCGGCAGCGCCGGCGGATATTTCGGAAAAGCTTGAAGGTGCGCTGCCTGATAAGATAAGAAAGCAAATCGATGAGCTGATGAACGAAGCCGCTCCTGATGGATATGAACGAATAATTGAAGAGTATTACAGAGAAATCCTGAGAGGCAATAAGTGAAAAACGCCAGAGTTCATATTCAGATATTCATCTTGCTGGTTATCATTGCATTGAGCAATATTTGCGTGTCGGAATCTGTTTATAAACCCGACGAAATAAACAGGTTGATAAACCAGGGACAGCTTGTGCCGGCCAGAAATAAATTAACGGAATTTGTCGAAAAGAATAAAAAAGATCCAATGGTTCCTGAAGCGCTGATAACATTGGGCAGGGTATATGAGAAGATGGCCTTGTTCTCACAGGCGGAACAGGCGTACAGAAAGCTGTATATGGATTATCCGTCGGATTCAAGGGCGCTTGATGCCGTTCTCGCAGCGGGGAACGCTGCAAGAAGAGAAAAAAGATTCGGTTCTGTAATAACAATTTATGAATATGCGATCCGGAATTATCCCGATAATCCGCGGTTATCATCAATACAGTTCGAACTGGCCGGGATATTCGAGCAACAGGGAAGACAGGAAGAAGCGATAAAAATATTCAAGGATTTAGCTGAAAGCAAAGATAACTCTGTGGCTAAAAGAGCTCGAAGGGAAACCGTTTTTTTCTTAAAAAGAATAAAGAGATATTATGAGGCTGAAACGTATGCAATCAATTATTTAAACGGGAATCCCGATGATAATTCAATAAGAGCCAATCTTGCAAATATCTATCTCGAAACGGGTGCGTATGATAAATCCATAGCAGAAATAAAAAAATTGATTGAACTTGATCCGAAAAATCGGAGTTACGAAACAATGATGTTCACTGCTTATCGGGCAGCCGGCAAAATTGATGAACTGATAAGTGAAATGGAAAACAGGAAGAAGAAGCAGCCGGAGAATCTCGATCACGTACATATCTTGAAACGCTTGCTCATCTGGGACAACAGAACAATAGAGGCAATAAGGGAATTACAGATAATTGTAAAAAAGGAGCCTGACAATCTGACGGATGCTGTGACAATGGCAAAGTTTCTTGCTCAGAATCAGTGGGTGAACAAAGCGGTTCGAACCCTGGAAGAGATAATTGAGAAAAAACCTGATTTTGAACCGGCGCTGAGGGAACTCGGTGACATATATTACCGTGATAAAAAATTCGGCAAAGCCCGGGAAGCATGGGAAAAAGCAGCGAAATTCAACCCGGGGGACTTGAACTCGTATCCGAGGCTCGCAAGATATTACAGGCTGAATCAGGATTATGCCGGAACAGTGGAAATTTTAGAAGAAGGCAGGCGTGTTTCAGGAGATGGAAGCCTGTATAGAAGAGAACTGGCAGCGTATTATTACTACCAGATGCGGTTCAAGGATGCGCTCATGGAAAACATCGGGATACTGTCTGAAAATCCGGGTGACAGCAACATAAGAAAAACAATCATTGAGATAGTTGAAAGAGAAGAACTTGCAGGAGAAGGGAAACTTCTCATCGAGAAAGAACTCGAAAATCAGAGTGGAAATGATGAGCTTAAAATGGTTTTTGCCGAACTGCTCATGATGGAAGGAGATTTCGACAGGGCAATATCATTATTGGAATCGATGTATGTGAAGGAAAACAAAGCAACTGTAACAGGGCCTTTTGTGGAACTGGCTAGAAGAATGTTGAGCAGGCCGGAGTTCGTGTCTGCGGCTGTGTTGTTCGAGAATGCATGGAAGATGGGACAGGGTGATCCGGTTGAGAATTTGATACAGGCCGGGCGGGCATGGATAAATGCGGGGAAAACTCAGGATGCGTTGAGAGATTTCAGATTAATTGTAGAGAACAATCCGGACTCGGGCATTGCCGATGAAGCTTTGTTACGGGTAGCTCAAATCGAATCGGAAGCCGGGCATTATAAAGAATCAAGGGAACTTTATTCAAGAATGGCTCTGGATTATCCCGCGAGTTACTATTATGGAGATGCAATGTTGGGCGAAGCAGAGATGGCTTTCTATCTTGGGGATTATGATCATGCGGAGAAGGCGTTCGAAGCTTTGTTGACAGGTCCAAAAACAAGAAAAAGAGCAGACGAAATACTTTTCTATATAGCTGAAATCAACTATATGAAAATGAGACTTTCAGATGCTGAAAAACTGTATAGAAAGATAGCCGATCAGTATCCTGAAAGTTTATTTATCAATGATGCGTTAAGAAAAATGGTGTTTATTGAAGATATGAGAGATCAGGACTCTCTTGGAGTTCAAGTGTTGATAAGCGCTGAAAAGAAAGTGAATGCGGGGCAGAATGAAAAGGCGCTGGAAGCTTTAAGGAAAGCAAGCACGGTTCTGGGTGACGGTAAATTAAAGCAATATGTATTTTTCAAGATAGCTGAATTATTGTTGTTATCGGGTGATGATAATGAAGCGATAAAATACTTTTGTATGGTTGCCGATTCGGGGAGCGCAATGGAGATACAGGCAGAAGCGAATATCAGAGCGGCAACCCTGATGATGAAGAAAGGGAAAGAAGAGGAAGCATTAAAAAGATATCAAAAAGTGATATCACAGTATCCAAGAAGTATATGGGCTCAAAAAGCGCGTGCGAGCGCTAAAAACCTGCTTTATGACAATCAGTGAAACATCATTCAGAAATATTGCCTGATTTTGGTATTGTAAGTTTGAATGTAGTTCCGGAATCCTTGCTTGTAATAACTTCAATATTGCCATGGTGTCTTTCAAGTATTTTGTAGGTTATTGCCAGGCCGAGACCTGTCCCTTCTCCTTTTGTTGTAAAGAAAGGTTCGAATATATGATCAATGTCAGACTCGGATATTCCCGTCCCTGTGTCGCTTATAATCACGGAAGCATTGTTTTCGTCGTTTGAATATATGCTTACAGTAAGTGTGCCTTTCCCTTTCATTGCCTGAACACCGTTAAGCGCAATGTTGAGAATCGCCTGAATAACCTCTTTCCTGCTTCCCCTGACAACTGCGGGCTCGGGCGGATTGTTTCTAATCACGTCGATATATTTCATTTTCTTATGGAAGGAAAGAATCCTCAAAGCCTCATCGACGGCTTTCTCAAGAGAAAAATCCTCGTCTTCTGTTTTTGATGGACGGGAAAATTCCAGCAGTTCTCTGATTATAGAATCTATAAAACCAACTTCTTTTGACATTTCTTCAATAAAATGAGCAGATTTTTCAGGCGATGCTTTACCCATGAGTTGAAGATATCCGAATATTGCCGCAAGTGGATTTCCAATCTCATGTGCAACTCCCGCAGCAAGTTCTCCCACCGCGGCGAGTTTTCCTGACTGGATTAACTGTTCCTGATTCTTTCTGATCTCTTCGTCTCTCTGTTGAAGAGATTCGGACATCCTGTTGAAAGCTGTTGCAAGATCTCCCAATTCATCATCGCTTATCAGCCCTATCCTGTGACTCAACTCTCCACTCTGTATTCTTTCCGCGCCTGCAGTTAACTCATTGAGCGGATTGACAATAACCCGCGACATTCTGCGGCTCGATAACACAGCTACAATAAATGCAATAAATGAAGCAAGAAGGATCGCAAGGAGCCCCTGTTTTTGAATGTTCCTGATTTTCGCGACTGGATACAATGCTATCAGGTTGGCAATATTCTTTCCGCCGCTGACTATTTCAAGTTTGTTTGAGAGGAATCTGCTGCTCAGTGAATCGATTTTTATTGGTTCACCCGTCTCGGGAAGTTTTATCGAGGCTGTTATAATATCATCTCTATATTCAATGGCGAGGTCCGTATGCGCAAGTGACCTTACGTTGCTTATAAACCGTTTATCAAGATAGAAGCCGATTCTTACATAGCCGATAATTGAACCATTGTCAGTTTCTGCGGGCGCAATAGCAATAATCCCGATACTGTTTGGATAAACAGGTTCGATGCCGGATTCCGCTTTCATTGACTCCGTAACTTTTTGGAATACTTTGCTCAGAAAGAGTGGTTCCGACTGTGAGATCGTGGCAACTTCTGCAGACATTTCGTTTCTTGATGCATGAGCAAAGACAATGCCTTTCGAGTCAGCCACAGAAATAAAATCTGCCTGGATTGAAAGAAGCTCTTCAGAAAGCTGTTTCTGAACCAGCTCTGAGTTCTTTTCCTGGAGACCGATCCTGATATTGTAATCTTTTGACAGTAACAGCGAGGTCAACGCCGCATTATCCATATTGATCTGAATAGCGTTGAAAGCGAGTTTTACTGCCCTGTCCATATCCTGCCGTGCAGCTATTCCAAGGTAATATGATGTAAAAAACAAAAATGTCGTAACAAGAATAAGAACTACGACCAGTACAATTGCAAAGTTTGTCTGGATGAGTTTCGTAAAAAGCTTTTTTTTCTTATTCTTTGACATAACCTGTGTATAACTGGGCAAAAATCCCGGTTTCGTTCAGATAAACAAGAATTTCATCAATCGCATCTGAAAAACTTCCTGAATCTGATGTGCAAATAATTTTCCACCCGTTATCAGCACCTGAAAAAAAGAATGGATGAGAACTTTCTTGGGCACACAGCTTTTTATTATCGGTTATAATCATATCAAATTCGTTATCCCATTTACCGCTCGAAAATGTTGATATCAATATATCATCAGGTATTGTTATATTAGGTTTGACTCCAATGATTCTTGATATTTCGTATATGAGCGCAGGGTGGAAACCGTCCGGTATTCCATATTCCGGGTCGAGGAACTGGAACGGTTTTTTTTCAGCAGGCAGTGCAACACGAAGAATACCCCTGTTTTTAATTTCCTCGAGTTTTCCGGAGATTTCGATATGCCCGATTACTTTATTTGAAATTTTTGTTATTACCTCATCAGTTATAGTATCGGCTTCATTAACAGCTGTTGGTGAAGTGTCCTGTTTGTTGACCAAAGTTTTATTGCAGCCTGCGGCACACAGGAAAGCAATCAGGAAAATAGATATGAAATGTTTCATAATACTATTTCAATGGCCTCACTATGGCCAAAAATCTCGGATTACCCCTGAGAAGGTCGAGATCGGAATCATTTTCAATCATCGGCAGTATATTTTTCTTGCCCCACCTGGCAGCCTCTTGAAGACAATCCAGTGCTTTCTGATCATTTTTTAACGAAGCGTATATTGTCGCGAGATGATACCATGCAAAGTAAATAGAAGGATCCATTTCCACAGTGACGGTTAATTCTTCCAGAGCTCTTTTGTAATTAAACTTTTCTTTGCTGTACAGCCCGGTTTGATAATGGTATTCAGGATTGCCGGGGTCTAATTCAAGAGCTTTATCAAACTCAATTCTCGCCGGGATGTTCTGCCTCTGGAAATAATATGTCAGCCCAAGTAAAAAGTGAGCCTTAGCGTTTTCAGGATCGATCTCTATGCTGTGTTTCAGGTGCTCTATAGCTTCACTGAATCTCGTTTTTTCAAGAAGGATTTTTCCCTTCATAATGAAAGCTTCAACATAACCGGGATCAAGTTCAGCAGCTTTTTCAAAAAGGGAATATGCCTTGTCTATCATCCCGTTTTCATACGAATACATTGCCTGCCAGTAACGCGTGTAAGCGATGTCGCTTGATGTTGTTTCGATATTATTTTCAGAAATAATTTCGGATAATGAATATTCTTCAACCAGCTTGTTCAAAAGGGATTGTTTCAAACTGTGCAAATCGAATTCCTTAATTGAAAAAGAAATGTCTTTGAGAATACCTGAGTCCGGATTTATTATTGTTCCAATAAAATGAATTCCTGACGGGTCTTCGTTTATTTCACATTCGATAAGAGAAACGGCTCCGGCATGAACACGAATCGCGTCTTTTGTTTCGAATGAAAGATTATTCGACTTTCCGGATGTCCATCTCGAGATGATTTTTTTCAATCTTTCCCGATCCATTGCTTTTCCCGATTCACTGGAATTCAGAATTCTTATTGAATAATCGGTAAGAGCTATTCCTACCCATTTTTCCGATACGGAATCATCTGCGGTGTAATCAAAGATAAGCACTTCTGATGAAAGTGCTCTTGCGCTGAAAATAGAGCACAGCAAAATCAAAAGTGCCGCTACAAAGTATTTTTTAAGATGACAACAGTTCACAATAATTAATTATCTCTTCAGTATTAAAAGTCGAGTTGCGTTCAATAAAAAGCTTTGCAAAATTAGTCGTTTCACAGATATCACATACGAATTTAAACCATTTTACCTGTGCTTTTTTAGACAAAGGTGTTTTAACAGACTTTAAAAGTTTTAATGCCGCCTCCTTTTTTGTCAATGAAACGATCTTTTGCTTTACTTCCACTATTTCTGGGAAAAAAATAAAATTCAACTCAACAGACTCCTGAAAATTTATCGGAGGCATTAGAAATCTGTCGTCATTTGCGAAGTCAAAGCCTCTTTTTAGCAGAGATTCGGTTTCGTCTGAACTCATTTCAAGACAGGTTATCGATTCCGGATTCGGGATAATAATAGTTTTTTTGGAATTTGACCTGATTAAGCAGGCATCGTCCGATAAATAAGAAGCGTTATGTGACAGGAGTGATCTCAACAGGCTCGATTTTCCGGATTCGTTAGGACCGGAAAATATTATTCCAATATTCCTGAAAGATACAGCCGATGCATGGATAAAATAAATATCATCGTTCAATAGAGATATCTGTATGAAAGCCGATACCGCGCTCAGAATCAAACGCAGAGTGTTTCTGCCCGAGTCGTCGGGAAGGCAAATTGAAAACGACTTTGAATCTTCACAAATGCTCATGCATATTCCCGGCTCAAGCTGAATTGCTTTTTCAAATTTCTTATCATCGCTGGAATATTGCGTATTTGAGGCTCCGTGGTTAATAGTCAGATTGTATATTTCGTCTGCATTGTCGATTGTGCAAATCCGGCGGTAATTTCTGCTGAAAGTTGCATCAAGACACAGCATAAGCGGTTCAATTCGATTAGTTTTTAAGATGAAGTTTTTATTGAAAAGGGAGAGTAGAACAAAAGAATAGTCGCAGTTTTTCTTGTAAGTTGTCATATTAGCGTTCCGATAGAAAAAATAAAATATCTGTTTTGCAAAAATGCCAGGTCTTAAAGGCCGATTGAGCCTTGTGAACCTGGCGATTATTCTGTCGGGCCACTATCAAATGAATTGCCTCAGCCGGTCTATTTATCGGCTTCAGAGGTCAGGACCGCTTTGCAGGAAGGTCCATTATAAACATCTTTTACTGTTCCGTATTTTATTAACTCTGGTTTTAAATACTGTTTCTTTTCCTTATCCTTCATCCTTATCCTCCTGCTTTTTGATGAAGAGACTGACAATTCTACATATTTCACGCGGTGCGGAGAAAATATCTCCATGCTCTAAGTATGCCAGTCCGGGGCATGGTTTGCAAGCAGGAAAGTTTTCGCATCTTGAACACTCGAAGTCTCTGATTTTGAATTCCCTGATTTTTTTAAAGAGATCTGAATTTTTCCATATTTCTTCAAACGGAGTTTCACGGACATTTCCGGCAGGAATATCAATTACCGAGCAAGGAAGAACATATCCGCACGAATCGATATAAGCTGTGGTTCTTGCCATGCTGCACCAGGATTCGATACTTTTGTCAGGATAGAAATCTCCTGGTTCTGTCTCCCAGAATTCATTCATGAAAGTTTCCCATGGCCTGGGTAACGCAAGAAGTTCTTCGTCGCTCAGTCTCAGGTTCGTGATTTTTCTTCGTCTATCTCTGCTTGGAGCAATAATAGAGTTGAACTGATGTTTCAAATCCCAATTCTCACACATCGTTTTGATAGCTTCGTATTCATGGTAGTTGGATTTCATCATCAAAGAAATGATTTCCACTTTGAAGCCTTCTTCGTCAAGCTGTTTGATCGAATCGATTGTTTTCTCGAAACTTCCTTTAACCCTTGTAATATATTCATGTGTTTCAGCCGTAGCGCCATAAAGACTTATAGCAAACGAGCGAATTTTTGTTTTGTGTTTTTTGAAGATATTCATTATTTCATCATCAATAAGGGTGGCGTTTGTTTGGAGTGATACCCATAAATCTGAACTGAAGATGCATTCCAGAATTGGAATTATTTCAGGATGAACCAAAAATTCTCCGCCTGTAAGATTGACGTTAAACACTCCGGCGTTTTCAAGTTGTTTTACCAGAGCTGCATAATCACCGGCTGCCATTTCGTTTTTCTGTTTTGTATCACCTCCAAGCATGCAGTGACGACAATTCAGGTTGCAATGGCGGGTAACTTCTATTTGAACACGCAAAGGATTTGTCATCCCAGACATTTTCTTATAAAAGCTTCTTTTAGTTGATTGTTTCATAAAAACTCAGGAATTTACTGTTGAGATCAAATCTTCATTCAAAAGATCATCAATGAATTCTTTTATGTCGGATATCGCCTGTTCCCGTGGAACGTCATATTGTGATGTTATGAAGTCAATAATTTGCTGCTCTGAGCATTTTTCACTGATCTTTTTCCAGATATCTATGGCAATTTCATTGTTGAAACTATAGTAAACGCCGCTTTTTTGACACAGTATTATTATCTCACCGTTGAGATCTCGTTCAATAAGATCAGGTTTTTTTTCCAAATACAATTTTTTGCCCTTCCGTAAATTCACTTTGACATATTTTAACATCAGGGGTTGTCTAAATGAATACACGTGAAAAAAATAGTGAGAATTATGGAATTTATAATAACATTGATATTAATTTTTGTTTATAACTGTAAAGAGCAAATTAAGAAAAGGATAATTGAAAGCAAATTATCAATAGGGTATAATAACAAATTGAAAAAAAATCAGAGACTTAAGTTGAATGTCAAAAAAATGACATGGGTGGGCTAAACAGGTGTATCATTTAAAAAAAGCGATAATAGAATCAGGATTTATTTTTTGTCTGCTGGTTGTGGCTTTAACTGCCTGCTATGCACAGGGAGAAAAAAGTTCTACAGACGTTCTGCTTGGAGTTGGAGATACTATTCAGATAAGAATACCGATTGAACCTATGTTGAGCGGTGAATACACGGTAGATCAAACGGGGAAATTTTATTTGCCAATCATCCAGGAAGGACTTGATCTGGGGGCATTTTATGTGGAAGGAAAAAATTGTGCCCAGGTTGAGGTAATGATAAAAGAGCGAATTGATAAGTATTACGCAGAATCTGATGTAAAAGTTGATTTAGTTGCTGTTGGAATAAGACCCGGACATTCTATTGGTGTTTTTGGGGCGGTTACAAATTCAGGATCATACAAATACTACGATGGAATGAGAATAATCGACCTGATAATTTTGTGTGGCGAATTGAAAGAAGGAGCCGATCAATCAAGAGTTTCCTTGTACAGAGGGGATGATCCTGTCAGGTATATTGATATCAGGAAGATTATTGACGGGGAAGATTTTACGAACAATATTTTATTACATGAGGGCGACTATTTAATATTTCCATATCAGCAAAGCAAGATGAAAATGAGAATAACGGTTCTGGGTAAAGTGGGGAACCCGGGAACAATGTTTGTGGAAGAAGGAACGCAGATCCTGGACCTGATTGCGAGAGCAGGTGGTCCATTCGGAAGGGCTGCTGTTGGAAAAACATATATAATCAGGATGTTTGAAGGCAAACCTGTGGTTATTCATTCCGATATCAAAAACCTGATTAACAGGGCCGACCTGAAAGAGAATGTTATGCTGATGGATGGCGATATAGTTTTTGTGCCCGAGTCTTCAAAAATCGATGTTTCAAAATTGCTTAGAGATCTTGCCAGCTTAAATCTATTAAAGGATTTTATTGATGAGATAGAAGAGCATGAGTGAAAGATACAAAAAGCAAATAGCTACAAGCGCCAGGAGGCGCAAAAAACTGAAGGTTAAAAATCTTCAGCCTCATAGAAAAATCTATATGTCATTATTTATCGTTATTATGCTGTATGTAGCATTATATTTTGGCAACCTGCATTATCAGAATTATATATTTATGGAAAGACAACTCAGCCAGGTGCTTTCAGAGAGACAATATAAACATGATGAAATTAAAAGATTGAATGAAGAAAAGACCAGATTGAACGATCCTGATTATCTTAAGGATTATGCGAGGGAGAATTTATATCTTATGGATCCCAAAGAGGTCCATATAAAAATAACGCCAAACCCGGCAGTTAATGAAGACGAAAACATAAAAGGGAAAAGATCCGGAAAGAGGAAATAGGAATAAAAGTTTTTCTTCTGTTATTGAAATGCGGGGTGAAGTCTTAAGCAATGAACAACGAAGTCGGGGATCTGGTTGAGGGGACAGTAGTTGATATTGCGAAGTTCGGGGCGTTTGTAAAAATCAAGGGCGGGAAAACAGGACTGGTCCACATATCTCAGATAAGTGACAAGTTTGTCAGGGAAATATCTGAGTTTGTTGCTATTGGGATGCCTGTTGTCGCGAAGGTTATCTCTGTAGATGACAAAGGGCGGGTTCAGCTTTCAATTAAAAATGTAACACAGGAAGAGAAGGAGAGCTTTGATTCGGGCAAGACGGAAGCAGTTGAAAAAGAAGTCGGAGCAGAAGAAGCGAGTGATAAGCAACGGCAAAGCGGAAATAGAAGTGAAAATCAGGAAGAGGACAGCTTCGAAAAAAAACTCAAAAACTTCATGCGACAGAGTGAAGACCGGCTTGTGGATGTAAAAAGAAGCATCGAATCAAAAAGAGGCTCGAGAAAAAGAAAAAAATAGAGTAGCAAGGTTAATCCACTAATAATTCAGCCGAATATTTCTAAGATTAATGCCGGAATCTCAATGTTGAACCCTTTTTGTTTAATAGTTTTTGAGGCGTGTTACTGAATATAAAATGATTTAATCTGGTGATAAACTGAATGGACAGGCTTTTTTACCCCGACAGCGTGGCGGTTGTAGGTGTTTCGGAACGCTCGACCAATCTTGGCCGAACCGTTGTTTCGAATATGCTGAAGTGGAAGTTCAAGGGCAGCATATATTGTGTGGGTCCGGGGGGAGGGACAGTTTTCGGGCATACAATTTATTCGTCCTTAAAAAATGTTCCCGGAGATATTGATGTGGCGGTAATATTGTCTCCCGCCGGAACTGTTCCCGACATTATTGATCAGGCGGCTGAGAAGGGGATCGAATATCTTTCTATTGAAACAGCAGGTTTTTCAGAGCTTAGCGGAGATGGGCGGAGACTGGGAAGGGTTATAACGGAAAAAGCGAGTGAGTATGGAATCAAGTTCGTAGGTCCTAATGGGCTTGGGATAATAAATGCTGAGAATGGCGTATATTTCCCATTTTCTTTTGTATCGCCATGGGAGCCCGGACCAGTGTCGATAATGGCACAAAGCGGCGGCGTTGGGCTTTCTGTTCTCGTTGCCCTGCAAACACACAATATCGCAGCAAATAAATTTATCTCGATGGGGAATAAATACAGTCTGGATGAAGTGGATTATCTGAAATATCTTATTGATGACCGGGCGACGAAAATTATACTTGCGTATCTTGAAGGAATATCTAGAGGCCGTGAGTTTGTAGAAACTGCGTCTAAATCGAAAAAACCAATAATTCTCTTTAAATCGAACACGACAAATGCGGGAGCAGAGAGAGCGCTTTCGCATACAGCGGCTCTGGCAAATGATGAGGCGATTTTGGATGCTGCTGTGAAACAGGCCGGTATTGTAAAAGTAAATTCCATCGAAGATCTTATCGATTACTGTATTACTTTTCTTCAACCCGAGATGAAAGGCAGAAATGTTTCTATAATCTCGCCGGCGGGCGGTTTTGTTGTTATTTCTGCTGATGCGGCGGAGAAAAAAGGATTCCGCTTCCCGCCATTAGCTCGCGAGACCGAAGAGGCGATAATCGAAAAATTAAGGGCGGGTGTAATAAAGATTTCAAATCCGCTTGATCTCGGCGACGGACTGGCTACGGATACGCAGTTGCTGGCTGTTGATAAAATGCTCTCGCAGAGCGATGTGGACGGGATGTTTTATTTTACAACAAGGCGTCCGGCGGGCGATTATCAGGGAGCGCTGAAGACGTTGATAAGGAATCCAGTTCCTGAAATTGAAAAGCTGGTGAATAAGCATAACAAACCGGTGTCGTGTGCGCTGATAAGCACGCCCGAGGTTGTAACAGAATTCAGAAATGATGCGAAAATTCCGGTATATGGCTCTATCGAACTCGCTGTGAGATCCATGGCTGCTTACAGGGATTACTGTATGAAATCGGGCAGGATGGAAATAAAGAGGAGTGAAGGCATCAGGGATATAAATCAGATTGCTCTGGGTTGTGAACAGGGGATAATCACGGGCAAAAAGGCTTTCGAGATGATATCTTTGTCGGGAATACCGGTGGCGGATTATGGAGAAGCCGCTGACATAGGAGAAGCTGTGTCGATAGCGGAAAGGATCGGTTATCCTGTAGCTTTGAAAGTTGTTTCGAAAGAATTAGTTCATAAATCCGATGCCGGGGGAGTCAAATTAAATATAACAAGCGAGAGCCGGTTGGAAAAAGAATTTGCCGGGCTTAAGTTACTTGCTGATAGTTGCGCCGACAGCAGGATTCTTGTGCAGAAGATGGCGGAGAAAGGGATTGAAATTATCATTGGCGGGAAAAGAGATCCGGCATTCGGGCCTGTTGTAATGTTGGGAACAGGCGGGGTTTTTGTAGAGGTATTTAGAGATATTGTGTTTAATCTTGCTCCGTTGACCAGGGAATCTGCGATGAGAATGATTGATTCTCTGTCGGGTAAAAGATTACTGGAAGGGTACAGGGGTGCTCCACAGGCAGATATAAATGCGCTTGCAGATGCTGTTGTTGCGGCTGGTGAACTTGCGGTATCAAGCCCGAGAATTAAAGGATTTGATATAAATCCACTGATAATAAAAGAGAAGGGCAAAGGGTGTATTGCTGTAGATGCAAGGTTTATTATGGATTAACATGGTTTCTCGGTTTAAAATTATCCTATCAAAACAATAAATATTAAATTAGAATTTAACTGTAAGATATGAACTCGAATATTTGTCAGGCACTGATGACATGTAAATAACAGGAGAATTCCTTTGCTGCAAAGAAGTATAGGCTTTAAACTCGTGGTTCTAATAGTAGCGTTCTCAATGATATGCGTTGGATTTTATGTCTTCATTTTATATAAAGAATTGAGATCGCAATATGAAAATGACCTGATGTCTGAAGCTTATGAAATAGCGTCGCGAGTCAGCCGGGATATAAGGGACGGTATGTTGCTCCATGGGGCTGAAGACACAAAGAAATCTCTGGAGAACATCGGCTATCAGGCGGTAGTAAGAAAAGTAAGGATACTGGACAGTAAGGGAAAAATTGCTGCGTCTACGGACGGCAGTGAAGTCGGAAGAATGATTGTTGTGGATGATCCGTTCTGCAAGAAATGTCATTCTTCTGTAAGTGATAACAGGAAATGGCTGTCGGAAGCAAAGAAGAAGACGGAATGTATTTCGGTTCTTGATTCCGGAGAGAAAATAGCAAATGTAACAATTGGGATATTCAACAAGCCGGACTGTATGACTTCAGAATGTCACAGGCATTCTCAAAATGAAAAAACGCTGGGACTTGTGGATGTTGAAATAACACTGCAGAGCGTGAGAGACAGATTGGCGTCCAGGATGAAGAAGAGCATTGTTTTTGCTCTTATCCTGATTGGCGGTCTGGCGTTGGTTGCAAGCTGGTTCACATACAAGATAATTTATATGCCGCTGAAACAGATAATCGAAGTGACGAAAAAAGTTACAGAGGGTGACCTCGACAGCGCAATTCCCACGCGGGGAAACAGGGACGAGATAAGTTATCTCGCATATTCATTTAATAAAATGATTTTCAGAATAAGGAGAATGACCGATAACCTGAGCGAATTGAATGCCGAACTTGAAAAAAATGTCGAGGAACGCACGATGGAGTTGAAGAAAACCCAGGACAGCGTTATCCAGTCGGAAAAGCTCGCCTCGCTGGGGCTTATGGCCGCAGCGATAGCGCATGAGATTAATAATCCGCTTACCGCGGTGCTGACGTACAGTTCTCTGCTTCACAGGCAGGCGGAGGAAGCTTCGGAATTGAAAGAAGATCTGGAGGTTATTGTTTCCGAGACGTCCAGGTGCAGGGATATAGTAAGGGGATTGCTTGATTTTGCGAGGGAAACCGATGTGAAGCAGAAGTCGGTAAATATCAATTCTTTGCTCGAGGAAACGCTGACGCTGCTTGCGCACCAGGTAATATTTCAAAATATAAAAATAGATAAAGTCTTCGCAAAATATCTGCCGGATCTTGTGATGGATGCGGACCAGATTAAGCAGGTTTTTTTGAATATCATGATAAATGCATCGGATGCCATGCCGAATGGAGGAAGGTTAAGGATTTACACGGCTTTTGATTACGAGCGCAATGAGATCGCGGTTGAATTGCAGGATTCGGGTCTTGGTATACCGAAAAGGGATCTTCAGAAGATATTCGACCCGTTTTTCACGACAAAAGAAAAAGGTAAGGGAACCGGCCTTGGATTATCCGTGGTGTATGGGATAATTCAGCGTCATTATGGGACAATCGATGTAAAAAGCGAGGTGGGAAAGGGGACTACATTTACAATGACGTTTCCTATTGATTCGCCAATTAAAGAGAGTGATCGGTTGATATGAGAAGCAAACCAAAAATATTTGTAATAGATGATGAGATAACAGTTTGTAAGAGCTGCCAGAAAATACTGGCGCTCGAAGGTTATGAAGTCGAGTATACAACAGATCCCAGGAGTGGTTTAAAAAAGGCTATTTCCGGAGAGTACGATCTTGTAATAAGCGATGTGAAAATGCCGGAACTCTCTGGCATGGATATATTGAGAATCATCAAGGAAAAAAGCCCGGCTACATGCGTGATAATTATAACCGGTTATTCAACTGTACCGTCTGCTGTCGAGGCAATGAAAGAAGGGGCATTCGATTATGTTCCCAAACCTTTTACGCCTGATGAACTGTCTCTCGTAGTGAAGAGGGCATTCGAGAAAAAAATATTGCTCGAAGAGAATGAATATCTCAGGGGGGAAGTCAAGGACAAGTACAAGTTAGATAATATTGTCGGCAAAAGCAAGGTTATGCAGCATATATTTAATTTGATAAGAATAGTATCTCCCACTAACAGCACGGTATTGATATATGGAGAGAGCGGAACCGGGAAGGAACTGGTTGCGAGAGCGATTCATTATAACAGTCCCAGAAAAGGAAAGTTTGTGCCTGTGGATTGCAACACTCTTGCGGATACATTGTTTGAAAGCGAAATATTCGGTCATGATAAAGGAGCTTTTACCGGAGCTGTTAAAGATAAAAAGGGTTTGATGGAGGAAGCGTCCGGAGGTACTTTGTTTCTCGATGAGATATCTAATCTCAATCTGGAGGCTCAGTCGAAACTGCTGAGGGTTCTCGAATCGCGCGAAGTGAAACATGTCGGTGGGACAGAGATCAAGCATGTCGATTTCAGACTGGTTTGTGCGACCAATAAAGATTTGTTGACAATGGTTAAGAATGGAGAGTTTCGAGAAGACCTTTACTACAGAATCAATGTGTTTCCGATCAACCTGCCGTCGCTTAACAGGAGACCTGAGGATATTCCGCTGTTGACACATTTTTTCCTGAAGAATTTCGCCTCAGAAACAGCAAAGAACATCTCGGGAATTGATAAAGACGGAATGGACCTGCTGGCGAGTTATGACTGGCCGGGAAACGTGCGGGAACTGAAGAATGTCCTCGAGCGGCTGGTAATCATGACATTTACGGAAACAGTCGGCCGGCAGGCGATTGCGAATGTGCTGGGGAAGGGTTCCATCGAAAAGGATGAGGTTCTGGATATACCCTCGGACAAAGAGGAACTGAAAGAGGCGAAAAAAATTGCACGGGAAAAGGCTGTTGAGGAGATAGAGAAGAATTTTATTTTGAATGCGCTGAAAACAGCGGGATGGAATGTTTCTCTTGCGGCGAGAGAAACCGGGATGCAGAGGCAGAATTTCCAGGCAATGATGAGGAAGTTCAAAATCGAGTCGCCGGAGATAGATTTGTCGGAATGATTATCAGTTCAAATTAAATAATCCGGTTGAAAAACGAATAAATATTTTATGCACCTGTCATTATCACAGGGGGTATAAGATTTTAGTGATTAAAAAAAATGTCTATTATAAAGCCATAATTGATATTTCGACTTTCGAGACCAGTGTCTGGCAGGGAAATTGATACTATAAATATCATGAAAAATAAGTCGGTTGAAAGGATGTGCTGATCATGGCGGAGATAAAGAAAGTACTGGTAATTGACGACGAGCTTTTTGTGTGCAAAAGCGTAAAAAAAATACTAGCAACCGAATCGATCGAGACAGAGATATCCACAATCGGCAGGGAGGGGCTGGTAAAGGCGAGAACCTGCAGCTATGACATGGTAATGGTGGATATACAGATGCCGGAGATGAACGGTTATGCTGTTGTGAGAATGATACGAGAGATTCATCCTGATATGCCGATAATTGTCATATCAGGTTACAACACGCCGCACACAAAAGAGCAGGCATTCAAAAATGGAGCAAGCGATTTTATCCCCAAGCCGTTTTTGCCGGAAGAAGTTCTTGAAAAGGTGAAATTATTCTACAGCGGCGACGTGCCGAGAGTTGTCCCTGTATCCGACCAGGAAAAGACGGGAGGCGTGGTGACGGAATCATCTAAAGGAAGGGATTCCGGGCTGGGTGTCGGCTATACATGCAGTTATGCCGGCGGCGAGGCCACGGTCTCGATTTCTGCGTCAAAAGCCGCGATAGAAGAGTTCGCTGCGGGAAATGAACTATCTATAAAGTCGTTTTACGAGGATTCCGATTCGAATGTTTCTCCTGTGAAAAGACCTGCCGTTCGCGAGATACTCAATAATGAAAGAGAAATCGGGACAGTGGTTATAGATACTGTCTGGTGTATTTCAAAGAACAGGAAAGTTCTGAGAGAGTTTCTCGAAATAATGGATGCGGAAGGGATAAAGTTGGTGGTTGTGAACGATAGTATGATGGATTGTGCATCTCAGTTTGTCAGAAGATGGTACAGGGACAGGGATGAAGCGTTGAAAATGGCATGGGACGAATCTGAAGTGATGTGCGGCATCAAAAACATCGATAAAACTGAACCGGTTGAAGAAAAAAACTGAAAATACATTGACTGAACATAAAACGTACTGATAAATAGAGGTAGAGCTAATGTTCACACTGGACCCGGAAAAGAAAAAGATGATATTACTTGACTGTTTGAGCTGTGGAATACCATGGCCTGAATCCAGAAAAATGGCATATAGAGTCGCGCCTGAGAAATGCAGGAGCGAAATAAGCGACACGGGAGATTTTTTTGAAATCGAAGAGGTCAGCGATGCGGAAAAACAGGCGCTGAACGATCTGCCCAAGCTTCATCGTGTTTTTGAGGATATGGACGAGTATGTAAAAAGCGTCAAATCCGGGATAAGGGTTGATGATGCGAAGCTCAAGTGGTATGCGGGGCTGGACCGCTCGGGGTCTGCTATGAAGTTTTACTGGGCGGATTTGAGAGAAGATAAGATTAAAATCCTTTTTTATAGGGAATTCTGGAGTTCTTACCAGAAATCGGATCTTTCAATTGATCAGGTTTCCGAGGTTTTCAGATACTACAACAGGATCCTGCAAACATTCAGAAGAATCCGCCATCTGAGATGGATAAAAATGATTGTAAGGCAGGGTCGGTTGAGTATTTATTTGTATGATGAGAAAGAGCCGTATCCTAATCAGAGGTCGAAGCTGGCTTTCGACAGGTCTTTTTATTCCGGAAACCTGGTTCCCGACTGTTCTCTGCTGGATAGTGAAAAATGGGAAGATGCGCCGGCTCACATCAAGAAAAGAATAGATTTCTGGAAGAAAGAGGAAACGGGCGCGCTGACAGATGAATTTTTGAGAGAATGCATACAATCGGACGATGAAATTCTTGTGTCCTGGGCGATTCGCAATCTCAGAAGAGCAGACGATCCTTATGTTATCGATCAAATAAAAAAGAGGGTTGAAAGCCAGAAACTGGATGAGGCGAAAATCTCGGTTAGGGTGGCGGGCCGGCTCTGGTTGAACCAGCTGGAAAACGAGGTTATGAGTCAGTATAACCGCAGAGGCAATTCAATGGGGCCCGCCGTTGCTGAATACATAGGTTCGATAGGTGTGACCGGCAGGTCGTTTTTGCCCAAGATATTGAGATCGCTGACAAGGAGAGGCGATTTTGCGACTCTGATTTCATCAATAAGGGCGCTGGGTTCTTTCCCGCACTCGATGGAAGCCCGCGCTCTTCCTGAGGTTATGGATTTGATGCTCAATATGGCAGGCAATATCGAACCCGTGCTCGAACGTTTCCCGGGTGTCAGAACCGATATTTTTGGACCACAGGACCCGCCGGTTATGATAACGCCCCTGGCGCTTGAATTCCTGAGCGCATCTTCAGTGAACGCTATCATTGAGACAACAGCCCATACCTCGAACGGCGAAGTGCTCGAAGAAATTGTGGGAAAATTCGACCTGGGATCACCATTCATAGAAAAAGTGCTCGAAGAAATTGAATATAATATCAGGACGGATATGTCCGATTATGTTCTGCGTCTTGTCGGCGATGCTTCAAGTCCTGAAAAAAAATTCGATCCGGATGTGCCCGTGTCCAGACGGGTAATCATTGCGACACGGACTCTCATGAGGATAAACAAACCGGGCGAAAGGGTTATGTGGCTTTTAAAAGCGCTTCCGCTGATTTCAAATCATGTTGGCACGTTCAAGAAGGATTCGGAGCTAAAGCATACTTTTCATATAGAGAATTACCCGTTCGAGCCGTACATAACAATTAAGTCCATACTGAAAAGTCTCCCCGACGAACATGAAATTGTAAATAACATACTTCGTCATAAGAACTTCTCGGATAAAGAAAAGTTCATCGTTCAGGAACTGGCGAAAGACTGATATACAAGAATATCCGTAACACAAAACATAAAAAAGGCCTCATTAACAGGGGCCTTTTTGGTTATAGAATTTCCAGTATAATGGTTCCTGCATGCACCATCTGCTTTCAGCCATTTTTACAGGATTGCCGGAATATGCGGACTTGCCTTGTGTGTGTTACCTGTGTCCCCGAACATCTGTAACCCATGTGCCCGGTCTATACAAAGGGTTGAGCCACACAGTGTATATACCCATTGCCATTCCCGTCGCAGATCCGGAAGCTGCGGCAGGGGAGTGTGACAGCCGGGGGGGGCGAAGTGTTTCCGTGTTGGGCAGGCCTGCAGGATTCTACATTATTTATGATAATCAGTATAAGAAGATAAGAAGCGGGAGCTCAGGGGAGATCGCCCTGCGGGAAGACATCTTCCAGGTAGAATCCGGCTTCACGATTTTCAGTTGCACCGGTGAGAAATGCAGGCCAGGGGCAGATGTGATTTGTTCTCGAATCAGTAATATAGTTGCAGGTGAATATTAGATTTGAAAAGGAACATTTTATAACATCAAGATATTGATATATTAAGATACCGTAAGTTGAATCTGTATTTGCAGGCATCTTGATTACTGGATTTACTGTCGTATATAATTACGCTTAATATTATTACTAAAGCATTAATCTGGAACAATAAAAAAGCGGCTCTTGTGAGAGCCGCATAAGTGAACCGTTGGTAATGCGGTTCGAACAAAAGATAGGTTGGAGAAAACACGGAAAAGTCCGCGGTTGTTGAAAACCGCGGACTATCCATGATTGAGGCTTTATAAAATCAGTTTTACGATTCTACTTTTTCTCCTTCTTCGACCTGGGCAGTTTCCTGAACGGGGATTTCTTTCCCGGTCTTGATACCCATTGCTTCGAGAACGATTGTCGAAATATCTTTCAACTTGAGCTTGTCTTCCATTTCAATCAGCTTGATTCCGTCTTCGAGCATCTGCATGCAGTACGGACAGGAAACGGCTACAGTGTTAGCGCCGGTGCCGGCCAGTTCTTTCGCTCTGCGGACGTTAAGCCTTTCATCGCCGGGCACGTCAAGATCCATATCCATGAAGTAGTTGCCGCCGCCGGCGCCGCAGCAGAAACTGTTGATTTTCATGTTTTTCGGCTCGACTACATCAATGCCTTTTATGGTCTGCATGAGAGTTCTCGGCTCATTGAATACGTTTGCGTAGCGACCCAGATAACAGGGATCGTGATAAACAACTTTGTTATTCACATTCTCGCTGAGTTTGATTTTGCCTTCTTTAACGAGCCCAAGCAGGAATTCAGTGTGATGAACTACCTGGTAATTACCGCCGAACTGTTGGAATTCATTTTTGAGTGAGTTAAGGCAGTGCGGGCATATAGTCACTATCGTGTTGAATTTTCTGGAATTCAGAATTTCAACCTGTTGTTTTCCCATCGCCTGGAAGACATTTTCATCGCCGAGGCTTCTTGCGGGGTCGCCGCAGCACATTTCTTCATCGCCTAGCATTGCGAACTTGATGCCCGCTTCTTTCATTATTGCGAACATATTCTCGGCAATGTGCTGTTTCGCCTGGTCGTAATTTGCTACACAGCCAAGCCAGAACAGGACATCGGTTTCTTCGCCTTCGCCTAATATGTCAGGCATATCCCCTTTTATCCAACTGAGTCTTCCCTGCTGTGGGCCGAACGGATTTCCGCGTGTTTCGAGCGCTTTAAGCGCGTTTTTGGCATCGGTTGGAAGCCTGCCGTTCATCATTACTTCCGAACGCCTGACATCCGTGAGTTGATCTATGTGTTCGATCATTGCCGGGCACACTTCCATGCAGGCACGGCAGGTTCTGCACAGCCAGATTCCGTGTTCATCAAGAACATCGCCGATGAACGGGAGTATTTCCAGTTCTTCGGGAGCCTGCGCCCCATCAGCTTCTGAACTTTCTTTTGCTTTGGCTTTTGCCTCATCCATCTGTTTCTGAGCCTTGTACATTGATTCCTTGAGAGACTTCATAACTTTTCTCGGGACAAGTGGATATCCGCACTGTGCCACCGGACATACCTCTTCACATCTACCGCATTCTATGCATGCTTCGTAATCAAGAGCGTTTTTCCATGTGAGATCTTTAGCTGAAGAATGCCCGAGACTGAATTCTTCCAGATCGTCACGTGAGAACAGTTCTTCCAGATCATCCCGCTGAAGAGTTCCCTTGGGCTTTGTGTTGGAGAACATGTAGTTTGCAGGAATGAGAAGGAAATGGAAAAATTTTGTGTATGGAAGAGAACCCATGAGCAGGAATGTAGCGCCTGCGTGTGTCCACCATGTTACCTGGTACAAAGGAGCAACCATTGATTCGGGAACAGCGGCCATCAGCTTCGACATGGCAAGACCGAACGGAGTATAAGCAGCCCACTGGTCTCCAACATGTGCTATGCGAAGTCCTTCGAGAGCAAACCCGCCGACACCAATGAAGAGCAAAAGAATAAGCATATAAGCATTTTCCCAGTTGCTTTCAAGTGTTTTCGGTTTCAGGACATATCTTCTGATTATTGCGATGGAAAGGCCGATTATGAAAAGGAATCCTGCGATATCTGCCAGCGCGGAAATGAGAAGATAGAAGCTGCCGTAGAAAAACTTAACTCCGAAGAGGGGTTTGGTAAGGTCTATTTCAACAGTTAATATAGCTGTTGCCAGCATAAGCATAAGAAATGACCAGAAGATCAGTGAATGAAAGGTTCCGGGAAGAATTCTGTTTCTCACTCTGCGCTGAAGCAGAACTTCCGAAATCATGTTAAATGCTCTTTTAAATATGTCGGTGAATCTTTCTTCCGCCGGTTTCATATTTTTCCAGAGCATAATCTTTCTGTATATACCGTATGCAAACACTGCCATCGATATAACCAGGAAGACGTACATTACCCAATGGGGATGTATATGCCAGTAATATTCTCTGTGTGCCTGTTCCATTTTAAGTAGTCGCCTCCTATCAAAATTTTTGAGAACGGACAGTTCTATATTTAATCAGATTCAAGCTCCTGCTATTGTTGCAGACTTTTCAACTTCGATAGCTTTCTTTGTTGATACGTAAGTCTGTCTGCCGGGTTTGCGATACCAGAATCTGGCGTACTGAGAAGTGATGTCGAAACAGATGGTAGCTGTTTCAAGCCTCATGCCCTTGCTGTCCAGCACTTTCATCAAGGGTTTTAATGCGGTTCTTGTTCTGCCGATGCTCCATACTCGATCTACAAGTACTATGTCGGTGTCGACACATTCCTGAATAAGATTGTTCAGTCCCGGGCGCTCCATAACCGAGTCTGATTGTTCAATATCTTCATAAATTGCCTGAAGAGTGATGCCATTCTCAGATGCGTACTTCTTAATTCGTTCTTTCTGTTCTTCATGGTCCACGATCTCACCCTTGTGGTCCACGTACATTCCGGCGACATAACCAACAGCGGTTGCCGTCTTCTTTTCTTTGCCTTCGTTTTTCATTTTATTTCACCTCCGGTTTTTTCAGCCTGACGCTTCCTATTAGTGCAAGCTGTATGCCAGAAGCAACGATCAGGCACGAAATCGCAAATATCCTTTATATTAAAGGTAAAAAAAGATGAGAACATTTATCCGGAATCGTTTTCGCCATATTAAAAACGGGTGGGTGCATGAAAAATATATTCGCTTTTTCTTTGCTTTATGGGATTAGGGGTGCGAAAGCCGCATTTATGGTGCATAAAAAATATATTCATGCTTGTTCAGGATCATTTTTCAGAGGGGATGATAACTGAAATAAAGCTGTTTTGCAGGAGTCAGTTTCTTTTTCCTGTTGCCAACCGACGATATATCGAGGTCAATTATCTCATGATACTGTTTAAAATAAAAAGCCCCGGCATGAAGCCGGGGCAAAATTCTACGTAATCTCTATTTACAGTGATTTTTCAACTATCTGACTGATATCCATTACTTTGATATCTTCTTTTTCAAGATCTTTCATACCATCGACGAACATGGTTCTACAGAACGGGCATGCCGTAACCATAATGTCTGCATTGACATCAACAGCCATTTTCGCGCGGGTGTTATTGATCCTGCTTCCGAGATCTTCTTCCATCCACATTCTTCCGCCGCCTGCGCCACAGCAGAAACTCAATTTATGGTGTTTTGACATTTCGACCGGGTCGGATCCCGTGGCTTTCTTGATAACATTCCTTGGCTCTGAGTAAATGTTGTTATATCTGCCAAGATAACAGGAGTCGTGCCATGTAATCTTGCCGCCGTCGAATTTTGACGATAGTTTCAGTTTGCCTTCATCAATCAGTTTACTGATGAATTCAGTGTGATGCCATACTTCATAATCGCCGCCGTATTGAGGATAGTCACATTTGAAAGAGTTGTAGCCGTGCGGGCAGACGGTAATGATCTTCTTGATATTGTATGCTTTGAATACTTCGACATTGGCTTCCATCATTGCCATGGACAGGTATTCGTTTCCTATCCTTCTGGCGGTTTCCCCGCAGCACATTTCCTCTTCGCCCAGAATCGCGAAATCGACTCCGGCCTGCTTCAGGACTTTTGCGGTGCTTATCGCAATCGCCTTGTTGTCCTCATCATAAGAGGCTGAACATCCGACGTAGAAGAGGTATTCCGCATCCGGTTTTTCAGCGAATGTGGGGATTTCAAGCCCTTCCGCCCACTCGGCTCTCTTGTGCTGGCCTATACCCCATGGGTTGGAGTTCTTCTCCATATTGCGCAGTGTCAGCTGTACCTCGGGACTCATTTTCGATTCTGTCAGAACAAGATAGCGTCTCATGTCGAAAATAAGTTCCGTATGTTCGATCATAACGGGGCAGACCGTCTGGCAGGCCTGGCAGGAAGTGCATGCCCATATAAAATCTTCGCTGAATACATCACCGATAAGGTTCTTCTTGAGAACATCATATTTTTCCATTAAGGTTTCCATGTTCTCATCAGTTATCGGGCCTTCTTTAATAATCACAGCGCCTCTTTCAAACAGGTGCTCCTTTAATTCGTGCGTGAGAGTTTTAGGCGACAGAGGTTTATCCGTATTGAATGCAGGGCATGCTTCCTGGCATCTCCCGCATTCGGTGCATGCGTATGAATCCAGTAGTTGTTTCCAGGTGAACTGTTCTACGCGATCGATTCCGAAAGTCTCAAGAGTTTCATCCTCAAGATCCATTTTGTTGACTACGCCTGTCGGCCCCAGATCTCTGAGGAATATATTGGGTATTGCTCCCAGAAGATGCAGATGTTTCGAGTGGGGAATGTAAGCAATAAAAATGAACAGGTCGATTACGTGAATCCACCATGCTATGGCAAAAACGGTTTTAGCGGATGCTTCACTTGTGTGGGGATCGGGCATGAATCCGGCAAAAAGATTGGAAATCGGTGCCCATGCAGCAGGAATTTCTCCCTGGTTTATGTGTATCCCGGTCATCATGAAATAAGTAATGATCAGCGCTGTGATAAGTCCCAGGATTATTACAGCATCAATAGTTCCCGACAATGGACCTTTGAGACGTACGGGTTTTATGATGAATCTTCTTAAAAGCGATATTACTATAGCAAAAATTACAGCCAGGCTTATCAGGTCTACTATCAGGCCGACGATGTTGAACCCCGGAATAAGCTTCCAGAACGATACTGATGGAAACAGCGCGTTTGTCCACAATTCCATTGTGACAAAGCCGATCATCAGGAAGCCCCAGAAGATAATGAAGTGGCCTATGCCGCCAATGAACATGACAACTCGTTGTTGTCCGAAAACCAGTTTAATAACGCCGATAATGCGTTCGGTTATATCGTTTGTTCGTGGGCGCGGATCCGATGCGCCTAATTTGAGGCAATTGAAAAGGAAAAGCACCCTTTTCGCAAACACGGCCAGCGCTGCAATAAATAGAACAATGAAGATTACCTTAATTACAGGATTTGCTGAGGGAGTTAATACAACGTGTTCCATATACCAACCTACCTTTTGTTTTTTTTTAATTCTGGTGAGAAATTTATATTTCCCCCGACGGGATATTTCCCGTTTTATGTCATCTGAGAAAAACTCTCAGCTGAAAAGTATTGATTAAACCCTCTGATCCAAAGACAAAAACTGTTTTTGTCTTGTTATCAGGATGTTTTTCAAGATACATTTTTACCGGAATGCTTTTTCTATAACCTTTATTTACTTTTCCATGATGTCAATGATTTGGCTTGTGAAATCAGTCACAATATACATTACCGGAAATTATTTTTCTTGTCAATATGTTTCTTTTGAGGATTATTTCATTAATTACTTTGTCTAAATAGGCCATTCACTCCTCAGTTTTTCCATGTTTTCCGAAGCTTCTTCAGCCCATTCACCGTCCGGTTCAAGTTCCAGATATAGTTTGAAGTTGATTAAGGCTTCCAGCCCGTCATTTTGCTGCATCCTGATTTTTCCTATCCAGAAGAAGGGTTCAGCATATTCTTCATCAAGAGAAACCGCTCTTCTGTAGGAATTGAGAGCTTCTTCTAGGTCGGCCAGCATGAAATAGCAGTTTCCTATGTTAAAGTGGGCGGTGGCTATTTCCGGGTTCGCCCTTATCGCGTCTTCGAAGCAGTCGATAGCTTTTTTATACTGCTCATCTTCGTAATATATTTCTCCGAGCCCGATATGGGCATCCGCGTTTCCGTGGTCGAAGCGGATCGCGAGTTTGTACTCGTCTTCCGCGTCCTGAACGGATGTATCCGGGTGATCCAGCAGGCTGTTTGCGAGATTGAGGTGCGCGTTTGAATATGTCGGATCAATCGATAGCGCTTTTCGCAACGCCGCAATTGCAGAATTCAGATCCTCGTTATCGTGATGCAGCATTCCCAGTGCGTTAAGCGCCGGGGCATGATCCGGGTTAAGTTCAATGACCCTGTTGTATGCTTTCATTGCTTTTTCAGGATCATCGTTATCATCGTATAAGTTACCTAAAAGATAGAAATTGTCCGGGTTGTTATCTTCCAGTTCCGCAGCTTTGACCGCGAATTCAATTGCTTTTTGAGTGTTTTCTTCGGAATAAATATTCGCGAGAAGCGAGCAGGCAGGTGCGAATTCCGGATTTTCGACAATTATTTCTTTAAGAATTTCAATGGCTTTTACATCGTTGTTTTTATTAAGATGATACGTTGCAAGCGCGTATTTAACAGCGGGATTTCCGGGGAGCAATTCCAGTACTTTGCTGAACAGGAAACGGGCTTCTTCGAACATTTGCATATAGAGATAAAGATCGCCCAGTTTCTTCAAAGCTTCGGCATCATTAATGTCCTGTTTTAATCTCTCTTTTAATTCGTCAATGGCGATTTCAAGCTCATCCTGTTTTGGCATTTTTATTCCCCCGTGCGCATAAGCTGTCAGTGAGGTAATTATTAAATAAAGGCGATGCGTTTTGCAAGGATGGCACGTATTTCATTGACATTCGATTGCTTTAGATGTTAAAATCGGCACCGCTGATTTTGGTTTTTCCAGTATTAATTCAATAGTTCATTTTGTTGAAGGATTTTCATAACTTCCGTGAGGAATAAAAGCATGCCGTATGAAGATATCATGTTCGTTAAAAGCAGCGGGGTCGCTAAAATTACCATAAACAGACCCGATACCTTTAATTCATTCAGAACATTGACGCTTCAGGAAATGAAGGAAGCGGTCGGGGATGCAGCCGGGGACGGGGAGATCGGTGTGATCGTAATAACGGGAGCCGGCGGAAAGGCATTCTGCGCGGGCGGCGATATTAATGAGATGCGTGATTTGAATCCTGATGATGGCCGGGCTTTCCTGAAAATCCTGCTCGGGCTTTTTATGGAAATCAGGTCTGCTCCCAAGCCTGTGATCACCTCAATCGATGGATATTGCCTTGGAGGCGGAAACGAGATCAATCTTGTTTGCGACATGACGATTGCCACGGAGAGATCGGTGTTCGGGCAGGTTGGGCCGACGGTTGGAAGTATACCGGTCCTGGCAGGCACGCAGATGCTTCCGCGGCTTGTGGGGGATAAAAAAGCTAAAGAAATAATATTTCTGTGCGAACGTTATTCGGCGCGACAGGCGATGGAAATGGGCTGGATAAATAAAGTCGTGAATGACGGCGAGCTCGAAAAGGAAACATCTGCCTGGTGCGACAGGATACTTGCCATGAGCCCGCAATCTCTGAGGATCGCGAAAGTATCACTGAATTATGAAAGCGACCATCTGTATTCATCGTTCATGCACGGGATAGAAATGTTGTCGGGAACTTATGGCAGCGATGAGCTGGTGGAAGGCATGTCCGCGTTTCTTGAAAAGAGAAAACCTGATTTCGGCAAGTTCAGAAAAAAGTAATATTGTTGACAAATATCATCTGGAGGAACGATATGGAAACTAAAGATGTGAAGAAGGTGCTTGTTCTGGGCGCCGGTACCATGGGGAACGGAATCGCCCATGTTTTTGCGATGAACGGAAGGGATGTTCTGCTTAAAGACATAAGCAATGAGCTTCTCGACAGGGCTGTCGGCACAATTTCAAAAAATCTGGATAGAATGGTAAAAAAGGAAAAGATTTCGCAGGAAGAAAAGGATTCAACGTTATCCAGAATCACAACGACTACGGATTACGACGGCGCTGGAGATTGCAATCTTGTGATCGAAGCTGTCAACGAGAACATAGAACTGAAGAAAAAAATATTTGCGGAACTCGATGAAATGCTGGGGAAGGACGTTATCCTTGGCACAAACACTTCTTCGCAATCGATTACTGTTATTGCGGCGGCGACGAAAAGGCCCGACAAAGTTATCGGCGTTCATTTCTTCAACCCGGTTCCCATGATGAAACTGATCGAGATTATCAAAGGACATCTGACCAGCGATGAAACGGCAAAGCTTATCGAGGATTTATCCATTGAACTCGGGAAAACCCCGATTGTCGTTAACGACTTCCCCGGATTTGCGACAAGCAGGTTTATCATGATAATGATCAACGAGGCGATAATCGCGCTCTCCGAAGGTGTGGGAAAAGCGGAAGATATCGACACCGGCATGAAGCTTGGAATGAATCATCCTATGGGACCGCTCGAACTTGCCGACCTGATCGGGCTCGACGTATGCCTGAATGTTCTGAATACTTTGAAAAACGGGTATGACGATCCGAAATACAGGCCGGCTCTGCTGCTGAAGAAAATGGTTGCCGCAGGTCTGTTGGGAAGAAAAACGGGCAGGGGTTTCTACGACTATTCATAAGATAAATCGAGGGCGGTCGAGAGGCCGCCCTCGCTGTCTGTTCCCGCAGTAAATTCACTTGATATATAATTTAAAAAAAGTTCGGGGGTATTCGCGCATGCTTGCTGTTTTTACGATAATTCCGATAGGCGGGGATGAAAGTGTAAGCCCGGTCGTGGCTAAAATGATTGAGGCGGTCGATGCAAGCGGTCTCGATTATAAATTGACTGCCATGGGAACAATCATCGAAGGGAACTGGGATGACGTAATGGCGGTTATAAAGAAGTGTCACAATATCGTTAGAAGGGGTTCGGCGAGGGTGAGCACAAGCATAACGATCGATGACAGGAAAGGCGCAAAGAAAAGACTTTCCGGCAAGATCGAATCGGTGCGGCAAAAAGTTAAAAGGGATATCAAAACGTGATATATGGCTGATAAAAAATTATTGTTCGGGCCGGGCGGGGTTGCGAGGAGTGCCCGTGGGACAAGGGGATCGGATGGTGTTCAAAGATGTGTCGAGCTCGGGCTCGGCTGTATGGAGCTCGAATATGTGTACGGGGTAAGGGTGTCGGAACAGCAGGCTGCGGAAATCAGGAGAATTGCGGGTGAAAACGATATCAAACTCAGTGCGCATGCACCGTATTACATAAATCTGAATTCGAAAGACCCCGAAAAAAAAGAAGCGAGCATAAAGAGAATTATGGACTCTGTGAGAATGGTCTCCGCATCCGGCGGGGACAGGGTGGTGTTTCATGCCGCTTTTCTGACGGGCGACCCGCGGGAAAATGTGTATAAAGAAGTAAAAAAAAGCCTGATGAGAATTAAAAAAGAGATGGCGGATGAGAACCTGGATCATGTTTCATTGAGACCCGAGCTTACAGGCAAGGAGTCTCAGTTTGGGAATCCGGATGAACTGATAAGAATAAGCCGTGAAGTCGAGGGCGTTGCCCCATGCATTGATCTGGCTCATTACTATGCAAGGTATTCAGGCTTATACAACAGCTACGACGATTATTGCCGGTTGCTTGAAAAGATCGCGGAAGGCCTGGGAGAGCAGGGGTTGAGGGACATGCATATTCACATGTCGGGAATCGAGTTTACGGACAAGGGCGAAAAAAGACATTTGCCCGCGCTGGAATCGGAGTTCAATTTCAGGGAGGCTCTCAGGGCTTTGAAGAGCTTCAATGTGACGGGGCGCGTAATATCTGAAAGTCCGCTAATAGAAAAAGATGCGATGTTATTTAAGAATTCTTTTAAAAGGCTGAAAGTTAAATAAACTCTATATTTGTTAATGCAAAATAATATTTTTCATAATATTGACACTTCAAATATAAGTGAGTAAACTTACAACTGACAGGTTTATGTCCTTTTTGTTATTGCAATCGGGGCCCACTACTTCAACTCAAAGTAAAAATGGGCCCTTTTTTTCTGCCCGGAATTAAATCCCCTGAAAATATATTCCCGATGATTTTGTGAATCTGATCAGCCCGTCGAGAAGCAGAAAACGTCCCAGCGGTATTGTATCACAGGAGAAGCTTTTAACGAATGCTTTGTTCTCGCAAAGCCCGCCGGAAAGATAGAGCTTTTCCGGTCGCCCCACGAGCGTTTCGCAGTTAAACGCTATTCCTCTGAGAAATCTTGCGAAAGCCTCCTCATGAGTGATTCCCTGTGATATCAGATCGAACATCTGGGTCATGCCGAGCACTCCGCAAACCACGGGGATTTTCTCATCGGTTTCGGGCAGGTTGCCGGGATCGATGTCGAAGTATCCCGTCAGTAATTCGATTACCTGCCCGGTGAAAGCTCCGCATTCAGTGTTCCAGTCCATGCCGGTGACTTTGCGGTTTTCGACTTTTATGTATTTCACATCTCTCGCGCCGCAATCAAGAATTGTAAAATCATTGTCTTTTATAACTTCGAGTCCACCTTCGGCGAGCGCGACAAGCTCATTGATTTTCGTCTCGGTGTTATGGAATTTGTTGTGGCCCGTGGACGCTACGATATCGTACTGATCGAGATTTTTGATAAAGTGCCGGGAAGAGATAATATCTCTTTTTGAATCTTTCAGATAATGGATTTTCGCATAACTCGTACCGCAGTCAATTAAAACACTTGCTTTCATGTTTTCTCTCTCCTTCGATAAACGTTGAATTCGAGAAAAGCTTCGATCTTCGCCTTTGTGGAGTGAGAAAGTTTTTTATCCACCTCAACGTAAAGCCCGCCGTGCTGCCTTGCAAGGTTGAAAGCGAAAGAAGATTTCTGGCAGAAGGATTGCGTGAAGAAAAGAGTCGGGACGTCAGGGTCTATTGAACATTCAAGCTCAATATCCGCCGGAGTTTTGTTTTCCATACATCGTGCCCAGCCGTAAATGTGCGTCCGGTCGGGGAAAAGATCGAGGATTTTGAAATCGAACGGCGGAACCCCCCAGAATCCGCATACAGGCGGCTCGTATTCGATATTTATATTCTCCGGCAGCGGGGAGAAAACCGAATCGGTAATCAACTCCATTTTTTTTACAAGTGGAAGACCGCTCGTTGAGATCGGGTATCCATGTCCGTTCATATTGCTGTTTTCAAATTCGATAATTTCTATGTCTGTCGTTCTTTTCAGCCAGCTCGATATGTTTCTCATCCCGTCGCATTTGCATTTGCCGACGGTGGCGAGTACGCAGTCGAGCCTTCCCTGTTCCCTCAGACTGAAAATATTGGAAACCACACGTTTCAATATCGAACAATAGGCGTTCGGAAGATAGATGTCTCTGACGGGTATATTGTCATGCGGCTCATCGAGATCGATTATCTCGGTGCCTTTTTCGATGTAGCTTTTCATCACGTCCCACGGCGGGACTCCTACTATTCCTACAATCATAGCCAGCTCCCTGCTGAATAATCATATACAAAAATCATTAAAGTTAAAGTCAGTGGAACAACTGTTGTTATTCGTACCTGAGGCTGTCCGCGAGATTCCGTTTCAATATCATGATCGCTGGAATTATTCCCGCCAGCGTGCCTATGAGAACGGCTATCAATATTCCGGTTATAAAAATCCTCGGTGATACGAGTGTCTTTACAAATGTTTCCCCGACGAAATGGCCGATTAACAGATCTATAAGTTTCGACAGAACGATTCCAAACACGCATCCGAACACTCCGCCGACAGCGCTCAGCAGCACGGATTCGGACAGGATCATTTTCATAACGAAATTTCTCGATGCTCCTATCACTCTGAGCATGGCGAATTCTCTTATCCGTTCGGCTACGCTCATAACCATTGTGCATGCTACAAAAAGAACTCCTATAACAAGGGCAAAACACGAAACTCCGAAGTGTATAGCTCTTGCAATGCTCATCATTCTTTTTGCTTCGCTCACGAGCTCGGTCACGGTTTGGATATCAAGATTCGGGAAAGCTTTTTCCAGCAGCGGCGCGACGTCGCCGGGGTCTTTATCGTCATCAGATTTAACGAGGAAATAACTGACCTTATCCGGGTCTCCATAGAGTTTCTGCATGCTTCTTATCGGAGCATAAGCGAAAAAATCAAACGGATCATCGGCGGTTTCCAGTATCCCGATAACTTTCAACTTATGTCCGGAAATAAGTTCCAGCTCATCGCCGATTTTCTTTTTTGTGTTTTCTGCAACAAGTCCACCCAGAACGACGACATTGCCTTCGTCGTCCGAATCAAAAAAACGGCCTTCCTTCAGTTTTGCGTTGGGCCTTATATTAAAGAAGTTTTCATGTGTATGTCCTGAAACCATAGTCATCATTGACCCGAAGCCTGCGCCTTCGCCGTCTACCGAGAAAACCATATAAATCGGTTCAGCATAATGAACACCGGGGATACCGCGAATAATCTGGATCAGATTTTCATCGAGCAGCGCCGTGCCCTGCATTCCCATCGGCATTTTCGATCCGCCTTTCGGCATCACGAAGAGATCGGGGCCGGAGCTTACGAGAATTTCATCGAGTGATGCCATGAAACCTTCACTGATCGAGAGAAGACCGACTGTGAAACCTATAGCGAGAATTACTCCCAGCACAGTAAGGAAAGACCTGCTACGTCTTCTAAAAAGGTTTCTCTGGCCCAGCAGAATGTAACTTTTCATTGTTTTCGCAAATTATATATTTGTGGTTGTAATTATATCAGTTCTGAATTTTACCGACATATTTAATTATACCGTTTGCGATTCCTTCCGCACTGCTTTTCAGAAATGACGACTCCTTGAAAAGATTTCCTTCCGTCGGGTTGGTCATGTATCCCATTTCAACAAGCACTGAAGGTATTCTCGTTTGTCTTATAACGGCGAAAGAACCGAAGGGAGTCAGCCAGGTCTCTCTTGCGGTGCTTGCAGCCATTTCTTTTGCAACCGATTCCGCGAGCAGCCTGCTCATGGGTTCATACCAGTATATTTCTATTCCGCTGATCTCCGGGTCCACATCGCCGTTTGCATGGATTGAGACAAACAGGTCGGCATCGGCGGCATCCGAGTATTCAACCCGTCTGTAAAGGTCCATCATATCCGTGGAATCGCCGTCTCTGGTAAGCAGAACTTCAAAGCCGTTGTCTTCGAGAATCGTTTTCACGTATCGGGCGGTTTCCATAACAATGTCTTTTTCCAGGATTCCATCCGGCCCGTGAGCTCCTTCAGCGTATCCTTTCGGGAAAGGTTCCGGCGCGCCGTGTCCCGGATCAAGAACGATTTTTTTGATTCTTTTTTCGGAAGTATCCGCTAATTCAATAACGAAACTGTTTTCATTGTAACCGGCACTGAAACCGTAAAGCTTATCTGGAGGATATATATTGCCTTCAAGAACTGAAGTGTCCGCCGTGCATCTGCACCATCCGCCTGTTTTTTTACAGGCCGAATCCCATCGCCATCTGAGCTTCGTGCAATCTACTCCGTACAGTTTGAACTTAACGAGGTCGGGATCGATGTTACTTGATACCGAGTAGGGCAGATAACTCGAAAGCTCAATACTGATTTTTTTTGCGGATTCTTCGTCGATCAACCTGATTTTTTTTACGCGAGCCTGCTGAATACCGATTTTGTGTGAGGTATATATTGGTCTTGATGGTGTTAACGCTTCGTCACATACCCAGCCTCTTTCCGTGGCGCTGAGCTGGACTTCGAACCAGTGCGATATCCGGTCGGTTAGCTTGAGAAGGCTTCCTCGCGGTATGAATCCCCCCCTGGTGTTGTCACGTTTCGCGCTCAATCCGCCGTATGGGGTAACCCTGAAAGTCACATTGTCGGATGTTACCCTTGCATAAAAAGGTTCGTCTGTCGTCGGGAAGTCATCGTCTTTGAAAGCTTCGTCGATCGAGGCCCATTCTGGCGCGGGGCGGGACAGCCATCCAGCCACCCAGCCTTCCTCACCATTTCTTGCGATTACATTGTACCAGCCGTCTTTTTCTTCGCCGGTCCATTTTACGAGCGCCCTGTAAGTGAGCCTGTTGTCGGTCCAACCCCAGCCCGGGTTCTGGTACAGCACTGTTTCCATTGTTGAAATTTCGATTAACTTTTCCGGGTTATCCGCAATTACCTGAATCGAAATGAGCAGTATCAGACAAAACAGAGAGTATGTTATTTTTCGAATCATTATCCGATTGTGCCTGAAATATCACCTTACTACAACCCCGTGTTGGAATTTAATGATTAAAACATTCACCTGTAATAAAAAAAATAATGTTATACTTATCGCCGGGAGAAGGTATCGATGGACATAAAATTCACAGATGAGGCAAAAATATATAAATCGGCTAAGAAACCGGTGTATGTGCTTCATGGCGGGTATGAGTTTCTTCAAAAAGAAATGGCTGAAAAGATAATAAATTATCTTATGCCGAAAGAGGAGCAGCAAACGGGTCTCGTAAGGATAGATGCCGCCGGAGATGAATCGATTTACGAAGTTATAAACACGGCGAATGCGCCGTCGCTTTTTTCGACTGATCAGGTAATACTTGTGGATAACGCCGATCTTTTCACGCTGGTTCGCCGGGAGGAGAATAAAGGCAAAAAGAATCTCAGCGAATCGGAAAAGTACAAAAATTTCAAATTATTTGAGAATTTTGTGGGAATTGCCACAAATCCTCCAAAAGGAATTCACCTTGTATTTATATATAACTCGGATTTGAAGAAGGTGACCGGGCGGACCGCCTCGCGATCCGAAAAGATGATACAGAAAGCATATAAGGAATTCGAGAAGAACGGAGTGATGATATCGTTTCCGCGCATGTTCGATGATGATCTCGTAGGATGGTTGATGGTAAGAGCGCGGAAAAACGGGATTCAGTTTACCTCGGAACAGGCGGAGATGATCCGTGAGCTCGGTGGTGCCGATGTCAGGCATCTTGCGAACGAGGTTGAAAAACTTGCAGCTTTTTCCGGTGATAAGAGTCAGTTGACTTCAAAGGAAATCAAGAGGTTGGTTAGTTCCTGTGAAGATATTTATGTATTCCATGCAATCGATTACATGCTGAAAGGAGAGGGCAGAAAAGCGCTTTCGATGATTCAGCGTGCGATGGATAGCGGAGCTGCGCCTGTTTATATTATCAATGTGATATCAGGCAGGCTAAGGCAAATATGGCAGGCGAGATATTTGATCGATAAAGGATATTTCAGAAATGTATCGGGGCTCAAATACGATAAGTTTGCAGTGATAAACGGCATTGCTTCGGTTTCAGACGGGGATAAATCGGTTTTATCGATAGATAAGAAAAATTCGATAATGAGCAAAACGCCGTTTGCTGTTTACCATCTTCTTGTTCCGGCAAAGAATCTAACGCTTGACGAAATCGAAGAAGCGCTCAGAATTTCACTGGATATCGACAGAAGGCTGAAGGGAATTGAAAAGCCAAGGCATGGAACCGATGAAATAATGATTGAAAAATATATTGTGGATGTATCGAGAAATATCAGATCGGCGGGAGTCCCCATGAAACAAGGATCTCGTTCAAGTTATCGTTGATATCAAGTACGTTATCGGCTTGCAGTGATTTTATTGCGGCCATGATTTTGGGGTTTATGCCAAGGAATTTGATTTCCTGTTGAGATCTTGAAAATTTATGTACCATCGTTATCAGAGCGCCGATCCCGCTGCTGTCTATCCAGACAACATCAGATAAATCGACAATTATGTTTTGGTTGCTGATTTTTTTGGTTAAAGGACTGAGATCTTTGCTGTTTTCAAAATCTATTTCTTTAAGATTTATTTTAATGTACACATAATCAACTTCATCTATAAGAGTGAAATCTGAAATAAGGGGTGCGCTGCATGCCGCGCAGAATTTCGCGCTTTTATTATTAATGTTTCCGCAATTTGGGCATGTGATTTTGTCTGTTTGAGATTCGGTCTTTTTCTCAGGCGAATGAATACGCGATCCGCATTTTGAGCAGAACTTGTTTTTTGCGGTGTTCTGAGCTCCGCAGTTGCTGCAAAAGTTGGCTTCTTTAATATTGCCCATTTAATTTTCCTGTCTATAGATATATCATGAGTATAAGAGTTTGATTTAGAATGTGTCAACTGTACAATTGACGCTTTAATATGCATAATTACGAAAGGTTATAACAGGAAAAATATAAAATGCCCAGAAGAAAAGAAACTGCTGTACTATTAGATTCGCTGAGTATTCGCTACGCCGATAAATATCTTAAAAAGTTCCGGGGAAAACATTTTGTAATTAAATGCGGCGGAAGCCTTATCGAGAACCCTGAAACAGGAAAAATCATACTTGATGATGTTGCTATGCTAAAAAAAGAGGGCATTCATCCTGTGCTGGTTCACGGTGGTTCCGTTCAGGCTAATAATGAAATGAAAGCTGAAGGCATAGAACCGAGAAGGTACAAAGGGCTCAGGATTACATGTGACAGGACTATAAAAGTGCTGGAGAAATGTTTCGGTGAATTGAACAAAAAACTTGTAAATGAGTTAAATAACAGAGGAGTAAAAGCAATTGGGTTTTCAGGACGTGACGGTGATCTGATTCAGGCTGAGAAAATGAATCTGCTGGATGGAGTGGATTTAGGGTGGGTAGGCGACATGACAGGAATAAGGCATGACGCATGGTCAACTGTCACAAACAGGCAGATTCCTGTAATTGCTTCTCTGGGGGTAGGCAGTGAAGGCAATGTTCTGAACATAAATGCGGATTATATTGCGACGAAACTGGCGCTTGTGCTGAAGGCACAGAAATTGTTCCTTGTGACTGATGTAAACGGAGTTTTGCTTGACCCCGAAAATCCAGACACATTGATATCCAGCCTTACGGTTGAAAAGGCGAGGGAATTGATTGAAAATGGGAACATCGGAAGCGGAATGATACCCAAAATTGAATCCGCCATAAATACGATAGAGCAGGGATTGCCGAAAATCCACATGATTAACGGTAAGATTCCTCATTGTATTTTATATGAAATATTTACTGATACAGGGATCGGAACCGAGATAGTTCCATAAAGGAGGCTGTTGAAAAATCCTGATTTTGTAGTTCTGGGGAAGTACAGCGACCGAAGAATCTCAATAAATGAGGTCCAAAAGCGAGATCCTTCGCATTGCTCAGGATGACAAACTCTTTACGATACATTTTTTCAACAGCCTCGTAAGGACGGAAGATGCAACCACAGATACCATTTGTTTTCATGTTATTTGCAATCGCGCTTATGCTGGGCGCGGTTTTTGTGGCTATCGACGCGCGTGACAACGGGGCGAGAAAAGAGATATGTATTGCCTGGTACTTCGGCATATTGATTTTTCCGCCTGTTGTTCTTGTGTATGTTTTTATGAAAATGTGGAAATTCAAGACGTTTGTGGATAAGGAAGTCAAACCCGCAACAAAAAAGTGCGGATACTGTGGGGCAATTGTATCCTGTGTGGATAAGATTTGTCCCGGGTGCGGAAGGTTGCTTTGATAATATGAAAATTCCCGGAATGGTTATAGCTAATTATCGTTTTATTAACTATATCGATGAATTTGATCTTGAAAGAGCGGAATTTCTTTTGATAGAAGAAGAAAACCGTAAAAAGTTCGAGAATTTCCTGAGTGAAAGGAAAATTCCGTTCAGCGCGCATGCGCCTGTTTTTATACCGGAAACACATCCTGACAGGACCGGACTGCTGTCTTGCATTGTTGATGCTGATGGAGAAAGAAGAGAAAAATCAATTGATATGATGCTTGTCACTCTTAAAGAAGCTGCCCGGCTCGGAGCTGAATATGTTGTTGTGCATGCGCAGAGGCCGGAGAATTTCGGCGGAGAGAATACAGCGGGTTTTGATCAAAAACAGGCACTGGATTCCGCAAAGAGAAGTTGTGAAGTCTTAAGCAGCAAATCGATTGAATATTCTGTTCCGGTGTACATAGAAAATCTTTTCAGAAACAGGTCTTTTTATTCTCCTGAGTCGTTCAATAATTTGTTGGAATCGTTTCCTGAGATGGGATTTTGTCTTGATGTCGGACATCTTGCGGTAGATTCGAGGGAACTGGATTTTCCTTTCGATGAATTTGTCGATGCCGTGCTTCCTTCGATAAAAGCAATTCATCTTCAAAACGCTAATCCTGATTATGATAATGGCATGAACAGGCCATGGAAAATTCCGGTTCACCCATCGCAGCGTAAAGAAGACGGGTGGTGTGATATAGAAGGATTGCTGGGAAAGGTATTGAAATATAATCCCGATTGCACCGTGAATTTCGAAAGCCGTACAAATGTGCCGGAAGAGCGCCGGATGTTGATTGAAGGTATAGAGTGGATTAAAGAATTAATCCCATCGATATTGGACGAAGTTATGTTGCACTGATTTACGGATTTTTCGCCGATCTGGCTGCAAGACATCCGCATGCCGCCGAAATATCCTGCCCCCTGCTGTTTCTTATCAGAACATCAAATCCGAAATTTCTCAAAATTGCCTGAAATTTAAGTATATCTTGTCTGCCGGGTGACTTGAAACCACAGCCTTCGAATTCATTGAATGGAATCAGGTTGATTTTGCATTTGATTCCCGAAAGGAGTTTCTTAATGTTTTCAGTATCCTGTGGCGTATCGTTGAAGCCTGACAACAAAACGTATTCGAAAGTGATTTTTTCGCGGGGGTTCAGCGGATATTCTTTGCATTTTTTAATGAGAGCGTTCAGGGGGTATTTATTGTTGACAGGCATAATGGAGCTTCTTTTTTTGTTGTCTGCCGCGTTTAGAGATATTGCAAGTTCAGCAAGTTTCAGTTTCCCAAATTCCTCGAGTCTGCTGTAAATACCGGAAGTTGAAACAGTAATTTTCGATGGAGAAAACCCGATTGCATTTTCTGAAGTCAGGAGTATAAGCGCTTTTTTGACCTCCTTGAAATTCAACAGTGGTTCGCCCATTCCCATGAAAACAATATTTTTGATATTGACCCCGGGTGGCAATTCTCTTGAAACAAATATGAACTGGTCGATTATTTCGCCGCATGTGAGGTTCCGGTTGAAGCCGATTCCACCGGTTGCGCAGAATTTGCATCCCAGGGAACAACCCGACTGGCTGGATATGCAGAGCGTGAGAAGTTCGTCGGAAGGGATAAGGACACTTTCCACCAGCAAGCCGTCATCGAGTTCAAAGCAGAATTTTTTTGTGCCGTCAGAAGAAGATTCAATTTTCTTTATCTTTACAGTGTCAATTTGAAATTCATCGGAAAGCAGATTCCTTGCTTTTATAGGAACATTTGACATTTCATCGAAAGATTTGATTTTCTTCGTGAATATCCAGTCCGATATCTGCCGGTACCTGTATTCGGGCAGAGCCATCTGTGAAACAGCGATTTCAAGCTCCTCGGGCAGCAGATTTTTGATTTTGTTTTTTTCATAAGCATTCATAGGGCATAAGCATTATAATGAGTAATTACTCGAAACGAAAGGTGTTGATTAACACGGAATTACCTGGATTGTACCTGATAACAGATGACAGGCGGAGCAAAAACCGGCCTGTTGAAGAAATAGTTTCCGAGGCTCTGGAGGGCGGCATCAAAATGATACAGTATCGTCCTGACAGAATTAAGGATGAACAGTTTCTTGAAAAAGCAAGGTTGCTCAGAAAAATGACGGCTGAATATGGCTGTAAGCTGATTATTAACGACAGGGTTGATATTGCGTTGCTAAGTGATGCGGATGGTGTGCATATCGGGAAAGGCGATCTGCCGGTGGGGGATATCAGGAGTTTGCTGGGGGCAGATAAACTGATCGGGTATTCAGCGCATGATGCCGATGAAGCTGAGGAAGTGCAGGCATCGGGGGTTGATTTCATGACGTATTCGCCGATATTCCCAACTACTTCAAGCTCGAAACCAAGGGATGTGGTAGGGGTGGAAAAACTTGTCGAAATTTTAGATAAATTCAGAATTACTATTCCAGTATATCCTCTCGGAGGCATAGGGCTGAATCAGATAACAGCGCTTAAAAAGTCGGGGATAAACCGTGCCGCTGTCGTGACGGCTATCACGGAACAGGGTGATATAAAAAGTGCGGTTGAAATTTTAACAGCGGCACAAAAGTGAGAATGATTTACTGATAATTTCCGAATAAAGCAGGATAATCAGGATACCATAAAAATTCTAAGTGAAATTATTGATAATATACTGTGGGAAAATCACACACAGTGAGACAAAAAAGCAACAATTTTTTTGTTTTTTAAATAGATAGAGACTTGACGGCAGGTTTCCGAGATGTCAAAAAACCTTTTATTAGAAGGATTATTTGGCACATTGTCGATTTTATCTGATTTGCGATAAAATGGCAGGATTTTTGATGCTAATAATCAGGAAATGAATTCAGTGATGATTATTATGAGTGTTTTCCCTGAAACGAAAAAATCATTCCGGAAATTACTAGTATCGAAAATGGTTGAATCCCAAGGTGCTTAATGATAAACTATTGTTAATTTTTTAGATATATATATGGATATTAAATAAGGAACAAAATATGAATAAAACTGATATTACAAAAAAAACTGAATGGGTTAAAAGAAAAATGAAGAGATTTTTCATTTTAATCGGAGTAATTGCAGCGGTATTTTTGTTTGGTGCGCGCGCTCAGGCGGCATGTACGCTGGGAGCAGGTTCAATCTGCGTTGTTTTGCAGGATGAACTCGGCAATTCGGTTATCGGCGATTCAAGCACGCGCGTATACGTCGTTACCGAGGGAGCTGATAATAATATTACTGATCTCCCTCAGGAATATTTTAACGACATGAGGGACGGCGGCCCACTCGATGAAGATCATCTGATTGATGGTGATATAGAGATTTCTTCATCGAGCCTTTCGGGGCGAGTCGATCCTTCCGGCGCTTTCGATTTGTACTACGAGGTAAAAAGCAGTTCCGGTTTTGTGTACTATTACTCAGGATATCTCGAATATGAATCAGGAAGTGTGAATGAATTTACTGCTCAACTCCAGTATACGATAAAAGTTACGGTATATTCACAATCACCTTTCTTCCAGCCAATTGTTACAGGTGCTCAAATTACAGTCCAGAATTCAAACTATTGCGATGGTACTTATGAAGACGGAAGCGATGATGACAAAGATGGCCTTGAAAACGGTGAAATTTATGTGAAGTGTCCCGCATCGGATCAGCCGGATCAGGTTACTTTTACAGTTGAAGCGGTAGGTTTTGTCGATGTAGAAGAAACGACAATGAATCTTGATAATGCGCTTCAGATAGAACTGGATACGATGCATGATTTCATCCTGAAAATCCCGGCCGGGAATATTGAAGATAATCTTGCTGTTCCGAATCAGATTATTCCGGATGATATGGATCCGATTACATATTTTGATATAAATGACGGGCGTTTCGGAAAGACTGAAGTTTATTATGCGGTATCAGATGATGGAGATATATATATTGCTGCGGATGGGGATGGAGATCTTTACATAAGATATCCAGGTTACCAGGAGCAGGTGGTTGCCGTAACTCCGGATGACAGCGCACAGGATGATACAATTGCTTTCAATGCGGCGGGGGGCAATGCGCTCGAATACCAGATAGAGATTGATGACGGCGCGGGGAACCTCGAAGATGAACTTGGCAATGCAATCACTTTTGATTTTGATGATGAACTCGAATATGTATATATCTGTACAGACGATACTTCATGGGATACATGTGTAAGCACGGCAGTGTCGATTACGATGAAGAACGATGGGGCGAAATGGTATATTGCCCCGAACGCTGAAGTTGGAACATATTATGTAGGTCTGTACAAAAAGGGCTTTGTTCATGTTCTGGATGAAGATGAAATAGTCACAGAGTGGGATTCTGTTGTATCTCCTGATTTTACAATGGCAGATGGAGATTCGCTTGTTTATGGATTGAAGGTAAAGCTGAGAGACGAGCTTGGGTTGGATATTGATCCGTCAATGTTCGGAACATTTACTTTCGATGGTGATACAGCTGCACAGAATGACGGTGTAAACACCTATTATTTCGCCAATACGACCAGCACAAATGAAGAGCTTGTAATTAAGCCGACCGGATTCGTCGAGGGTAAATATGTGAACTCCGGGCTGGCTACTGTGAATGTCAGTGATTCCGGTCAGACTTATATTGAACTTGATTCAATGTATGCATCTCTTGTGTACGTGACTCCGGGTGCAGTTAATCAGGGGGCCGGAATAAAATATCAGATAAAGATTGTCGGCGGCGCAGGCAATATCGAGAGTGAACTCGGGTATCCACTTACTGTCGCTTCCGGCGATTCAGTAATACTGTGTACGGCGTCGGATTGTTCCACGACTGATACTATTGAAGTTGATAATTATTATGAAGGTGCCTTGTATGTGGCTCCGACAAATACCGGCTACAAGTGGGTCCAACTCAACAAAGAGGGATACATTACGGAGATAGACGGGTCGAGGATAGAGGTCACAACGACAGCGCAGATCAGTCCTGCATGGGTAGATACCAACGGCGGCGATGAACTCGTTTATACACTCAAGGTTCAGGTTGAAAATCAGTTTGGGGATGCGGTTGCTTCAGCAAGCGCAACGGCAAATGTGGTTGCCGGGCCGGCTGTAGATTGTCATGAAGACCTGGAAAACGAAGGTGATTATTATTGTCCGGTGCCGGATGGAGTGGCAACCGATGTCGAAGTATCGAAAGCCGGATATATAACGAACCGCGCGGCTTCAGCCGGTCTGGCGGATGAATCGCTGGGTGCGGCTCAACTGGTGAATACGATGCTCGATGGTTCAGGTGATGAACTTGAGTACCAGATAATGGTCAATGATACAGATCTTGAAACCGAAATCGGCGAAGCGCTTACTCTGGATGGAACGGAGGTATTAACGGTTTGTCTTGATGATTCCTGTAACGAGACAGAAGAACCTCTCGAGGGGCCGACGTGGGATGGAGCGAATGACGTCTGGTATATCGCGCCTGCAACCGAGGGCGAAAAATTCATTATGTTATATAAAACCGGTTATGTGAGCACGATTGACGCGACGGAAATAGATGCGGACGCATCATTCGGCTCGGCACAGGCTGTGCCGAACTACACGGAAGCCGGCGGAGATGGGCTGATTTATCAGATAAAGATAATTGATGATATTGGATATTTGCAGGATGAACTGGGAAATAATCTCGGACTGGACGGCACGGATGAAGCGTTCACGTTGTGCCTTGACAGTTCGTGTCTCGATGAAGAAGTTCCGTTGAACGGACCTGATTGGGATGCCGGAACTGATGCATGGTATATCGCCCCTGCTGCAACGGGAAGCAAATGGGTTCGCATTGAGATGATGGGGTACGTTGGTTCTACGGATCTCACGGCGGTTGCCGCCAACGAATATTCTCAGATGAAACCTTTATGGCAGGATGGCGCCGGCGATGAACTGAAATTCATGATCAAGGTTCTCGGCGGATCAGGTTACCTTGAAGATGAGATAAACAATATTCTTGAGTTGGATGGAACGGAAACTCTCACTGTATGTAATGCGGTGGATTGTCCGGGTGGATCGGAAGAGCCGTATATCACCAGTGAATTTGATACTGAAGAATCAATATGGTATATAGCCCCCAGCGTACTGGGTGATAAGTATGTGAAAATAGTTAAAGAAGGATTCTGCCAGCAGGTTGACGACAATGTTGTTGAAGCAAAGTATGAAGGGCAGGAGTTTACAACATACGAGGGAACGGATGCTCTTCAATATACTCTTTTCACTCATATAGACACGGAGCTTGGAGCTAACTTTGAGGATGCGACGGTAATAGCAAGCGGCGGAACGATTACGTGCATAGAAGACACAATGGCGTATCCCGGCACGTATTATTGTCCGGTGCCTGTGGGGGATGCAACAGATATATCGGCTGCTAAAACCGGTTTTGTAACAACCACATCGGTGACTCTGGGACCGGCTGTTCTTGCTGCTCCGTTAGAAGCAGCTCCGGCTGATGCCGAATTCCAGATCAAGATTAATGAAGGTGGCGGGTTCCTTGAGACAGAACTGGGCGATGCTCTTACGCTTGATGGAACCGAGACAATAATAGTCTGCAATGACAATGGATGCGGAGAACCGGAGTCTCCGGCGGAAGGCCCGACATGGGATGCTCCATCGGATTCATTTTATATTGCACCGGCAACTGCGGGAAGCAAGTGGGTGTATATATCGAAATCGGGATACGGAGCAGTAATTGACGCTACCGCGCTTACAGCCGCTGCGGCAGGCCCACAGGACAGCCCGGATTTTGTGGGAGCTATAGGAGACGGCTTGAGGTTCCAGATAAAAGTGCAGTCCGGGAGCGGTTATTTTGAAGATGAAGTTGGTACTGTATTAGCTTTTGACGGGTCGGAATCAGTAACATTGTGCAAAGATTCCGTATGCGCGCAGACTGAAGCGCCGACTTTCAGTACATACGACAGCGGTTCCTGGTATTTCTCGCCTGCAACGACGGGTGACAAGTGGGTAAAAGTCGAAAAGACAGGTTATATCCACCAGATAGATATCAGTGCGGTTAATGCAAGTTCTTCCGGACAGGTAAGCCCGACATTCGATGCGGATGACGGAGACGGTCTTCAGTATCAGGTAAAAATAATGGGCGGGTCTGGAGCGCTCGAAAGCGAACTGGGCAATGGTATTACGCTTGATGGGACTGAAACAATTACCTTCTGTCTTGCATCTAACTGCGGCACGGGAGACTGGAACGGACATATTACGGGAGGTTCCCCCGCCTATGTGGGCGCTGTGAAAGCTTTCCTTTATTCTTTCGATGCGTTGCCCCCGCTTGGCAGATTATGGGTAAGGATCCAGAAGGAAGGTTTCATAAGAGAAATTGATGGCGATTTCATCACTGTATCGAATGACGATCAGGTGAGCCCGGACTTCATTAACGGTCAGGGCGATGATCTTACTTATACCTTAAGGGTATATGTTGAAGATGAGTTGCTTTCGCCTCTTCGCGGCGCGGACCTGAGCGCGAACGGCGGTGCTACGACGTGCGATGAGGATTTGAGCAGCGCGGGTTATTATGTCTGCGATGTTCCCGACGGTCAACCGACAGATGTCGATGTTGAAAGAGCTGGGTTCATCGATGACAGTGCCGCATCCGCCGGAGCCGCGAGTGAGACCGGCCCACAGGTATCTAATTCGGTTACAGGTGTGCAGTATCAGATAAAAGTCAACGAAGGCGCGGTGCTTCAGGATGAACTTGGAAATAACCTGACATTTGATGGAACTGAAAATATTTATGTCTGCAATGACGATGATTGTGATGTGAAGCAGACACCGAGCCTCGGGCCGACATGGAGCGCGGCGGATAATGCGTATTTCATTGCTCCCCAGACATCCGGCGCGAAATATATAAGTGTTTCGAAGCCCGGGTTTGTCGAGACTATAGACAAAACAAGTATTACGGCGGCGGTCGCAGGGCCTCAGGTTTCACCGGGTTTTGTAGATGCCGATAGTGATCCTCTGAAATATCAGATTGTCGTTAAGGGTGGCTCCGGCTATTTAGAAGATGAGATAGGGAATCCGATCAGTCTGGTTGGATCTGCTACGGAAACGATAACGGTTTGCCTTGATGGAACATGCGTTGAAAGTGAGGATCCGCTTTACGGGCCGACATGGGATGCGGGGACGAATGCATGGTATATCGGTCCCGAAACGGAAGGCAGTAAATTTATTAAGATGGCAAGGAAGGGTTTCATTGACACGGTTGATTCCGCTCCCATTAATGTAGGTTCCGGCGGACAGCTCAGCCCGGGATTTGTGTATGGGCAGGGTGATGAACTGAAATACCAGATAAAAGTTCAGGGTGGAGACGGGATCATTGAAAATATTCTTGGTTCTGCTATTACACTTGATGGAACTGAGACATTGACTGTTTGCTTGAATGCAACATGTGCCTCAAGTGAAGATCCTGATATCGGACCGACTTTCCATGATGGGAACTGGTATATAGCACCATCAAGCACGGGGACGGAATGGATTAATTTAAGCATTCCCGGATATAGAACACAGATAGATGACGACAGCATAAGTGTAAACTCTACAACTCAGGTGTCTCCGGCATTCACTATTGATGGTGACGACCCGTTCGATTATACGCTTAAAGTGGTTGTTAAGACAGAACTTGGCGATATAAGGCAGGGAGTTGATCTTACTGCTAACAGCGGAACGGTGGAATGCGATGAAGACACTTCCAACCCGGGAGATTATTATTGCGCTGTAGAAGATGGAGATCCGACGGATGTAGAAGGGTCGCTGCTTGGATATTCTACTACAGCTACCGCTACAGCAGGTGTTGCGGATGAGTCAATAAGCGGTTCTCAAATAGATAATACTTTAGGATTAGAATATCAGATTGCGGTAGTGGACGGAGCGGGTTTCCTCGAAGATGAAACCGGAACGGTTTTGAGCCTGGATGGTACGGAGACAATAACTGTTTGTACTGATTATCTTTGCACAAACACAGAAACGCCGCTTGACGGGCCGAGGTGGGATGCAGGTACCGGTGTATGGTATCTCGCGCCGCCGACAGAAGGCAACAAATGGGTTAAGATCGAAAAATCAGGATTTGCACAGGCAATTGATCAGACTCCAATAGTTGCAGACCAGGATAATGCTCAACAGAATCCGACGTTCGAGGATGGCGAAGGCGATGAGCTGCGCTATCAGATAAGAGTTCTTGGCGGAGAGGGCTATATAGAAGATGAATTGGGCAACGGGATAGCGTTGACCGGTGATCCGGCGGTTGAAAAGATTACTATATGTACCGACAGCGCATGTACGGGTGCGGAAAGCCCGGATATCGGCCCGACATGGGACGCCGGCAGCCAGGGGTGGTATCTGGCACCGGGTACAACCGGAACAAAATGGATCAGGATCGCGATTTCCGGTTACACAAGAGTAATTGATTCGACGGCTATAACGGCTAATACGGCGCAAAGATCTACTCCCAAGTTCCTGTATTCCGACGGCGATTTTCTAAGGCACCAGATAACTGTCAAGGGTGGTGCGTCGTATCTGGAAGATGAGATAGGAGAAGCTCTGTCGCTTGACGGAACAGAGACAATATCTGTTTGCAATGACTCTTTATGTGGAGATGCGGGTGATCCCGAAGCTCCTAACGACATAATATTCAATGACGATACATGGTATATCGCGCCGGGCACGAGCGGCGCTTATAAATGGATTCAGATAGAAAAATCAGGTTATAAGCGTTCGATAGATGGGACCGGTATTTATGCTACTGCATCGACGGTTGTAAGTCCCGCTTATGTGGATACGGATGGCGGCGACGAACTGATGTATACTCTCAAAGTTACTGTGACGGATGATGCAAGCAACCCGAGAAGCAATATAAATGTCAGGGCTGATCTGACTGCTGTTCCTCCGATTGGTTGTACGGAAGATCCGGGGAATGTGGGTGATTATTACTGTCCGGTTCCCGACGGAAGACCTACCGATGTACAGGGTGCAATGACAGGGTTTGTGACGGATTCCACGGCTTCTGTCGGGCCGGCTGATGAGAGTGGTGCGACTACACAGGCAACGTCATCTATTCAGATGCTTTATCAGATCGTCCTTCAGGAGGGCGATGAATATCTTGAAGATGAGCTGGGTAATGCTCTCCAGTTTGACGGAACTGAAACGATTACGGTTTGTCTTTCCGACGGGTGCAGTATAACTGAAACTCCGACGGAAGGCCCGATATGGGACGCAATTAATAATAAGTATTACATTGCACCTGCATCCATAGGTAATAAGTATATAAGAATACAAAAGAATTACTTTTCCCAGACAAGGGATACTACCCCGATATTCGCGGATACGACCGGTCAGCAGATTCCCGCGTTCGACGCGGATGATGGCGACGGGTTGATGTATCATGTGAAAGTTGTTGATACGGCGGGATATCTGGACGATGAACTCGGGAATCCCCTGACTCTTGACGGTACGGAAACTATTTCCGTGTGCAATGACGACATGTGCTCTGATGTGGAACTGCCTGCAGAGGGTCCGACATGGGCTACCGATTCATGGTACTTGAGCCCTGATACTATTGGAGACAAATATATCAGAATTCAAAAAACCGGTTATGTTGCGGCCATTGATAACACGGCTGTCACAACAAGTTCACAGGGACAGGTAATCCCGACATTCAGCTACGGCGACGGAGATGAACTTGATTTCCAGATCAAGGTTGTAGGTGGAACCGGATATATTGAAAGCGAAATAGGGCAGGGCATTTCGCTGGGCGGAAGCGAGACGATTACAGTATGCACCAACTCGGCATGTACTGTAACGGAAGCTCCTCTGTCGGGTCCGACATTCTATTCTGATGCATGGTATATTGCTCCGGCGACATCGGGAAGCAAGTGGATAAAGATTCAGAAAGACGGATATATACCGTCCATAGACGGAACCAGTGTGCTTGCCAATACAACGGCGCAAAGAAACCCGAAATTCCTTGATACAAATGGAGGCGATGAGCTCCAGTATACACTCAAAACAAGAGTTGAGACGGAACTTGGCAACGGCCTTTCGAGCGGAACGGTAAAGGCGAATAATTCCGGTACTCCGGTGACATGTTACGAGGATTCGAGCGTTCCGGGCGACTACTACTGCGCGGTTCCTTACGATGCGGCGACGGATATCAGCGCGGCAAAGTCAGGTTTCACTTCGACATCGGTTGCGACTGCCGGGACGGCAACGGATACGGCTCAGATAGCGAATAACATACTTGATGGCTCGGGTGACGAATTGCTGTACCAGATTGTGGTCACCGGCGGGGCCGGAAGTATTGAAGATGAACTTGGTAGTGCTGTTACGCTGTCCGGCAGTGAAGTTATTACGGTATGCACGTCTTATGATTGCAGCATTACGCAGGAACCGAGTGAAACCCCGACGTTTGACACGAATAAATGGTATATTGCTCCTGCGACAACCGGGGCAAAATATATCAGGATCGAAAAAGTTGGTTATGTCATAACTATAGATAAATCTTCTATCATAGCTTCCACCGCCGGACAGGTCAGCCCGGTGTTTACCGGAGCCGCGGGCGATGGACTTGTTTATCAGATCAAGGTCATTGATGGTGTTGGTTATCTTGAAAACGAAATCGGAGGGGTTCTTGACCTCGACGGCACTGAAACGTTGACAGTATGCCTTGACAGTAATTGTAATTCACAGGAAACCCCGTCAAGCGGCCCGACATGGGTGGCGGCAAGTGGCACATGGTTTATTCAGCCGTCATCGGCGGGCGAAAAATGGATACAAATCCAGAAGGACGGTTATATTGAAACAGTTGATACCGAATCGATTACCGTTTCAACGTCGGCAACTGTACGGCCTGCCTGGACTGAATCTGATGGAGATGGAGTGCAATTCTCTGTGAAAGTTACAAGCGCGCAGGACGAACTGGGCAATGCACTTGATCTTGACTACACCGATAGTGTCGGCGTGTATACCAATGCCGATTGCTCGGCTGCCGGCGCCATTATTGATGGACCCACGTTCGATGAAGAAACTGATGCGTGGTACATTGCTGTAAATACCGGGAATTACTATTTGAATTACGCAAAAAGCGGTTTTGTAACAGCATGCGATTCGACATCGATTGCTCCGGCAGTAGACCTACAGGCGAGTCCTTCGTTTACGACAGCCGGTAACGATTCTTTGAAATATGGATTGAGGGTAACCGTGGCGGATCAGGATAGCAGGCCGGTCGGTTACGCAACTATTCTTCACGGTGCGTCATCGCCTGCAGTATCAGATTACGGAACCTATCATAATATTTATTATTTCAACACCACGTCTGCACAGCCAATTTCCATATCCAAGGGCGGTTTCAGTACGATAGACCAGGGGCCCGAATCGACAACAGTCGAGCCGGGTGGCGGTGCCATTCAGCCCACATACATAATACTTGGTGATTACACGAATAACCTTGCGACAACGACTGTTACAGCAGGTGAACAAGAATATTTTCTGGGTCTTGATAATATCTATAATGTTGAGATTACAGTTGCCTATGACCTCGGGGCAGGCTCTACTGGAAATTATATTACTGGCCTCGGGAGTGCGGCTAATTTCTATTTCCTGAATTCGAGCGGTGTCAGGGTAGTTCCGGATTCGTTCTTTGAAGTCGATCCTGTAAATAATCCGGGTGTTTATTATTTCAGAGTCGATACCTCGGCAGATAAAGTGCAGATCAAAAACATTGACTATGATGATGACCCGTGGATAGACCTGCTGGATTCGGCGAAGATATCTCTGACCGGCCTCGATGAAGACACTCTCACGAGTTACGGCCCTGTTATTTTGACTCCCAAGGCGGATCATGTGTTGCTGAGTATGGATAACCAGTATTTCACTGCGGGAGCAACGGCTGCAATTTATGTTACCGTCTATGATAACGAAGGAGCTACCGTAACGGTAGGTAATGACGCGAGTTTCAGAATAACTGCTGAAATGACTGGGGGCTCGACATCACCGGCGTCGACTAAGGACTTCACTGAAGCGAGCACGCTGGTATCCCCTTCGATTGACCTTTCGGGAGGCGGAGATACAAAAGTGTCCGGTTCTCTGTCGGGCGGAACGGCGAATCTTATTGTCACCGATAGCGTAGTTACAGACGGCAGCAAAATTTATGTTGCCGTGGCAGGGTATGAATATGAATTGCCCCAGAATATGGCATCCAATACTACGGCGCTGGACATTTCGGTTGTAGCTTCCGATGCCAATCAGATATATGTTGCTGATCCAACTGATGCGACAATCGATGATACTGTTGCTGTGTCGATTCAACTGCAGGATGCTTATGGAAATGTTATTGATACTGTATATACGATTTCAGTATCAGTAGATGGCTCGGCGATGATAGATGATTCTGAAACGGGTGATTTCAGCAGCAATATAACAAATGTCACCACTTCAGGTGGGTTGGCGACAGTTTACGTGATTGATGAAGTCGCAGAGACGGTTAACATTACTGCGACTGATACCGGTGCGCCCCCGGTTTTCACTGTGTCGAACACTCAGGATCTTGTTTTTGGAACCGGTGAAGCGACAAAGATTGTAATTACAGGTGTTTCCGCGACAACACAGACAGTAGGGCTTGATATAGATATTACCGGTGAGGTCAGAGATGCTGGAGACAATCTGGTTTCCGGAAGTAGCGCGGTCTTCACCATAAATGCTGTGGGTGATGGTTCTAATAATCCTGAGTTCACGGAAATTGTAACCGGAACCGTTCTGCCACAGACAACCCTGCCGTACAAATCCGCTATCATAATGGCTGAGTCAGGTGAGTTTGAAATTACTTTATCGGACAATTCCGCCGAGAATGTAACAATAACCCTTCAGGATCATGCCGGTATCGGTCTTGATATGACATCAACGATAGATGTCGAGTTCGAGGCAGGTGATCCCAATCGTCTTGTGGTCAGCAATGGCAGCACATCCATTACGGCAGGTGGATCGACAAGCGCGTTCAAGGTCGAGATTCAGGATACTACCGGTAACCAGATAGAGCTTGGTACCGCAATGAGCATCGATCTGGATACTGATTCGAGTAATGGTGTTTTCTCTGCTACGTCGGGAGGCGCTCCGGTTACGAGCATAGAGATCAGCGCGGGCAATTCGGAACAATACTTTTATTATACAGACACTTCCGCGGGTGATGTGGAAATTACGGTTAGCACGGATACATCTGGCGTATCATCCGATAGTGTTGATCTGATTGTTTATCCAGATGCGCCGATTAACGTATTAAACACAGGGAATTCTGTGTCAGAAACATCGTTTACCGACAGTGAGCAACCTACCGAATCATCCTACAGGCAGACAGTAAGCAATTCCAATGGATCATACGTAATGATTGAATATCCATATACAAATGATTCGAATTATCAGATTGTGGCAAACGGGCTCACCGGCTCTGTGATAAGAATCTGGGTGAAGGACAAATACGGAAACCCTGTGGAAGATCAGAAATTAAGCTTCCTCGTTTCGAATATTTCAAGCGTCACTATTACTCCGTCGACTTTGAGCACCGATGAAGACGGGTATGCTCAGGTAAGTGTAAAGTCATCTGTTACCGGTGAAGCAATCATCACAACAGTGCTCAGTGATCCATCATACAGTTATTACTACGGGCAGAGCATGTCCATCAATTTCAAGAACGATGACAGGACACCGCCGAAAATCTCAAGATACGATACGGAAACAATCGTTGATGGAGATCTCATAGATCCTACAGGTCCGGTCAGAGTCCATGTAATACTCGACGACCAGGGGGAAAATCCTGTCGGTATCGATTTGACTGTTACCGACACTGTCGAATTACAGGTTGTAGACGCTGATACGCAAATTGAAGTAACCGGAGGAACAACCGACACGACAGGATGTAATCATGCATCTGAAGAAGATGATTGTCTTGTGGAATGGTATCCGCCATACAGCCTTTCAGCGGGTTCATATGAAGTAAGTTTGATAGTCAGGGACAGGAATGACAATGTTGCGGTTGAAACCTGGACGGTTGTTGTCGATCAGGCGCCCGTTATAAGGGAAGTATTGAGTGGTCCCGGAATATTTGATCCGAGAAACGGCTTGAGCAATCCTCTTATTATTTCATTCCAGTTGCCTGTGGACGATTCATTTGTTACGCTTGAAGTTTACAACAGAACTGGAAAACTTGTTTACACAGCATCCCAGGCTGGATTGCAGGCTGGATATAATAAATTCGAATGGGATGGCAGAACATTAGCCGGCAATTTGCCGGGTAATGGCATATATATGTTCAGGCTTACTGCGAGGCTTGGGAATGGTCAGACGACAACTCAGACCGGCAAACTTGCAGTATTTAAACCATAATAGGAGCAGACGAGCATTGAAGAAACCTGTAGATTTCAAAAAGCTTATTGTGTTGTTGCTGGTTTTGGTAACCTCACACGCAAAATATGTAAATGCTGATTCGATCGCACAGACCGACTTCTTCAGAGAGGGAGTGTCGGCGAGATCATTGGGCCTGGGAAATTCAATGGTTGGGCTTGCGGATGATGTAAATTCGGTTTACTGGAATCCGGCTGGTCTTTATCTGATCAAGAACACATCGTTCTCGACGACCCGGTCCACACTTGATGATTTTGCCGGGCTTACGACTCAAACTTTGAATCTTGTGGTGCCCTACGACGAATCAGCATTCGGGTTCAACCTTGTGTATTCATCGCTTGAGGGCGGTATTGAAACTGCAATTGATGAAGATACGGGAAGGCTTGTTCCTATTGGTACATACGAAGAAGACGACACTGCTTTCTCGTTATCTTATGCATGGGAATACCGGGAAAATCTTTATATCGGCGCAGCGCTTAAAAGCGCAAAACAGGAACTTGGCGGTTACAGCGCAACAGGCGTCGGCCTTGATCTAGGCGCACTGATGATTCTTGAAAATGGCATGCGTGCCGGAATAGCCATTGCAAACCTCGGTGATATGGACATAGGGAACGACTCGATACCTATGAACATCAGGATCGGCGCCTCGGCCCCGGTTCCGTCTGTCGATAATCTAATGGTGGCTGTTTCATATGAAACGGATTATGCGGACGACAGTGTGTTCGGTGTTGGTGCAGAGTATGAAATTACTGATAATCTTTTTGCGAGAATTGGGAGTGCAGATGGTGAAATAGCAGCCGGCCTCGGTGTCGGGTTCCAGAATTTTCAGCTTGATTATTCTTTTGTTGAAAATGATCTGACCGGCGATGAGTCGAAACTCACTCTGGGGTATTTTGTCCAGACCGGGCATAAAACACCGAAAAAAGCGGAAGAGGCAAAAGTGCCGGTGAAGAAGGCAGATGATACAGCAAAGAAAGAAGAGAAGAAGGTCGAGAAGAAAGACAGCAAAGAGGAGAAAAAAGAAGTAAAAGCAAAAACCACTTCCAAAAGGACATCAAGGAGCAAGAAAGAAGAAAAGGAAGAAAAGAAAGATAAGGAAGAACCTCCCGCAAAGAAAAAAACAGAAACAAGCGAGAAGAAAGCTGTAGAGAAAAAAGTAGAAGTTGAAAAGAAGAAGGAAGAGGCAAAGAAGGAAACGGCAGAGGAGAAAACCGAAGTCAACGAGATACAAAGAAAGGTAACAGGGCAGGAAGCGCTCGAACCCATGAAATGGCCGGAGCCCAGTGAGAAACCTGTACAAAGAACACCAGAAGTGTACACCGGCATTGAAGTTGAGCCGGTTGGCGCTCCTTCGGACGGATACAGCGCGCCCGATGGTTATATTCAGTCACTTGATGAACTTCTCGGCGAAGCGTCGGTGGAAACATATTATGATGAAGATTTGATGAAATCGCCGCCGCCGGTTATAAAGGAAGGCATGTTCCAGCTCGATAGCGGAGAGTCGGATTATTAAGCCGCAACATCTTAAACATATTAACTAAACAAAGGTTGAAGATCGCTCGTAAAAAGCGATCTTCTTTTTTTGTGTCTATATTGATGATCTGAATAAATATAGAATAACCGAATGGGGTTTTCCGGATTCCTGTCGACTGCATGCAGGAAATCACGGCAGGCGCTTTGTACCGTAGTATTACAAGTTGGCGTTGAAGAGATTAAGAATTTTCTTCGGTCAAAATATCGATTATCTTCATGATATGCGCTCCCTGATCCGACAAAGGAACGAGATCGGTTGAATCCTCATTGAGATTAATGTCTAATTCCGTACCGAGCCTGTCTCTAACCATGTTGATAAAAGAATTAAAATCGGTTTGCATCTTTTCCATCTTTTGGCGCATGTGAAGAATGACTTCTATCCCGGCGAGGTTGATGCCGAGATCCTGATGCAGCCTTACTATTCTATGCAGTTTTTCGACATCGGCCTGTGAATACAACCGGGTATTCTGTTTTGTCCTTTTGGGGCATACCAGATTGGACTTTTCGTATATTCTTAAGGTCTGCTGAGGAATGTTAAGCATTTCCGAGACGACGCTTATAATATATACCGGTTCATTTATATCAATATCCATATCCGATCACCCCTCAAATGATGTTGAAGCAAAATCAATGTATGTTATACCGTGGATCTTCCGGGTGTTGTTTAGCAAAATCATGTAGGAGGTCCTTATCGCTTTTCTTAAGATTCTTCGGTGTAACCACCTTTATTCTTACATACAGGTCGCCTCTCCCTCTGGAGTGGAGGGAAGGGAATCCTTTGCCTCTCAATCTGAATGTTTTTCCGGAATCAGTGCCCTCATTGATTTTCATTGATGATTTGCCTTCAGGCGTTGGGATCTCGATGCGGGTTCCAAGAGCTGCTTCAACAAATGTGATAGGAATATCAATGTATAAACTGCTTCCTTTTCTCTCGAACAACGGGTTGTTCTCGACCTGCGTATTGATATAAAGATCTCCAGCGGGCATTCCCGGAGAGCCGGGATACCCTTTACCGGGAAGCCTGATCTTTGATCCGTTGTCAACTCCGGCAGGTATCTTAACAGAAATTCTTTTCTGGGCCGGCACATTTCCTTTCCCATGGCATTTAGAACATGGTGCGCCTGCGCTTGTCCCTGTGCCGTTACACGCAGGGCATGTCTGTGAAATACTGAAAGGGCCTCTGCCTATATTCACCTGTCCGGTACCCCCGCATTGATTGCATGGACCGGCTGATGAATTCGGAGAAATTCCGTTTCCACCGCAATCTGAACAGGTGTTGAATCCCTGGTAGGATATCTGTTTTTCTATTCCATGAAAGGCTTCATCAAATGATAACCTGATGGTAATATGGATATCATCGCCTCTTGTTCTTCTACTCCTGGGATGGCCGGCATTTTTTTTACCGCCGCCGAAAAACATATCGAAAATATCGCCGAGCCCGCCGCCGCCGTTGAAATCAAATCCTACATTAAATCCTTCTGCTCCACCCGGAAATCCCTGTCCCTGTCCGTACTGGTAACCCGAAGCTCCAAATCTGTCATATTGCTCTCTTTTGGTTTTATCGCCGAGAACCTGATATGCTTCGCTTATCTCTTTGAACTTCTTTTCGGCTTCCGGATCGTTGGGATTTACGTCAGGATGATATTTTCTCGCGAGTTTTCTGTACGCCTTTTTTATCTCGTCGTCGCTGGAGTTTTTATCAACCCCGAGAATTTTGTAATATTCTTGTGACATTGGGATCATCCCCGGTTATAGCATCTTATTTGTACGGTTAAGCACTTATGGCTTCCTCGAGACGGCAACTTTAGAAGCCCTCAATATTTTATCATGAATAAGGTATCCTTTTTCGATTTCCTCAATCACCATATTCTCTTCAATATCATCTCTTTCGATTGTGTACAGCGGCTCGTGGAATTCAGGGTCAAAAGGTTTATCGAGAGAATCAAAAGGAGTAACCCCGAACTCCGACAGAACATCAAGGAGTTGTTTTTCGACCATGACGAAACCTTCGAGAAGTTGCTCGTTCAAAGAATTATCAGCTGCATGCTTCAATCCTCTCTGAAGGTTATCAATAACAGGAAGAAGCTTCTCCGACATAAGGCTGTTGGCAAATCTTATAGAGTCCGCTTTTTCACGGGCGATTCTTTTCTTGTAGTTGTCGAATTCCGCTTTCATCCTCTGTAAATGATCAAGGTATTCTTTGTTCTTACCCTGCAAATCGTTTACCTGAACCTTGAGCTTCTCGAAATTCTCCTTCAGAATTTGCAGCTTGTGAACCTGGTTATCATCGACAGGAGCACTGTCAGGTTCGGAACCGCAATTATCTTCTTTTTCGATGTTGCCATTTACGCAATCATCGTTCGTTTCTTCATTCAGATTCGCCGATTCCGAATCAGGCTTCTTATCCTCGTCGCAATCATTTATTTCAATGTTTCTGGTCATGACAAATTATCCTTTCAAAAGAAAAACAGGCAGCATATCCAAACCCGCCCGGACCGCAAGGGGATAATGCTTAAAAAACACTATCCCCATCGTGACCGGAGAGCATTTTATTTATCGTCAAGATCCTGATACTCGGCATCCACTACATCGTCGTTGCCGGAAGAAGCGTCCTGATGCCCGGCATCCGCACTTCCCGAATCCTGGGTTGGCTCACCCTGTTGAGTGCTGGAAGCGGCAGTCGCCTGATCGTACATTATTTGAGCGAGTTTATGACTGGCCTGCATGAGTTCGTCGGTGGCCTGTTTGATCGCATCCATATCAGAGCCTTCCAGCGCTTTTTTGGTTTTGCTCAGAGCGTTTTCAATGTTGCTCTTGTCCTCCGGCGGGAGTTTATCCGCGTGGTCTTTCAGCGTTTTTTCGGTGTTATATACAAGCTGATCGGCATTGTTGCGAATATCGATCTCTTCTCTTCTCTTCTTATCCTCCTCAGCGAACTGCTCTGATTCTTTCACCATGTTCTCTACCTCATCCTTGGTCAGGTTGGTGGAAGATGTTATGGTAATCTGCTGAGTTTTGGAAGTAGCGAGATCCTTTGCGGAAACATTGACTATGCCGTTAGCGTCAATATCGAAAGTGACCTCGACCTTGGGAATGCCTCTTGGAGCAGGGGGAATTCCGACAAGCTGGAATTTACCAAGCGTCTTGTTGTAAGCCGACATTTCGCGTTCGCCCTGGAGAACATGGATTTCAACGCTCGTCTGATTGTCCGCAGCAGTAGTGAATATCTCGCTCTTCTTTGTAGGAATGGTTGTATTCCTTTCGATGAGTTTCGTGAATACCCCGCCAAGCGTCTCGATACCAAGAGAAAGAGGCGTTACATCGAGCAGAAGAACATCCTTAACCTCTCCCGCAAGTATTCCACCCTGGATTGCCGCACCCAGAGACACGACTTCATCCGGGTTGATGCTCTTGTTGAAATCTTTTGCGACAACATTTTTAATAAGCTCCTGAACAGCAGGAATACGTGTGGAACCACCCACAAGAAGAACCTGGTCAATCTCTGAAGGATTGAGACCTGCATCATTAAGAGCCTGTTTCAAGGGAGCAAGAGTTTTTTCAACGAGATCGGATGTGAGTTTATTGAATTCAGTTCTTGAAAGCTTGAGATCAAGATGTTTCGGGCCGTTCTGATCAGCAGTTATGAACGGAAGATTGATAGTCGTTTCGTTTCGCCCGGACAACTCGATTTTTGCCTTTTCCGCTGCTTCTCTGAGCCTCTGCATCGCCATTTTGTCCGCACTGAGATCGAATCCGCTGTCCTTCTTGAATTCCTTTACCATCCACTCGACAATTTTCTGATCGAAGTCGTCTCCGCCCAGGAAGTTATTCCCGGCGGTCGATTTAACCTCGATTACTCCATCGCCGATATCCAGCACGGAAACATCAAAAGTTCCGCCGCCGAGATCATAAACAAGAACCGTCTGATCTCTATCTTTATCGATACCATATGCCAGTGCTGCCGCAGTCGGTTCATTGATAATCCTGAGAACCTCAAGTCCCGCTATCCTGCCGGCATCTTTGGTTGCCTGTCTCTGGCTGTCTTCGAAATATGCCGGAACTGTGATTACTGCCTGAGTGACTTTCTCGCCGAGAAAATCTTCAGCTTCCTGTTTCAGCTTCTGAAGAATCATCGCGGAAATTTCCTGAGGAGTGTATTCCTTGTCTCCAAGTTTCGCTTTGAAATCCCGCCCCATATGCCTTTTAATAGACATGACCGTGTTGTCCGGATTCGTGATCGACTGTCTTTTTGCGGCCTGGCCGACCAGTCGTTCGCCTTCTTTTGTAAGCGTGACAACAGAAGGAGTGGTTCTGCCGCCTTCCGAGTTAGGAATAATCGTCGGCTCGCCACCTTCGACAACCGAAACACAGGAGTTTGTAGTTCCTAAATCTATACCTATGACTTTTCCCATTTTTAATACCTCCGTATATCCTTCTATAAAATTAACCGGCAAATACTATCAATTGTTCATATTATATTTATTTAGTCTAATGCTGTCAATATATCTTTTTTTATTTTTCATGGCTGCAATAAGGATGGAATCCTAAAACTCAATTCGTCGGTTCGTTATTTTTTTCACATATAAGGCTTGTTATTGTAAAATGTTAATATTATTATGGTATTTCTATATATTTGATACTGACTTTAAGCCATGCTATAATATCGTGAATATGTGTTTATGAGGCGGAGTAATGATTAAATTTGCGGAAATAGGACAGGCGATTGAAGACGTAAAGAAAGGGAAATTTATAATTGTTGTTGATGATGATGACAGGGAAAATGAAGGCGATCTCATCGTGGCAGCGGAGTTATGTACTCCGGAACATATAAATTATCTCACGAAATATGCGAGGGGGTTAATTTGTGTTCCGATAACGCAGAAGCGTGCTGATGAACTTGAGCTTGAGTTGATGGTTTCAGAAAACACCGAGAAGCATAAGACAGCATTTACTGTATCTGTTGATGCTGTAAAAGACACAACAACCGGGATATCAGCATATGACAGGGAGAAAACCGTAAAGGCGCTTATTGATCCCGACACAATGCCTGAGGATCTTGCAAGGCCGGGACACATGTTTCCTTTGATCGCCCGTGAGGGAGGAGTTTTATCAAGAGCCGGGCATACGGAAACAGCAGTTGATCTTGTTCGGCTGGCAGGCCTGAGTCCGGCAGCGGTGATTTGCGAGATATTGAATGAAGACGGAACCATGGCAAGGTTGCCTCAATTGACGGAATTCGCAAAGGAACATGACTTTAAAGTAATTCAGATAAAAGATCTGATACAGTACAGGTTTCAAACAGAAAAGTTCGTCCAGAGAGTAGGGGAAGCGAATCTGCCGACGGAATACGGCGATTTCAAAATAATCGCCTACGAGAATACGGCAAGGCAGGAAAAGCATCACGTTGCGCTTGTAAAAGGTGAGTTCGGCCCGGATGATATCGTAATGGTGAGAGTACATTCGGAATGTCTGACCGGAGATGTTTTTTTGTCCAGAAGATGTGATTGCGGTGATCAGCTTCATTCGTCTATGAGAATGATTCAGGAAAAGGGCAAAGGTGTTGTCGTATACATGAGGCAGGAGGGAAGAGGGATAGGACTGACTAATAAAATAAAAGCATACCAGCTTCAGGACAACGGTTGTGACACCGTAGAGGCCAACATAAAGCTTGGGTTCCCGCCGGATCTCAGGGATTATGGAACGGGAGCGCAGATTCTTGCTGATCTCGGCATAAAAAATATTGCGCTTTTGACTAATAATCCCAAAAAAGTAGTTGGGCTCGAAGGTTACGGAATAAAGATTGTGGAGAGGTTGCAGATTGAAATCGAGCCTACTGAAGAGAACGAGGAATATCTGAAGTGCAAGAAAGAAAAGATGGGTCATCTTTTGAATAAAATTTGAGCCTGGGAGGCGAAGGATGGCGAACAATTATGAAGGGAAATTAATAGGTACAGATCTGAAGATTGGTATAGTTGTATCAAGATTCAATGATTTTATTACGAGCAGATTACTTGAAGGAGCTATGGATGCTCTGATCAGACATGGAGCAGCAGCGGATGATATAGATGTAGCATGGGTTCCCGGTGCAATGGAAGTGCCGGTGGTAGCGCAGCGCATGGCGATGAGTAAAAAATATGACTCGGTTATATGCCTTTCCGCCGTTATCAGGGGTAGCACTCCTCATTTTGAGCATGTTTGCAATTCAATCACCAGGGGAGTTGGAACAATTTCTCTACAAACAGGGGTTCCGGTGATTTATGGCGTTATAACATCTGACTCTATTGAACAGGCTGTGGAAAGAGCGGGGACAAAAGCCGGCAACAAAGGTTATGATGCCGCTATTTCCGCTATTGAGATGGCGAATCTGCTCAGACAGATGTAATAAATTATTCACGCAGTTTATCACAGCATAGAATATCGGCAGAAAATACCCGGATTTTGGTTTGTCATGCAAACAAAATTTATTAACCTGTAGCGTGTCTTGATCAATAGTTATACAATACTGCAATAAAAATCAGGGATGATATTGGAATTTCCTGTGTTATTTGTCCGGAGAGATTGAATAATGAGTAAAAAAAGGATCTTCAGTGGTATTCAACCAAGTGGAACAATACATATCGGTAACTACTTCGGCGCGATTGAAAACTGGATTAGATTACTTGACGAATATGAATGCATTTTCTCAATTGTCGATTATCACGCTATAACAATCAAATATGATCAGGATATAATGCAAAAGCGGATATGGGATGCTGTTCTTGATAATATTGCAGCAGGTTTAGCGCCTGAGAAATGCACTTTATTTATTCAAAGTCATGTTCCTGAACACACGGAGATGTTCTGGTTGCTGAATTGCGTAACTCCAATCGGTGAGCTGTCCAGAATGACGCAGTTTAAAGAAAAATCCCGGCAGCACCAGGATAACATTAATGCAGGATTATTGAATTATCCTATTCTTCAAGCTGCCGATATACTTATCTACAAAGCAGATGCTGTTCCTGTGGGCGAAGACCAGGCTCAACACATCGAGTTCACAAGAGAAGTGGCCAGGAAATTCAATTCGAGGTTTGGTGATTATTTCCCGGAGCCCGAAACCTTGATTGGTCGCGGAGCAAGAGTAATGGGGCTTGATGGCGAGTCGAAAATGAGCAAGAGCAAAGATAATTTCATCGGGGTAACCGAAGATCCGGATTCAATATGGGAGAAATTGAGGCCCGCGAAGACGGATGTGAAGAGAGTTAGAAGGACGGATGCCGGAAATCCGTTCGACTGTAATATTTATAGTTATCATGAGCTTGTAACGCCGGAGAATCAGCTTGAAGAAATAAGAAACGGGTGTAAAAAAGCTGGAATCGGGTGTATCGACTGCAAGAAAATTCTTCACGAGAACCTGATAAACAGATTGACGCCTATAAGAGAGAAAAGAGCTGATCTGGACAGGAACAGGGAAGAAATAATTGAATTTTTGTTGGAATCATCAATGAAATGCCGAAAAATTGCGGGTGAAACCATTGATGAAGCTAAAACACGTATGGGTTTAAAATCTAAATTGAGATAAATATTAAAAATGTGGGGGTATTAAAATGACTATGATAAAGCCGTTCAGGTCATTAAGATATCACAGGCCTGTAGTCGAAAAAATTTCTGATTATATTGCACCGCCGTACGATGTGATAACGCCCGAGGGCCAAGAGGATTTATATTCCAGGAGTGAATTCAATATCGCAAGGATTGATTATCCCAAAAAAGAGAAAGGCGCTGACATATATAAAGAATCGGCGCGCCTCATGAACGAGTGGATCGAGAAGGACGTCCTTGTGGTTGAATCCAAACCGGCGATATATGTGCTTGAAGATTACTATATTGACTGGGAAGGTTATAGAAGAATAAGGCGTGGTTTTATAGCGTTGTTTAAAGTTGAGGATTTTGAAGAGGGAAATATTTTTCCACACGAGAGAACGTTCGAGAAGCACAAAGAAGACAGGTTTAAGCTGCTTGAGGCTACTGATTCTCAATTTAATCCTGTATTTTCGTTCTATTCAGATGAAAACCGGGAAGTCACAAAAATACTGAAGAAAGTAGTGGATCACAGGCTGCCGGATTGGAATTTCAGGTATGATGACGGAGCGACCCGGACTATGTGGACGCTTACAGATCCACTGGCTATCCAGCAGATATCAAAAGCGATGGAATCTAAAAAGCTGTTTATCGCGGATGGTCATCACAGGTATTCAACAGCTCTGAATTACAGCAAAATGATGGACGAAAAGAACGATACTCATGGAAAAGATAAGCCATATAATTACACACTGATGTATTTTGTGAACACGGAAAACGAAGGTTTATCAATTCTTATGGCACACAGGATGCTGAAGAACCTGCCCGATTCGAGTGAGCAGACGATCCTTGACAAACTTTCAGATGGATTTGTAATAAAAGAAATCGACTATAAAAGAATGACGGGAATAATCTCGAATGGGACAGATCCATACAGGATGGTTATCCAGATAGGCCCCAAATTTTTCTGTATTGATGCGAAAAAAGAAGCAATCGAAGCAAATGAAGAATTGAACAAAATGCATGAGACGGTTCGAGTTTTGAACGTCTCGATTTGCCAGGAGATGATAATTAAGCCGCTTGTCGGGTCAACCGAGGACATACTTGACCACATGGGATATGAAACAGACCCTGAAAAGGTAAATGAGAATATACATAAAGGCAAGTATGATGTTGCGATATATATGGCGCCTGTATTGATATCGGATCTTGAGAAAGTGGCGAAAGCAAAACAGGTAATGCCCCAGAAATCCACTTATTTCTACCCAAAATTGCTTACGGGGCTTGTCATTTATAATCATTCATTTAATAATGTGTAATTGAATTCAAATAAGTTTAATTGGTGGAGAATCTTAAATTGTTGGGTAGTTTCGGAGTAAAAACAGGCGCAAAGTGCCAGATGCTGGATGTGACTAATGAAGTTCAGTCCGAGTTGAAGAAGCTTGATGCTGATAACGGATTATGTTGTGTTTATGTATCGCATACTACGGCAGGCGTAACCATAAATGAAAATGCCGATCCGGATGTTGTAAAAGATGTATTGTATGGCCTGGACAAGATATCTCCGGAGCGCGGAGAATACAGGCATATGGAAGGCAATTCGCCCGCTCATATCAAAAGCAGTTTGATGGGATGTTCTATAAATGTAATAGTTGAGGGCGGAAGGCTTGTTTTAGGTACATGGCAATCGATATTTTTCTGTGAATTCGATGGACCGAGGAACAGAAAAGTATATGTTAAATTCATACCCGGTTAAATTGCCGGTTTGTATATAAGACTGTGAGGAGGGCAAAAAATTGGCTAAATATGTTGTTGCGGTTGTTGGTGCTACCGGTCTTGTAGGACAGGAAATGATAAAAGTTCTTCATGAGAGGAAATTTCCTGTTAAGACACTTGTGCCTCTTGCATCTCAGAAGAAACTCAAGAGAACCGTTAAATATGAGGGTAAAACATATACAGTTAAACCAACTTCGGATAAATCGTTCAACGGAGTCGATCTTGCTCTTTTTGCAGGCGGTGGAACTGCTTCGCAGGAATTTGGCTGGGAAGCGGTCAGGCGAGGTGCAATAGTTGTTGATAACAGCAGTTTTTTCAGGATGAGACCTGATGTGCCGTTGATTGTTCCCGAAGTTAACATTAAGCATCTCAAGAGGCATAAAGGGCTGATTGCGAACCCTAATTGCTCTACAATACAAATGTGTGTTGCTCTTAAGCCGATTCAGGCCAAGGTTGGAATGAAAAGGATTGTTGTTTCAACATATCAGGCTGTATCAGGGACCGGCAAAGAGGCAATAGATGAGTTGAAATCAAGTACAAAGACCATTGTGTCCGGGAAAAAGGCTAAGCCCAAAGTTTATCCCGCTCAAATTGCTTTTAATGTATTGCCTCATATAGATAAGTTCGAGGATAATGGATATACCAGGGAAGAAATGAAGATGATAAACGAGACGAGGAAGATCTTTTCAGAACCGAGTCTCCCGATTTCCGCAACGTGTGTCAGGGTTCCCGTATATTACGGGCATGCGGAAAGCGTAAACGTGGAAACAAAAAAATCAATGAGCCTGGATGCTTTGAGGAAGTTGCTGGCTAAATCACCCGGGATAACAGTTGTTGATGAAGAAAATCCTGTAGAGGGTGATGAATTGAGAAGAACATATCCGCTCAGCCTGGATTCTGCCGGGACGGATGATGTATATATTGGTAGAATAAGGAAAGATTCTTCGGTAGAATCCGGATTCGATATGTGGGTGGTTGCTGACAATCTCAGGAAAGGCGCTGCTCTGAACGCGGTGCAGATAGCTGAATTCCTGTTTTAGGAGGCTTACGAATGGAGAGGCGTGTTGCCAGACCCAGAAGTGTGAGTCATAGCGAGACTCTGGACAGATTGTTGAGGATGGGAAATGATTTTGCAGTTGTCCCTTATGGTATGTCGAGCAAGAAGTGGGATAAGCGAAGATTATCAAAACAGACGATGCAGACTGAAGAAGAGGAACGCAAGAAGCTCATCCATGAAGCCGATACGTCTATCAAGGGAATAAATTTCCCCGCTGAAGAAATGGCCAAGGTTATTCGAAGCTGGATGAAGCAGGACGAGTAGCATACTCGAAATTAACGGCCTTTCGTGATTTGTTCACCAATAACATGAATCAGTGTGTTTTAATAATGCAGTATGGATTAGACTGTCAGGAAAATTTCTGATCATATTGTTAAATCTTTAATACATCTATAGATTATTCATTATGAAAATTTTTTGTATATGGTATTCGGTTGAATTAGAAATTTGATGTGATAAAATAAATCTGGATTAAAGGGATAAGGGAGGAAGTTACATGAGAAAGCCGGTAATGGCAGGGAACTGGAAGATGAATGGGAGTATAGAACATTCAAAGGACTTTATTGATAATTTTTCGGTGGAAGAAGAATTTATCGAGAAAAATGAAATTATTATTTGTCCGCCGTCAACGCTACTTGCGTTCTGGAATGATTACGGAAAGAAAAAGTTGCCCTATATTAAGATTGGTGCGCAAAATTGTTACTGGGAGCCAAAAGGTGCCTACACAGGCGAGCTTTCGGTGGGAATGCTGAAAGAAGCAGGGTGTTATTGTTGCATCATCGGTCATTCGGAAAGAAGGGCCTATTTCGGTGAGACTGATGAAAATGTAAATAAGAAGATGAATGCGCTTATGGACGCCGGCATTGTTCCTATAGTCTGTGTAGGTGAAACTCTCGAACAGAGAGAAGCTGATAAAACAAAGGAAGTTGTGCTGGGCCAGGTCATGGGAAGTGTTATTGCCTCCAAAGATAGAGATCTGAAGGGTGTGATAATTGCTTATGAACCTGTATGGGCAATCGGAACAGGAAAAACAGCGACAAATGAGCAGGCTGAAGAAGTATGTTCGATGATAAGGGCGTTGTTGAAGGAAGAACTTGGTCAGGAAGCAGCGGAAGCAATCAGGATTCAATATGGTGGAAGCGTAAACGTCGGGAATGTTGATGATCTGATGGCACAGCCGAATATAGACGGTGGGCTTGTGGGTGGTGCCAGCCTGAAAGCCGCTGATTTTTCAAGATTAGCTTCGTTTATTGAGAAATAGCGATTAAGCTTTTTAACTTTTGATAATTAAGGCCGTGTAACAAGGCTCGAACTGGGTTTGCCGGGATGATACCGCGTGGATATGCAAAAAACATGGATATCGGGCTTATTACTTCGGCTATGCTTCTCATAGCTGTTGGATTGTTAACCCAGTTCTCGTTGGAATGGAATAGCGGACGGCTTGTCGGCGATTATTTTATTCATCAGCTGGCATGGATTATTTTATCATTAATTGTGGGTTCCGTATGCTGGATTTTGAACTACAAAATCTGGGATAGATTTGCATGGCTTCTCTATATCGTAAATATTGTCATGCTTATAGGACTGCTTATTATGGATAAAAAAATCTCCGGAGCAGCCAGCTGGTTCAAGCTTGGATTTATGAGCTTTCAACCTTCAGAGTTTGCGAAATTGCTTTTTGTGGTTACTTTTGCTGGTTTTCTTTCACGGTACAGGCAGGATATTAATACGATTCCCATTTTGTCACTGGCTTTTTTGCAGTTTCTCCTTCCATTCGGATTGATTATGCTGCAACCGGATTTAGGAACAGCGCTTGTTTTTGTATTCATCTTTTTCGGGATGCTTTTTGTGGCGGGAGTTGACTGGTTGACAATTTTCCTGAGCCTTGTCATTTGTGTTTCTTCGGGTATCGCAGCTACTCCTTATGTCTTGAAGGATTATCAGTTTAAAAGAATAACCGCATTTCTGAATCCTGAAAGTAATCCTCTGGGAACAGGATATCAGTTGATACAGTCAAAAATAGCAATAGGATCAGGAGGATTTCTGGGCAAAGGAATATTCAATAGCACACAGGCGGGATTGGGGTTTCTTCCAACGGCACAATCGGATTTTGTTTTTTCAACGATTTGTGAACAGGCCGGTTTTGTTGGAGGCGTATTCGTAATAGGGCTATTGATAACGTTTCTTTCAAGGGTGATGAGAGTAGGCGGAAGAGCGGAAGACATGTTTGCGATGTTGATTTGTGCCGGGGTTTTTTCAATGATTGCGTTTCAGGCGATAATTAATATTGGAATGACCATGGGACTTTTCCCGATCACCGGTATCCCGCTTCCATTTGTTAGTTATGGCGGGAGTTCTCTTTTAATAAATGCTGTTGCAGTGGGACTTTTATTAAATATATCTGTAAGAAGAAGAAAAATCATGTTTGTATAGCGGGTCAAAAAATGAAAAATGAAAAAGAACTAATAGTACTTATACTGGCTGCCGGGAAGGGAACAAGGATGGAGTCCGATATGCCTAAAGTTCTTCACAAGATAAATGGCAGGCCAATGCTGGATTATGTGCTTGAAAACGCCGATAAGCTTGGTGCAGACAGGAAAATCGTTGTTATTGGGCATAAAGGGGAGATGGTAAAGGAATTTATTGCCGGAAGAGCAGAGACGGTTGTTCAGGAGCCACAGATGGGCACGGGACATGCTGTAATGTGCGCGGAATCAAAAATAGAGGGCTCTGAAGGAACAATCTTGATGGTATACGGAGATGTTCCGATGCTGAAGGCTTTGACTTTATCATCATTGATTGAAGCTCATGAAGAACAGAATAATTCAGGAACGATACTCACTGCTTTTCTAGATGATGCGACCGGGTATGGCAGGATAATCAGGGATGACAGGGGGAATGTTGAAGGTATAGTTGAACACAAAGATGCAAATAATGAACAAAGAAAAATTAAAGAGTTCAATACAGGGATATGTTGTTTCAACATACGTGATCTATTTATTATTTTAAAAGAAATCACTAATAATAATTCACAAAAAGAGTATTATATTACTGATGCTTTTGGATTGATGAAAAAGCGCGGGTGGAAAATAGGGACATCGACTGCCGATGATCCGAGCGAAACCGAGGGAATTAATACGCTCGAACAGCTCAAAAGAGCAGAGCGGATTATGGCTGAAATTTGACTGAATAATTGACTTTATTGGTGTATTGTAGCATATTAATCATTTGCAAAGTGTGCGGGAAAATGTTATGGCAAAAAAGATAGTAAATGAAAAAGAATGGCAATTGACAAAGAAATCAATGATGGTTCTTGTCAGTGGCAATGGTAACAGGCATCTCGCTGAAAAAATTGCAGGACATCTTCATACAAAGCTGGCGGATGTTATGGTAGCCCAGTTCAGCGATGGTGAGAGCAGGGTTGAAGTCGGACAAAGTATGCGCGGCAAAGATGTTTATGTAATACAGTCCGTTTGCTATCCGGTAAACGACAATCTAATGGATCTGTTGATACTTTGTGATTCTCTCAAGAGAGCTTCCGCAGCCAATATAATTGCGGTTATCCCCTATTATGGCTATGCCAGACAGGATAAAAAAGTTAACCCGAGAGAACCTATAACTGCAAAGCTGGTAGCCGGTCTGCTCGAGACGGCGGGCGCAAACAGGGTCATGGGAATGGATTTGCATTCAGCATCTATTCAGGGCTTTTTTGATATTCCAGTTGATCACATGTCTTCATTGCCTACAGTAATCAGGTATTTCAAAAGAAGAAAAATCGGTGGCCCGGAAACTGTTATTGTATCTCCTGATGTCGGGGGCGTTGCGAGAGCCAGAAAAGTTGCAGAGAGAATAGATTCTCCGCTTGCTATCATATCTAAAAGAAGACCCAAACCGAATGTTTCAGAAGTTGCAGAAGTAATAGGTTCAGTAGAAGGCAAGAAGTGCATGATGATAGACGATATGATAGATACTGCGGGCACGTTGACACTGGGCGCCGAGTTGCTGATGAAAAATGGCGCAAAAGAAGTCAGCGCTTATTGTACTCATGGAGTGCTTTCGGGTCCGGCTATGGAAAGAATAAGGAATTCAGTGCTTAAAGAACTGATAATAACAGACACGATACCATTGCCTCCGGAGAAAAAGGATAAAAGAATAAAGATCATATCAGTTGCGGATGTTTTCGCGCATGCGATGAAAAGGGGTTTTGAGAGGCAATCGATCAGCGTATTGTTCGAGGCATGATAACAACCGATAGAATAGGAGAAATAAGATGTCTAAAATAGGATTGGAAGCAAAAACAAGAGAAGAAAAAGGCAAGAACGCAATAAAAGTATTGAGAAAAGATGGATTGTTGCCTGCGGTATTATACGGACAGAAAAAGGATCCGGTGACAATTAAGGTTTATGAACGTGAATTAGAGAAGCTGATTTCACGTGAAGGAACGAATGTTGTCATGAATCTCAAGATCGACGAATCATCAGAAGAAAATCTTGCCATGATTAAAGAGATACAATATGAGACTCTTTCAAACAAAATCCTTCATATTGACTTCGTGAGAATTTCTCTGGACACGAGAGTTCAGATAAATGTACCTGTCAATCTTATGAACGCAGATGTTATCAAGAAACAGGGCGGAATTATTCAGCAGATACTCGGTCAGATCAAGCTCGAATGTTTTCCGGACAATATACCTGAGGAATTGGTTATTGATATGTCGGATTACGAAGTAGGTAGTACTGTAAAAATATCAGATATCAAGATTACCGAAGGCGTCGAAGTTCTGGCTGACGGCAATGATGCAGTTGTTACAATTCTTGCTCCGAAGGCTGATAAGAAAACGGATGAAGGGGAAGCACCGGAAGATGCGGATGCTGAAGGTAGTGCGGCAGAGGGCGATTCTGCTGAAGAAGGCGGTGAAGGAAGCTCCGACAATTAAGACAGAGTTTTTAACAAGTAATATATATCAACAGATAATAAGCCGGTTTCGCTCAAGAGATCGGCTTTTTTATTTATTGCAGTTAATATTTCTGCTAATCTAAATAAAATATAGATTAAATTGAGAATATTGAGATCGAAATTTTGAAGGCTAACAACATCAATATCGTCACCGGGCTCGGGAATCCCGGGTTCAAGTATTCAAACACGCCGCATAACATAGGTTTTCTTGCTGTTGACGAGTTTACCGACAGAATAGGCAAACCGTTATATAGAAAGAAGACGCTTTCGTATTTCAGGAGCGATTATTTTTTTAATGGAAGTGAGATTATTACTATCAAACCCCTGATGTATATGAACAATAGTGGCCAGGCTCTGAAAAGAGTAAATATAAATTGGGTCAGGCAAATCAAAGGAATGCTGATCGTATATGATGATGTGGCGCTCGAATTCGGGCAGTTGAGAATTCGGGAGGCGGGAAGTGCAGGTGGGCATAATGGGCTTAAAGATATAATCAATAATTTTCAAACGGATCAGATAGCCCGGCTCCGAATCGGCATAGGTGGTGCTCCTGAAGGCAGGATGTTGAAGGATCATGTTCTGGGCTCGTTCAACAAAGAACAGAGAAAGTTGTTGCCGTATGTCATAAGCAGGGCCGCCGACGCCATCGAGTCGATTATACTCAACGGATTGACCGATTCTATGAATCTGTATAACCGTAAATTTGAGTATTAATCATTCTCAGATATCTTTCTCATTAAGAGTTTCTTTTGATATCCAGTCTTTCAAGGACAATTTGTTCTTTTTAAGTTCAATATAAGTAGAGTGAGCAACCCAATCACCGGTATTTGCATATAGCTGGCTGCTTCCAAGCATATCCACGATTGTCGGGTTGTGTGTGTGCCCGAAAAAAACAATGTCGTATCTTTTCCTTTTCAATATCTGTTCAGCGGCTTTTTCCCATATTGACAGGAATTTCTCGGGAACTCCAACTTCGTCTTTGGATATTTTATCATCCTGTTTGTGTTTGGGTTTTCTCTGGAATATTCTTACGACATCTCTCCAGAAATCGACAGCATGCTGGTCAATTGCCTGGCCGGTAACAGATCTGAGGAAATCGACGGCCTCGTAAATGTGATCCTGAAAAAGAGGATCATAATAATGCCCGTGTTCCATGTACAGCTTTTTGCCGAACACTTCGGCTTCCAGCGGAGTTTTATTGCTGCAGTAAGTCAATTTGAAATTTTCTTCGTTCAGTTCGATTCCTCTTAAAGAGATATCATGGTTTCCGATTATGTAGGTGAGAGGAATATTTTTAGACGGCATGTTTCTCAGCCGCATTATTATTTCCTGGTGTTTGGGCCAGATGGAATCGTTTTTCAGTGCAGGGAAGTCAAATATATCGCCAAGAACATACAGGCATGAAGCCGACTTTTCAACATAATCAAGAAAATCAAAAAAGTGATCTTTTTTATCTCTGTCCCATCTGTCGATATGAAGATCTGAAATAAGAATGCAGGGTTTGGTTGACCGGCTCATATTAAATCTCCCTATCAGTTTTTTCCGCCACGATCTTAATGATGATTCCGTTTCTGTTTTTGTTCAACGGCGTAAAAACAGCTCTGTCCGCAATATCAACTGCGGTTCTTGCCATGTAACGCGGCATTTTCAGGTATCGTTTTACAAAATTCTTTTCTTTAAGTCCTATTTTCAAACCTGCTTTTTTGAATGATCCTGCGGAAAGAAAAAGATCCGTGAGTCCCCATTTCGGAAACGTAACGCTTTCGACCTCGAACCCGGTTTCGGCCAGTAATCTTGTAATTGTCTGTGGGGTGAAATAAAAGAGGTGATGTGCCGGTTCAATAAGGCCCCACTCTTTTCCGAGGATTTTTGAAGGTGCGCTGTCGAAATTAGGCGTTTCAATGATCAGCTTGCCGCCGTTGCTGAGGATGGAACGGATTTTCATCAAACCCTGCCGGGGTGATGTCAAATGTTCAATTACATCGAGCAAAAGAACTACATCGAAATCGTTTTTTTTGAAATCAGAATTGATGAAATTCCCGGTTCTGACATTCAGCCCCAGATTCTCTCTGGCGAATCTGCATGCGTAATCACCTATGTCTATCCCTTCGGCCTGCCAGCCTCTTTTTCTCGCGACGTCTAGATAAAAGCCGGCTGAACACCCGATATCGAGAACTTTGCCGGGCTTTGTATGCTTCTCGATTTCATTGAAAAGTTCTTTTGCTTTTTTAATGGAATTTTTTTTCGATGCGCCTGTCAGGTCGTCTATCCCGTATCCTTTTTCCGCGTTGAAGTATCCTTCGTTATAAACATTTTCGACCAGTTGTTTTTCATCCGGGATCGGGTTGACGAAAACAAGTCCGCAGGAATCGCATTTAACTATCTCTGCATCGTCCATATTATAGATACATGAGTATTGTTTTGAACCGCAAAGGTCGCAGATGGTTTCTGAAATTGAATCGTTCATTTATCTATAGTTACCCGCTCTTAATTTTATTCCGGTGGAATTCTGAGTCAACCCGTGGAGCATCTAAGAATAAAAAATGAAAGTGAATAGGCCGGAAGCTTTTATTTAGTGAATTCGGTGGAGTATAATTTACTGAATGAAAATGGGGCCGGTGGCCGAGAAACATAACATGGAGAGGGCAATGGAGAAAATAAAAATTGGTGTTGTGAGTTTTACCGATCCAAGAGCTGTGGAAGGCATAGACGATATCAACAGACAGAATATCGAGTATCAGGAAAAACTTGTCGGCTATTTAAATAGAAAAGGGTTTAAATGTTATCAGCCTTTGAAAAAGAGGTGCGTGGACAGCAGGGAAGCTTCCGGTGAGGCTATAAAGAAGTTCAGAAACGAAGATGTCGATCTCATGGTGTTCGGTTGCTGGAAATGGACGGACCCCATGCTTGCGGTCGATATATCAAGAAGAGTGGATGTTCCGCTTGCGCTTGTAGGCGCCGATGATGAGACCAGCACTCCGCTTGGATGTATCGCGGCGGTGGGGGCTGCTTTGTGGGAGATAGCCCCCAATGAGAATGCGTTGAACCATGCGAGAATTATCGGGGATTACGATGAAGTCGCGGCATGGGCCAGGGCGGCGGGCGCGCTTTCAAAGCTTAAAAAGCAGTCGATGCTTCTCTGGGGAGGTTCCTATTGTCTCAAGATGTCGCATCTTGAAGATGATCCTTCAATGCTGAAATCGTTTCTTATCGGCGACATACTGATAGAGGACCAGTATTTTCTAATCGACGGAGCGGAATCTATTCTGCAAAAGCCTGCCAGGGTTAAGAAGTTTATTAAATGGATGCAGAAAAGCGGGACGGAAATCAGCTTCGACGGGAAAAGAGCCAGGCCGGAAGTGCTGGATAAACAGGTGGCGCTGTATCTTGCAGCCAGAGACAGGCTTGAGCAAGTCAGCGGTGAGAACATCAAAGGGATTTCTTTGAGGTGTCAGCCCGCGCTATCTGAAAAATACGGGATAACGGGATGCCTTATCCCGGCGTTCATGCCGTTCGGCGAAGATGCTGAAGGCCCGAGAGAAGTAATACCTGCAACATGCGAGGGCGACATAAAAGGCTTGCTGACTTCGATGTTATTATGCAACATGACGGGTGGAACCCCGCCCGGATTCGGAGATATCAGGCATATCAAAATTAACGGCAAAATGATGCTGATTGTATCGAACTGCGGCGGAGCTTCGGTTTATTACTCATGTCCCGGAGGCTGCACGGGGGATGTTATGTCGGGGGTTTATTTGAGACCGCAATGCCAGGGCGCGGCGGGGTGTGCGGTCGGATACGCCGGGCCGGCTTTCGGTGTAACGACCCTGTCAAGACTGATTCGCAGAGACGGTGAATATATAATGCAGTATGCTGTCGGCGAATCTGTCGGCGTCGATCAGGAGCTTGTCGGACGGCTTGGCTGGGGTGACACATGGCCGGTTTCTCTTTTCGATATAGACTTTGATCTGAAGCGTTTCACAAGGATGATGGGAAGCAATCATTACAGTTTCGTGCCGGGCGATTATTCCGGTGAGCTTGAATACTTCTGCTCTATAACCGGGATACAGATGGAAAATCTCGCCGGGTAATTATTCAAGTACGATTAGTCCCGGACGTGTTGATTCATGAGAAGATTATTTTCCGGAATACAACAGAACTTGCTCGTGTTGCTGATTCTGATAATCGCTCTTGTTGTGAGGATATACGGAAATGGGTTCGGTTTGCCTGATCAATTTCATATTGATGAGGTGCATCTGGTTTCAAGGGCGATAAAATTCGGTTCGGGCGATCTGAATCCGCATTTCTTTTTTTATCCGACTTTTTATATGTATTTTCTTTTTGTCCTGTACGGAATAACTTTTCTGGCCGGGACAATAGGAGGTGTCTATAAAAGCGCGTCTGAATTCGGAATGCAGTATTTTATCGATCCGTCGATATTTTATTTGATAGGCCGAACCTTTTCCGCGCTGTTCGGAGTTGCCACTGTATATGTTGTATATATTTTCGGGAAGAAATTTGTTGGCAAATCGGCGGGTGTTGCTGCTGCGGTTATGCTCGGCGCATCAACACTGCATATCGAACTGTCGCATTATACAACGACCGATATTCCGCTGACTTTTTTTATTACTCTTGCGCTGTATTTCATAACCTGTATTTCAGTGAGCGGTGAAAGAAAGTATTACCTGCTTGCGGGCGTTGCCGGGGGATTGGCGATTTCCACTAAATACACTGCGGCATTGCTCCTGCCCGTAATGCTTCTATCTCATTTTGTTTATGTTTATAGTTCGAGAAAAATGAACAGGAAAGCAGCTTTTCTGAACCTTGATCTTTTTATTATGTTCATCTTGTTCGCGATTGTTTTTGTTGCAGCTTCGCCTTTTATAGTTCTTGATTTCAAATCGTTTGTGAATGACATAGGAATACAGCAGAAACTGATGCAACAGGGATGGCTCGGAGACGAAGTTCCGGTCAATATGTGGATTCATTCGATTTCCGTTTACCTGAAGGACGGGCTGGGAGTTCCTGTTCTTTTATGCGGTCTGCTCGGGGTTGTGTACTGTTTTGTAAGGCGTAAAATTGAATTGTTATCAGTTTCAGTTTTTTTTGTTTGTTATTACCTGTTCGTTGGAAGATATTCGAATTGGGTTTATGCGCGACACTGGATAGGTGTTTTCCCGGCGCTGTGTATTTGCTCGGCATACCTTTTGAATGATTTATTCAGACTGTCGAAATTGCCGGAAAGAATCAGGCTCGACGCTGTGAGTATTACAGCCATGATTATGGTAATAGCTCCTTTCAATGCAGCGTTGAATCATGATGCGTTATTGACAGTAAAAGATACAAGGACAATATCCCGTGAATGGATAGAAGATAACATTCCAACAGGCACTACTATCGCGATAGAATTTGCCTGCCCGCAACTGAAACCCACGGTCGAATCGCTGAAAAACAAAGAGCGTGCGATAAGGCTGTCGGCAAAACATAATGATTTCGCTGCCCCTTACAATGTGTATTCAGAGAGAAAGGTTTCTGAAGCGGAAGCGGCTTCGGAAAAAAACATTCATACAAAAGCGCTGGAAAGAGTGTCGAAAAAATATAATTTGATTTATGCTTATTCGCTTTCGGAATATTCGCTTGACGTTTACAGTTCCGAGGGGGCTGAATACCTGATAATAAGCGGAGCTGTTTTTGAGAGATATTTTAATGCTGAAAAGAATTATCCCGAATCCGTAGAGTTCTACAGGTCGCTGGATCGGGATATGGTAATGGTGAAAGAGTTTACGGCAGCGCCTGGAGTCAGCACCGGGCCGACAATAAGGATTTACAAATTCAAGAATTGATCGGTAGTTTGGTATTTATAGTGATTCTCAAAAATAAACTTGAATACATGCACAAAGGAAATAGCTTTGTGCATGGCACACTATCTTTGTATTTGTGATTTCTGATCGAGTTGTGAATCTGTTTTTATTATGAGAATTACTATAAGTGGTTTGATAATGAAGATATTGTGGATCGCTGCATGATGAAAAGGCAATAACGAAAAAAGCCCCGCAAATCGCGGGGCTTTTGATGTTTGATATCGAAAGATTATCTGAAGAAAATGAAAGTGGTAATAATGAATATCGGGACAAGTATCGCGATTGACCAGCCCATGTAACCGATGAATGAAGGCATGGGGACATCGTTTTCTTCGCAGATGGATTTGACCATAAAATTGGGCGCGTTTCCGATGTAGGTGTTTGCGCCCATGAAGACTGCGCCCATCGAAATCCCGAGAAGAACTTTAAGAGGAACGCAGCCGCCGAGGACTTGAATTCCCTGAGATAACATACCGCTCGCTGCAAGCTGGCAGCTGCCATCGGCTGCAATCGGTATCATGGTTTTACCGAGTGAAAGGAAAGTCAGGTAAGTCGGAGCGTTATCAAGGAAACTGGAAAGTGAACCGGTCATCCAGAAGAATTGCCATGGCTGGTTGACTGCGAGTTTACCCGTTGAACCCATGAATTCGAGAATGTTCAGAGCGGGTATCATACATGCGAAAATGCCGGCGAAGAGAATCGCAACCTCTTTAACCGGGAACCATGTGAAGCCATTGTCTTCCCTCAGCTTTTTTGGGGTAACGATAAGCGAAAGGCAGGCCATCAGCGCCATGCTTAAAACCTGGAAAGCATCTCTTCCGACTCCCCATGATACGGGCAAAACACTTCCATAGATAATAACAGTGGCAAGCACGCCGGCAAGGAAGAGGAAATTCACGCCGCCAAGAATTGCGAATTTCTCTGTTTTATCGGTTTCTTCAACACCACCGTCTTTCTTGAGCATGATAGTGTCGATAACAAAGAAGAGCGCCAGCAAAATGGCTATAGCGAAAGCCCATCCCGGCAACATGTGGATGAGCGTCCATGTGAAGGGCACGCCCTGAAGGAAGCCGAGGAAAAGAGGAGGATCGCCGAGAGGTGTCAACGCTCCGCCTATATTACTGACCATAAAGATGAAGAATATGAAGATATGAAGTTTTGTTTTCCTTTTGGCATTTATTCGTAGCATGGGCCGTATAAGCACCATTGATGCACCTGCTGTTCCGATGAAGCTGGCGATTAAAGAACCTATTGCGAGAAAAATGCAGTTTGTAACAGGCGAGCTTTTGAATGAGCCTTTGACCATTATTCCGCCTGATATTACAAACAGCGAACCCACAAGCGCTATGAATGAGGCATATTCAATAAAAGTATGGATAGTTTTTGTTTGCAGTATTAAAAACATGGCAATCGCCATCGGCAGCCCGAAAAAAAGACTTACCCATGGAAAATTGTGATGCCACCAGGTTCCATTGATTAACGGAATAACTGCAATGCTGATAAGGATTCCGGCGAAAGGAATGATCCACCAGAGCGGCAGGTCGATCGGCCCGTGTCCGCCGTGTGTTTCTCCATGTTCCTCTTCATGAGCGACATCATGCGCTTGCGCGGCTTCATGAACTTCGCCGCCGGATGTTTCGGCATGTGAATCAGAAGCAATGGTTGATGTTTCCGCTGCTATTGCAGTCGCAGGGCTTATTGATTTAACTATCGGATTCCCGGATGGTGAAACGAAGAAGAGAGAAATAATAAGAAGAGCCGGGATAATTATTGCGGATCGAATTATTGTTTTGATATTCATGTCTGCATCTCCTGAGTGGTATCTTTATGTTCAGGCCTTTTTCTGGCCTTTTGTTACGATGACCGGGCACTGAGCGCTTCTGACGATTCTATCGGTTGTGCTTCCTACTAAAAACCGCTGAAAACCGCTCCACCCGTTACTGGCAATAACAACAAGATCAGGTTTGTGTTTTTCGATAGCTTCAAAAATGCCGTCATGAGCCAGTTTGCCGGATTCCGCAATAATCTGATACTTGATTTTGTTTTTGAATTTCTTTGGAACCAGTGCTTCGAGGTCTTTTCTCGCCTGAAGCTTGATCTTTTTGAGATTCTTCTCACTTGCGAGAGGTGTGTAATCAATGAAGTAATGGGATTCGTGTTGCTCCCTTTCGATAATTGTACATAGCTGAACTTTCGCGCCCACTTTTGCTGCAAGGTCGAAAGCATAATCAACTGCCGAATTACCGATTTCGCTGAAATCGGTTGTTACCATGATTTTTGTTGGCATACTATTCCCTCCGCTAATATTATCACGTATCGGTACTAATGTTATATCATCTTACAAAGCCATTGAGCATTATAGTAAATAAGGCCGTTTATGGTCAATTAATTAAATTTATCAGTATGAAAACATCGACTTGTGGTTTTTGATCGGATTTGTATTAAATACTCGGTGAAATTTGTAGGGCCTGAATTGTGAAAATGTTCTCAATGCCGATTTGATAGATAATCCGGACTGAGCAAAGAGAGTTTATGAAATCATGCGAAAGTAAAAATTGGAAATGTTTGTTTGGCTTCAAAGTAATGATTAGAGGATAATTGCCTGGCCATGAAGTTACATAAATAATATTTCAATTTTGTTGCGTATAAACCATATTTATTTCCATCTAACCGAAAAATTGAACGTAATAATTATTTATTCTCAATTTTGATATATTATATAAATATTTACTGGAAACTCAGTAAGGGGGTTTGCTATGAAATTCAGGCACCTTTTGACGGCATTTTTATTAATCATAACATTTTCATCAGCGGCGGGAGCAAATGACAGCGCGGATTATGTCGTTTACTATGACAGCGATTACCCGGTGAAATGGATGTCTAAAGCAGCCGCTTCTGAGGTAAAGGAGTTTTTAGCAACCCTTGGTTTTGAAGAAATGACCGCCGATGCACTGGAATCCTGGATGGATACATCCATAGAGTCGAAGGCGTCGGGCAGTATTCTTGTAATGGCGCAGGATGTGATTCCGGAAACGGTGGTTGGAGCGGCTCCGGGGCCTGATGCTCTCGTGAGGAAATATCTGGATTCAGGTGGAACGTTGATTTGGATGGGGGATGTTCCTTTTTATTTTGTAGGAAGGAGCGGGAAGAAAGTAGAGAAGTGGGATTATGTCGGCGGGAGAGCGGTACTGGGTTTTGATACCGTGGGCAACTGGCAGGCGAATTCCGAATCAATTATAGCCGGCAAGGGAAAAGAGTGGGGATTGAGCAGGACAGGGTTAAGTATTCGACCGGTAAAGGAAGCTGATATCACAAATAAACTGGCGGTTGATGCAAACGGAGATGTTTCCGCGTGGACAAAACAGTATGCGGAGGGAAGCGCCGGTTTCATAAGGCTCTGGGATGGGAAAATAAATGATTTTACGGATGAGATGGGCGAAGACCTGTATCGAGTGATCTCGAATATATCGGAATCTTTCGACCGGGATAGAAAGTTCGGAAGCATATATCTTTTCAAGCCGAGCGATTACTGGCCGCTGATTCACATGAAAAAAGATGGAGTTGTCCGTGAGGTACAGGTATCCGTATTCGATAATACACCGGGAGACAAAGCTTACTGGTTGCAGATAACAAAAGAAGGTGTTCCGTTACATTCAGAAAAGCTTTTTGATGATGCCAGGTCGTTTTTTAAGAAAAATTTCGAGATACCTCTTTTGTACAGGGATCAAAAGCTTTCGCTGATAATGAAGATGGGAGACAGGAAAGAAATAATTGATGAAGTTGATCTCGATGAACAGAAGTATCAATTTGATCTGGAATGGAGTGCATATCCGGAGATAAATCCAGTCGATATAGGCACATTTCTTGTTCCGGGCGACAGGCTCCTGCTTGGCGACGGGCAGAGTCTTAACGTGGAAGTTAAAGGGATCATACTGGGTGATGGTGCGGGAAGACCGATAGAGCTTTCTCTCAGGATTGTAGACAAGAATGACAATGTTTTTTCGAGCGTTGACCAGTTCGAGGAATTTGAGCCCGGGAGCATTTATAACATAGAAATGCAGACGGCGGCAGGGAAGCTTTTGCCGGGAAAATACAGAGCTGAGTTCAGGGCGTTCGATAAAGGTGAGCTTGTATGTGAAGAATATAAATGGGTCGTGATAAAAGACATAAAGGCGGCGGACAGGGGATTCGGCGCATACGAAGCTGATTTGAAATACGAAGGGCCGGTGCTTGTATATGACCGGGAAAAAGAGGAGTGGGCGAAAAAGAAATGGGATGACCTGTGGCTGAAGGGGCCGCACAGCGATATAGTTGTGTCATTCCCCAACGGAAACAGGTTTGTTTTCTGGCGTGGTTCGAGCAATGTTCCTTTCTGGGCTTCAAAGTCAAATGTGGGAATGACGTATGAATGGCTGGAAGCATCATGGGGAAGGGGTGGTCTTGTTGACTGCATCGAGCCGCTTCAGGATAAAAAATGCAGGTATTCCAGGCCGTTCATAGTCGAGAGCAATTCCGCGAGGGTTGTCATAAGGTGGAGATATGCGCTTATAGACCTTGAATATACTATGGCCGATGAAGAGTGGGCGGAAGAAACTTATACTTTTTATCCTGATGGCTTCGGGGTAAGGAAGTTGACCGGACACATGCTGCCGATGACATGGCATGAAGCAAACGAGTTTATTGTATTTACACCTGCAGCGGTCAATCCGTTTGATATATTGCCTTCGGATGCGGTCGAGATATTGTCGCCGGACGGCAAAAAGAAGGAAACGATATCATATCCGCAACCTGATGGCAAGTGGTATAAGGGTGAACCCGCAGTGTTCAGGGTGCATTACAGCAGGGATGATGAGAACACCCCGATCATGGCGGTAAGACAGTTTGACCACTTTATTGTTCAATATGACGGCTGGAAGGAAGACGGCAGATATATCAGTCCATCATACTGGGGCGTTCACTATCCGGTTACGAGAAATTATCCGACAACGACAACGGTTCCTCCAATGTGGAAGGAAAGCCCGGCGCATGCATCGCTTACCGCTGTCGAGTCGGCACCGTTAAAAAAGAAGTATGTCAACAAACAGCATGAAATGGTTACATGGACATGGATGATTGGGAACACCGATATGTCCGACGAAGAACTGGTGATGAGAACGAGAAACTGGATCGATCCGGTCAAAGCAAATGTTTTATCGGGCGGCTCCGGCGGGGAATATGATTCCGCGGAAATGGCTTATGTTGTTAATTATGAAGCGGGAGCTTTTCTGACGATACAATTTGATGGAGCTTCGCATGACATGATAGCGAATCCCGCATTTATTTTGAATGATTACAGTAATCCGGAACCTCAGATTTGGCTGAACGGCAGGAAATTGAAAGGGCCGGGGTATAAAATGTCGATAGAGAAAGACTGGCATGGAGACAGGGGCGTTTTCTGGTTTGATATGAGCATTCCGGCAAACTCCAAAATTGAAATCAGATAACAGGTGTTTTCTATAGATGTTCAGCATTAAGAAAAGGCTAACTATTATATACCTGATAATGTTTTTTGTGCTTTCAATTTCAGGTGAGAATTCAACTGAATCTTCCGGGTTGTGCGGGAAAAATATGGTGTATATCGAAACAACCAGATTTTTCACCGGAATATCTGATAGTGAGTCAAAATACCTGAACCTTTTATGCAATAAAACAGCCGGTGGGTGTTATGAAAAATGGTTTGAAAGGGAAGTGCCGGGCCAGGTTGTTGATGTAAGTAGTTTCTGCATTGATAAGTACGAATATCCAAACAGGAGAAACGCAAAGCCGGTAACAGATGTTTCGTGGGAAAGAGCAGCGGCAATATGCCATGAAGAGGGCAAAAGACTGTGTACTGAATATGAATGGGAGAGAGCATGCACTGGAGCTGTCGGGTATATATGGTCTTACGGATACAAGTACGACAGCGATGTGTGTAACATACATGCGTTAAAAATCGAGAACAGTGGCACGTATCCGGGTTGCAGGACCATAGAAGGTGTTTTTGATATGAATGGAAATGTGTCCGAATGGGTAATGGGAAGTGTTAAGGATAAATCAGCCGGATATTTGCCGGAGAAGACCAGGCTTCTCAAAGGCGGAAGTTTTAAAGACTGGCATGTTTTTACCAGGTGTGGCTTCAGGGATTTCAGGGCGGAAAAATATAGCGGTGAGATTTCAGGATTCAGATGTTGCAGTAATATTTATTAAAAAAATCTGAAAAACGGGTTTTTATAGTGGCCAATAAAGCGTTTTTTTATGCAGTAGATGAAAACAATTCACGCGGCAGGATATATCCTGAACCTGAGCATTCATACAGAGACCCGTTCCAGAGGGACCGCGACAGGATAATACACTCTTCCGCTTTCCGAAGGCTGGAGAAAAAGACACAGGTTTTTGTTGTTTTTGAAGGCGATTACTATAGGACAAGGCTGACTCACACACTGGAAGTTGCGCAGATATCAAGAACAATTGCGCGAGAGCTTAAACTCAACGAGGAGCTTGCTGAAGCGATAGCGCTTGCCCATGACCTTGGTCATTCTCCTTTCGGGCACACGGGAGAGCGAGTGTTGCATGAGTTGATGGAAGGGCATGGGGGGTTCGAACACAACAGGCAGGGCCTGAGAGTTGTCGATCTGCTGGAAAGCCGGTATCCCGATTTTCCGGGGCTGAATCTTGTGTTCGAAGTCAGGGAAGGAATAATCAAGCATGAGACTGATTACGATACACCGGACAGCGTGGATTGGGAAGGGCCGGCGGGCATGCCGACTCTGGAAGCGCAGATAGTTACGAATGCGGATCAGATCACTTTTGCATGTCATGATATCGACGATGGTTTGAAATCAGGAGTACTGACTGAGAAGATGCTTTATGACGTTGATATCTGCAAAAGCGCAATTGACGGCATGACACACGGCAGATTGCTCGACAGCGAAAAGATGCGTCGCTACCAGTTGATAAGAAGGCTCATCGACACACAGGTTACCGACTTGATCAATGTTTCGTTGGAGAAGATAAGAACTTCCGGGATAGAGACGGCGGAGGATGTGAGAAAGCAGAATGAATACCTCGTTTCACTTGGGGAAGAAATGAAACGTGCCACATCACAACTCAAGAAATTTCTTATGGAGAATTTTTATCGTGATCACCACGTGGCGCGTATGTCGCACAGGGCAAGGATGATGCTGAGAAAGCTTTTCGATGCCTACCTGAACGATCTGGATCTTCTGCCGTCAGATACGAGAACAAGACTCGGTGAAGATACGGAGTGGAGAGTCGTGTGCGATTACGTGGCGGGAATGACCGACAGTTACGCATATAATGAATACAAAAGGCTTTTCGGCGTAGCCGGGTAGGATAATCGCTGACCGTATGGGACTCTATCTTAACCACAATGACATAAGATCTTTATTTCCAATAATAACTATAATTGCATTTTATCTTTTGATTTTGCTGTCTATTTATATCTTCAGGAAACAGGGTTCAAGCGACGAATATTATATTTCGATACTCGGCGGGATACTATGTCTTTTCTTCTCGGTCAGCTTGTGGGACACGTTCAGTTCAGCTTTAGGAGGACTTATAATAAATGATAACTACTCTCTAATATTCTATGTGCTGATCCTAATCGGATTTGTTTTCTCAATAAACCTTTCTGCGGTGGAAAGGCAGGATAAGAACTACTATTTATATGCAGCATTGTTATTGATCGGTGTAATGATCGTGTCTTCCGCAGGCAGCCTTGTGACGGTTTTTGCCGGATGTGAGCTCGTGTGTTTCTCATCCTTTCTACTTATTGACAATAGGGAAAAACGAAGATGGGCATTTGTTTTATCATATTTTCTGGTTTCAATGACAGGACTGTGCGCGGTATTTCTGGTTTATTCAGTCGCCGGGACCGCGGATATATATGGATTAAAAGAGTATATTATCCTAAATGGCGTTCAAAGCAAAAAAATGCTGGGAGGCTTCATTCTACTGTCAATATTTTTTGTGTTCAAAATGTCTCCGCTTCTTATATCGTTAGTTTTCAACCTTGGACTGAATAAAATAAACCACACAAAAATGTTATTGTTTAACACGTCTGTGAAGGCGGCCGGGCTTGCAGCACTGTTCAGGTTCGTATTTATAGTCATGCCATGGGAAGAGCAAGTGTGGCAGACACCGATATTGATTTCAGGTCTTGTTGCCATGGCATATGGATGTGCATTGTCGTTGATGGCAGGCAAAATCAGGATTTCAGTGTCCTGTATCGGGGCAGTCCACACAGGAACAGTAATGGTGGCAATAGCAAATGGATACGAAGAAGCTAATTCTTTAATGCTGTATTATATTTCTGCTTACATATTTTTTAATACCGGGATGTTAACAACGCTTTCGCAGATAGACAATACGAAAGGGTTGGACGGCACTTGCAAAGGCATATATTCAAATGCTGTATATGCATTATTTTGTTTTTTCATGATATGCCTTGCAGGGGTTGGTTTCTGTATCCCGGTGTTTAATTCATTGGATGGAATAATCCTGATGTTAGAAGGATGGAAAAAGATAATATTCATAGTGTTAATATTCGTTGGAGCGGTATCATATGCAAGAATTTGCGCAAAGGTTTTTAAAAGGAAGAAGGAGAAAATTGATAAGACAATGTCGGGAGGAATAATACAGATACCATATGTTACAGGATATATATGTTTGATAATTATCATTTTATCCGTGGCAATATTCCCATCATTAAAGGAATATTTGCTTGAATCGTTATTATATATATACTGATTTTTTATGAATAAAAAAAATTTAGAAAATATTCTTTACATAGTAGCAAATGGTTCCTATAATGTTTGAGTTCATAGAACGAGCAGGGATTTTGAAAAACGTATTGACAGATTAAGAGTAAAACCAGTATAATGATTATCTGGTTGGAAAAATTTGACAAAACGGATTTGAATTGATAGATAAGAGGAAAAGACCTTTAACAATTTTTTATCTGAAGTGAATCCGGGTGTGCATGTAAGTGACAAGCCCCGGAATAACCGGGGCTTTTTTTATTGACCAAGATGCGGGCAGGGCCGCTGAGGTTGTCGGACTTTGAAAAGTGTATAGTGTGTCATAGGTATTGATAATTTATGCTGAAAAATTTTTGGTCAAGCAATTAAGAGCATACGGTGGATGCCTTGGCACCGGGAGTCGAAGAAGGACGTGGCAGGCTGCGATAAGCGCCGGGTAGGAGCGAGCATCCTTAGATCCGGCGATTTCCGAATGGGGAAACCCGGCCAGGGTAATGCCTGGTCATCCCGGGGTGAATACATAGCCCCGAGGAGGAGAAGTGAGGGAACTGAAACATCTTAGTACCTCGAACAACAGAAATCAAAAGAGATTCCCAAAGTAGCGGCGAGCGAAATGGGAACAGCCTAAACCGTGGAGATGTCAAGTTTGCAGGCGTTGTCTCTGCGGGGTTGTAGGGTCATACATGGTTCAACTGCAATTGGACCCAGGAGTTACAAACCATCATTCTAGTGTAAGCTGACTGGGAAGCAGCGTCATAGAGGGTGAAAGCCCCGTGCGCGAAAGGGTGATGGCTTCGGCGTATGATTCCTGAGTACCACGGGACACGTGAAATCCCGTGGGAATCTGGGAGGACCACCTTCCAAGGCTAAATACTACCCGGTGACCGATAGTGAACCAGTACCGTGAGGGAAAGGTGAAAAGTACCCCTGTTAGGGGAGTGAAATAGTACCTGAAGCCGTATGCTTACAAATAGTTGGAGGGCTATGCCATATCTTCGGGTATGGAATGCCTGACAGCGTGCTTTTTGTAGAACGAACCGGCGAGTTACGGTATGCAGCAAGGTTAAGGGGTTTAAGCCCGGAGCCGGAGCGAAAGCGAGTCTTAATAGGGCGTTGAGTTGTATGCCGTAGACCCGAAATCAGGTGATCTATCCATGGCCAGGGTGAAGGATGGGTAAGACCATTTGAAGGCCCGAACCAATATTCGTTGAAATGGATTTGGATGAGCTGTGGATAGGGGTGAAAAGCCAATCGAACCTGGCGATAGCTGGTTCTCCCCGAAATGGCTCTAAGGCCAGCCTTATGTAATAGTTTGCGGAGGTAGAGCACTGAATGGACTAGGGGCCCCACAAGGTTACCAAACCCAATCAAACTCCGAATGCCGCAAACCGTATCATGGGAGTTAGACTGTGGGGGATAAGCCCCATGGTCGAGAGGGAAATAGCCCAGACCGCCGGCTAAGGTCCCTAATACAGACTAAGTGGTAAAGGATGTGGAGTTGCTCAAACAACCAGTATGTTGGCTTAGAAGCAGCCACCATTTAAAGAGTGCGTAATAGCTCACTGGTCAAGTGGTTCTGCGCCGAAAATGTAACGGGGCTAAGTCTGTAACCGAAGCCGCGGACCGTGTTGATCTGAGGATTGATGCGATGGTAGGGGAGCGTTCCATTGTAGGTTGAAGCAAGACCGTAAGGACTTGTGGACGAAATGGAAGTGAGAATGCCGGTATGAGTAGCGAGAGAAGAGTGAGAATCTCTTCCGCTGAAAGTCTAAGGTTTCCTGGGGAAGGCTCGTCCTCCCAGGGTTAGTCGGTCCTAAGCCGAGGCCGAAAGGCGTAGGCGATGGCCAGCAGGTCAATATTCCTGCACCACCAGTATTTCGTTATTACCGATGGGATGACGCAGAAGGGTAGGCCATCACGCGGATGGAAGTGCGTGTTTAAGCTCGTAGGAGTGGGGCGTGTCAAATGCATTCCCCTTTAACTCTGAAAAGTTATGAGGACTCTTTTCTTCGGAAAAGAGGAACTGGTTGATCCCATGCTGCCAAGAAAAACCTCTAGGGAGAAATACAGGTGACCGTACCGCAAACCGACACAGGTAGACGAGGAGAGAATCCTAAGGCGAGCGAGATAACCCATGCTAAGGAACTAGGCAAATTGACCCCGTAACTTCGGGAGAAGGGGTGCCACGGTAGGGTAGTCGGAAGGGTCAAACCTTCCAGATAGCCCGAGGTGGCCGCAGAGAAATGGCCCAAGCGACTGTTTATCAAAAACACAGGTCTCTGCAAAAGCGAAAGCTCAGGTATAGAGACTGACGCCTGCCCGGTGCTGGAAGGTTAAGGAAGGGGGTTAGCCCTTGTGGCGAAGCTCTCGACCGAAGCCCCAGTGAACGGCGGCCGTAACTATAACGGTCCTAAGGTAGCGAAATTCCTTGTCGGGT
>ERZ795048.112-NODE-112-length-85946-cov-13.206180_pt1 | contig 85946 bp, 83 predicted proteins | sample MGYA00375132_ERZ795048 | MGnify/ENA primary metagenome ERZ795048 (study PRJEB30177, sample SAMN05720225) | activated sludge metagenome | isolation source: Anaerobic digester | place: Hong Kong | collected 2014-12-17 ...
AGCTGGTTTTTTCCACCAACACCATGCGGTCGATAACTCGATCCTGCTACCTTTGCAGCCCGTTTTTCGCCCGGAGTGGGCTTAAAGCGCCTGACAGACAAGAAGAAACGGAAAGTTCATGCCGACGATCCAACAGCTGATCCGCAAGGGACGCGAAGGCCAGACGATGAAGAGCAAGTCCGTTGCTCTGACCCGTTGCCCGCAGCGCCGCGGGGTGTGCACCAAGGTGTACACCACCACCCCGAAGAAGCCGAACTCCGCCCTGCGCAAGGTGGCCAAGGTGCGCCTGACCAATGGGTACGAGGTGATCGCCTACATCGGTGGCGAGGGCCATAACCTGCAGGAGCACAGCATCGTGCTGGTGCGCGGCGGACGGGTGAAGGACCTGCCCGGCGTGAAGTACCACATCGTGCGCGGCGTGCTGGACACCGCCGGCGTGGAGGGCCGCAACCAGCGCCGCTCCAAGTACGGCACCAAGCGGCCCAAAGCGAAGAAGTAAGCCTTAAGCACCTGAACGAGCGATGCGCAAGAAAGCGACCAAACACACGGTGCTGCCCGATCCCCGGTTCGGCGACGAGCAGGTGACCAAGTTCGTGAACAACCTGATGCTCCAGGGCAAGAAGAGCAAGGCGTTCGACATCTTCTACGAGGCCATCGACATCGTCACCGATAAGACGGGTGAGGAGGGTCTCGAGATCTGGCGCAAGGCCGTGACGAACGTGACCCCCCAGGTGGAGGTACGCACCCGCCGCGTGGGCGGTGCCAACTTCCAGATCCCCCAGCCCGTGCGCGACGAGCGCAAGCGGAGCCTGGCGGTGAAGTGGCTGATCGGCTACAGCCGTCAGCGGAACGAGCGCAGCATGGCGCAGAAGCTCGCCAACGAGATCATGGCCGCCGCCCGCGAAGAGGGTGCGGCCTTCAAGAAGAAGGAGGAGACCCACCGCATGGCGGAGGCCAACAAGGCCTTCAGCCACTTCCGCTTCTGAACAACCGAAGCACAAGGACACCCATGGCCAAGAGGGACCTGAAATACACGCGCAACATCGGCATCATGGCCCACATCGATGCCGGTAAGACCACCACCACGGAGCGCATCCTGTACTACACCGGTCTGGTACACAAGATCGGTGAGGTGCACGACGGTGCCGCCACCATGGACTGGATGGAGCAGGAGCAGGAGCGGGGGATCACCATCACCAGCGCCGCCACCACCACCTTCTGGAAGTACCGCGACCAGGAGTACAAGATGAACATCATCGACACCCCGGGCCACGTGGACTTCACCGTGGAGGTGGAGCGTTCCCTGCGCGTGCTCGATGGTGCCGTGGCCCTGTTCTGCGCCGTGGGCGGCGTGGAGCCCCAGAGCGAGACCGTGTGGCGCCAGGCCAACAAGTACAACGTGCCCCGCCTGGCCTTCGTGAACAAGATGGACCGCAGCGGCGCCGATTTCTTCAGCGTCGTCGGTCAGATCAAGGAGCGCCTGGGCGCCAACCCCGTGCCCCTGCAGGTGCCCATCGGTGCCGAGGCAGAGTTCAAGGGTGTGGTCGACCTGATCAACATGCGCGGCATGGTGTGGAACGAATCCGATCAGGGCATGACCTGGGAGGAGGTGTCCATCCCCGCCGACCTGGAGGAGACCGTGCAGGAGTGGCGCAACCACCTGATCGAGGCCGTGGCCGAGAGCGATGAGGCCCTCATGGAGAAGTTCTTCGAGGACCCCGACAGCCTCACCGAGGCCGAGATCATGACCGCCATCCGGAAGGCCACCATCAGCATGAGCATCACCCCGGTGCTCTGCGGTTCCGCCTTCAAGAACAAGGGCGTGCAGACCATGCTGAACGCCGTGATGGCCTACCTGCCCAGCCCGGTGGACATCGACGCGGTGGAAGGCACGGACCCGGACAGCGGTGAGACCATCATCCGCCGCCCCGACCCGGACGAGCCCATGGCCGCCCTGGCATTCAAGATCGCCACGGATCCCTACGTGGGCCGGCTGTGCTTCTTCCGCTGCTACAGCGGCAAGATCGACGCGGGCAGCTACGTGCGCAACATGCGCACGAACAAGAACGAGCGCATCAGCCGGATCTTCCAGATGCACTCCAACAAGCAGAACGCGGTGGAGGCCATCGAGGCCGGTGACATCGGTGCCGGCGTGGGCTTCAAGGACATCCGCACGGGAGACACCCTGTGCGATGAGAAGAAGCCCATCGTGCTGGAGAGCATGAGCTTCCCCGACCCGGTCATCGGTGTCGCGGTGGAGCCCAAGAGCCAGGCCGACATGGACAAGCTGGGCAACGGCCTGGCCAAGCTGGCCGAGGAGGACCCCACCTTCAAGGTGCACACCGACGACGAGACCGGCCAGACCGTGATCAGCGGCATGGGCGAACTGCACCTCGAGATCATCGTGGACCGTCTGCGCCGCGAGTTCAAGGTGGAGTGCAACCAGGGTGCCCCCCAGGTGAAGTACAAGGAGGCCATCACCGGCAATGTGGAGCACCGCGAGGTGTACAAGAAGCAGACCGGTGGCCGAGGCAAGTTCGCCGACATCCACGTCCGCATCGAGCCCCAGACCGATCTGGAGAAGACGGGCCTGGAGTTCGTCGACGAGATCAAGGGCGGTGTGATCCCGAAGGAATTCATCCCCTCGGTGCAGAAGGGCTTCGCGGCCTCGCTGCAGAACGGCGTGCTCGCCGGCTACCCGATGGAGAGCCTGAAGGTGACGCTGTACGACGGAAGCTTCCACAACGTGGACTCCGACCAGCTGAGCTTCGAGGTGGCCGCCAAGGCGGCGTTCCGCCACGCCCTGCCCAAGTGCAAGCCCGTCCTGCTGGAGCCCATCATGAAGATCGAGGTGGTGACACCCGAGGAGAACATGGGCGACATCGTGGGCGACCTGAACCGCCGTCGCGGCCAGGTGGAGGGCATGGACGACCGGGGCGGCGCCAAGGCCATCAAGGGCAAGGTGCCCCTCAGTGAGATGTTCGGCTACGTCACTTCGCTGCGCACGCTCTCCAGCGGTCGTGCCAGCAGCACCATGGAATTCAGTCATTACGCCGAGGCCCCGGCCAACGTCACCGAAGCGGTGCTGGCCAAGGTCCGCGGCAAGGTCTCTGCCTGATCACACGAAGAACGATGACCCAAAAGATCCGGATCAAGCTGCGGTCGTACGATCACAACCTCGTCGACAAGAGCGCCGAGAAGATCGTGAAGACGGTGAAGGGCACCGGTGCGGTGGTGAGCGGTCCCATCCCCCTGCCCACCGACAAGCGCATCTTCACCGTACTGCGCTCACCGCACGTGAACAAGAAGGCCCGCGAGCAATTCCAGCTCAGCAGCTACAAGCGCATCATGGACATCTACAGCTCCAGCAGCAAGACCATCGATGCCCTGATGAAGCTCGAACTGCCGAGCGGGGTGGACGTGGAGATCAAGGTCTGACGGATAACACGCAAGAGCCATGAGCGGATTGATCGGCAAGAAGATGGGCATGACCAGCCTCTACGATGGAGAGGAGCTGGTCGGCTGCACCGTCCTGGAGGCGGGGCCCTGCGTGGTGACCCACGTCAAGACCCGTGACAAGGACGGCTACAAGGCCGTGCAGCTTGCCTACGGCGAGCGCAAGGAGAAGAACACCCCGGCGGCCCTGGTCGGCCACTTCGCCAAGGCGGGCACCAGCCCCAAGGCGCGTGCGCACGAGTTCAAGGACTTCGAGGAGGAGTACGCCCTGGGCGACCAGGTGGACGTGTCCATCTTCGAGGAGGGCAGCTACGTCACGGTCACCTCCCGCAGCAAGGGCAAGGGCTTCCAGGGCGTGGTGAAGCGTCATGGCTTCTCCGGGGTGAACGACCAGACCCACGGCCAGCACGACCGGAACCGGGCCCCCGGTTCCGTGGGCGCCAGCTCCTACCCCTCGCGGGTGTTCAAGGGCATGCGCATGGCGGGCCGCATGGGAGGCAAGCAGGAGACCACCGAGAACCTGAAGGTGCTCAAGGTGGACAAGGACAGGAACCTGATCGTGCTCAAGGGTGCCGTTCCCGGCCCCAAGGGCGGTCACGTGATCATCTGGAAGTAAGATGGAACTCGAGATCTACGGCACGGACGGAAAGTCCACCGGCAAGAAGGCCAAGCTCAGCGACGCCGTCTTCGGCATCGAGCCGAACGACCATGCCATCTGGCTGGACGTGAAGCAGCACCTGGCCAACCGCCGTCAGGGCACCCACAAGACGTTGGAGCGGAGCGAGATCTCCGGTTCCACCCGCAAGCTGCATCGCCAGAAGGGGACCGGTGGCTCCCGGAAGGGCAGCATCAAGAACCCGCTGTTCCGCGGAGGCCCCCGCGTGTTCGGTCCCCGGCCGCGCGACTACGGCTTCAAGCTGAACCGCAAGGTGAAGGACCTGGCCCGCCGCTCGGCCCTGACCCACAAGGCCAAGGACGGCGCCATCAAGGTGCTGGACGCCGTGGCCCTGAGCGCCCCGAAGACCAAGGAGTACGCCGGCATGCTGGCCAAGCTCGAGCTCAAGGGTCGCAAGAGCCTGCTGGTGCTCTCGGGCCGTGACGAGAACGTGCTCATGAGCGCCCGCAACATCCCCGGTACCCGGGTGGTGACGGCCGCCGAGGTGAACACCTATGACATCATGAACGCCAACGGCGTGCTGATCGTGCAGGACGCGATCGCCCCGCTGGAGGCCACCCTCACCAAGTAAGCCATGTCCCAGATCCTCATCCGTCCGATCATCACCGAGAAGATGACCGCCCAGACCGAGAGCGAAGGGCGCTACGGCTTCGTGGTGGACAAGAAGAGCAACAAGGTGCAGATCAAACGCGCCGTGGAGGAGCAGTACAGCGTCACCGTCACCGGCGTGCGTACCATGATCGTTCCCGGCAAGGACCGCACGCGGTACACCCGCAACGGCATCCTGCGCGGCCGCACGTCCAGCTACAAGAAGGCCATCGTCACCCTGAAGGAGGGTGAGGCCATCGACCTGTACGGCAGCATCTGATAACCGACGAGAGCACAGAGACCCATGGGCGTCAAGAAACTCAACCCCGTCACTCCGGGCACCCGTCACCGGATCATCTCCGACAACTCCGACATCACGGCGGGGCGTCCGGAGAAGTCCCTGACCAAGGGTACGCAGCGGTCGGGCGGCCGGAACAACCAGGGCAAGATGACCATGCGCTACATCGGCGGTGGTCACAAGCGCCGGTACCGGCAGATCGACACCAAGCGCGACAAGTACGGTGTGCCCGCCACGGTGAGCACCATCGAGTACGATCCGAACCGTTCCGCACGCATCGCCCTGCTGGTGTATGCCGATGGCGAGAAGCGGTACATCCTGGCACCGAACGGCCTCAAGGTGGGCCAGGCCCTGCTGAGCGGCCGCAAGGACGTGGCCCCCGAAGTGGGCAACTCCCTGCCGCTGAGCGAGATCCCGCTCGGTACGGTGGTGCACAACATCGAACTGCGCCCCGGCAAGGGTGGCGCCATCGCACGCAGCGCGGGCACCTTCGCCCAGCTGAGCGCCCGCGAAGGCAAGTACGCCACGCTGAAGATGCCGAGTGGTGAACTGCGCATGGTGCTCACCAGCTGCATGGCCACGGTGGGCACGGTGGGCAACTCCGAGCACATGCTGCAGCGCAGCGGGAAGGCCGGCCGCAGCCGTTGGCTGGGTCGCCGTCCGCGCACCCGTCCGGTGGCGATGAACCCGGTGGACCACCCGATGGGCGGTGGTGAGGGCCGGGCCTCCGGCGGTCACCCGCGTTCCCGCAACGGGATCTTCGCCAAGGGTCAGAAGACCCGCCGGCCGAAGAACCAGAGCAACAAGTTGATCATCGAGCGCGCCAAGCGGAAGAAGCGTGCCTGAAGCAGATAGACCATGAGCCGTTCGCTGAAGAAACCGCCGTTCGTCCACTACAAGCTGGAGAAGCGCGTGCTGGACGCCAAGTCATCCGGCAAGAAGAACGTGATCAAGACCTGGTCGCGCTCCTCCACCATCACCCCCGATTTCGTGGGGCTGACGGTAGCGGTGCACAATGGCAACAAGTTCATCCCGGTGTACGTGACCGAGAACATGGTGGGCCACAAGCTGGGCGAGTTCGCCCCGACGCGCACCTACCGCGGCCACTCCGGTAACCGCAAGTAACAGACGATGCGACGCAAGGAAAAGAACGCCAAGGCGCGCAAGGAGGCCATGAAGGACGTGGCCATCGCCAAGCTGCGCAACGTGCCCACCAGCCCCCGGCGCATGCGCCAGGTGGCCGACCTGATCCGTGGTGAGAAGGTGGAGCGGGCGCTGGACATCCTGCGCTTCAGCACCCGGCACAGCAGCCGCGACCTGGAGAAGCTCCTGATGAGCGCCATCGCGAACTGGGAGGCCAAGCACGAAGGCCGGCGCGCCGACGAGGCCGACCTGGTGGTGAAGACCATCATGGTGGACGAGGCACGCGGCCTGAAGCGCATGCTGCCCGCCCCTCAGGGCCGTGCCTACCGCATGGTGAAGCGGAGCAACCACGTCACCCTCATCGTCGACACCGCCAACTGAACGAGCCCGAGAACCGATCCATGGGACAGAAAGCACATCCGACCGGCACCCGCCTGGGCTTCATCAAGGGCTGGGACAGCAACTGGTATGGTGGGGACAACTACACCGAGAAGCTCGTCGAGGACGAGCAGATCCGCCAGTACCTGGCCACCCGCCTGAAGAAGGCCAGCGTGAGCAAGGTGATCATCGAGCGCACGCTGAAGCTGGTGACCGTCACGATCAACACCGCCCGTCCGGGCGTCATCATCGGAAAAGGCGGTGCCGAGGTGGACAAGCTGCGCGAGGAGCTGAAGAAGCTCACGGGCAAGGACGTCCAGATCAACATCTTCGAGATCAAGCGTCCGGAGCTCGACGCCAAGCTCGTGGCCGACAGCATCGCACGTCAGCTCGAGGGCCGCATCAGCTTCCGCCGCGCCATGAAGATGGCGGTGGCCAGCACGATGCGCATGGGTGCCGAGGGCATCAAGCTGCAGGTGAGCGGCCGTCTGAACGGCGCCGAGATCGCCCGTACCGAAAGCTATCGCGAGGGCCGCGTGCCCCTGCACACCTTCCGTGCCGACATCGACTTCGCCATCTCCGAGGCGCACACCAAGATGGGCCGCATCGGGGTGAAGTGCTGGATCATGCGCGGTGAAGTGTACGGCAAGCGCGACCTGAGCCCCAACGCCGGACAGCAGAAGGGCCCCAAGGCTCCCCGCGCAGGCGGGCGCCCCGGTGGCCGTCGTCCTAACCGCATGAACAAGTAAGCCATGCTGCAACCCAAGCGTTCGCGTCGTCGCAACATGCACAAGGGCCGCATGAAGGGCAATGCCCAGCGCGGTCACCGGGTGGCCCTGGGCTCCTTCGGCCTCAAGGCCCTGGAACCCGCCTGGATCACCAGCCGGCAGATCGAAAGCGCCCGTGTGGCCCTCACCCGCTACATGAAGCGTGAAGGCCAGGTGTGGATCAAGATCTTCCCGGACAAGCCCGTGACCTCCAAGCCCGCCGAAGTGCGGATGGGTAAGGGCAAGGGCTCCCTGGACCACTGGGTGGCCGTGGTGGACCCCGGACGGATCCTGTTCGAATGCGAGGGCGTTTCCCTGGAGACCGCCCAGGAGGCCCTGCGCCTCGCCGCCCAGAAACTCCCGATCAAGACCAAGTTCGTGGTCCGCGAGGACTACGACGGCAAGTGAGCCGAGCCATGAAGAAGAAAGGGATGGACCTCAAGGACCTGACGCTCCAGGAGCTGCAGGACAAGCTGCAGGAGGAGCGCGCGTCGCTGACCCGCATGCGCTTCGATCATGCCGTGAGCCCGATCGAGAGCCCGGCGGACCTCAACCGCAAGCGCAAGGACGTGGCCCGGGTGCTCACCGAGCTGCGGGCCCGCGAACTGAACGCCAACAACGCCCAATGACACGGGACATGGAACGGAACCTCAGGAAGGAACGGATCGGCATCGTGACCAGCGACGGCATGAACAAGAGCATCGTGGTCACCGTCGAGAGCCGTGTGAAACACGCCAAGTACGGCAAGTTCGTGAAGCGCTCGAAGAAGTTCATGGCGCACGACGAGAGCGACGACTGCCATGTGGGTGACACCGTGCGCATCATGGAGACCCGTCCGATGAGCAAGCTCAAGCGCTGGCGGGTGGTGGAGGTGATCGAACGCGCCAAATAAGACTGAACGATGATCCAGCAGGAATCCCGGTTGAACGTGGCCGACAACAGCGGCGCCAAGGAGGTGCTCTGCATCCGTGTGCTGGGCGGCACCGCCCGGCGCTACGCCCGGATCGGTGACACCATCGTGGTGAGCGTGAAGGACGCCATGCCCAATGGCAACGCCAAGAAGGGCACCGTGCACAAGGCCGTGGTGGTGCGCACCAAGAAGGAGCTGCGCCGCAAGGACGGAAGCTACATCCGCTTCGACGACAACGCGGTGGTGCTGCTCGACGGCCAGGGTGAGATGCGGGGCACCCGCATCTTCGGACCCGTGGCCAAGGAGCTGCGCGAGAAGAAGTTCATGAAGATCATCTCCCTGGCGCCCGAGGTGCTCTGACCCGAAGAACGAACGAGCGATGCAACAGAAGCTGCACATCAAGAAGGGCGACATGGTGAAGGTGATCGCCGGCGAGGACAAGGGCCGTGAAGGCCGTGTGCTCGAGGTGGAACGCCGGAAGATGACCGCCATCGTGGAGGGCCTGCGCATGGTCACCAAGCACAGCAAGCCCACCACCGAGAACCCGCAGGGTGGTATCCTCAAGAAGGAGGCCCCCATCCACATCAGCAACCTGATGCTGATCGACCCCAAGAGCGGTGAACCCACGCGTGTGGGCCGCAAGAAGGAGCAGGACGGGAAACTGGCCCGCTACAGCAAACGCACCGGAGATCCGATCAAGTGATGAGCTACGAACCGAGGCTTCGCGCCAAATACCAGAAGGAGGTGGCCCCCGCCCTGCAGAAGGAGTTCGGGTACAAGAGCCCCATGCAGGTGCCCCGCCTGGTGAAGATCAGCATCAACCAGGGACTGGGTGCCGCCGTGGCCGATCGCAAGATCGTCGAATCCGCCGTGGCCGAGATGAGCATCATCGCCGGTCAGAAGGCCGTGCCCACCGTGTCCAAGCGCGACATCAGCAACTTCAAGCTGCGGAAGGGCATGCCCATCGGCTCGCGGGTGACCCTGCGGGGCGACCGGATGTTCGAGTTCCTGGACCGCCTGATCGCCGTGGCCCTGCCGCGGACCCGCGACTTCCGCGGGGTGAAGGCCTCCGGCTTCGACGGCCGTGGCAACTTCACCTTCGGGGTGAAGGAGCAGATCATCTTCCCCGAGATCGACATCGACAAGACCGACCGGATCCAGGGCATGGACATCACGTTCGTGACCACTGCGAAGACCGACCAGGAGGCCAAGGCCCTGCTGAAGGCCTTCGACTTCCCGTTCGCCGACAAGGACAAGCAATAAAGCCAGAAGAGAGATGGCCAAGGAATCGATGAAAGCACGCGAGCGCAAACGCGCCAAGCTGGTGGAGAAGTACGCCGCCAAGCGCGCCGCGCTGAAGGAGGCGGGAGAGTGGACGAAGCTGCAGCAGCTGCCGGCCAACAGCAGCCGCGTGCGCAAGCACAACCGCTGCCAACTGACCGGACGCCCCAAGGGCTACATGCGCACCTTCGGCGTGTCCCGCTACGTGTTCCGCATGATGGCGCTCGAGGGCAAGATCCCGGGCGTGACCAAGGCCAGCTGGTGACCAACGATCAACGACAGGCAAGATGACCACCGATCCCATCGCCGACTACCTGACCCGTCTGCGGAACGCCATCCAGGCCCGCAAGAAGGTGGTGGAGGTGCCCGCGAGCAACCTCAAGAAGGACATCACGCGGATCCTCTACGACAAGGGCTACATCCTGTCCTACAAGACCGAGGAGGACGGCAAGCAGGGCCTCATCAAGATCGCCCTCAAGTACGACCCGCAGACCCGCCAGTCCGCCATCCGCGAATTGCAGCGCGTGAGCCGTCCCGGCCTGCGCAAGTACGCCCACAGCGACAAGCTGCCCCGCGTGCTCAACGGGCTCGGTGTGGCCATCATCTCCACCAGCCGCGGCGTCATCACCGACAAGGAGGCGCGCCAGTTGAAGGTGGGTGGTGAAGTGCTTTGTTACGTAAGCTGAACAACCAGGACCACGAGACGATGTCACGCATTGGACTAGCACCGATCAACATCCCGCAGGGGGTGGAGGTCACGATCGACAAAAAGAACGTGGTCTCCGTGAAGGGCCCCAAGGGCACCCTCACCCAGCGGGTGGACCCCGACCTGGAACTGAAGCTCGAGGACGGCGTGCTCACCGTGGCGCGCCCCACCGACCAGAAGCACCACCGGGCCAAGCACGGCCTCTACCGTGCGCTGATGGCCAACATGGTGAAGGGTGTGAGCGAGGGCTTCGTGATCGAGCAGGAACTGGTGGGCGTGGGCTACCGCGCCACCGCCAAGGGCCAGCTGCTCCAGCTCTCCCTGGGCTATTCGCACAACATCACCCTGGCCCTGCCGGACGAGATCAGCGTCACGGCCCAGCAGGAGAAGGGGAAGAACCCGATCGTCCGCCTGGAAAGCCCCGACAAGCAGCTCGTGGGCCAGGTGGCGGCGAAGATCCGTTCGCTGCGCAAGCCGGAACCCTACAAGGGCAAGGGTGTACGCTTCGTCGGTGAGAACATCCGTCGCAAGGCGGGCAAGGCTGCCGGTAAATAAGACAGGCCATGGCATTCGACAGGAACGCACGACGCGCGAAGATCAAGGTCCGGGTACGCCGGAAGGTGCAGGGCACCCCGGAGCGTCCCCGCCTCTCGGTCTATCGCAGCAACAAGGGCATCTATGCCCAGATCATCGACGACGAGAACGGCCGCACGCTGGCCTCCGCGTCGTCCCTCAAGGACAAGCAGGCCAACGAGGTGGCCAAGACCGAGCAGGCCCGCATCGTGGGCCAGGCGATCGCCGAGAAGGCGAAGGCCGCCGGTATCGCCTCGGTGGTCTTCGACCGCAACGGATACCTGTACCACGGCCGGGTGAAAGCCCTCGCCGACGCCGCCCGCGAAGGAGGGCTCCAATTCTGATCACCGATCCGACATGGCAGAAGCTAACATCAAGAAGGTCAAGAGCAGCGACCTCGAGCTGAAGGACAGGCTCGTGGCCCTGAACCGCGTGACCAAGGTGACCAAGGGTGGCCGCACCTTCACCTTCTCCGCCATCGTGGTGGTGGGGAACGAGAACGGCGTGGTGGGCCACGGCCTGGGCAAGGCCAAGGAGGTGCAGGAGGCCATCGCCAAGGGCATCGACGATGCCAAGAAGAACCTGGTGAAGGTGCCGGTGCTGAAGGGCACCATCCCGCACGCCCAGGACGGCAAGTACGCCGGCGCCCGCATCCTGCTGAAGCCGGCCGCGCATGGTACCGGTGTGATCGCCGGAGGCGCCATGCGTGCCGTGCTGGAAAGCGTGGGCATCACCGACGTGCTGGCCAAGAGCAAGGGCTCGAGCAACCCGCACAACGTGGTGAAGGCCACGATCGAGGCCCTGACGAACCTGCGCGACGCCCATGCGGTGAGCCGGCAGCGCGGGGTGAAGATGGAGAAGGTGTTCAATGGATGAACGGGAACGGCCTCCCCAAGGCCATGAAGACATGAACAAGCTGATCATCACCCAGGTCCGAAGCCAGATCAAGTGCCCCGCCCGCCAGAAGGCGACGCTGCGCGCACTGGGTCTCGGCCGCATCGGCAAGCGGAACGAACTGGAGGCCACCGCGCAGGTGCGCGGCATGGTCGAGAAGGTGCACCACCTGGTGCGCGTGGAGGAGCAGGCGTAACCATCAACGAACGAAGGACATGGACCTCAGCGATCTGAGACCGGCCAAGGGGGCCACCAAGAAGGAAAAGCGCATCGGACGGGGCGAAGGCTCCGGCCGGGGGGGCACCTCCACGCGCGGCCACAAGGGCGCCAAGAGCCGCAGCGGTTACAGCCGCAAGCGCGGTTTCGAGGGCGGCCAGATGCCGCTGCAGCGCCGCGTGCCCAAGTTCGGCTTCAAGAACCCCACCCGCGTCGAGTACAAGGGCATCAACCTCGATGCCCTGCAGACCCTGGCCGAGGGCAAGGGCCTGAAGGCGATCGATCCCGCCGTGCTGCGTGAGAACGGCCTCATCGCCAAGAACGACAAGGTGAAGGTGTTGGGACGTGGTGAGCTCAAGGGAGCCCTCGACATCACCGCCGACGCGTTCAGCGCCACGGCCAAGGCACACATCGAATCCAAGGGAGGCAAGGCCACCGTGGCCGGCGCCACCGAGCAGAAGGAGGCATGAAGAACCTGATCGACACCATCAGGAACATCTGGCGGATCGAGGAGCTGCGCAAGCGGATCCTGATCACGCTGGGCCTGCTGCTGGTCTACCGCATCGGGAGCTTCATCGTGCTGCCCGGCGTGGACAGCGCCCGACTGGCCTCTTCGGCCACTGGATCGGGTGGTCTGGTCGAGCTGCTGTCCATCTTCACCGGAGGGGCCTTCACCCGGGCGAGCATCTTCGCCCTGGGCATCATGCCCTACATCTCCGCCTCCATCATCGTGCAGCTCATGGGCATCGCCGTTCCGGCCGTCCAGAAGATGCAGCGCGAGGAGAGCGGTCGTCGCCGCCTGAACCAGTGGACCCGCTACCTCACCATCCTGATCTGCGTGTTCCAGGCTCCGAGCTACATCTACGCCACGATCGACGCGAGCGCACGTCCTGAAGGCACCTTTTGGATGTTCACCAGTGTGGTCATCCTCAGTTCTAGCACGCTGTTCGTCATGTGGCTGGGTGAGCGCATCACCGAGCGCGGTCTCGGCAACGGCATCTCCCTGTTGATCATGATCGGCATCATCGCCAACCTGCCGCAGGCCTTCATCCAGGAGGTCGTGGGCCGCACCGGTCCCGGCGGAGGCGGACTGGTGCTGCTGCTGGTGGAGGTGGTCATCTGGCTGCTGATCATCGCGGGCACCATCCTGCTCGTGCAGGGCACCCGCCGCATCCCCGTGCAGTTCGCCAAGCGTGTGCAGGGCAACAAGCAGTACGGAGGTGTCCGGAACTACATCCCCCTGAAGGTGAACGCTGCAGGTGTGATGCCCATCATCTTCGCCCAGGCGATCGTGATGATCCCCTTGTACCTGGCCCAGGCCTTCGAGGAGCCCCCCGGATTCCTCCTCGCATTGAGCGACTTCGGCGGCTTCTGGTACAACTTCCTGCTGTTCTCCATGGTGGTGCTGTTCACCTACTTCTACACCGCCATCACGGTGAACCCGATGCAGCTGGCCGACGACATGAAGCGCAACGGTGGCTTCATCCCGGGCGTGAAGCCGGGCAAGCGCACCTCGGACCACATCGATGAGCTGCTCTCTAGGATCACCCTTCCGGGTGCCATCTTCCTGGGATTGGTGGCCATCCTTCCCGCCTTCGCGCTCATTTTCGGCGTGAAGCAGGGATTCGCACAGTTCTTTGGTGGCACCTCGCTGCTGATCATGGTGGGCGTCCTGCTGGACACCCTGCAGCAGATCGAGAGCCACCTGTTGATGAGGCACTATGACGGTCTGATGAAGTCGGGCCGCATCAAGGGCAGGGCAGGAGGAGCGGCCTTCGGCCTCGCCGGATAGGTTCATGGGACGTTCCGTGAACATCCTGGGCGAGGAGGAGATCGCATTGGTGAGGGAGAGTTCTTTGCTTGTTGGAAGGACCTTGGCCGAAGTGGCACGCCACATCGCGCCCGGTGCGAGCACGGCCGACCTGGACCGGATCGCGGAGGAGTTCATCCGCGACCACGGAGCGGTGCCGGGCTTCAAGGGGCTCTACGGATGCCCCAGCACCCTGCTCATCAGCGTGGACCACGAGGTGGTGCATGGGCTCCCGGGCGAACGCGTCCTGGAGGATGGCAGCGTGGCGAGCATCGACTGCGGTGTGCTCATGAACGGCTTCTATGGTGACAGTGCGTACACCTTCCGGATCGGAGAGGTGAAGCCCGAAGTGAGGGCGCTCCTGGACGTGACAAAGGAGTGTCTGGAGCGCGGCATCGCCGCGGCGGCCGACGGCAACCGCACGGGCGACATCGGTCACGCCATCCAATCGCATGCAGAGTCGAAAGGCTACAGCGTGGTGCGGGAGCTGGTGGGGCATGGTGTGGGCCGCAAGCTGCACGAGGCCCCCGAGGTGCCCAACTACGGGCGGCGGGGGCATGGTGTGAAGCTCGGCAACGGCCTGGTGATCGCCATCGAGCCCATGATCAACATGGGGCGCAAGGAAGTGCGCCAGCTGGACGACGGCTGGACGATCGTGACGGAGGACGGCCTCCCGAGCGCGCATTTCGAGCACACCGTGGTGGTGCGCCCCGGCGGGGCGGAGGTCCTTTCAACGTTCAGCTTCATCGAAGAGGCATTGAACGCAGTGGAACACGGATAGGAACGGAACACGAACGAACGGAACACAGGAACGAACGATATGGCAAGGACAGGGAACATCGAGCAGGACGGCGTCATCAAGGAGGCGCTGAGCAATGCCATGTTCCGCGTGGAGCTTGAGAACGGGCACGTGATCACGGCCCACATCTCCGGCAAGATGCGCATGCACTACATCCGGATCCTCCCGGGCGACAAGGTGAAGGTGGAGATGAGCCCCTATGACCTGTCCAAGGGCCGGATCACGTTCCGATACAAGAGCTAAGCACCCAAAGCGATGAAGGTCAGGGCATCACTCAAGAAACGCTCGGCGGACTGCAAGATCGTCCGCCGCAAGGGGCGTCTGTACATCATCAACAAGAAGAACCCGAAGTTCAAGCAGCGTCAAGGCTGAGGAACTCATACCACGGCATCATGGCACGTATCGCAGGCATCGACCTACCCAAGACCAAGCGCGGCTGCATCGGTCTCACGTACATCTACGGGATCGGGCGCAGCAGGGCGCTGGACATCCTGAAGGCCGTCGACGTGGATCCGGACAAGAAGGTCCAGGATTGGGACGACGACGAGCAGGGCCGCATCCGCCAGTTCATCATCGACGAGGTGAAGGTGGAGGGTGCGCTCCGGTCGGAGACACAGCTCAGCATCAAGCGCCTGATGGACATCGGGTGCTACCGCGGGGTGCGTCACCGTGCCGGCCTGCCATTGCGCGGCCAGCGTACACGCACGAACGCCCGCACCCGGAAGGGCAAGCGGAAGACCGTGGCCAACAAGAAGAAAGCGACCAAGTAAGCGACACCGCTGAACGGCACCCATTAGCGACCGACAGACATGGCAAAGCAGGATAGAAAGTCCGGCAAGAAGAAGAAGAACGTGGTGGTCGAGGCCTATGGCCAGGCCCACATCCACGCGACCTTCAACAACCTGATCATCAGCCTCACCAACAACAAGGGCGAGGTGATCAGCTGGTCCTCCTCCGGGAAGATGGGTTTCCGGGGCAGCAAGAAGAACACGCCCTACGCAGGCCAGGTGGCCGCCGAGGAGGCCGCCCGCGAAGCCCACGAACTGGGTCTGCGGAAGGTGAAGGTGTTCGTGAAGGGACCGGGCTCCGGCCGTGAATCGGCCATCCGCTCCCTGCACAACAGCGGCGTGGAGGTCACCGAGATCATCGACGTGACGCCGATGCCGCACAACGGATGCCGCCCGCCCAAGAAGCGTCGCGTGTAAGAACCAGGACGAACGACAGACCATGGCACGTTACAGAGGACCCAAGACCAAGATCGCCCGCCGCTTCAAGGAGCCGATCTACGGGGAGGACAAGTGGATGGACCGCAAGCCCTACGGGCCCGGCCAGCACGGTCCCAACCGCCGGCGCGGCAAGCAGAGCGAATATTCCGTTCAGCTTGCGGAGAAGCAGAAGGCCAAGTACACCTACGGCCTGCTGGAGCGCCAGTTCCAGAAGATGTTCCAGGCCGCGGCCAGCCGCAAGGGCATCACCGGCGAGACGCTGCTGCAGCTTTGCGAGGCACGCCTGGACAACACCGTCTACCGCCTGGGCATCGCTCCCACGCGTCGGGCCGCACGCCAGCTGGTGGGCCATCGTCACATCACCGTGAACGGTGACGTGGTGAACGTGCCGAGCTACACCCTCCGTCCCGGTGATGTGGTCGCCGTGCGCGAGCGCAGCCGTTCCCTGGAGACCATCACCAACAGCCTGGCCACGAGCGCCACGCGCTTCGACTGGCTGGAGTGGGATGGCTCGAACATGAGCGGCAAGTTCATCACCATGCCCGAGCGTGCACAGATCCCCGAGAACATCCGGGAGCAGCTCATCGTGGAACTGTACTCGAAGTAAGACCCCAACCCGACACAGAACACCATGCCGATCCTTGATTTCCAGCGGCCTGACAAGGTCACGATGATCGAATCCGATGACCAGCGCGGCACGTTCGAGTTCCGTCCGCTCGAGCCGGGTTATGGCATCACCATCGGGAATGCGCTCCGTCGCATCCTTTTGTCCTCGCTCGAGGGCTTCGCCATCACCTCGGTGCGCATCGAGGGTGTGGACCATGAGTTCTCCACCATCAAGGGCGTCATCGAGGACATGACCGAGATCGTCCTGAACCTCAAGCAGGTGCGTTTCCGCCGTCAGTTGGAGGACGTGAGCACCGAGCGGGTGTCCTTCACCGTGGGTGGCAAGGACGGGTTCACCGCAGGAGACATCGGCAAGCACACCACGGGATTCCAGGTCCTGAACCCGGAGCTGACCATCGCCCGCATGGAGGGCAATGTGAAGCTGCACGTGGAGCTCACCATCGGCAAGGGCCGTGGCTATGTGCCGGCTGATGAGAACCGCGTGGAGGGCAGCCCGATCGGGACCATCTACATCGACTCGATCTTCACCCCGATCAAGAACGTGCGCTACACCGTGGAGAACACCCGGGTGGAGCAGAAGACCGACTACGAGAAGCTGACGATCGAGGTGGAGACCGATGGTTCCATCAATCCGAAGGATGCCCTTCAGGAGGCTGCCAAGATCCTGATCCACCACTTCATGCTCTTCAGCGATGAGCGCATCACCCTGGAGGTGGAGGAGCAGGTGGAGGTCGAGGAGTTCGATGAGACCAGCCTCCACATGCGCCAGCTCCTGAAGAGCAAGTTGGTGGACATGGACCTGAGCGTGCGCGCGCTGAATTGCCTGAAGGCTGCTGACATCGAGACCCTCGGTGACCTGGTGGCCTACAACAAGAACGACCTGCTGAAGTTCCGCAACTTCGGCAAGAAGAGCCTGACCGAACTGGAGGACCTCGTCGAGAACAAGGGCCTGAGCTTCGGGATGAACGTGAGCAAGTACAAACTGGAGAAGGAGTGATCGAAAGGCGGAATTGCGCCGCCTTCCCGGTCGTCCATTAGGCTGTTGCCATGAGACACAACAACAAGAACAACCACCTGGGCCGCAAGGCCGGCCACCGTTCGGCATTGCTGAGCAACATGGCCGCGTCCCTGATCGAGCACAAGCGCATCGAGACCACCCTGGCCAAGGCCCGCGCCCTGCGCCGCTATGTGGAGCCCTTGATCACCAAGAGCAAGGACGACACCACCCACAGCCGTCGTGTGGTGTTCAGCCACCTCCAGAACAAGGAGGCGGTGAGCGAGCTGTTCCGGGAGGTGGCGCCCAAGGTCGCTGAACGGGCCGGAGGGTACACCCGGATCATCAAGCTGGGCAACCGCCTGGGTGATGCGGCCGAGATGGCCCTGATCGAACTGGTCGACTTCAACGAGCTCTACGTGAAGGAGAAGGCCGGTGCCGATGCGAAGAAGACCCGCCGGAGCCGCCGTAGCAGCGGTGGTGCCAAGAAGGCCGCCGAGAAGCCGGCAGCCGAGGCCAAGGCCGAGGAGGGCGGTGATGCCCCTGCTGCCGAAGGTGGTGAGGAGGCCAAGGCCGAATGACCGTACGGTTTTCCACAGCTGTGAAGAACGAGGCGCCCTTGGGCGCCTCTTCTTTTTTCACCCCGGGTATCTTTGCCGCGACATGCTCATAAGCCAGCGTCCCGAGGCCGTTCTGCTCCTGGCGGACGGTACCGTGTTCAAGGGCCGGGCCGTGGGGGCTCCGGGCACCACCACCGGCGAGATCTGCTTCAACACCGGCATGACCGGGTATCAGGAGATCTTCACGGACCCCAGTTACACCGGCCAGATCATGACCATGGCCACCGCGCACGTGGGCAACTACGGCGTGAAGGACGAGGAGGTGGAGAGCGGTTCGGTCAAGATCGCAGGCCTCGTGGTCAAGAAGTTCAGCGAGGTGTGGAGCCGCCCGGGTGGCCACGCATCGCTGGACGACTACCTGAAGCGTCATGGCATCGTGGGCATCAGCGATGTGGATACACGTCAGCTGGTCCGTCACATCCGCGACCACGGTGCCCAGAACGCGCTGATCAGTACGGAGACCGATGATCTGGACGGGTTGAGGAAGCAACTGGCCTCGGTGCCTTCCATGGAAGGCCTGGAGCTGTCCAGCCGCGTCACGAGCGAAGAGCCCTGGGAGGAAGGGCCTGAGGATGCAGCGCACCGGGTGGCCCTGGTCGATTTCGGGGTGAAGCTGAACATCGTGCGCTGCCTCACCGAACGCGGCTGCCGTGTGCGGGTGTTCCCGATGCGCACAACGCTGTCCGACATGCTGGCCTGGAAGCCCGACGGGTTCATGCTGAGCAATGGCCCCGGTGATCCGGCGGCGATGCCCGACAGCGTGGACCTGGTGAAGCAGGTGGTGGGGACCGGTCTTCCGGTCTTCGGTATCTGCCTGGGCCATCAGTTGCTGGGCGAGAGCCTGGGCATGGCCACGGAGAAGATGCACCACGGCCATCGGGGGATCAACCATCCCGTCAAGGACCTGACCACCGGGCAGGATGAGGTCACCAGCCAGAACCATGGCTTCGTGGTGAAGCGGACCGATGCCGAGGCCAATGAACGGGTGGAGATCACCCACATGCACCTGAACGACGGCAGCGTGGCCGGGTTCCGGCTGAAGGACCGGCCGGTGTTCAGTGTGCAGTACCATCCGGAGGCCGGCCCGGGTCCGTATGACAGCCGCTACCTCTTCGACCGGTTCGTGGAGAACCTGCACGCGGCGGTTCCCGTTGAAAGGGCCTCGAAGCAGAACGCCTGAATACCGAACCATGACGCTGATCGCCAAGATCCTTGCCCGTGAGATCCTCGACTCGCGGGGCAACCCCACCATCGAGGTCGATGTGTACACCGATGCCGGACACATGGGACGCGCCGCCGTGCCCAGTGGGGCCAGCACCGGAGCGCATGAGGCCGTGGAACTGCGGGATGGGGATGAGAAGCGCTACCTCGGCAAGGGTGTCCAGAAGGCCGTGGAGAACGTGAACAACGTGCTGGACGAGGAGCTGCGCGGTGCCCGGGTCTCCGAACAGGCCCTCATCGACCGTGTGATGACCTCCCTCGACGGTACGCCCAACAAGGCGAACCTCGGTGCCAACGCGATCCTGGGCGTGAGCCTGGCGGTGGCCAAGGCGGCTGCCAGTGAGGCCGGACTACCGCTCTATCGTTACGTGGGCGGGGCCAATGCGGCCGTGCTTCCGGTGCCGCTGATGAACATCCTGAACGGTGGCGCCCACGCCGACAACAAGGTGGACGTGCAGGAGTTCATGATCATGCCCGTGGGCGCTTCGAGCTTCTCCCAAGGCCTGCGCATGGGAGCGGAGGTGTTCCATCACCTGAAGGGTGTGCTGAAGGAACGCGGCCTGGGCACCAATGTCGGGGATGAAGGTGGCTTCGCGCCCGATCTGGCCAGCAACGAGGATGCCCTGAAAGTGGTGATGGAGGCCATCGAAAAGGCGGGCTACAAGCCCGGGGATGACATCGTGCTCGCGTTGGATTGTGCCAGCACCGAGTTCTACGACGCCGGCAAGCAACGGTACACCTTGGAAAGCACCGGGGATGTGCTGACCAGCGATGAGCTTGTGGACCTGTGGGCGGATTGGGCGAAGCGCTACCCCATCGTGAGCATCGAGGATGGCATGGCCGAGGATGATTGGGCCGGATGGGCCAGGTTGACCAGGACCATTGGCGACAAGGTGCAACTGGTCGGCGATGACCTCTTCGTGACCAACACCGATCGCCTGGCTAAGGGCATCGAGGAAGGTATCGCCAACAGTATCCTGGTGAAGGTGAACCAGATCGGTACGCTCACCGAAACGCTGGAAGCGGTCGACATGGCCCACCGCGCCGGCTACACGGCGGTGATGAGCCACCGCAGCGGCGAGACCGAGGACAGCACCATCGCCGATCTGGCCGTGGCCACCAATTGTGGCATGATCAAGACGGGTTCCGCTTCACGGAGCGACCGGATCGCCAAGTACAATCAACTGCTGCGCATCGAGGAGCAGCTGGGTTCCGCGGCGCACTATCCGGGAAGGTCGCTCCGCTGCGTGCCTTGACCCGCGTTCTACTCGATCACCACCGACACCGGTCCTCCCGGTGAACGGCTCCCGAGGAACTCCAGGGAATACTGTCCAGCAGCAAGGCCCTGGACGTCCATGACCGTGCGGGTCGACGTGCTGGGCATGCTCCTGACGATCCTGCCGCTCATGTCGCGGAGGAGCAGTTGACCCGCTGTGTCGGTCCCTCGCTTGATGATGATCATCTCGTCCGCAGGGTTCGGATGGACCATCAGTGTTTCCGGTCCCGTGACAGGGGATCCCATGCCTACGGCGCTGCGCCGCCACCCGAGCGTATAGTCGCCAGCCATCAGTTCGGGGAATTCGATGAACGCATAGCCGTCCGTTGGGCTGCCGATGGTGAGCACCGAGGTGCCTGGAACAGCGGACCAGGGCTGGGAGGCGTCCGAACGGTGGAGCAGGACCAGGCTGTCCTCGTGGAATACGACCCCACCGCCGCCCTGCACCAGACCCAGGTCCAAGGACCCGGTCACCGTGGGTCTCGCGTCCACCAGCACACGTCCTTCAATGTCCGTGCCCGGTGGCAGGTCGGCCTGTACCCGCCACCAGCGATCGGGTGATACGACCCACGCCCAGGTGTCGGCGGCCCAGGGATCGGCGGCCACCCAATATTGTTCCAGGCGGATGGGCGTCGGGGCGGGCACGTTGTTCAAGGTGAGCCGCAGGTTCGCGTTCCCATAGGTCCTCAGTCCGGTGCCGCTCAGGGTGTCCGTGTCCGCAGTGATCGCCAGGGCCAGACGTTCGTCCGTGTTCAGGGCAACAAAGACCGGCGCGAAGGGGGCGGTGAAGGACACGCTGGTCAAGGTCCCACCGACGAACAGGCTGTCCGGGGTGGTCCAGGAGGAGCCGTCATCGGCCGTGCAGGTGAACGTGATGGGCACACCCGAGTACGGGTGGTCCGCGCCGCGGAGCTTCTGTTCCACATGGACGGTGACCAGATGCTCACCGCCTTGAGGTGCTGTGGAGAAGCTGTCCACCTCGAAGGCCGCCCAGCCGGGTTGCAGGATCCAATCATCAAAGAACTCCGTGAGGTCCACCCCGGTGACCTGGGAGAGGTGATCGCGGAGGTCGGCCGTTCCCACGGGTTGGAAGGCAAAGGCGACCAGGAAGTCGGTGAGACCCGCGTGGAACAGGCTGTCACCCAGATAGCTGCGGAGGGTGTGGAGCACATCAGCGCCCTTGTTGTAGCTGTGGTCACCGTAGGTCCAGTCCTGCGGTACCTCGGCAAGGGCCCACCATCCTTCGTCGCGCAAGTGTGCACGATGCACCATGTCGCGGTGATTGTCACGGACCAGGTCCATGTAGGCCTCACGGCCGTACACATGCTCCACGAACACATAGCTCAGGTACTCGGCGAAACCTTCGTTGATGTACATCTCCTCGGCCCGCTCACACGTGACCAGATCGCCGAACCAATGGTGGGCCAGTTCGTGTGCCATCGTGGTCTCATAGGTGGTGCCTCCGTCCACGATGGAGCTGGGATAGGCGATGTTCGTGGGGTGCTCCATGGCACCGACCGGGGTCAGCACATACCCGATACGGTCCCACCGATGATGCCCCAACCGCTGTTCGAAACAGGCGAAGGCATCGGGCAGGTGTACAAAGGAGCTCTTCAGGTCGGAGGTGTCGCCGGGAAGGGCGATCAGGTCCACGGGTACCGTGCCACCGGCCAGGGTGGGGAACGTATCCCTTGCCACGACATAGTTCGCGCTGGCCACGCTCGCCAGGTAGGAAGGCATGGTCTGGTCGATGGCCCAATGCGTCACCACGGTGTCCCCACCCGGAAAGGTCTGCGCGACCAGGTCGCCATTGCACCAGGCCGTCCTGCCACCCTTGGTGGTCACGATGAACTCGTAGGTGCTGCGTTCCACGAAATTGTCAAAGCAGGGGAACCAGGCACGGCCGAACGAATGTGGCTGTGCCGTGAAGGCCACGCCCAGGTTGTAGGCGATGTTGCCTCCGGTGTAGAAGCCTCCGAACCCGCTGGCGTCGGTGGCAGGGTCACCGCCATAGGCGATCAGGACCACCAGCGTGTCACCAGGCCCGAACGGCTGACCCAGGTCGATGATCAACCGATCGTTCAGGTGGGAATAGGAGAGCGGAACACCGCCTGCCTTCACGGAATCGACCGTCAGGTCCAACAGGTCGAGCGGAAGCGTGTTCACCCCGTTCACTCGTGGTGCGAACCGCAAGGAGCAGATGCCGCCGATCTCACCCTGGTCCACCCGGGTCAGGTCAAGCTCGATCCGGTGATGCAGGAGGTCGATCGAATCACTGATCGAGGCAGTGGACGAGCGGAGCTCATGACCGTGCCTGCCTGTGGACCTGGCCTCCTGACAGGTGGTCTGTGCCACGGCCAGCGTGTTCAAGAGTCCCAGGAAGGCAAGCAAGGGGAAGGTGAGGTGGTTCATCGGGCGTTCCGTTGCGATGGCCAGGCCGGCTCACGAGGATCGTCATCCAAAAGTAAGGTCTTCCGATACCCCCTGTTCCCAGCGGTCTGGATCCCTAGATTTGAATGTGGACCTTGGGTTCCTGAACCGTATCGCATGAAGCCGAGCACAGAGCTCTTCGATCTCATCAGTTCGCTATCCAAGTCGGAGAAGCGGTTCTTCAAGTTGCATTCCTCGCTCCAGTCGGGGGACAAGAACTACCTGAGGATCTTCGATGCGATCGACAAGCAGCGGGCGTATGATGAGAAGGCGCTGAAGGCCCAGTTCAAGGGGGAGACCTTCGTGAAGCACTTCCCTTCGGAGAAGAACCATCTGTACAAGCTGATCCTCAAGGCGCTCCGGGCATATCATGCCGATAGCTCGGTGAGCGGGGTGTTGAAGCAGGAGATCAAGAACATCGAGATCCTCTATCACAAGGCCCTGTACAAGGAGTGCAACAAGCTCCTGCACAGGGCCAAGCGCACGGCCCAGGAGAACGAACGGTTCTACTACTGGTTCGAACTGCTGAGCTGGGAGAAGATGCTGTTGGAGGAGGCCTACGAATCCGGACAGTTCACCAAGGACCTCGATGCCTTGATCGATGAGGAGCGGGATGTGATCGAACGGCTGCGGAACCTGGCGGCCTATCATATCCTGTATTCCAAGATCAACTATGTGTTCAGGAGCGGAGGCCATGTCCGCACCGAGGAGGAGCATGCGATGGTCGAGGAGATCAGTGACCATCCGTTGATCAAGGGCAAGAACACGGCGCAGTCCCTGCGTGCGGCAACCATCTGCTACTACACCCAGGGGTTCTGTCACTGGGCGAAGCGCGAGTGGCCGATGAGCCTGGAGAAGTTCGAGAAGGTGAGGTCCATTCTCGATGGACATCCGAAGATCCGCCGGGACCTGCCCAAGCGCTATGTGCGCACCTTGAACTACATCGTGCTGGCCGAGATCGAACTGCATCGTTTCGACGATGCGCGCGAGCACATCGAGCAGATCCGCTCCGTGAGCTCAATGGACGGGTTCGGCGGGATCGATATCGAGGTACAGACCTTCAATGCCAGCTTCCTGTGCGAGCTATGGCTGCTCGACCGCATGGGAGAGCATCAACGGGCGCTGGAACTCGTGCCTCCCCTGCTCGATGGGATGGAGGAGCTCGGAGGTCGATTGCACAAGGAGTATGAGATCGAGTTCCACTATGCGCTGGCCGTGGTGCATTTCGGTGCCGGGGAGGTCAACAAGGCCTTGTTCTGGCTGAACAAGGTGCTCAACGACAACGAACCCACGTTGAGGCAGGACATCTTCAGCTATGCCAGGCTGTTCAACCTCATCGTGCATTATGAGCTCGGCAACTACGACCTCCTGGAGTACATCGTGCGGTCCACGCAGCGGTTCCTGAGCAAGAAACAGCGGGCACACGAGGTGGAGGTGCTCCTGATCGATCACATCAGACGATTGGCGCGCTCGGACAAGGAGGAGGAGCGTGCGGCCTTGTTCGATTCCCTGGACGAGGGATTGAACGACCTCTTCAAGGACCCGAACGAAGGCCTCATCCAGAAGTATTTCGATGTGCTGGCCTGGGTGCGTTCGCATCGCGAAGGCATCACCTACAGCGAGGCCGTCAAGGCCGGGCACGGGTCCCGGACCTCCACCAAGGGACGCAAGGTCCGGGCTAGTGGGAAGAGACCAGCTCCCTGATCCCGGTGACCTTGAACTCGGTCCGTCGGTTCTCCTGATGCTCCTCCTCGGAGCATTCCACGCCATCCACACAGCGGTTCACCGGTCGGCCTTCACCGTACCCTTTGGCGGTGATGCGTGCAGCATCCACACCCGAGCGCACCAGGTAGTCCACGGCACTGTTCGCCCGGGCCTCCGATAGCACCAGGTTGTACGTGTCACTGGCCCGGCTGTCCGTGTGCGAGCTCAGCTCGAAGCTCAGCTGTGGGTTGTCATTGAAGAGGCGTACCAGCTTGTCGAGCTCCTGGGCGGCTTCCGGCCGGATATCCCATTTGTCGTAGTCGTAATAGATGTTCTCCACCACGATCGGTTTGTCCACGACCACCCGGGCAAGGTCGAAGTTCTCTTCGTAGGTATGGCTCACACGTTGTCCCTGGGTGTCGATGTCCCGACTTTCAGTGAACATGCCGTCCTTGCTGCCCTTGATCCGGAAGTTGTGCCCGGCCTTCAGGGGGAACAGGTAGCTCCCATCGGCCTCCGTGTAGAAGGTGAGCGCTTCACCTGTGGTCATGTCCAACAGCTTCACTTCCGCTCCCGCCATGGGAGCACCCTCCTCATCGTCCACGATGTGGCCGTACACGGCAAGTGTAGGAGGATGGACCGACACGGCGTAGATCGCATCGTCGCCATTCCTGTCCGAGCTGAGATGACCGCTCCACCCGTCCGGCGAAAGCACCAGCCCCAGGTCGTCCGCGGAGGTATTGAGCGGGTATCCCAGGTTCTCGGGCTCGGCCCAACCACCGTCATCGGTCGGCCGCGTGCGGAAGATGTCCAGTCCGCCAAGGTTCAGGTGGCCCGTGCTCGAGTAGTGCAGGTCCTTGCCGTTGATCGTCGGGAACACATCGTCCCCGGGAGTATTGACCACCGGACCGAGGTTCTCGGGAACGGACCATGAACTGTCAAGTCTCGTGCACATGTAGAGGTCGCTGCCACCAAGGCCCCCCGGCCGATCGCTGGAGAAGAACAGGGTGTCCCCGCTCATGCTCAGCGCCGGATGTCCGGTGCTGTAGCCGTCCATGTTGTAGGCGAACGCGCGCACATCGGTCCAGTTGCCATCCTCGTGGAGCGTGGCACGGAAGAGTTGGAGATGGCTCACCGAGCTTTCATCCTTCACGAGCCGGTGGCGGAAATAGTCGCTGCGGGTGAAGTACAGGGTGCGTCCGTCGGGAGCGATCACCGCAGGCCCTTCATGGAACCGGCCGTTCACGTCGCCCGGAAGTCCGGTCACCGTTCCAGTGGCGGGGTCAAGGAGATAGAGGTCGAGGAAGGATTCGCCGTTCCACGGGTTGCGCTGTGACCCCGAGATCGGCCTGTCCGCGGCGATCAGGAGCTTGTCTCCGCACGGGCTGGGGCTGAACGCGTTCGAGATGCCGGGAAGTTCGACATGCTCCAGGGTGAACAGGCTCGTATCTGCGAACAGCACGGTGCGCTTGTCCAGATTGCGCTGCAGGGCAAGGAACTCGCCGTCCTCCGGGGTCTCCTTCAGCGAACGGTCCACCTGCTTGCGGGCTTCATCGTACTGTTCCAGGGCGATCCATGAACGTACGCGCAAGAGGTCCTCCTCTCTGGTGAGCGGAGCGATCGTGGCGGCATGGGCCAGCAGTTCCTGGGCCCGGGCGTGTTGGTTCTGAAGGTGATATGCCTTCGCGGCACGAAGGGCCGCCTCGCGATCATCGGGACGACGTTGGAGGACTGCCTCGTAGTGCCTGGCGGCCTCGGCATAGGCCATTCGATCGAACGCCTTGTCACCCACCACGGAATGGTGCATGGCACAGGAGCCGAGCAGGCCGCAGGCCGCGAGCAGGAATGGGGTCCGTTTCGCCTTCATGTCAGAAGTATCTGGGGGTCTTGATCCGCACGGCATCCTGGCCCAGGTCGAGCCCGAGCATCACTTCGTGTGAGCCGCCGGTATGGCCGCGCAGGGCCGAGGTGTTCATGTCGTAGGCATAGCCGATGCGAAGTCGCGGCGTCACCTGATATTCCATCATGCCCACCACGGATTCACCGGTCCGATAGCCGGCGCCGAACCAGAACCGCTCCCGGTACAGGAAGTTGCAGTTCACGTCCACCTGCACCGGTGCCTCGGGCTGGTACTTGACGAGCACGCTGGGCTTCACGTCGAAGTATTCACCCAGGGGGAACAGGTGGCCGGCGTTCAGGTAGTAGTGTTGCGTGAAGTAGTGGTCCAGGGCATTGGCCACGTCGCTGGTGATGTTCCCATCGGCCGCATGGATCGTGGGGACCGACAACCCCACGTAGGCCCGGCTCGAGTACCAGTACAACCCGAAGCCGAACTTGCCGATCAACTGGTTGCTGATGTTGCCTTGGTAGACCTGGTCGCCTCCGTCCCAGTAGACGAGGTCGTTCAGGTTCGCGGAGTACACCGACAATCCGGCGCGGAGGCCCAGTGACAGGCGACTGTCCGCGCCCAGACGGAGATGGTAGGCGTAGCTGCCGCTCATGTCCAGGTCCCGGCTCACGCCGATCTCGTCATGCACGATGCTGAAGCCCACGCCCATCTTCTCGTTCATCAGCGGACCATCGATGGCGAACATGCTCGTGCGCGGCGCTCCCTCCACGTTCAACCACTGTGCCCGGTGGAGGAGACTGGTGCTGAAGTAGCTGTGCGTTCCGGCATAGGCCGGGTTCAGGAACAGCCCGTTGAACATGTACTGGCTGGTCATCACCTCCTGTTGGGCATCCACGTTCATGGCAGCCAACAGGACCAACGGAGCGAGTAGCTTTTTCATGGCCGTTGAGGGGTGGGTGGAGTGCGTGTTAGCGACGGAGGTCCACATAGCGTTGTTCCTTGATGGTGCCATCCGCCACGGTGAGCAGGACGAAGTAGGTGCCGTTGGGCAGCGGCTCTCCGTTCATGTTCGTGCCGGCCCAGTCGTTGCGGTAGTTGATCGTCTCGAACACCGTCCCTCCCCAGCGGTTCACGACCAGGAAGGTGTTGCGCGGGAATCCGTCGAGGCCACGGATGAAATAGACATCGTTGGCGCCGTCCCCGTTCGGGGTGAAACCAGTGGGAAGGTCCAGTACGTCCGGCTCGTCCAGTACCACGGTCACCACGCGGATGCATCCATTGGCATCCGTGATCGTGATGGTGTAGGTGCCCGAGGGCAATCCGCTCTGGAACTGGCCGGTGGCGCCGTTGCTCCAGGCGAAGGTGTAGGGTGCCGACCCTCCGGAAACGGATACCTGGACATTGCCGTCGCTCGCACCCGCCGTGCTTATCGCATAGCCATTGGCATAGCGGAACACGGTCGTATCCACGTCCAGCGGAGCTGGTTCGGTGACCTCCGCCTCCAGTGCGGCGGTGCACCCATTGGCATCGGTAACGGATACATCGTACCACCCCGCTGTCAGGCCGGAAAGGTCCTCGTCGGAGCTTCCGTTGCTCCAGACCATGACGAAGGGCGCTGAACCGCTCGTGATGCTCAGGTCGATGGCCCCATCATTCCCATCGTTGCACAGCGACCCGGTCACGTCAGCGATCAGCTCCACACCCGGGGTGCCGGTCACAAAGGCCGTGAGGCTGTCCAAACACCCGTTCGCATCGGAGACCAGCACCTGGTAGCTGCCTGGTGCCAGCCCGGAAAGGTCCTCGGAGGTGGCTCCGGTGCTCCACAGGGGTGCGAAGGGCCCGGTCCCGCCCATCACGGTGAGGTCGATCGTGCCGATGTTCTGTCCGCAGGCGGCCTCGTTGATGGTCGTGGAGAGATCGAGAGGCTGTGGTTCCACCAGTTCGATGCAGGTCTGCGTGATGCAGTTGTTCGTGTCGGTGACCTGCAGGCAATACGTGCCGGCGCCAAGTGCTGAAAGGCCAAGGGGACTGGCGGGGGGCACTCCGGGTCCGCTCCACGCCCAGGTGTATCCGGCCGTTCCGCCTGCGATGGTCGCAGTGATGCTGCCATCGCCGGAGCCGGCACAGGAGATGGCGGTTCCGCCAGGGTGCAGGTCGGGGTCGATGACCACCGCCAACGGATCGGGAGCCGACAAGGTCACGTCGGCGATGAGTTCACAGCCGTTGGTATCGGTCACCGAATACGTGTAGGTGCCTGCGGCGAGGCCGTTCAGGATGCTGTCCGTGGAACCAAAGCCTCCCGGACCGGTCCACGAGACCTGGTATCCACCGTTCCCGCCCGTGATCGAAAGGTCGATGGCCCCATCCGTGCTTTCCGCACAACTCACCCCGTGTCCGCCAGGATGATCGGAGATCAGCACGGAGCCCATGAGCATGGTGTCCGGTTGGGTCAGTGTGATCTGCGTGCTGAACGTGCATTGGTTGCTGTCCACCACCACCAGTTCGTAGGCGTAGTTGCCGGCCGGGAGTCCGTAGATGTCCTCGGTGAAGAATTCCAGGCTGTCAGGGCCGCGCCACGCGAATTGGTAGGGTCCGATCCCGCCCAGGACGGTGGCATCGATCCATCCGTCCGAGGCACCATGACAACTGATGTTCGTTCCGCTCGGGTACACACCGGCCGCCAACTGCACATCGAGACCATCGCTCGGTGCGGTGAGCGTGATGCTCGTGTCGGTCACACAGCCATTGGCATCGGTGATCTGGACGAGATAGTTCCCGGCGACCAGGGAATCGAGTTGCAGACCGGCGAGCATATTGCCCCCCGGCGCCACGGTGGTGACGGCATAGGGAGCTGTTCCGCCGGAAGGTGCCAGCTCGATCACACCGGAGCTGTCACCCGCGCACTGCAGGTTATGGCTCCCGTAGAACGATACGTAGGCGTTCGCAAGAAGGTCCTGTGGTCCGCTCACGGAGACGTCGGTGATGGTCGTGCATCCTGCCGCATCGGTCACGACCACGGAATAGCTGCCGCTGGCAAGGCCGTTCAGGTCCTGCTGGTCAAGGCCGCTGATGCCTGGGCCGTTCCAGGAATACGTGAACGGGCCCACACCTCCCTGAACGTTCAGATCGATGGCTCCGTCCAGTGCGCCGGGGCAGGGGTTGGGTGTCACGCTCACGGAGGTCCCGAGCGCGTTCGGGGCGTTCAGCACCACCGCGGTGTCCCAGGTGCATCCATTGGCATCCGTCACACCGAGGGTGTAGCTGCCGGCGTTCAGGCCGTTCAGGTCCTCGGTCGCCGAAGCGAAGCCCGCAGGCCCGTTCCAATCGAAGCTGTATCCCGGTACGCCACCCTGTACCTGGAGGTCGATGCTGCCATCACCTCCGGAACAGCTCACCTGGTTCCCGAAACCGTCGTCAGAGGTCAGGATGATGCCGGACAATGCCAAGGGGCCGTCGATGGAAACGGACGCATCGGTGGTGCAACCGAGCGTGTCCGTGACCTGGAGCGAATAGGTCCCGACCGGCAGGCCGGTGATGGACGTGCCTGTTCCCATGGCCCCATCTGGTCCCGTCCAGCTGAGCTGATAACCCGGCGTGCCTCCCGAGACCACCGCCTGGACACTGGCAGTGGAGTCGCCTGCGCAGGCCACATCGTACCCGCCACCCACGCTGGGTACCAGAAGTTGGGCTTGGAGTGGCGCAGGGCCCGTCAGGGTCACCGTGCTGGTCAACACACAGCCATTGGCATCGGTCACCGTGGCCGTGTATGCACCTGCGCCGAGGTCATCGATGTCCTCGGTATTGGCTGAGAAACCTCCGGGCCCCGACCAGGAGATCATCATCGGGGCGGTTCCACCCGACACGGTCAGGTCGATGCTCCCGTCCGATGCTCCGGTACAGCTGACGGCACTACCTCCGGGGAACTGGGAAGGAGCCATATCACTCTCAAGGACATCCGGGGCCGTCAAGGAGAAGGAGGCCGTGGCGCTGCATCCATTGGCGTCGAGGACATCCACGTCGTAACTGCCTGCCGACAGACCGGCCAGGTCCTCGGTGGTGGGCCCATGGGACCAGGTCGTGGAGTATGGCCCGGTTCCTCCTGCGATGGTCAGGTCGATCGAACCGTCCGATCCGCCGGCACAACTCACGTTGCTCCCGTTCATGACGGACACAAGTCCGTTCACGGTGAGCGGCGCGGGTGCCGTGATGGGCACGCTCAAGGTGGCCTGACAGCCATTGGCGTCTGTCACCAGCACATCATAGTCCCCGGCACCCAGTCCGGCAAGGTCCTCATCGGTGCTGCCGTAGCCTTGTCCGTTCGACCAGAGGAAGGAGTATGGACCATTCCCGCCGGTCACGGCAAGGTCGATGCCACCATCGTTCGCACCTGCGCAGCTCACTTGGGCCCCGTTGCCATGGTCGGTCGTCGAGGCACTGAGCTGGAGGCTGTCCGGGGAAAGCACCATCATGGTGTCGGAGCGCTCGCAACCATTCATGTCCGTCACCAGCAACACGTAGTTTCCCTGCATCAGGGCATTGATGTCCTCGGAGCTGCTGAGGAAGCCGTTCGGACCGGTCCATGCCGTCAAGTACGCGGGTACCCCTCCGGAGAGGGTGATCTCGATGCTGCCATCCGTTGAACCGGGACAGGATACCTCGCTGACCTGCGTGGTCCAGTCAAGGACAGGTGGGGCTTCGAGCGTGAAGGACGCCTGACTGGAACACCCGTTGGCGTCGCTGACGGAGAGCACGTATGTACCCGCGGTCAGCGCACTGATGTCCTCTTGCCCCGCACTGAATCCGCCCGGGCCGCTCCAGTTGAACTGGTAAGGTGGGGTGCCGCCCGAAACGTTCGCATCCACGGCACCGTCCGATCCTCCCGAACAACTCACGGCGAACCCGTTGTGGTCGCTGATCGTGGCTGAGATCGAGAACAGTCCTGGTTGTGTCACGTTCACCGGCACGATCAGGGTGCACCCGTTCGCGTCGGTCAAGGTCGCCGAGTAGATTCCGGCAACAAGTCCGCTCAGGTCCTCGGTGTTCGCGGTGAACCCTCCTGGGCCTGACCATTGGACACCAACGGGAGCGATGCCGCCGGATATCGAAAGGTCGATGGCGCCATCGGCCGCGCCCTGGCAGTTAGCGGGCACCACGCTGGCGGTGGCGCTCAAGGCCGGAGGTTCATCCAGGCTCAGGGTGGTGTCCAGCGCACACCCGTTCGCGTCGCTCAAGGTGAGGGTGTACAGACCGGGTCCGAGGTCGGCCAGGTCCTCAATGCCGGTCTGGTTGCCCAAGGTATCGGACCACTGCCAGTAGTAGGGGGACTGTCCACCGCTGATGGTCAGGTCGACCGCACCATCCTCCGCACCCGCGCAGGAGATCGGGAACCCATTGTGGTCACTGACGCTGAGGTTGATGGCCAAGGGTGATGCCGGGCCGGTGATCGTCAAGGGCACTTCCTTGGGTGTATCACACCCGTTGTCATCGCTCACCGTGGCCGTGTACATGCCGGGTGCCAGCCCGCTGGCGGTGGCCCCCATCTGCGGTGGAGTGGTGTTCCATACGATCGTGTAGCTGCCACTTCCACCGCTCACGTCGAGGGTGGCAGTTCCGTCGGAGGCTCCAAAGCAGGTCGCGTTGGAGAAGGACTCCACATAGGCGAAGAGCTCGCTGGCCACCCCTTCCACCTGGACCGTGCCGCTGAACGAGCAGCCGTTCGCGTCGGAGATGGACACCGTGTGTGCACCAACGGGCAGGTCGGTCGCCAGCGGACCGGTCTGCGGGGGCACGGTGTTCCAGGCATATACGTATGGTGCGGTGCCCCCGGTGGCCTGCACGGTCACCGAGCCCGAACTATCCTCATAGCAGAGGACCGGGACGTTGGAGGTCACGACCATGTCCAGTGGCAGGCTGGGCTCCACGATGGATGCGTTCACCAGCGTGCTGCAGCCATAGCCGTCCGTGATGGAGGCCGAATAGCTTCCGGCCGGTAGGCCTGTGGCCGACGTTCCGGTCTGTGGGGGTGTGGTGTTCCAGGAGACGCTGTACGGTGGTATCCCTCCGGCAATGGATACCGATGCTTCGCCATCCGCAGCTCCATGGCAGGATACATCCTGAACGGATTGGACCTGTGCGGTGAGCATGGGAGGTTCCACCAGGGTCAGGTCGCCGCTGGTCGAACAACCGTTGGCATCGGTCACCGTGACCTGGTAGGTGCCGGCTGCCAGCCCGCTGAGGTCCTCGGCTGTATTGGTGTATCCGTTCGGACCGCTCCATTGGAACGAGTATGGGATAGTGCCACCGCTCATCGCGAGGTCGATGGCCCCGTCGCTTCCCCCGTGGCAGGAGATGTGCTGCCCGAAAGGCAGGATCACCGGGGTGAGCGTTACAGCAAGAGGCGCCGGCAGGTTCACATTGAAGCTCCGGGTCCGGTTGCAGCCATTCGCATCGGTCACCAGGACCGAATACGTCCCCGCACCGATGTTCACCACGTCCTCCGAAGAGGCGGTGTACCCGCCCGGGCCGGTCCAGGAGTATTGGTAGGGCGGGATGCCACCGGACACGTTCAGGTCGATCGCACCATTCCCGCCGCCGCTGCACAAAGGCGCGGTGACGTTCCCGGTGAGCTGGATATCGCTGACGGTCACCGTGGTGCTCAGGACCCGGCTGCAGGCGCCTGCGGAAACCGTCACCTGGTAGGTCGTGGTCGCAGAAGGGGTCGCCTGGACAGAGGCCGCCGAGGCATCGTTCAATCCTGCCGAAGGACTCCAGGAATACGAATCGCCACCGGTGGCGGTCAGTGAGGTTGTTCCCCCGGCGCAGATGGTGCTGCCGGGTGGAACGGAAGCGTCGAGGCTGTCACGTACCAGGACCTCCAGGCTGTCCAACACGAATCCGGGACACAGCAGATTGCCCAGGTAGACCTGGATCGTCTCGGTGCCTTCCGCGATGCCGTCCGCGATCGGTTCCAGGGGAACGTCCACGAAGGCCTGGTTGGCCGGAATGGTGGCCACCTTGGGCACCATGGGGTCCGGATCGGTGCCGATCAGGGGGAAGTCGGTGCCGTTGGTCGCGGTACCACCGATGAAGAACTGGACATCGAGCGGGGTCGCCGTGACCGTCTGTCGTGTGAATCGCACCCAGCCGGGATTGCAACCCTCGACCAGGTCGGGAAGACCGGCCGCGTTGCCGGTCGTCATGGTCACCGCATTGCTCTGGATCCGTTCAATGAACACGCCCGAATCCCATTTGCGGTCGCTGGCATCGGCCACGATCAGCTTCAGGTGGTAGGTCTGGCAGGGCTGCACCACGGCGAGCGCCTGCAGGCCTTGGGTGAACCCATCGTACTGCACCTGGCTTCCTCCGGCGTTGTCATGGTAGAAAGCGCTGTTCGAGCCGTTGTTGATGTTGTTGATGGTGATCGCCTGGTTGGTGCCAGGCACCAGGGCGATGTTGTGATCGTTCCCGATCCCCGGGTCACCTGCGATGCCGGGCCCGCTGATGAAGAAGCCGAAGACATCGTTGTACTGCGATCCGACCCACTCGTTGTATTCCTCGGACGCGAACACGAAATCGAAGGTGAGCGAGTCACCACCGGGGATGATGTCGAACTCGAACATGCAGGCGTCACGGGTGGTCCGACCGGTCACGATGTCGAGGATCGTGCTGCCCGATGTGAATTGCTGAAAGGACTTGTTCTCCACGTCGTTCGGTCCCACGGCATTGCCGATGGTCCCGGAGGTGAGGATGATGCCTTCGTTGATGCCCAAGGGGCCCCCACCGTAGGTGAACTCCCCGAAGCCGTCCTGATGGCAGGTCATCACGGGGTTCTGGATCAGTACGCCGTCACCGGTGATGGTCTCGGCCAGCTGCTGCAGGTCCGCTTGCGGGGAGACGCTCAATTGCGCGTTCGCCACCAAGGCATGCATGGCCAGGGTGACCGCGGTCAGGCCACGCAGGTCGGCAAGGAGGGATCGGCCGTAGTTCATTGACCTCGTTGTTGGGAACACAGCTGCTCCAGTTCGGGCATGTCCATGTCCAGGCGTTCCACGCTGGCCCGTTCGTTCTGCTGGCGGAGAAGTCCTGCTACCTGGTCGTGCGCTCCTTCAGAAGTGGCTTCGAAGGCGATGAGCCCGGCCGGAACGCAGGCATAGACCACTTTGAGGTCCGGTCGGGTGGCCAGCTCCCTGACCAGGGCATCACGAGTGGCCGAAGTGAGGGACTCCGTGCGGTATACGAGGAGTTCCCCGGTGCCGGGGCCTTGGGCCAGGGCGGCCTGGGAACTGCCACCAAGGACAGCCACCACCAGGGCCAGCCTACGGAAGAGTAGCGAGGCGAGCATGGTCGTTCGTTTCGTTCCGACCGACCGGAGCCATTCCCAAGAAAGGCCGGATCGGTCCGGCCCCTTATACATGAAGCAGGAGGGAAAGGTTATCCCCCGGAGGAACCCGCGTCCGAGCGGCTGCGCGACACCGCGTACAGGGCGATACCGGCAGCCACGGAGACGTTCAACGACCCCAGGCGGCCCTGCATGGGAATGCGGAGCAGTTCATCGGCCATCCTGAGGATGGGTGCGCTCACGCCTTCGCCTTCGGATCCAAGCACCAGCACCAGGGGCTGGCCGAGGTTCCCGGCATCAAGCGCATGCGGGCCCTTCTCCGTGCAGGCGGCAATGTGCAATCCGTGCCCGCGGGCGCGTTCCAAGGCCTTCACCAGGTTGCCGACCCTGCACACGGGCAGCCGCATCAAGGCACCCGCCGAGCTCTTGATGGCATCCGGCCCCAACCGGGCGCTCCCGGCCATGGGAACGATCAGGGCGTCGGCACCGAAACACTCCGCACTGCGGGAGATGGCCCCGATGTTGCGGACATCGGTCACGCCGTCCAGCGCAAGGAGCAGGGGTGTCCGGCCTGCTTCGTAGGCTTTGGCGATCACCTCGTCGAGGTCCTGCACGGGCACCTCGCTCACGAAGGCGACCACCCCCTGATGATCACCTTTCGTGGCCCTGTCCAAACGTTCGGGGGGGACCAGCTGAATGGGAACTCCGGTCTGGCGGGCGACCTGCTGGACCTCGCGCAACTGGTCGGAAAGCGGACCCCGCCTGAGCAGGACACGTTCCACGACGCGCCCTGATCGCAAGGCCTCCAACACGGGCCAGATCCCCCTCACGGTTCCTCCGTCGCGTGCCATGTTCAGTAGACCCTGCCGTTGCGCCAGCTTTCCACGTTCCGGTACCAGGCACCTTTGAAGGTCGGGTCCCTGTCCAGCACCAGGTCGTTGTCCGTGAAGGGCTGCTCGCGCCGCACGAAGACGAAGTTGAGCGACATCAGGCTGCTGGCCTCGCCATAGGTCCAGGTCTCCGAGTTGGTTCCCCGATGGATCGAGTTCGGCGGGCCGAAGATGATGTGCACCATGCCGCGGTCCGTACGCCAGCCTTCGATCCAGGTGGTGAAGTAGCGGTTCGCGTTCTCCACGCGGCCATAATAGGTGCGAATGGCCTGCCTGGCCCGGTCGCGTTCCCCGAAGGCATCGAGCCAGAACGCCTCCACCTGGGACCGCACGTTGTCCGCCTGCCGGATGTTGTCGTATTCCTGCATGGACGTGATGTACCGCAGGGGCGCCAGCATGTCCGTCCCTTGCCGGACGTAGGGGTAGGCCTCGGACAGGGTGAACAGGGTATAGCCCTCCATGGTGGAGGTGTCCGAGCGCACATGCAGGAACCCGGCGCTGCCGGTGTTCAGGGTCAGCAGGCCATCAGCGTCCACCTTGACCAGGAACACACTGTCCGGGGCGTTCGCAAGCCCGGACGGCGAGTTGGCCGAGAACACCGGTGGCGGTAATCGGTACGCTGGGAGATGGCGCTCGGCGATCAGGGTCTGACCTGCCAATGCTTCACACCGCACACGCACCTCGGTGCCTGGCGGTTGGTGGTCGTCGAACAAGGGCAGGCCGCCCGTGGGGGCCACCGGCAGGAAGTATTGACGGCCACCGGGCGGGCCATGCTTGACCTCCAGCAGGACGGAGCTTTCCTGCTCCCGGTACAGGTCATGCGCCGTGATCCGGAGCACGAGGTCACGGTCCCGGGCCCTGCGCATCGGAATGCTCCCGATCAGCTCCTGATCGCTGTCCGGCCCTTCGGCGCGGTCCTTGATCAGGGTGGAGGCGCTGTCCAGCAGTTCCTTGGAGTTCCAGGAAGGGAACGCTTCATAGCGAAGCTCCACCAGGGAGTGGAAGCCTTCCCCTCCGGTGCTCTTGTAGAGCAGGTCGGCCGTGTGCAGCTTGAAGTAGATCACCGAACGCTCGTTGCTCTCATGATGGATCCTGGCCTCCAACCGGAGCGTGCGGTCGCCTCCCGAATAGAGGTAGGACATGTCGCTGCGCGTCCGGGCGGCCGTACCCTCGCCACAGCCCTGCACGATGGGCAGGGCGACCAGGAAGAAAGGCCAGAGGCGCAGCGCGTTCATGATGCGGGATCGTCCTGTGCCTCGCCGGCACGCTCGAGCAGTTTCGGATGGATCGTCTTGTTGGTCTTGGCGCCCAGTTCCTTGAGCATCTCCACCTGGCGGACCAGGCTTCCCGGGCCGTCGCTCAGCTTTCCGAGGGCCTGCTCATAGCTCTGTTGTGCGTCCTTCACCAGTTTGCCGATCCGACCCAGGTCCTCGGAGAATCCCACGAACTTATCGTAGAGCTTTCCGGCCCGGTCGGCGATCTTCATGTGGTTCTGGGCGATCCGCTCGTTCTTCCACAGGCCGTGCACCATGCGCAGCGTGGCCATCAGGGTGCTGTGCGTCACCATCACCACGCCCCGGTCGTAGGCTTCCTGGAAGATCTCCGGACGTTCACGCAGGGCCAGCAGGAAGGCGGGTTCGATCGGCACGAACATCAGCACGAAGTCCACGCTGCCGATCCCGTGGATCTTGGTGTACTCCTTCTGGCCCAGCCCCTTGGCGTGTGTGCGAAGGCTCTCCACATGCTGTTTCAACAGCCTGTCGCGTTCAGCGGGATCGGTGGAAGCGGTGTGCCGCTCGTAGTGGACCAGCGACACCTTGCTGTCGATGATCAGGTGCTTGTCCTCGGGCAGTTTCACCACGGCGTCCGGACGCAATCTGCCCCCATCAGCGCCGGTGGTGCTTTCCTGCAGCGTGTATTCCACGCCCTTCACCAGGCCGGCGTCCTCCAACAGGCGTTCCAGGATCATCTCGCCCCAGGCGCCCTGGGCCTGGGAGTCGCCCTTGAGCGCTCGTGTCAGGTTGTCGGCCTCCTCGCTCAGGCGCTGGTTCTGTTCCACCAGCAGGGCCACTTCCTTCTTCAGGGCAAATCGCTCACGCCCTTCCTTCTCATAGGCCTCCCTGACCTGCAGCTCGAACTCGCGGATGCGCTCGTGCAGCGGCTTCAGCAACGTTCCGAGCTTCTCCTGTTGCTGATCGTTAAGCTCCTTGCCCCGCTGGGTCAGCAGCCGGTTGGCGATGTTCTCGAACTCGGTGGTCATCCGCTTCTGCAGGGCCTCGAGTTCATCCTTCTGTTGCTCAAGGCGCTGGGTCAGTCCGCGGTTCCGTTCCTGCTCGGCGGAAAGCAGGCCGGAGAGCTCGGTCACCCGTTCGCGTTCGCGCTCACGTTCCGTGGAAAGCTCCCGGACCCGGGCTTCGTGGTCCTTCCGGTCCCGGTCGCGTTCGTCCCGCAGGTTGCGCAGCAGGTCCGCCGAACGACCCCGCAGCACGAGGAACACGATCGCGGATCCGATCAGGAGCCCGGCAAGAAGACCGATCAGCAGGCTGGTGGCGTCCATGCCCTGCGAAGGTAGCGCCAGCGAGCCCCGTCAGTTGTCCAGGATGATCACCGGAGTGCCTTCGGCCACATCGGCGAACAGACGGATCACGTCCTGGTCGGAAAGCCTGATGCACCCTTCGGAGGCCGGCGTGCCGATCCGCGCCCGTTGCGGGGTGCCGTGGATGTAGATGGCACGGCTGAACGAATCCACTCCCGGACCACGGTTCAGGCCGGGTTCAGCACCTTCAAGCCAAAGGATCCTCGTGGTCACCAGGTCCTCCTTCACCGTGGTCCCCGGTGAAGCGATGCGTCCCGTGAAGCGCCTGCCCCGGAGGATGCCCCCCTCGGGGACGTCCTCGCCGATCTTGCGGGCCACGCGATGTAGACCGAGGGGCGTGCCATGGGAATCAGCTTCGCAGTCGGGTCCACGCCAGGCCGTGCTCACTGGCATCGAACGCACCACGCGCCCACCGCGGATGAGCAGGAGCCGCTGCCTGTGGATGGACACATAGAGCACATCGCCCTGCCGGTCCACCTGCGGGTAGCGCACCTCCACATAGTCCAGAAAGAGGTCGGCCAGTCCTTGGGCCGGATGCGGGTCGGGAACACCGGCGGCACCGGCGAGCGCGGCTACCAGGATGATGACCGCCGGACGCATGGGGCCAAGGTAGCACCGTTCAGAACAGGCTCAGGAACCCGAAATGGACCTTCCCGCTGCGGAGTTCGATGGGATTGGAGAACTGCCGGCCAAGCGCATAGGTGAGGCTGAAGATCCCGGCCTTGGTCTCGAAGTTGGCCCCAAGTCCGAAGCCCAATGGCGAGTCCTTCACGTACGCGTCGCCGGCCGCGTTCTCCCACCAGCCCTGGTCCACGAAGAGCAGGAAGTTCGAGTTCTGCTCGAACAGGAAGCGGTATTCCACGGTGCCGATGGCGTAGGCGGAACAGAAAATGGAGGCTTCGTCAGCTCCACGCATGGTCTTGAGCCCCCCGATCCGGTAGAGCTCATTGGTGAAGAGCCGGTCGTTCACCATCCATCCTCCCTGGCCGGCGAACCGGATGGTGCTGCGCCCGCCGAGAGGCAGGTGCAGTGCTCCCTGGCCGGCCAGTTCGTACTGCACGGTGCGTACCTCCGTGATACCCCCCTCCCCGGGGATCCCGGTCACGCTCCGCTTGTTGCCGGCCGAGGCCTCGGCCTTCAGGGCATGCCCACGGCGTGGGTTCAGGCGATAGTCCAGTCGCTCACGCAGCACGGCGAACCCGTAGGAAAGCAGGTCCACATCGGCAAGGCCCGGAGTGGGAGCGGACAGGCCGCCCAGGCGATCGCTGGTCCGGCTGTTCACGAACACGGACAGCTTGTCCCCCAGGGGAAGCAGGTACTCCAGTGCGGCACGCGCGTTCACTTCCAGGAACGTGGTGTCCCGGCGGAAGATGGATAGGTTCAGGTCCGTTCCGAAAGGCGTGTTGAAGACGTACGGATAGGTGAAGCCCAGGCGCAGGTCCTGCGTCCGGTCGGCCAGCCGCCTCCAGTTCAGGTTGATCGCCTCGCCACGGCGCAGGGCGTTCCTCAGTTTGAGGTCCAGGTCGCCCGTGATCACCACGTCGCCGGTGATGGCGTCCGGTTGCACGCCCAGAATGCCGCTCACGGCGCTGGCCCGGCGGTGGTCCAGGAACAGGTAGAGCTTGGTGCGCTCTGCGCCGAACAACACATAGGGTTGTTGCCGCTGCTGAACGAACGGCAGCTCCCGAAGGCGTGATCCCAGTCCCACGATGGCCGATTCATCGTAAGGGTCCCCGGGTCGGACGCCGATGTAGTTGTAGAGGTAGCGGAGGTTGGTCCGAGCATCCCCTTTCACCAGCACGCTGTCCAGCTTCACGAAACGGCCCTTGTCCAGCCGGATGGAGGCATGGAGCCCCAGGCTGTCATGTCGCAGGCTGTCCAGGCGTATGCTGGCGAAAGGGAACCCGGAATCCTCGCAGTGGTCCAGCAGGTCCTCCACCAGCCTGCCCACCTGGGCCGGAGTCACGGGGCGGTCCTGGTAGAATTTCTCCCGGAAGTGGGCCTGACTGGCGATCTCGGGATCCACGTTCCCCCGGCTCAGCCTTGCCCATTGGTACAGGCGGCCCATATGCAGCCGGCAGGTGGTCGTGTCCCGTTCAACGGTGCAGCCATCCACGGAAGCCTCCAGCCTGCCTTCTGCGATCGCCCGGGCAAGTGCTTCGGACAAGGCGGCCGGAACGGCTTCGGGGTTCCGTAACTCACTGACCTCCCGCACCTTGCGTGGCAAGGGGCCTTCGGCCACCAGCCGCAGGTGGTGTTCCTGCCCCGCGAGCCACTGCACCGATAGCAGGATCAGCAGAAGGGTGGTGGCCGATCGGATCATAGGCTCCAGTCGATGGCCTGGCCTCCGCGTGCCTGCAGCAGCTCATTGGTGGCCGAGAAATGGCCGCAGCCGATGAACCCGCGATGCGCACTGAGCGGGGAGGGGTGGGGCGCGCGCAGCACATAGTGCCTGTCGGTATCGATCAAGGCCTCCTTGCGCTGGGCATGTCTGCCCCAGAGCAGGAAGACGAGCCCCTCGTGCGAACGGGACAGGTTCCTGATGGCCGCGTCCGTGAAGGTCTCCCAACCGCGTCCCTGGTGCGATCCCGCCGCGTGGGCCCGCACGGTCAGGGTGGCGTTCAGCAGCAGCACTCCCTGGCGGGCCCAGGGCGACAGATCGCCCGAGGTGGGGCGCGGCATGGCCAGGTCCCGTTCAAGCTCCTTGAAGATGTTGTCCAGGCTTGGCGGATGCGGGGTCCCGTCCGGGACCGAAAAACACAGGCCATGGGCCTGGCCAGGACCGTGATAGGGATCCTGCCCGAGCAGGACGACACGCACCTGGTCGAACGGTGTCAACGCGAAGGCGCGGAAGATGTCCTGGCCTTTGGGGAATACCCGATGCTTGGCACGCTCCTCCACCAGGAAACGCTTCAGGTCGTTGAAATAGGGCGCCCGGAACTCAGGTGTCAGCACATCGGCCCATCCCGGCTCAATATCCGGGCGGACGTCGACGTTCTCCGTTTGCTGAGGTCCTTCGTTCATCTGCCCGAAGATCGACGATCGGATCGTTGAAACATTTTTCCGGAGGCGGCGTACGAACGGCTAACTTTGACGGGACCGACCGTTGAAGGTACCCTTCGGGGAGGCAAACGATCGAACTATGAAAAAGGTGTTCCTGGTACTGGCTCTTCTTGCCGTGGGTGGCATGTTGTTCAGCTCCTGCAGCTCGGCGCACTCCTGCCCCGCCTATTCGAAGGTCCACGAGCTTCCCGAGGGCCAGCCCAGCTGACCCGTCCAGGCGTGTGAACGCTTCCAGGCCCGGTCCAATGGTCCGGGCTTTGCCCATTTCGGGTGAGGTCAGGGGCATTCCGCCTCATCCCCCGTCGCCGTTCCCTGTCCTCTGCCGGCCGGTGGTGTAACGAGCGCCTCCCATGAACTACGCCGCGGCGGGCTACGTTGACCTATCGTAGTTTTGTGTTCCGCAACGGCATGTTCCGAACCCACGTCCTTCTGTTGCTCGTCGTCGTCACCATTCCATGCGTGGCGCAACAGACCGTTTACGATGAGACCAGGGTCCTTTATCGCAAGGAGATCGGCGGCGGGTTCATCGCCCACGGTGGTGGATGGGGGCTGAACTTCTTCCTGGGCAGGCACCTGACCGCGAGGGACCGCCGCATGTATGGCCTGGAGATCGTGGGCATGAAGCATCCGAAGGAGATCAAGAGCTTCAATCCCTACTACGAGGACGCCCGGGGCTACTTCTACGGCAAGGTCAATTCCTTCCTCATCGTACGTCCGACCATCGGCCACAAACACCAGATCACGGACAAGATCCGAAGCAGTGGGGTGGAGGTGAACTGGTTATGGGGCATCGGGCCATCCCTGGGCCTGGCGAAGCCCGTCTACCTGCAGATCGGAAAGCCCGAGATCCCATACGAGTACATCGAGGTGGAGCGCTACGACCCGAACGTTCACTATGTGGACGACATCTTCGGACGGGCCTCCTGGTTCAATGGATTGAACGAACTGAAGGTGTATCCGGGCGTCTTTGGCCGGTTCGGCTTCAATTTCGAGCATTCCGGAGAGGCCGCCGGCATCAAGGCCATCGAGGTGGGCGTGTCCGTCGACGCCTACCTGGAGGAGGTCCCCATCATGGCCGAGCTGGAAGGTGTGGAGAACAAGCAGATCTTCCTGGAATTCTACGTGAGCCTGAAATTCGGCAAGAAGTCGATCCGATGAGCGTGACCGTGACCGAAGAGCCGGAACGCCGGCAACGCAAGCCCGACTGGCTGCGCGTGAAGCTGCCCACCGGTGAGAGTTACCGGAAAGTGCGGGAGATCGTGTCGGAGCACAAGCTCCACACCATCTGTCAGAGCGGCAACTGTCCCAACATGGGTGAGTGCTGGGGCGCGGGTACTGCCACGTTCATGATCCTCGGCAACGTCTGCACCCGGTCCTGTGGGTTCTGCTCCGTGGCCACCGGGCGTCCGGACGAGGAAGACCCTTTCGAACCGGCCCGCGTGGCCCGTTCAGTGGAACTCATGGGGGTGAAGCACTGTGTGATCACCTCCGTGGACCGGGATGACCTCAAGGATGGCGGGGCCCATACCTGGGCCAGGACGATCCGAGCCATCCGCAGGCGTTGTCCAGGTACCACCATGGAGACCTTGATCCCTGATTTCCAAGGGAAATGGGATAACCTGCAGGTGGTGTTGGACGCGGCCCCGGAAGTGTTGTCGCACAACCTGGAAACGGTACGTCGATTGACCCGACAAGTGCGCGTTCAAGCGAAGTACGATCGCAGCCTGGAGGTGCTCATGCGGTCCAAGCGTGCCGGCCTCCGCACCAAATCAGGGATCATGCTCGGCCTCGGGGAAAGCGATGCCGAAGTGCTGGAGAGCATGGAGGACCTGCATAGCGTGGGAGTGGACATCCTTACGCTGGGCCAATACCTGCAGCCCACCAAGGCGCACCTGCCGGTGGCCGAGTTCGTTCACCCCGATCGCTTCGCCCGGTACAAGCAGCTGGGCCTTGACATGGGGTTCCGGTACGTGGAAAGCGGCCCCTTGGTGCGTTCCTCCTATCATGCGGAACGCCACCTGGTCTGAGCCTTCTGGATCGTAAGAATTCCCCATATTCGGGGCTTCATCGGATCCCCTCGGAACCGATGGTGGTCTATCTTTGTTGAGCTTCCGAACGAACCTGTATCGAGATCGCATGACACGAGCGCTTCCCCTTGCCGCCCTGGCCCTTGCCACCGTGGCCTCCGCCGGCCTCTATGTGGCCCGCACGTCCAGCCCCACTTATGTGCCCCGGGACCGGGCCACTCAGGATGCGAGCATTCGCGGTGCCTGGGAATTCTACCGCATGGTCCGTGGCAATGTGAACACGGGTGAGGTGGAGTTGGAGGACATCCGTCGTGTTCGCAAGGGGTATGAGTCCTTCGCGAAGCAGCAGACCAAGAACGTCGGGCTGCAGTGGATCGAAATGGGTCCCGACAACATCGGCGGCCGTATCCGCTCGGTGGTGGTGGACCCGAACAACCCCGACGTGATCTGGACCGGTGGCGTTTCGGGCGGTCTTTGGCGCAGCGACGATGGCGCCAACACCTGGCAGAAGATCGAGGCCTTCAGCGACAACCTCATCGTTTCCACGGTGGCCTTGCTCGGGAACGGACATGTGTACATCGGTACCGGCTCCACCTTTGACGGTCCCTCGGGCTCCGGCGGGTCCGGTTTCGTGGGTGCCGGGCTCTTCCGCACCACCGACAACGGTGCCACGGTGGAGCTTGTCGAAGGCCCCACCTCCAACTGGACCACGAACACCCCTTGGGCGATCATCGACAAGCTCGTTGCCGACCCCACGGATCCGAACAAGCTCTGGGTGGCCTACGATCGCGGGTTGAGGCTCTACGACGAGCCGTCCGATTCGTTCTCCACGCCCAATGGCCTCCCCAGCAACCAGAAATGCCGGGCCTTGGAGGTCAGCACCGACGGGGGTACGATCCTGGCCAACTTCGCCATGGACGCCTACCTGAGCACGGATGGAGGTCAGAACTTCAGCCTGATCAATGGAAGTGACTTCCCTCAGAGCCAGATCGGCCGGATGGAGTTCGCCATCTCTCCGGATGATGCCAACTACATGTACACCATGTGCGCCAACCTCTCCGGTGCCATGCTGGGCGTGTGGGCCTCCACGGACCGCGGGAACACCTGGTTCCGCATCTGGCCGTCCGGTGTGGGTTCGCAGGGAGTGCCTTCCCTCGACATCTTCCGGGACAACTCGCAAGGCATCTACGACAACGTGCTGGCGGTCCGCCCGGGTGCTCCCGAGGAGCTCTGGCTGGGAGGTGTGGAGCTGTGGAAGACCACCCTCAACGGTGCACCCGAGCAGATCGCGTTGGCCTTCGACTTTCCGGGATGCTTCTCCTGTGTCCATGCCGATGTACACGACATCACCTGGGCTCCGGATGGTCAGACGGTCTACATCGGTTGCGACGGCGGGATCTACAAGTCCTTCAACGCCGGAGGCATCTTCGTGGCCGCCAACCGCGACCTGAACATCACCCAGTTCTACGGGATGGGCTTTGGCCCCAATGGCCATGTGAACGGGGGCACGCAGGACAATGGGTCCCTGTACATCGATCTGCGGGGGAATACCGAGAAGGAGGCCGTGGAACTGACCGGCGGTGACGGGTTCGACAGCGACATCTCGCAGATCGATACCAACATCATGTTCACCACGCTCTACTATGGCTCGATCTTCAGGACGAGCGATGGTGGCATCAACTTCGCGGACTTCCTGGACCCGCGGATGTTGGCGTTGGCCAGCAATACGGTGTTCGGGGCCGGATTGGGAGATTTCTACACCAATGTCCGCCTGTACGAGAATTGGAACGATACCGGAAGCCAGGATTCCATCGCTTGGGTGAACAACACCGAGGACACCCTGTTCTTTGGCGAGACGATCGAGTACCGAGGCCGCGTGCCGGTGGTGGTCCAATCAGCGACCATCACCCAATCCATGGTGCTTCCTGGGGATACGCTCATGCTGCAGGACCGGGTCCAATCCTTGTTCGCGGCCGGATTCGGAGGGAACCAGGGCGTTTGGGTGACACGGGATGCGTTGAATTTCAACGATACCCCCGAGTGGTGGAAGGTCATAGACAACCTCGGCGGTGGTACCACCACCTGCCTGGAATGGAGCAGTGACGGGGATGCGCTCTTCGTCGGGACCAGTGATGGGCGTGTTCTACGTGTCGCCGGGTTCAATGATGCCTATACCCTGGATGCCGCCGATGCGGAGCAGGGCATGAACGTGGTGCTGACCACCGCCACGATCCTGAACACGGGGAACACGGTCACCGGCATGGGGCCTGACCCCAGCGATCCCAACCGCTTGTTGGTGACCCTGGGCAATTACGGAGGTGGCGGCAAGGTGCGTCTCACGGAGAACGCCATGGACCCGAGCCCGAGCTTCCAGATCGTGTGGAGCGTGCCGAACGAGTTGCTGGGGATGCCCGTCTATGATGGCATCATCCATGCCGGGAACGGGGACATCTTCGTGGTGGGTACCGAAATGGGCATCTTCTCCAGCGATGATGCCGGCCAGACCTGGAGCGTGGAGAACAACGGTATCCCGGCGGTCCCGGTGTTCGCGGTGCGCCAGCAGACCTGGAACTGGCAGAACAATCCTTACGGCCCCACCTACGTGCAGAACCCGTACGTGATCTATGCGGCTTCCCACGGTCGGGGTTTCTTCCGGACCGAGACCCTGCTGGGAGTGGACCCCGGCACACCGATCGCCGGTAACGAGGATCAGCTCGACGCGCTCACCTTCTTCCCGAACCCGGTGGTGAACATGGGCACGCTCGTGTTCAATCTGAAGGACCGGGCCGAGGTGACCGTAACGCTGTACGACCTGAACGGCCGCCAGGTGCAGGCCCTGCCCCGCCGGGTGCTGCCTTCGGGCGAACAGCGCCTGGACATCCCGGTCAACGGACTGGCCAACGGCACCTATCTCGTGGAGGTGCGCACGGAGACGGCCCGCCGCATGGCCCGTTTCGTGGTGTCGCGCTGATCCGACGACCTACGATCGATACCGAGCCCCCGCCCTGTGCGGGGGCTCTTCGTTGGCCCCTACTTTTGACGCCAAGCACTTCCTGCATGATCCGCATCGCCATCAATGGATTCGGCCGCATTGGCCGGGTCACCACCCGTGCACTGCTCCAACGAAGCGACATCGAACTGGTCGCGGTCAACGACCTGACCGATGATCGCACGCTCGCGCACCTGTTCAAGTACGATTCGGTGCATGGGGTCTTTCCGGGGGAAGTGGGTCATGGGGACGGACATCTGCTGATCGACGGCCGGCAGGTGCGTTCGTTCGCCGAGCCCGACCCGGCCAGGCTTCCCTGGGGCGAGCTGGGGATCGACATCGTGATCGAGAGCACGGGCTTCTTTCGCGACCGCGAGAAGGCTTCCGGCCACCTGAAGGCGGGTGCCCGGCAGGTCATCATCAGTGCACCGGCCAAGGACGCCGACATCAAGAGCGTGGTGCTGGGGGTGAACGAGCACATCCTGGATGGCAGCGAGGAGATCATCAGCAACGCCAGTTGTACCACCAACTGCGCCGCGCCCATGGTGCAGGTGGTGAACGAGCTGTGCGGGATCGAAAGCGGGTACATCACCACGGTGCACAGCTACACGGGTGATCAGCGCCTGCACGATGCCCCGCACAAGGACCTGCGCCGGGCGCGTGCCGCGGCGGTCTCCATCGTGCCCACGACCACCGGTGCGGCCAAGGCCATCACGCGGATATTCCCCGGCCTGGAAGGCCGTCTGGGTGGCTGCGGGATCCGGGTGCCCGTACCCGACGGTTCCATCACCGACATCACCTGCCATGTGCGCAATGTGGTGGAGGCGGAGGCCCTCAATGCGCGCTTCCGCGAACTGGCGGAGGGCCGTTGGAAGGGCATCCTCCGCTACACGGAGGACCCCGTGGTGAGCGTCGACATCGTGGGGGATCCGCACAGCTGCATCTTCGATGCGCAGCTCACATCCGTGGTCGGCAACTCGGTGAAGGTGATGGGTTGGTACGACAACGAGTTCGGTTACAGCAACCGGCTCGTGGACCTGGTCCTCCTGATGGCGCGCCTCAGGAAGTGAAGGGCGGTGCACCGGAGATCCGGTGGTCCTCGGAAAGGGGTCCGTCGCCCTGCCGCTGCATCAGCTTCATCTCCGAACCATCGAACACCGCATAGGTGTACCAGGTGATCCAATCTCCCAGGTTCACGTAACGCGCCCCGGGCGCCACCTCCAGGTCCAACGGCAGGTGCCGGTGCCCGAACACCAGGTGGTCGTAATGCGTGTCCTGAAGCCGTTCACGACAGTACTGGACCAGCCATTCGTTGTCCAGGCCCAGGTACTTGCGGTCGTTCTCGTAGTTCTTCTTCCGGCTGCGGCCGCTCCAGAACTCGGCCATGGCAATGGCGAAGTTGGGATGCAGGCGGGCGAACAGCCACTGGCACACGGGGTTGCGGAACACCCGTTTGATGAACTTGTAACCGTGGTCGCCAGGCCCCAGGCCGTCCCCATGCCCGATCAGGAAGCGCCTGCCGTTCCACGTGCGTTCCAGCGGTTCCCTGTGCAGCTGCAGGCCCACCTCGTCGGGGATGTAATCGAAGATCCACATGTCGTGGTTCCCGATCCAGAGGTGGACGGGGATGCCCCGGTCGCTGAGCTCGGCCAGCTTGCCCAGCAGGCGCACATGCCCGCGGGGCACGGCCTTGCGCCATTCGAACCAGAAGTCGAACAGGTCGCCGAGCAGCAGGATCTCCGCCGCGTCCTTGGAGGCCTCGTCCAGGAAGGCGCAGATCCGCTTCTCCCGTGCCAGGCTGCTTTCCGCATCGGGCACCCCGAGGTGGAAGTCCGAGAGGAAATAGATCTTCTTGCCGGGTTCCATCAGTGCGGGGCGCGCCGCAGCGCGGTGGTGGGGTCCAACTTTTCCAGGGCGACCACGAATCGGATGCGCTCCAGGAAGTCGAAGTTGTTGAATTCCAGCTGATCGGTGATGTCCTGGGAGGCCGCCAGGGGGATCCAGACCTCGGCGATGTCCCGGATGAAGCGCAACCCGATGCCCACCTCCCAGTAGCTCCTGACCTCCTCCATCCGGCCTTCCTGGGTCACCAGGGTCGCTGGCGAGACCCCCAGGCTGCCGAAGAACGCCAGGGGCAGGGCGAAGGGAGCATCGGCCTCCATGTTCATGGCCAGCATCCAGCTGTCGGAGGTGCCCAGGGAGTTCGGTGTCTTGAAGCCACCCTGGTACTTCGTCATCTGCTGGGAGTCCAGGTCACCCACATCCTCCCGGTCCACGAACAGGTGGTCGTAGAGCAGGTCGGAGGCTCCCCAGTGCAGCCTCCAGCCGAACTCCCGGCGCATGAGTTCGTCTTCTTTCCGCAGGAACTGCCCCGCGAACAACCGGAAGCTCACCCGATGCTTTTTACGGTCGTAGAGGAAGGACTGCTGTGCATCGAGCGCAATACGGGTGAATGCAGGATGCTGAAGGGTGGTCACGGACAGATCGAAGGGGCGCAGGCCTGCACCACGGCGCATGTTCCATCGCAGCTCGTGGAAGATGTCCTCGCCTAGCACATCGACCGGGGTTCCTTCCGTGGTGCCCTCCACACGCTGCTGCAGCACCACGCTGCGGGCGCGCACCGTATGGTCCACCAGCCCGCCCTCGGGCCCGCGCAGGTCCAGTTGCAGCTGGGGCACGAAGCGCACGTACCAGCGATCGAGGTCGTCCTCCGCCTTCAGCGAGGCGCTGTTCATGCCGAGGCCCACATGCAGGTTCCGCAGCCAGTTGCTCCGCAGCCGGTCGGCATGCCAGAGGAACTTGGCGCCACCCACGAGACGCTCGCTCTGGAAGCCGTACAGGGGAGCCACGGCCCATTCGAACCGCTGGGAGGGGAACTGCAGGTCGTGCACCGCCAGGCCGGCCATGAAGCCGTCGTGTGCGTTGTAGGCCAGTGCGGGAAGCCAGTAGAAGCTGCGGCGATCGTCCTTTTCCAGCCCGGTGCCGAAGCGTAGTTCCGGTTGTGTCCAGCGGCGGAAGAGCCCTTGGGCCTTCACTGTGTTGTTGCGGCGGTCGATGTCCAGGGTCCGGTGCCCTGCGTCCAGCTGCGCAACGGCCAGGGCTTCCGAAAGCTCCGTGCTACCCTTGATGACAGGGTCCGTCCACACGGCCGGGTCCTCCGTGCTGGAGGCCGGTCCCACGGGGAAAGGAGCAGCCACGCCACCAGTCACCTCATGTTCGAACCTGGTGCCATCCAGCCTGCGCGCTTTCGCGTCCACCTTGGCATCCGTGCCGATCAGGCCATCGAACACCCAGCCGAGGTCCATCCTGCTTTCACGCTCGAACACGGCACGAACGTCCCCCGGCCGGGGGTGCCGGAACCGCCATTCCTCGAAGTACGCGTGCATGCACCGGTCGAAGACCGCTTCACCCAGGAAGGCATGCAGCTGATCGAACACCAGGGCCGTCTTGCCGTACACGATGGCCCCGTAGTTGATCGGGCTGAAGGCCTCGCTCGGCAGACCGATGGCCTGGTCCAGGTTCCTCCGGGCATTGAAGCGGTACATCAGTTCGTTCTGCAGGCGGTGTCGGTCGCGACGTCGCTTCAACTGCTCGCCGATCCCCGGCAGTCCGATCTCCAGGCCGCCCTCCGGATGACGCTCACGCATGTAGCGCAGTTCCACGAAGCTGTTCATCCCTTCGTCCATCCAGGGGTGGTCGCGTTCGTTGCTCGCGAGCATGCCCTGGAACCAGTTGTGGCCCACCTCGTGGGCGATCACGTTGTCGAGCTCCTCGGCATCGCCCATGTTGCCGATGATGGTGATCATCGGATACTCCATGCCGCCACCGGCGCTGATGGTGCCGTCCACCGCGGTGCAGCGATCGTAGGGGTAGGGCCCGACCCACTCGCTGTACCGGAGCAGGCTTTCGTTCACGTATTCAGTGGCACCGCTCCAGAGCCCGGCGTTCTTCGGGGTGAAGAGCACCTGGGTCATCACCCGATGGCCGTTCTCGAGCGTCACGCTGTCCCGCCGTACCAGGAACCGTTTGTCGGCGAACCAGGCGAAGTCGTGCACGCGGTCCTGGTGGAAGCGCAGCACCTTGCGTTCGTCCGCAGAGGGAGGAAAGGCGTTCGAGCGCTGTTCGGGGAGAGGTGCTGCGGCCCGTTCGGCCATGAAGGCCTCGTCGTCCTGGCCGGGTACGGGCACACCGGTGGCGCCCACCACGTAGTTGGCCGGCACGTCGATGGTCACGTCATAGCTGCCGAACTCGCTGAAGAACTCACCCAGGGTCAGGTAGGGCATCGTGTGCCAGCCCTGATCATCGTACACCGCAGGCTTGGGGTACCACTGGGTGATGTAGTAGGCCTGACCGGTATGTCCGAGCCTGGAGAAGCGGCCATCGGGGATGTGTACCCGGAAGGGGGTGCTGATGGTGACGGCCTCGCCCGTCCGGAGCGGCTCGGGCAGCGCCACCCAGCCGATGTCCTGGTGCCGGGGGTGCAGGCCCCAGACCAGTTCGGAGGAGGTGCCGTTCCGCTCCATGCGGAAGGCCAGGCTGTCGATCCCCCCGAGCAGGGAGTCGGGAGCGAAATGCAGATCGAGATCGCCCATGGCGTCGAGCTGCCGGCAGAGGGCGCTTCCACGCTGGTAGGCGTTGGGCCAGAGGTGCAGCCAGAGGGTGTCCAGCGCCTCGGCCGCATGGCTGGTATAGGTGAAGGTCGCCGAGCCGCTCAGCTCGTGCCGGCTGTCATCGAGCCGCACGGAGAGCACATGGTCCACCTGCTGCTGAACGCGTTCCTGGGCTGACAGGGCCGAGGAGAGGGCCGTGAGTCCTGCGAGCAGCGGAGCGCAACGTCCGGCGTTCACGACCCCAGGACCTCGGCAAGTTTCTGCTCGAGTCCGTTCCCACGAAGTCCCTTGGCCAGGATCTTTCCTTCGCGGTCCACCAGTACGGTGTAGGGAATGCTGCTGACCCCGTACAACTGGGCGGCCTCGTTGTTCCAGAACGCCAGGTCGCTGACGTGCTTCCACGGCAACCCGTCCTGTTCGATGGCCTGAAGCCAGGCATCCCGGTTGCGGTCAAGCGAGACGCCCAGTATCTCGAACCCCTTGGCGTGGTACCGATCGTATACGCGCTTCACGTTCGGGTTCTCCAGCCGGCAGGGTTTGCACCAGCTGGCCCAGAAATCGATCAGGACCAGTTTGCCTCGGAGGTCGCTCAAACGGAGGGTGCCACCATTCGGGGTCTGCTGTGCAAAGTCGGGTGCATCGCCTCCTATCGGCAGCAATTGCTCCAGTTGTTGCTGCCGTTCCTGTTGTTGTCGCAGGGCCTCGGCTTGTTTCACCATGCGGTCAACGGCATTGCTGTATCCCTGGTAGATCGGCGACCCGGCCATCGTACCGCGCAGGTCGTCCCGCACCTTCACGTACCGGTCCATATGGTCCTGAGCGTTCAACCGGGTCACGGCGTAATACTGCACAGGACTTCCCGGGTTCTGGTCAACGGCCTCCTTCGCCAGCGTCATCAGCTGGTCGTTCAGCGCGTTCAGCCGGTCCAGGTCATCCGGGTCCTGGTCTCCGTTCGCCAACCGCTCACGGATCCCTTGGGCTTCCTGCTGCAGTGCGTCGGATCGCCGGACGAAATCGAGCAACAGTTCACTATGCGTATTCCCACTGGCCTGGGCGGTCGCGGGCATGTCGCCCATGGTCGCCTGCACGGAGACCGAGGACGTGCTGTCCAAGGCCAGCACGAGCTGGTCCTGGTCATCGAAGGCGACCCTGTAGAAATCGAGCGGAAGCGATGCGATGGAAAGTGAACCCTTTCCTTGGGCGTCCAAGGTCACCGAGTCCAGATGGACGGGCCGGTTGTTCTCATAACGGTCCAGATAGAGGGTGCGGCCGGCCCCACCGTCCACGTGGACATCGAGCATGGCCTGGTCACCTCCTGAACAGGCGGCAAGGAGCAGGGTGCCCAGGGACCAGAGGATCGTCTTCGTGTGCATCATGCGTTGTCGGCTTCGAGCATTCGTCGTACCAGTTCGTTGGCCTTGCGTGGATCGGCCTTGCCCTTGGTGGCTTTCATCACCTCGCCCATGAACAGGCCCAACAGGCCCTTGTTGCCTGCACGGTAGGCGGCCACTTTGTCCGGGAAGCGTTCCATGGCCGCCTTCAGCGCTTCGGTCACCTGATCGGAGGCGTCCACCTGCAACAGGTCGTTGCGCTCGGCGAGCTCGCGAGGGCCCACACCAGGCTCGGAGAGCATCAGTGGGAGCAATTTCTGGGATGCCGTCGTATGGCTGACCCCGCCTTCGTCGATCAAGCGAACGAGGGCGGCCAGCCCTTCGGCCGATACCGGATAGTCGGCCATGGCAAGTCCCTTGTCGTTCATCCAGGAACGGACATCACCCATCACCCAGTTGGCCGCGGCCTTGTGGTTCTCCGTGTGGCGGATCACTTCCTCGAAGTACAGGGCGGTGTCGCGATCGTCGGTGAGCACGCCCGCATCGTACTCCGAGAGGCCGAGCTTCTGCGTGTATTTCATCCGCAGTTCGCGGGGCAGGGGCGGCATCGCCGACCGGACGGCCTCCCGTTGCTCGGCGCTCACCGTGAGCGGAAGGAGGTCGGGTTCGGGGAAGTAACGGTAGTCGTGGGCCTGCTCCTTGGAGCGCATGCTCAAGGTGTTGCCTTTGGCGGCGTCGAAGGTGCGGGTCTCCTGTACGATCGTACCCCCCGCCTCCAGGACCTCCACCTGCCTGGCCGCCTCGAACTCGATGGCGCGCTGCACATTGCGGAAGCTGTTCAGGTTCTTCACTTCAGTGCGCGTGCCATAGGTGGTGCTGCCTTTCGGACGCACGCTGATGTTGGCGTCGCAGCGCAGACTGCCCTCTTCCATGTTCCCGTCGCAGATGTCCAGGTAGCGCACCAACCGGCGAACCTCCACAAGGTAGTCGTAGGCTTCCTGGGAGGTACGGATATCGGGTTCGCTCACGATCTCGACCAGGGGCACACCAGCCCGGTTCAGGTCCACCAGGGTGTTGAACGGGTCCACATCGTGTATGCTCTTGCCGGAGTCCTCCTCCATGTGGATGCGTACCAGCCTGATCGGTCGCTCACCTCCCTGGGGTGTGGGCACCATCACCTCACCTCCTGTGCAGATGGGGGTCGTGTCCTGCGTGATCTGATAGCCCTTGGGCAGGTCGGGATAGAAGTAGTTCTTCCGGGCGTAGTGCATCCGGTCGGCGATCCCGCTGCCACAGGCCAGGCCCAGGCGGATCGCCAGTTCCACCACCTTGCGGTTGGGCACGGGCAGGGTGCCTGGATGCCCAAGGGACACCACGCTCACGTTCGTGTTCGGGTGGTCGCCATAGGCGTTGGGGTCGCTGGAGTATGCCTTGCTCTCCGTGATCAGCTGCGCATGGACCTCCAGGCCCACGACCAGTTCCCAGCGTTCGCTCCAGTGCCCGTTGCTCATCGCCCAGAGGTCTTCATGATGAGGGAGGTCAGGCGGAGTCCTTCGCGTTGGAACTCCAGGACATAGGTGCCATCGGCGAGAGCCGTCAGGTCCGCCAGGTAGGTGGAGCCCATGACATGATCGGTCCATATGACCCTTCCCACAGGGTCGATCAGCCGGAGCTGGCCTCCCTGTTCGTCCGGGAGCTGCACGGAAAAGGGCCCTGGCGTGGGGTTGGGTCCGACGAGAAGGTCCCCGTTCGGACGGCTCGTCTCGGCAATGGCGGTGCTCCCATCCACTTCCAACACCCATAGCCCTGTCTGCATATCGCTCACGAGCACCCGGCCCGAAGGCAGGAAGGGATACACGCCCCAGGCTCCGCGATAATTTTCCGCATGCGGCTCATGGCTGGTGTCGTAGTGTCCTGCTTCCATCAGGCTTCCGTCCGGGAGCAGGCGCCAGACCCAGTAGCCATCATGGTAGTAGGAGGTGTGGAGGAGGTCTGCCTGCCAGATGGCGTTGTGGGCGATCGACAAGGTGTCCACGCCGCTCCCGAACAACGTGTCCACCTGGATGTCGGACAGGTCGCTCACGTCCATCAATTTCATCCGGCTGCCATGGGTCTCATCACACATGGCATAGTACATGCCGTCCTCGTGGAGCCAGCCGCTGTGGTTGTAGCCGGGCTCCGGATACATGGTGAGGGATCCGAGCAGTTGGGGCGCGTTCACGTCGCTCAGGTCCACGACGGAGAAGCCATCCTCATCGTGGCAATGAGCGATGCCTTCGCGGACATAGGCGTCATGGACATAGCCCACGGTCTGTCCCCACCAGGGTACATCGGCCTCCAGGTCCAGCAGCAGAGAGGGTTGTGCAGGGTCCTGCAGGTCGTACACACTGAATTGGCTGGATCCACCGCAGCTGTACATCCGTCCCTGCAGGGTATCGATGAAGATGTTGTGCGCCCGCACCAGCAGGTCGTTGGAATCATACACCACCACCACCGAGTCCGGCAGGTACTGGAGGTCCACCACCTGAAGGGTGCTCGGGCCTTCGTCGCACACGATGTAGAGGTGGTGTCCGAAGGTCTTCATGTCCCTGTGCACCACGGCCACGCCTTGGAAGGCCCCGGGGACGAAGCCCACCTCGTTCACCAGGCCAAGGTCCACGTCGGTGATGTCCAGGAAATGAGTGCCCATCGTGGAGCCGATGATGGCGTATTCCCGGCCATTCCGGGCATGGCCCCAGACCTCATTGTAGGTGTTGTCATGGGCCAGCGAGGCCGGCAATGATGGATCGGTCCATTGAAAAAGGGCCCTCACGTTCAGGCTGTCCTGAGCACCGGAGGTTTGGATGGCGAGGGCCAGGAGGATGGACGGTGCCGCGCGCATCAACCGACTTGTACGAGTTCGGTGAAGATCCTGGTCAGCGTGGCCTCGGCCTTTCGGGCCACCGCCTGCACCTCCTCGTGGGTCACCTCCACGATCCTTCCCGGAACACCGAGGTCGGTGATCACGCTCATGGCGAAGCAGGGAAGGCCCATGTGGCGGGCGACGATCACCTCCGGTACGGTGCTCATGCCCACGGCGTCCGCTCCGATGATGCGCATCCGCCGGTACTCCGCCGGGGTCTCGAAGCAAGGCCCGCTCACACCCGCATAAACCCCCTCACGGAGTTCCACTCCGAGGCCTGCGGCGACCTTATGGGCACGTGCGATCAAGGCCTTGTCATAAGGTTCGCTCATATCAGGGAACCGGGGCCCCAGCTCGTTGAGGTTCGCACCGCGCAGCGGGTTGTCGGGGAACAGGTCGATGTGGTCGTTCAAGACCATCAGATCACCGACCTCCATCTCCGGGTCCACGCCACCGCTGGCATTGCTCAGGAACAACCGCTCGATGCCCAGCAGCTTCATCACACGCACGGGCAGGGTCACCTCGCGCATGTCATAACCCTCATAGTAGTGGAAGCGGCCCTGCATGGCCACGACTGGGGTGCCACCCAGCGTGCCGAAATGAAGTTTCCCCGGGTGCCCCTCGACGGTGGAGACCGGGAACCCGGGGATCTGCTCGTAGGGGAGGGAGACCTCCACCTCGATCTCATCGGCAAGCCCGCTCAGTCCGGTGCCGAGAATGATGCCGGTGGTCGGCTTCACGGTGGTCCGCGCCAGCAGGTGATCAGCGATCCGCTGGATACGTTCCCACAAGGTCTCTGACGAGGTGCTCAAGGTGTTCGGTTTCGTTCAGGATCCGGGCCCGGATGCCGATGGTCGCCAATGGAAGACCCTGCAACGGACCATCCATTTCCGCGAAGTCCAGCCTGGCGGCGTCCTTCTCGGTGGTGACCAGCCATTTTGGGCCGGCGGCGAAGTTAGCGTATCGGCGTGCTAGGCCTTTGAGCTCACCGGCACTGAACGCGTGATGGTCCGGGAAGGCCATGTGTTCCACACGGGCAAAGAGCTTCCCGAGATGAGCGACCAGGGGGCCAGGGTCGGCGATCCCGGTGAACAGCAGGCAGGAAGCCTCGCGGAGCGCACTTTCCGCCAACTCGCGTCCGGCCGCGCGCGGGCTCTCATACACAATGTCGCTGAAACAGAGCAGTTGGTCCGACCGCAGGCCCAGGCGGATGCGCCATTGCCGCTCCTCTTCGGGGGTGGGGCGCTCCATGCATTTGGTCACCACCACGGCCTGGGCATTGCGGGCCCGGGCCGGCAGGTCACGCAGGCTTCCGGCCGGGATCAGGGCATCGTCGCTCCAGGGAAGGTCCCATCGGGTGAGCAGGACGTTGAGGTGGGCGTTGAGGCGCCTGTGTTGAAAGGCATCATCCAGCACCACGGCCCTCGCATCGGGCACGGAACGCTGGATGTGGGCGATGGCCTTCACCCGGTCGGCACCCACGAACACCCGTACCTCCGGCATCCTGCGCTTCAACTGCACGGGTTCGTCGCCACTGCGCTCGGCGGTGTCGGTCGCCTGCACCTCATGGATGTCCGTGCCACGGCGGCCATAACCCCGGCTCAGCGAGGCCAGGGCGCCCATGTCCATGAGCATCCGCAGCACCAGCTCCACATGGGGGGTCTTGCCCGTGCCGCCCAGGGCCAGGTTCCCCACCACGATCGCCGGCAATTCCGGTCGATGGCGTCGGAGCAGGCCCAGGTCGTAGGCCGCATGACGCCCACGGAGCGCCAGCCCGTACAGCAGCGCGAACGGTCCGAGGAGGATCCGCCGCCAGGTCGTTACTTTCCGCCTTTCAGCCAAGCTCACAAAGATGCGGATACGGGACATCGCGGAATTCCTCGAGGGGCGTGCGCCCCGCTCGTTGCAGGAATCCTATGACAATGTGGGACTACAGGTCGGCGATCCGGACGCGGAGGTGCAACGGGCCCTGGTCTGCCTGGACTGTACGGAGGCCGTGGTGGAAGAGGCGGCCGCCAAGGGGTGTGGCCTGATCATCAGCCACCATCCCGTCATCTTCAAGGGGTTGAAGGCCCTCACCGGTACGGACCATGTGCAACGCACCGTGATGGCCGCGCTCAGGCAGGGCATCGCGCTGTATGCCATCCATACCAACCTGGACAACGTGATCGAAGGCGTGAACGGGGAGATCGCCCGGCGCCTGGGCCTGAAGCCTGTACAGGTGCTGGACCCGAAGCCGGGACAGCTCCGGAAGCTGGTGGTGTTCGTACCGATCGACCATGCCGATGCGGTGCGCGATGCCCTTTTTCAGGCCGGTGCGGGGCATGTCGGGAACTACGACGAGTGCAGTTTCACCGTGGGAGGGATGGGGTCCTTCCGGCCGGGTCCGGGATCCGACCCTTACCTGGGCGAGCAGGGAAAGCGCGAACTGGCCTCCGAGTTCCGGATCGAGGTCATCTATCCCGTGGCGAAGGAGCGGGCCATCCTGAAGGCCATGCACGGGGCCCATCCCTACGAGGAGGTGGCTCATGACCTCCTTGCCCTGGAGAATCACCACCAGGGGGTGGGCAGCGGGCTGATCGGCGAATGGGAGGAGCCGCTTGATGAGCCCCGGTTCCTGGCCCGGTTGAAGGACGTGTTCCGCATACCCGTGGTCCGGCATTCACCATTGCTCGATCGCCCGGTCCGCCGGGTGGCCGTGTGCGGTGGTTCCGGGGCCTTCCTGATCGGCCGTGCACGGGCCGCAGGCGCCGATGCCTTCATCACGGGTGACGTCAAGTACCACGACTTCTTCCTGGCGGAGCGGGACCTGTTGCTGGCCGATGTGGGCCACTATGGCAGCGAGCAGTACACCATTCAACTGATACAGCGCTGGTTGGGGGAGAAATTCCCTACCTTTGCCGTCCTTTCGACGGAGACCGTCACCGACCCCATCCACTATTCCTGACATTGCACGACATGGCGAAAAGCGACGTGAAGACCGCGGCCAAGAAGAAGGCGACCAGCGGTAAGAACGGTGCCGAGACCGCAACGGCCAAGAAGCCCGCCCGGGTCGAGTCCCCGGTGGCGGACAAGCTGACCTCGCTGTACCGCCTGCAGACCATCGATTCCGAGGTGGACCGCATCCGCATCCAGCGGGGTGAACTGCCCTTGGAGGTCCAGGACCTGGAGGATGAGGTGGCTGGTCTGGAGACCCGCCTGAACAAGCTGGAAGGCGAGCTGGCCGACCTGGAGGGTCAGGTGAGCGACAAGCAGAACCTGATCAAGGACGCCAAGGCCCAGATCAAGAAGTACGAAGGCCAGCAGGCCAAGGTGCGCAACAACCGGGAGTACGACTCCCTGACCAAGGAGATCGAGTTCCAGAACCTGGAGATCCAGCTCGCCGAGAAGCGCATCAAGGAATTCAAGGCCCAGATCGAGGCCAAGAAGGAGCTGGTGGATGAGAGCCGCACCCGGCACGAGGAGCGCGCCAAGGACCTCGAACTGAAGCGCAAGGAACTGGATTCCATCATCGCCGAGACCGAGAAGGAGGAAAAGACCTTGTTGACGCAGAGCGAGAAGGCCGCCAAGGACATCGAGGAGCGGCTGCTGAGCGCCTACAACCGCATCCGCAGCAATGCCCGCAATGGCCTGGCCGTGGTCCCCGTGGAGCGCGGTTCCTGCGGTGGCTGCTTCAATGCGATCCCGCCCCAGCGTCAGCTGGACATCGCCGCCCACAAGAAGATCATCGTGTGCGAGCATTGCGGCCGCATCCTGGTCGACGACCAGATCGTGGAGCGCGTGCAGGAAGGGTGATCCCTCGGAACCTCTGAACGACAAGAAAGGCCCGCTCAGCGGGCCTTTTTCTTGCACCGATGTCAGGGCCGGTAGGCGATCGTCAACAGGGCCTGGGACGTGGTCCTTTGCTCGGTGGTTGGTTCCACCAGATAGGCGGCATACTGAAAGTATGCGCCAGAGGAGTTGCTCTGCTGGTAGGCCAGGTCCAGCGAAAGGTGGTCCGTCCGGAACCCGAACCCACCGGTATAGCGCATCAGGGCATCCCCGGAGCGCTCGTCGGTTTCCACATAGGCACTGGGATGATAGCCGACGCCTGCGCGGAAGTACCAGTTGCCCGAGCGCCACTCGGTGCCTGCACGTACGCTCAGGGTATTCGCTGCCACGTTCCGGATCGCCTGGTTCTCCGCCTCGAAATCATAACTGTCGAAGCCGTCCAGGCTCTTGCGGAGCTTGGTTCTCCGATGGTCCGTCCATTCCGCGTCCACGCTCACCAGCCCCCGTTCGCCGAACACGTAGGCGAAGGAGCCCAGCAGCCGCCAGGGGGTGCGCAACCGGTACGCGAAGGCGCCGTCCGGAGAGGACTGGGTGTATCCATCGCCTGCCCGGAAGGAGGTGCTCATCTCCGTCCGGTAGGCATCGTTCATGTTCACCCACATCGGAGTGTGGAAGGCCAGTCCCACACGGGCCGAGCTCCCTGCCTGCACCACCGCTCCCAGTTTCAGGTCCACGCCGGTTCCGCGTGTGCTCAGGTCCTCGCGGTAGGTGAAGGTGGCCAGGTCAAGACCCTGGTCCAAGGTGGTCTCCCGATGAACGGTCGTGCGGTCGTACCGGATGCCCACGATGCCCAGGGAGGCGCCGATGAAGAGCTTGTCCGCATAATTGGCCGCATAGAAGAAGGAGGTGGTCTTGGTGGCTCCTTCGCTTTCGATCGTGTGTTCCTGGCGGACGTCCGAGCCGGAAGGGAACGAGGGGATGTACGAGGTGCCCAGGGAGTCGGTCGGGTCCGCCGGGTCGATCCCATAAGTGTCCCATGCCAGTCCGGCGGTGAATGGGAAGATGCTGTACAGGTCCCCGGAGAACGTGCCTCCGGCCTCATCCGCGAAATAGTCGAGCAACGAGGTGTTCACGGGTGCAGCATCAGCCTCCCGTCGCCAGTAGTGCGAAGCGTTGCGGTCGTAGACAAGCCCGAAGGTGTTGTAACGCCATTCGCTGCCCCGCTCGGTGGGGGTGCTCAGCACCAGCGCGAAGTTGTTGAGGAAGAACCGGTCTGCCGTGCCCGTGGCACCTTGTCCATAGTGGTCGGACGTTGTCGTGTTCACCTCCAGGGAAGGCGTCAGGGAGACCTCGGTCCGCGTGTACAGGCCCAGCCCACCCGGATTCAGTCCGATGCATCCCGGGTCCGCACCGACCGCCCCGAATGCACCAGCCAGCGCCCCGCTGCGTGCCGTGCCTCCAGGCAGCTGGAAAGCGAAGCGCAGGGCATCATCCTCACTTTGGGCCTGCATTTCATGGGCCGCCAGGACCAGCAGCAGAAAGGGAAGGAAGCGCCTCATGCGGTCAGCGCGGGCGTCCACCCATGGAAGGCCGGGAGCCGCCACCACCCATGGAGGGCCTGGAGCCACCGTTCATTCGTCCCGGGGAAGGTTGGACCGACGGAGCACCGCCCCGCCGCGAGGGACTGGTGGAAGGCATGGACCGGGACCCGGAATTCCGTTCCATCGAAGGCCGGGAGGAGTTCGTAGGGACCGATCGACCGACTCCCCAACGTGGGTCCGAAGCGCTCTGCCTGGGTGGTGCGATCAGCCCGGCAGGGTCGCGGCCTAGACGCTGTTGCCCGGTGGTCCCCGGTGCACCCGCACCACCCATGAGGCCGGGCCGGTGCTGGTAACTGGTGTTCCCACAGTACACGATGGGCTGGTAGCAGCCCCAACAGGAGCCTCCCCAACCGTAGTAGGGGCCTACGCCACCCCACCCCCAGTACGGGTTGTAGAACGGGTCGTTCCAGCCCCATGCGCCCATCGGCCGGTAGAATGGATCGTTCCAGCCCCAGCCCATGCCGTACCCCATGCCCATCGACATGTTCCAACCGTTCATGCCCCAGCCGGGGGTGCCCCAACCGTAGTTCATGTTCCACCCGGAACCCCAGGTGCCGATCGTGGCACCGAACCCGAAACGGCCGTAGTTGTAGTAGTACGGGTCGTTGTAGGCCATGTCGTAATAGCTGCGCTCCGTCAGGCTGGAGGCCGTTGCCGGATCGTAGTACTCATCCTGACCGGTGCCTGCCGGAGCCGTCGAGGTCCCGCCCGCCAGGGCCCGGCCATCGGGTCGCTGGTACACATCATCGCTCACCCGGGCGGTGGGCGCCGTGGACGCGCAGGAGGCGAGCAGGAGGACCGTCAGAGCGACGATCGGAACGGGGGCGTGGAAGGTGGTGCGCATGATGGTGTGTCCTTAATGGAGGAACGCAGGGAGGCGGCCCTTGGTTCCTTACTTTTGGCTCCCTTTCTCCATCAAAAATAATACCGAAGTCCCCCGCATGGCCGATCGCCTCACCCCGAGGGCCGAGAACTACGCCCAATGGTACAACGACCTGGTGCTGCGGGCGGACCTGGCCGAGCATTCCGATGTGCGTGGCTGCATGGTCATCAAACCGCACGGATACGCCATCTGGGAGAAGATGCAGGCCGCCCTGGACGGCATGTTCAAGGCCACCGGGCACGTGAACGCGTACTTCCCGCTGTTCATCCCCAAGAGCTACCTGGCGCGTGAGGCCAGCCATGTGGAGGGTTTCGCCAAGGAATGTGCGGTGGTCACCCACTACCGGCTGAAGAGCGATCCGGAACAGGGCGTGGTGGTGGATCCCGAAGCGAAGCTGGAGGAGGAGCTGATCGTGCGCCCGACCAGCGAGACGATCATCTGGAACACCTATAGGGGTTGGATCAAGAGCTACCGCGACCTGCCCCTGCTCATCAACCAGTGGGCCAACGTGGTGCGCTGGGAGATGCGGACCCGGCTCTTTCTCCGCACGGCGGAATTCCTCTGGCAGGAGGGGCATACGGCCCACGCCACGCGGGAGGAGGCCATCGAGGAGACCGAACGGATGCTGGAAGTGTACCGTCGCTTCGCGGAGGAGTGGCTCGCCATTCCGGTGATCAAGGGCATCAAGACGGCCAGTGAACGCTTCGCCGGGGCCGAGGAGACCTATTGCATCGAAGCGCTCATGCAGGATGGGAAGGCCCTGCAGGCCGGCACCTCGCATTTCCTGGGCCAGAACTTCGCCAAGGCCTTCGACGTCGTGTTCACCAACAAGGAGAACAAGCAGGAGTTGGTCTGGGCCACCAGCTGGGGCGTGAGCACCCGCCTGATGGGCGCCCTGATCATGACCCACAGCGACGATCATGGTCTGGTGCTTCCCCCGAAGCTGGCCCCGGTCCAGGTGGCCGTGGTGCCCATCGCCAAGAACGAGGAGCAGCTCAACGACCTGCGCGGCTACGTGGCTCCGGTCCTGGAGGCCCTGCGTGCACGCGGCATCAGCGTGAAGTTCGACGATGACGACACCAAGAAGCCCGGCTGGAAGTTCGCGGAGTACGAGTTCAAGGGCTATCCCGTCCGCATCGCCGTGGGTCCCCGTGACATGGAGAACGGCACCGTGGAGGTGGCGCGCAGGGACACCCTGGAGAAGCAGGTGATGCAGGTGGTGGACCTGGACGAGAAGGTGGAGCACCTGCTCCAGGCCATCCAGGACAACCTCTTCCAGAAGGCGCTGGCCATGCAGGAGGCGGGTACACGCGCCGTGGACACCTATGCCGAGTTCCAGGAGGAGCTGGAGAAGGGCGGGTTCCTGCTGGCCCACTGGGACGGTACGCCCGAGACCGAGGAACGGATCAAGAACGAGACCAAGGCCACCATCCGGTGCATCCCGCTCGACGGGGACACGACACCGGGCACCTGCATGGTCACAGGACGCCCCAGCCCGCGCCGGGTGTTGTTCGCCAGGGCTTATTGACATGTCCGACCCGCAGAACAAGCAGCGTGATATCCTGGACCTGCTCCTGACGAAGGGGGGCATGAAGCAGGACGTCTATGTGAGGCTGCAGGAGGTGTTCCTGGACATGAAGGGGGTGCTTGAAGAACTGGCCGGAGGCTTGGAGAAGCAGCTTCTGGAGCGGGATCCCCGGGTCACTGTCAGGTTCCGGGACAAGGGCCAGATGGCCTGCGAACTGCAGGCCGCGGGTGATGTCGTCATCTTCCACATGCACACCAACGTCTTTCTGCTGGACCAGAGCCACAGCCTGTGGCGCAGCAGCTACCTGGAGGAGGATGCGACCAGGGGGTATTTCGGGGTGGTGAACATGTACAACTTCCTGAACGACTCCTTCAAGTTCAACCGCATGCAGGACCTGGGCTACCTGGTGGCCCGGCTGCTGGTGAACCGGGAGGGGCACTTCCTGGTGCAGGGCAAGCGGCAGCTCGGTTTCCTGTTCAACGACCTGGCCGGAAGTGTGCTGGACCGTCCGGCCATGGAGGAGGTCCTCCATCAGGTGCTTCTGCACGTGATCGATTTCGACCTGCTGGCACCTCCCTACGACCACGTTTCCCAGGTGACCGTGCAGGAGATGAACCACTTGAACGACAACCTGAGCCTGCGCACGGGCAAACGGATGGGATTCCGCTTCCACGACGAAGAGGAGGGTCCTCAGGCCTGACCCATTGCCGGGAGGAAGTTCGTTGTTATCTTTGCGCTCCCGTTCGCGGGAATGACTTCATGGCCCGTTCGTCTAGGGGTTAGGACGCGTCCCTTTCACGGATGAAACAGGGGTTCGATTCCCCTACGGGCTACGAGTTGCAAGCGCCTCTCCCTTTGGAGGGGCGCTTCGCGTTCCGGGAGTTTCCCACGACTGGCGGTCGATGCTGACCTTGGGACCGGCAACCTTGCGCTGAGGGCGCACGTATCTTTGGGCCTTTGTGTGGAAAGGCCACGTGACCGGAGCCCCCGGGTGCGTCCAAAGGCCCGGACCACCCGGAACAGAACAAGGATGCGCGCGACCCAATTGTTCGGATGGCCATTGCTGCTGCTGGCCATCGTGCTCACCAGTCCTTCCTGCATCACGCGGAAGAACGTGAACATGCTGCAGGACCGGTCCCTGAGCCAGGGGGCCAGCAAGCTGTTCGAGAACCGGAAGTTCGAGTACAGGATCCAGATCAATGATGTCCTGTCCATCCGGGTCGTGGGCATCGATGACGAGACGAACCGGTTCTTCAACATCGAGAGCACCAACGGGGGCGTTGGCGTGAACGATGCATCCCTTTACGTGAACGGGTTCTCGGTCGATAAGGGCGGCCATGTACAGCTGCCAACGGTGGGCAAGGTGAAGGTCCAGGGCCTGACCGTCGGTGAAGCACAGGAGCTCGTCCAACGGAAGATCAACGAGTATTTCACCAATGCGACCGTGGTGCTCAAGCTCGTGAGCTTCCGGATCAGCGTGCTGGGCGACGTGGGCCGGCCTGGTTACTACGTCGTGTACAACAACCAGATCACGGTTCCCGAGGCGCTGGCCTTGGCCGGGGGGGCGAACGAGTTCGCGGACAAGGCACACATGACGCTCGTGCGTCAGAGCGACCGGGGTGCGCAGGCCGTGTACCTGGACATGTCCAGGACGGAAGTGCTCAGTTCGGAGTATTACTACCTGCTGCCGAACGACGTGCTCTACGTGCCCACGCTCAAAGCACGTCCGGGTCGTCTGAACATCGAGTTGCTCAGCCTGCTCTTCGCGGGCATCAGCGCCGGGGTGCTCGTCCTATCCTTCATCAACAACAACTGATGTCCAGTCAGACCGGCAGCGAGACGATCGATATCAAGGCGATCTTCAAGAAGGTCCTGGCCAAGTGGTGGCTGTTCATGATCACCTGTGGCCTCATGGGGGCCTTGGCGGTCGCGTACATCAAGACCACTCCCAAGCGGTTCCTGGTCCAGGCCACGCTGCTCATGAGCGATCAGCGGCAGGATGCCTTCGGCGGCGGTCGGGAGGAGTTCCTGAAAGGGGTCTCCTTCCTCAAGAACAACGTGGCCGTGGAGGACCAGATCGCGGTCCTCACCTCAAGGAGCATGATGACCCGGACCCTGAAGAGGCTGGACTTCGGGATCACCTATTACCAGACCAAGAACTATCGGACGGAGGAGCAGTACGAGTACCCGCCCTTCTACGTCAAGCTCGATTCCGTCTCCCAGCAGGTCATCGATGTCCCGGTCCATGTGACCGTTGACCGGGCGGCCGGGACCTACCGCGTTCGTTCCGAGGGCAAGTTCGTGCACCTCTACAACGTGGCGAAGCAGACCGAGCTGGACGGCTTCGTGGAGAGCTATGAGGTGGACCAGGAAGCCAGGATCGGGGAGCCCTTCGTGGCGGACCACCTCAGCTTCACCATTGAGTTCCCCGAGGACCGGGAGTACACCAAGGATGTGGACCAGTTCTTCGTGATCCGTAGCCTCGAGGGTCTCGTAGGCGACTATCGGAGGAGCTTGACGGTACAGCCCTTGAACGACGAGAGCAGCATCATCCTGCTGAGCACGGTGGGCGAAGTGGTGTCCAAGGAATCGGCGTTCCTGAACAAGCTCATGGAGACCTACATCGAGGGTGAGCGCTACAAGCAGGAGCAGAAGGGCTACAAGACCATCAACTTCATCGACAAGCAGCTCGGCAACGTGTCCGATTCCCTGCGTCGGGTGGAATCCAGCATGGAGTCGTTCCGGGGTTCCAGCGGGGGCATGATGAACGCGGAGAGCACATCGGACGTCCTGTTCCAGGAACGCAGCCGACTGGAGGATGAGCGGTCCGTGTTGCTGCGCCGCAAGCGTTACTGCGAATCCATCCTTGGCAAGCTCCGGAGCTCGGACGACCTGCGGAACGTTCCTGCACCCTCCTCCTCCGGCATCGATGATCCCGTGCTGAACAATCAGGTCCTGGAGTTGACACGACTTTCCGCAGAACTTGCTGCGCTGAACCTGACCACGGTACGCTCCAATCCCACGGTGATCGCCATGGAGCGCAAGGTCAAGAGCATCAAGTCCTCCCTGGAGGAGACCGCGCGCGGGCTCGTTGAACAGGCGGAGATCAGTCTGGCGGAACTGGACCGCCGCATCGGAGGCATCAACTATCAGTTCAACCAGCTTCCTGAGAACGAGCGTCAACTGGTGAACATCGAGCGGAAGCAGAAGCTCACGGACAATCTCTACAACTACCTGATGGAGAAGCGTGCCGAGGCGGGGATCGCCATCGCTGCCGATCAGGTGGACAAGACGGTGGTCGATGAGGCGTTCCTCGGATCCGTCGGTCCGGTCAGTCCGGACAAGAAGACCATCCTCGGGGGTGCCCTGCTCGTGGGACTCCTGCTGCCCGTGCTGTTCATCCTCCTGCGGGACCTGCTCAACGACAGCATCGAGGAGCTGGATGAATTGAAGCGCCTGAGCCCGATACCGGTCCTGGCGACGATCCCCTCGGCCAAGCGCAAACGGGTGCTTCCGGAGGACCCGAAGTCGATCCTGGCCGAGAGTTTCCGCACGGTGCGGATCAACCTTCAGTACCTGAACCCCGGTGAGCCTTCCCGGGTCATCGGCCTGACCAGTTCGGAAAGCGGGGAAGGAAAGACCTTCTGTGCGGTGAACCTGGCCAGTGTGATCGCCTTGAGTGGGAAGCGGACCATCCTGATCGATGCGGACATGCGACGCCCTCGGGTGGGGGATACGCTGGGCCTGGAGCCAGGCAATGGCCTGAGCACCTACCTGATCGGAGAGGCGTCCGTGGATGAGCTCATCCGACCCACCGATGTGCCCGGGTTGGACGTGTTGACGGCAGGCCCGATCCCACCGAATCCGTTGGAACTGGTCGAGGGCGAGCGGATGTCCGAACTGTTCGACTCCCTGAAGGAGCGCTACGACCAACTGGTCGTCGACGCTTCTCCCATGGGACTGGTGAGCGAGTACGTGATCCTAATGAGGCACCTGGACACCACGGTCTACGTGGTCCGGCGCGGTCAGACCCGTCGCAACGCGCTTCGCCTGATCAACGACATGTTCCGGCAGGGGAAGTTGGGCCGCATCGACCTGCTCTTGAACGATGTAAAGCCCGGGCAGGGCTACGCCCAGGGCTACGGATACTATTCCAAGTAGCCGCCTGCTACATGCTCCGTTCCGAAGGGTTCCGCAAGTACTTCAGGAACACCTCCTGGCTGTTCCTGGAGCGCATGGTCCGTCTGGTGGTCGTGCTGGTCACCGGGATCTATGTGGCGCGCTACCTGGGCGACTCGCTCTTCGGACAGCTGAACTATGCCACGGGTTTCGTGGGGCTTTTTTTCGCGCTCACCACCATGGGGCTGGACGAGATCGTGGTCCGTGATCTGGTGAAGCATCCCCAGCGGCGGGATGAACTGCTCGGCACCTCGGCGGTGATCAAGTTCGGCGGCTCCCTGCTCCTGGTCCTGCTCGTCCTTGCCGCCACCCTGCTGAAGGACATGGATGGTCTGACCGCCTCGCTCGTGGTGGTGATCGCCGCGGCGGAGCTCCTGCGCCCCTTCAGCGTGATCGATTTTCATTTCATGGCCCAGGTGAAGGCCGACCGGGCCGTTCGTGTGCAAATGGCCCAGGTGTTGGTGAGCGCGGGCTTCAAGTTCCTGTTGATCGGACTCCAGGCACCGCTCATCTGGTTCGCCTGGACCTATGTGCTGGAGACCCTCGTGCTCTCGGTCGGTTATGTGGTGGCCTATGCACGCGACGGGGCCACTGTCCGTGCCTGGCGGTACACCCGGGAGATGGCCGGATACCTGCTCGGCCAATCCTGGCCGTTGGTCATCTATGGCATGGCCTTGTACGTGCAGGCCAAGATCGATCAGGTGATGCTGGGGGACATGCTGGGAAGCCGGATGGGAGAGGAGGCCGGCTATGCGGAGGTGGGCCAGTATTCCGTGGCGTTGAAGATGATCGAGGCGATGGGATTCCTGCCGGTGATCGTGCAGAAGTCGCTTGCGCCGGCCATCACACGGGCGAAGGCCGAGGACCCTGCGAAGTACGCGGACCGATTGCTGAACCTCTACCGGCTCATGTTCCTGATGTTCCTGGTCACCAGCATTCCGCTCTACCTCCTGGCCGAACCGATGGTGGTCCTGTTGTACGGGGAGGAGTTCCGACCGGCCGGATACCTGCTCGGCCTGTTCGCGATCCGCCTCTTTTTCACCAACATGGGTGTCGCGAAGGCCAGTTTCATCACCAACGAGAGCCTGTTCAAGTACTCCCTGTTCACCGCACTGGTGGGTGCGGTGCTCAACATCACCATGAACTATTTCCTGATCCCCCCGTTAAAGGCGATCGGCGCGATATGGGCCACCATCGGATCGTTCCTCGTCAGCATCTTCCTGCTGGACCTGTTGTTCCGCGGGACGCGGGCCAATTTCGGCTGGATGATGAAGGGGATCGCCACGTTCTGGAGGTTCCATCGCGCGGGATGAACGATACGATGCACGACCCGCACCTCGTACCTCTCGACCCCTCCGGCTGGACACATGTGCGTTGTCCTGCCTGCGGGTCGTCCGATGTGGACACGAGCGGTGTGGTGACCCCGGGCATCCACATGATGGGCGATCATTCCTGTCGGTCCTGTGGCTATGAGTTCCTCCTTGACCTGCCCGTTGGGTTCGGTGTCCAGCATCCCATGGCCATCGGACGGTCGGACGGTCGGCTGCACAATCCGGGGGATGGGGGGGCTTGGATCCATGGACCTCTCCTGGAAGGATTCCGGGCCCCGGACGATCGCCCCGTTCGTATCGAGCGGATCGTGCACCGCGAATGTCGTGAGGTGGTGTTCCTGAACACGCTCGACTTCCTCTACGGACATGTGCTGCTGAAGCTGTTCAACGCCCATCACTACCTGGAGGAACGTCCCGACCTCGGGCTCGTGCTCCTGGTGCCGCGCATGTTCGCGTGGATGGTGCCGGAAGGTGTCGCCGAGGTGTGGCTGGTCGACCTGAAGCTCTCTCAGCTTCATGGCTGGTATACCGACCTGGATCGCCAGGTCCGTGAGGGGCTCGCGGGCTTCGGAACGGTCTTCTTCGGAAAGGGCTATGCGCATCCGGACCATGTTCCCATCGACATCGCCCGCTTCACCGGCCAGCAGCCGTTCCCCATGGAGCGGTTCCTGGAAGAGCCGCCCCATGTCACCTTCATCGCACGTGAGGACCGGTTGTGGTTCCGTTCTCCGCTTTCGAAGTTCCTGTTCCGGGCCACTCATCCGCTCGGCCTTCGCAAGCTGCTGGCCCGCCTTTGGGTGTCCGACCAGGACCGGCTGATGCGAGGGACCATGAAGGCCATCCGCCGGGAGTTTCCGGGTGTGAGCTTCACCGTGGCCGGACTAGGGCGTCCCGGCGGGTTCGGAGGTCTGGCCGAGGACCTGCGGACCTTGCAGATGGACGAGGCGACCGAACGGCGATGGTGCGCGGCTTATGGCCGCAGCCAGTTCGTGATCGGCCTGCATGGCAGCAACATGCTCCTGCCCACCGCCCATGCCGGAGGATGCATCGAGGTGCTGCCCTACGATCGCTATGAGAACTTCGTGCAGGACGTCGCCGTGCGCTATGCGGACGTGATGCAGTTGTTCCTGTACCGCTTCGTGGACGAGTTCGCCACGCCCAGGCAGGTGGCCCGCCATGCCTTGTCGATGTTCAGGGATTTCCGGACCTACTACCGGAACAACAGGACCAACGTCTTCTGAGATGGATCGCAGAGAAGGAAGGGACACACCGGCAGGGGGGCTTCGCACCGCCGTGCTGTTCATCGGGTTCAACCGGCTGGACACCGCTTCGCAGGTGTTCGAGGCCATCCGCCGGGCACGCCCTGCCAGATTGTACTTCGCGTGTGATGGCCCTCGGAACGCGGAGGAGCGCGTGCGATGCGAGGAGGTCCGTTCCCTCGCCGATCGGGTGGACTGGCCTTGTGAGCTGCACACCCGGTTCAACGAGGAGAACATGGGGCTCCGGAAAGGTGTGAGCAGCGCCATCTCCTGGTTCTTCGATCATGAGCCCGAGGGCATCATCCTGGAGGATGACACGCTCCCCGTTCCCACGTTCTTCACCTTCTGCGAGCAGCTGTTGGAACGGTATCGGGATGACGAACGGATCTGGGTGGTGATGGGCAACAACCTGATGGACGAGTGGAACGGACAACGTGACGGTTCCTACTACTTCTCGGCGCACGGCTATGGCGCTCCTTGGGGCTGGGCGAGTTGGAGGCGGGTCTGGCGACACTACGATGTGGAGCTTGGCCAATGGCCCGCCCTTCGGGAAAGCACCCTGTTCCGTGACTTCCTGCTGAACAAGGACGAGGCCCGTGAGGCCACGAACATCTTCGATCATGTCCACGCAGGCCGCATGAACTCCTGGTCCTATCAGCTGGACATCACCCGCATCACCAACCATGCCCTGAACATCATTCCGGAGGTCAACCTCATCAGGAACATCGGGTTCGGGCTGGAAGGCACGCATACCGTGAGCCTCAAGGATCCGAGGAACAAGGACAATGCGAGGGACATCGCATTCCCTCTGCAGCACCCTTCCACGATCATGTTGGACGCTCGCAGGGACGAGGCCTATTTCATGCGGTACATCAACACGCCCCGGTCACGCCGGTTCAAGAACCGGGTGAAAAGGTTCCTTCCGGGTGGGGAGGACAACGTGCTGGTGCGTACGGTGTCGGCCATCAAGCTTAAGTTAGGCCTGCGTTGAGCCCTTGAAGGGTAACCGCACCGCTCGTGATCCGCAAAAAGGCGCTGGTCAATACGCTGTTCCTGGTCGGTTTCACCGTCTTCGGGTTCGGCAGCTACATCAGCCTGAAGAGGGGCTTGTCCGAAGGCATGATCGTGTCGGTCATGCCCTTCCTGGCCATCATCGCGTTCTTCCTGGTGGATTCCGTCTACCGGGAAAGGATCCGTTCGATGCTCACCGGGACCTATTGGCTCTCGATGCTGTACATCGGAACGTTGGTGGTATCCATGTTCGTGGCCCTTCGGGGAGGGATCCCCGGTGTCAACTTCGGCAACGCGTTGCTTTCGAGCCTGCTCTTCGCAGCGCCGTTCAACGCGGCCGTGATCGTGCAGTACTACAACCGGGACGATGATGACTTCGACTTCAGCAGGATGCTGTTGCTGGGCCTGGGCATGCTCATGGCCGTCAACGTGCTCGGATATGCCGCGGGGATCAAGGCGTTCGGTCATGGCTTCGAGGGTCGTGCCAGCTTCCCGTTCATACGAGGCATCTACACCGGGGCCCACGTGCTTGCCGTGCTCAGCCTCATGCTCCTGTTCCACTTGAGGGACCCGCTGGGGCGACCGGTCCGTTATTTCATGGTCGTAGCCTCGCTGGCCGTGGCCTTCGTCCTCATGCTCAGCATCAACAGCCGGCTGAGCCTGATGATCTTCCTGCTGCTGGCGATCATGATCCTGACCCGGGCGATCAAGGTCGCTCGGGGCATCTATACGATCTCCCTCTTCACCATGCCCCTGTTGCTGAGCTTCTCCTTGCTCGTCTATCAGGTGTTGTCGCTGCCTTTCTTTGAAGCGATCCTGCAACGGGTCAGCAAGGAGGACGTGACCACGTTCAATGGCAGGTCCTACATCTGGAACGCTGTCGCGGACTGGGCCTTCAATGATCGCACGGGGCTGTTGTTCGGCAACGGGTTCAAAGGCCATTACAAGTTGCACATGCTCGACCTGGTGGCCAAGCTTTGGGGCGAGCCCCATGCCTACAACCTGCATTCCCACAGCACGTTCACCGAGGTGCTCGTGGCCCAGGGCGTGTTCGGGGTGGTGCTGTTGTACATCCTGCTCTGGCGTGGGTTCAAGTACTACCGGAACTGCTATCTGCGTGGTAGCTCGGAGGCTCCCATCTTCGGGGGGCTGGTGTACATCCTCTTCATCTGGCAGATCGACATCTTCTGCTACGGGGTGGACATCGGCCATGCCATCCTGTTCACCATGCTGGCCCCGTTGGCGATCGATCGCAAGTTCATCGGGAGGAAGGAGAAGGACATGGATGGAGCATGGCTGGAATGAGCATCATGGAAGGCGGAACGCGGACAAGGGGACGGCAGGTCACGGGTACGCCGGACCAGCCCCTGGTGAGCATCGTGACAGTGGTCTTCAATGGGGCCGCGACCCTGGAGCGGACCCTGAAGAGCGTGCGTGAGCAGGACCACCCGCACATCGAGCACATCGTGGTGGACGGGGGCAGCACGGACGGTACGGTCGATCTGCTCAGGGCCCATGACACGGACCTGGCATACTGGTCCAGTGCGCCCGACAAAGGCATCTACGATGGGATGAACAAGGGACTCTCCCTCTGCCGGGGGGAGTGGGTGGGATTGATCAATGCGGACGATTGGTATGAACCCGGGATCATCTCCCGGATGATGCACGAAGCGCAGGGCAGGGATGCGGTGAACATCCTGCATGGTGACATCTGGATCCATTACCCCAACGGCACCCGCCGGAAGAAACGGGCGAGGAACTCCTCCTTCCTGCTCAGGTACTGGGAAATGGTGTTGAACCATCCCAGTTTCTTCGTACGCAACAGGTACTACGCGTCCCATCGGTTCGATCCGAGCTTCCGGGTGAGCGGCGACCACCTCTGGACCTTGAGGGCGCATCTGGAGGACCCTGCCCAGTTCCACTACGTGCCTGTGCCGGTGGCCAATTTCAGTGCGGGAGGCGCGAGCATGAGCGTGCCGTTGGGCAAGGTCCTTCGGGAGGGAGCACGGGTGTCCCGCGCCGCAGGGATGGGGCCCGGAGGGGTGCTCATGGGCCATTTGGTGCGCACCGCCCTTCACGTTCCTCAGTACCTCAAGCTGCTCGCCAACCAGTACCTTTCTTCAGGCAAGTGAGCCATGTCCAATGCCTTCAACATCTTCCAGGACTGGTCCGCCAATCGCGGAAATCCGAAGGGGCGCATCGTGATGGTCCTGTTCCGGACCGCACATCTGCTCCGCCTGAACCTGGTGACCTTCGTGCTGTTCCTGCCCTACTTCATCCTGTACCGGCTGCTGGTGGAATGGTTCCTATGCATTGAGCTGCCTTGGAAAACGCGCATCGGGGCCGGGTTCCGGATCGATCACGGACAGGCGCTGATCGTCAACGACAACGCGGTCTTCGGTGCCGGTTGTACCGTGCGGAACAGCACCACCATCGGCAATCGGAGGTTGAAGGACGGCACCTACAGTGCGTCGCCCCGCTTCGGGGACCGCGTGGACATCGGTGCCAATGCGGTGATCATCGGACCGCTCGTGATCGGTGATGACGCGGCCATTGGTGCCGGAGCCGTGGTGGTCAAGGATGTGCCCGCTGGCCATGTGGCGGTGGGCAACCCGGCCAGGATCATTCCCAGGCGTTCCTGAACGTGGCGGCTCCCGGTCAACGGATCATGACCCGCTGACGCCTCGCCTCGGATCCATTGCTGAGGTCCAGCACGTAGAGCCCGGTGGCGATGGCGGTCGGGATCGTCGCCCGCCCGGTCCCGCCCTGCTGGCGCCAGGTATGGACCACGGTGCCGCGCAGGTCAAGGAGCCGCAGGAGGTGGTCGCCATCCGGCAGTTCGATCCGGACCTCCGATCCCCGTTCCACCGGGTTCGGGTAGGCGAACGGAACCTCGTTCGTGGCGTTCACGACCGGCGTTCCCTCCATCCCGGTGGACAGGCCGCAGAGGTCGTCCTCCTCCTTCACGAGCACGATGCTCCTGAACGGCTGGAGGGTGATGCTTCCACTGTACAGGTTGCCGTCCACATCGCTCCAGCACCCGACCAGCGGTACGTCCTGTGAGGTCGGCTGGTCGTTGTGGAACAGCTGATGGCGCTCGAACGGGTCCAACTCCACCACGGTCACCCGCTTGAGGCTGATGTTGTCGATCCAGTAGGTGCCCTCCTCGTAGTGGTTCGTGAAGGAGCAGTATGCCTGATCGGAAAGATCGCTTTGGAAGATCATGTCCACGTCCCGGCGTTGCTCGTCGAAGGGGATCTGTTCGGCCGCGATCATCTGAGGCCCCGTTTGCTGGGTGAGCCCCTTCAGACCGGCCTTCACTTCACCGTGCATGGTGGAGGTGATGCTGAAGCTCAAGCGGTAGAACTGGCCGTTCTGAATGGCGTTGGTGGCATCCTGCCGCATGGTGAACCAGTCGTAGGTGCTGTTGTTCGAGAACTGCACCTTGAGGGAACCATTGTCCAGTTCACTGTAGTTCTGGGTCATCTGACCCTGGGAGGGCCAGCCGCTCCAGCCGTTCAGGTCGTAGTCGAACGTGCCGTTCTGCACCAGCTCACCACTGAGCTCGGACGTCACCTCATACCGGTCCAGATGCAGCGGGCTCCGTGTGGAGGCGGCATCCTCGCCACGTTCATCCTGCCAGCGCTCCAAGGTGAAGTACCGGTGCTCGCCGGTCACGTGGTTCACCTGCAGGATGCTGCGCTCATTGTAGGGATTGAAGTAGAAGTTCCCGTCGAACGTCCCATAGTCCACCCAGTTGGCCCCGTACACGTGCAGCTGTTTCATGCACAGCTGGTCCTTCCGCACGCAGTACATGACGTTGCCCGTGTACTGTCCATTGAACGCCGGGACGTGATAGGGCGGGGCGGCACCAGGCCCGTTGTAGTTGGAATAGTCGGAGATGCTGAGCTGGACGCCGTTGTTGAACAGCACGTTGTCGCGCACCTGGTTCCCCGTGCTCACCATGGTGTGGTCCACATGGATGCCGCTGCTGGAGCAGTTGGCCACCGTGTTCTTCTCGACCAGGGTGTTCTTGATGGTGATGTTCCCGAAGTAGATGCCGTGGCAGATGGAGAAGAAGCTGGTATGCTCCGGTGCCACGCTGTCGAACTCGCCGTCCAGGTCCATGACCAGGTTCTCCCTGACGATCATCCCGTCGGCGTTGTCCATGGCGATGCCCCCGCCGTCGTTCAGGATGGCAAGAGCGTGCTTCACGACATTGTGCTCGACCAGGGAATTCTGTTCGGTCACCATGCCGATGTATCCGATATGCTCCAGACGATTGTTGCTGAACACCATGTCGCTTCCCGTGGCCCGGATGCCGAAGTAGCCCCAGTTGCTCTCGCCCAGTCCCGGGTGCAGGGCGATGTCGTTCAGCTGGCAATGGTCCACCGTGGAGTTGTTGTCGAGCAGGTACATGGCCGTGGCGAAGGTGTTCTCGATCACCAGGTGGTGGTAGTCCGAATTGCCCCCCGTGCTGTAGATGGCCTGATGGAGGTCGCGGAACTCGCACCCGTCCACCTCGATCCCCGAGGTTCCGGAAAGCCGGACGGCAGGCCCGGACTGATGGCGGAACTGCAGATCTTCCATCCGCACGTCATGGCGTTGCCAGCCCACATAGACCCCGTTCTCGTGCACGGAAGCCTCCACGTACCGGCTGGCAGGGTCGGCATTGGCCGGGCACCACAGGTACAACATGCCGCCAGCCGGGTCGTAGTACCATTCCCCGGGAGCATCCAGCAGTGCCAGCTTGTTCCTCAGGAAGTAACCCCATTGCTGGGCACCCATGTTGTTGCCGGTGCTGGTATGGGTCAGTGTGCCGTTGTTGAAGGCAGTGACATGGGCGGTATCGTAGCTCCAATTGGTGGTCCGGATGATCAACGTGGCACCGTTGAAGTGGCCGGCAGGCTGGGTCAGGTCGGCGTCCACGGTGCTGGTGCTCGAGCAATTGTCCGTGCGGGCCCAGCCCGTGTTCGGGTACCGTGCAAGACGCTGCAGTTCGCCATCCACGAACACATGGCGCACGGCCTGGCCGACCGGTGCCTTCCAGATGTTCCCACTGTGGTTGGTCCACCCGGTGACCACCTGGCTCCCGGAGATGACAGGGGCCTCGCCAGTCCCATAGGAACCGAGGACGATGGGTTGGGAGGAGGTGCCTGAGGTCTGAACGTTGATGCGACCCCGGTACGTGCCACCACGCTGGAACAGGACCTGATCGCCCGGTTGCAGCCCGCTGCCGAGTTGGTTCACCCGGTCAATGGTCCGCCAGGCCTGGGCCTGGCTGGTGCCGCTGTTGGCGTCATTCCCTGATGGCGATACGTAGTAGGTGGTGGCCAGGGCCGAGGTTTGGATGAGAAGGATGGCCAGGCCCAAGGATGACCATTTCCGGAAAGCGTTCTTGCTCAAGCGCATGGGGGTCCACATTGAGGTCCTTCAACCTGCGCCGGGAGGAGGGAGTTGCGGGTCGTCGACGAACGGCGCCTGGCCTTCGACGAATCGCTCCGGCAGGGTGCTCACGCCGGGATGTGAAAAGCCGCCGCAGGCCCCTTTACGGCCCGAGACGTACGCCGATTAGCTTCGCCGCCATGTCTGCAGGCCCTCTGCGCGTGTTGGTGGTCGGACAGACCCCCCCGCCTTTCGGAGGGCAGGCGGTCATGATCGAGGCCCTGCTGGCGGGGCGCTACGATCGCATCCACCTTGAGCATGTGCGCCTGGCCTTCTCGGACGACATGGACAGCGTGGGCCGGTTCCAATGGCGGAAGGTGCTGCTGTTGTTCACCACCATCGCCAGGATCTGGTGGGCACGCCTCCGCTCTCGGACTCCGGTGCTGTACTACCCTCCCAGCGGGCCCAACCTCGTTCCGGTCCTGCGGGACCTGATCCTGCTCTGCGCCACCCGTTGGATGTTCTCACGCACGGTGTTCCACTTTCATGCCGGGGGCGTGTCCGGTTTTCGCGGCCGGCTTCCGTTCCTGCTCAGGCCCTTGTTCGACCTGGCCTATGGCCGTCCGGCGCTGGCCATTCGGACCGCGGCCGAGAACCCCGACGACGGCCTCGCTTTCCGGGCCTCTCGGAGCATCGTGGTCCCGAACGGTGTGGAGGACATGCGGGGGACCGTTCCTGAGCGGGCCCCGGAGCACGAGGGTCCCATCCGCATCCTCTTCACGGGTGTCCTGATACCGAGCAAGGGGGTCAAGGTGCTGTTGGAGGCCTTTGTGCTGCTCTTGAACGAAGGGCGCGACGTGGAACTCGAGCTCATGGGCCGATGGGGTGACGAGGAATTCAGAAGGGAGTGTGAGCGTTTTCTGCATCAGCGGGAGGCGACGGACCGCGTGCGTTTCCTGGGCGTGAAGCGGGATGAAGAGAAGTTCCGGCACTTCGCGGCGTGCGACATCTTCTGTTTCCCCTCGCACTTCGAGGCTGAGAGCTTCGGCCTGGTGCTGGTGGAGGCCATGCAGTTCGCCAGGCCGGTGGTGAGCACGCATTGGCGGGGCATACCGTCCGTGGTGAGCGACGGTGTGAACGGCTATCTGGTGCCCGTGGAGGATCCTGGCGCCGTGGCCGGGCGACTGGGCGTTCTGGCGGACTCGCCGGAACTTCGTCGAAGGATGGGAGAGGAGGGCAGACGCATCTTTGAGCAGCGATTCACGTTGGAACGGTTCCAACGGAACATGGAGGATGCCCTGGCGGGGCTCCGGAACACGACCTGACATGCGCATATTGATCACCGGAGGCTCCGGGTTCATTGGCACCAACCTGATGCAACATTACCTGGACCGGGGCATCCAGCCAGTGAACCTGGATTGGAACCCGCCGCTGGATCCAGCACACGCGCCATACTGGCAGAATTGTGACATCCTTGAGCAGGATCGGGTCAGGGCGATCTTCCAGGAGACCGCACCCACGCATGTCGTGCACCTGGCCGCCCGGGCCGATACGGACGAGCACCACGACATGGGTGGCTATCTGCAGAACCATGAGGGCACCCGGTCCCTGCTGGAGGTGGTCCGGGAAACGCCTTCCGTGGAACGCTTGATCGTTACCAGTACACAGTTCGTGTGTGAGGCGGGCTATCAGCCCAAGGATGACCTGGACCACAAGCCCTTCACACTGTACGGGGAGTCCAAGTGGCTGACCGAAGTGAACACCCGGGAAGCGGGACTTTCCTGCACCTGGACGATCATCCGGCCGACCACCATCTGGGGCCCATGGTCCCTCCGCTACAGGGACCTGATGTTCAAGGTCATGCGCAAGGGCCTGTACCTGCACCCGGCCAATGTGCGCGTGGTCCGGAGCTATGGATACGTGGGGAACGTGGTCTGGCAGATCGACAAGATGTTGAGCGCTCCAGTGGACCAGGTCGCCGGGCGCGTGTTCTATGTGGGCGACCGGCCGTTCGACCTGAGGACCTGGGTGGATGCCTTCCACCGGGCGCTCACCGGCAGGAAGGTCCGGTACATCCCTGGCGCACTGGTCAAGGTCATTGCCTGGATCGGCGATGGTCTGGCCCTGCTCAGGATCCCCTTCCCGATCAACAGCGGGCGGTTCCGGAGCATGACCAGCGATTACATCACACCGATGGACCGTACCATCGAAGCCTTCGGTGAGGCGCCGTGGAGCTTGGAGGAAGGCGTGCGCGAGACCGTGCGCTGGTACGACGATGTGAGCGGTCCCATCATCCCGCACACCCTGAAGGACGTGCGGCAGAAGGAACGGGCGCGCGCATGAACCAAGACGGGGTCCTGGGAAGGAAGCGCGTGCTCACGGCCGATATCAGCCTGGGCAGCTTTGCCGCGCATGTGCGGGCGATAGCCGATCTCGGAGAGGCCCATCGATCCTCCTACGTATGCTGCGTGAACGCGCACATGACGGCCGAGGCCAGGGATCCCGGGTTCGCTTCCGTGGTGAACGGCGCCGACCTGGCCACGGCGGATGGCATGCCGGTGCTCTATGCGATGCGGCTCTTTCATGGCGTGGATCAGGAGCGCGTTGCCGGGAACGACCTGTTGCCGGCCCTGTTGTCGGAAGCGCACGCCAGGAAGCTCAAGGTCTTCCTCTACGGTGGCAGGCAGGAGGTCCTGGATGCCATGGTGGAACGGGCGGGCAGGGAGTTCCCGGGCATCGAGGTCTGCGGAGCCTATTCCCCTCCGTTCGCCGCTTTGGAGGAGATGGACCTTGCGGGAGATGCCGAGCGGATCAACGCCTCGGGTGCCCACCTGGTCTTCGTTTCCCTGGGCTGCCCGAAGCAGGAAAGGTGGATGGCGGCGATGAAGGGCCGCGTCCAGGGCGTGATGCTCGGGCTGGGGGGCGCCTTTCTCCTATACGCGGGCATGGACACCAGAGCTCCCAAATGGATGCGCGACCTCAGCTTGGAATGGTGCTACAGGCTCTGGCTGGAACCCGGACGCCTCTGGAAGCGGTATCTGGTGACCAACAGCATCTTCCTGGGCCTGTTCCTCAAGCACGGCATCCACCGGCTGCTCGGTAGGTAGGGGAGGGGCGCGCCTTCGACGAAATGGCCGATCCCTTCGACGGATCCATTGGTCCCTGGCCTCCATCCGGTCTGCATGGATTGGACGCAAGGTCCTGGTCATCAGGAGGATAGGTTCGACGGAATGGCGATCGTGACGCACCGGGGTGGTCAACGTCCAAATGGACGAAACCGCCCTTATTGTCGACGAATGAGATTTTTTTGGCGACGAGTGTTGACATCGCACAACGCCTCACCCTACATTTGGACCACTTCTTCGGAACGGCCGTCATGAAAATGCGACCATGGAGGAATTGAACAACGCACTGATCGGTAGAAGGAGGCTGCTTTTCCAAGGGCTGCTCTCCGACCGCATGGCTTCCGGAGCCCCTGCTGAAGAAGCGCTGTCCGGAACCTTGCGGAACCGCAAGTTGTCCCTGCAGAACGTGCAGAGCGGTCTTTCGAAGGTGCTGACCCTGGAACCGCTCACTACGGTCAAGGACCTGGTGATCGTGGGTGATGGCCCGGCGGCCGAGGAGATCTTCCAGTACTGTGAGGACCAGACCGTTCGCGGGTACCGGTTCTGTGGCGTGTTCAATGATGGCCCGATCGAGGGTCCCTTGGGAGCACACGTGCTGGGTACGGTGGATGCGCTCAAGGAGCATGTCCTCCGTCACCGGATCGACATCGTGTACTGCGCACTTCCGGGCACGCGGCGCGAGGAGATCACCGAGCTCATGGAGTTCTGTGAGCGCAACACCATCCGCTTCCGGGTGATCCCGTCCGCGGACAGCTTCATTCCGGTGGTGCAGACCTCGGAGCTGGAGTTCCATGGTGCCGTTCCCGTGAGCAAGTTGCGCCGGGAGCCCTTGGAGCGCGCCGTGAACAGGGCCGTCAAGCGTGCCTTCGACATCGTGTTCTCCCTCTTGGTGATCACGTTGGTGTTCACCTGGCTGTTCCCCATCCTGGCCCTGCTCGTGAAGCTGTCCTCCAAGGGACCTGTCTTCTTCAAGCAGGTGCGGCTTGGACGGGACAACAAGGAGTTCGTCTGCTGGAAGTTCCGCTCCATGCGCATGAACAAGGAGGCTGACTTCAAGCAGGCCACCAAGAACGACCCCCGGGTCACTGCCGTGGGGCGTTTCCTGCGGAAGAGCAACCTGGACGAGATGCCGCAGTTCCTCAACGTGCTGTTCGGCCAGATGAGCGTGGTGGGTCCTCGTCCCCATCCGCTGCGGCTGAACGATCAGTACTGCGACATCATCGACAAGTACATGGTGAGGCACTTCGTGAGCCCGGGGATCACCGGCTGGGCCCAGGTGAACGGCTTCCGTGGAGAGACCAACACGCCGGACCTCATGGAGAAGCGCGTGGAACTGGACATCTGGTACCTGGAGAACTGGTCCTTCACGCTGGACCTGAAGATCGTGGCGCTCACCGTGCTGAACATGTTCCGGAAGGACCCCAACGCCTACTGAGACGAAGGGCACCCATGAAAAGGTCGGCCGCGGTCGGCCTTTTCTTTTGGAGACCACTTGCCGAACCCGGGAAGCCCTTATATTTGCGCTCCCTTTCGGGGAATTGAACAGGAACTGCCATGGCCAATCACAAATCCGCCCTCAAGCGTGTTCGCCAGTCGGCCACCCGCAACGAGCGCAACCGCTACCAGCACAAGACCACCCGCAATGCGGTGCGGAAGCTTCGCAGCCTCTCCGATGCCAAGGAGGCCACCAAACTGCTTCCGGAGGTGAACAGCATGCTGGACAAGCTGGCCAAGCGGAACATCATCCATGCCAACAAGGCCGCCAACCTGAAGTCCTCGCTTCAGCGGCATGTCAATGGCATGAAGTGATCGGCCCTTCGACGAAACTCTGAACAGGTCCTCCTTCGGGTGGGCCTGTTCCATTTTCAAGCGATATGGACCCCGAACCCAATGGCCGGCTGAGCATCCGGAACTGGGCCCCGGACGACCGGCCCAGGGAACGGTTGTTGGACCATGGGCCCAGGGCGCTTTCCGATGCCGAACTGCTGGCCATCCTGGTCCGCACGGGTTCGGTCAAGGCCACGGCCTTGGACCTGGCCAAGGAGATGCTCCACAGCTGTGGGAACGATCTTGGCCGCCTGGCCAGGCTCAGTGTGCACGACCTCATGCGGTTCAAGGGCATGGGACAGGCCAAGGCCATCACCATTGCCGCCTCCCTCGAACTGGGTCGAAGACGCCGCGATCGGGGAGCGTCCAAGGGTCCTGACAAGGTGACCACCAGTGCTGACGCGTACGAACTGCTGCGCGGCACCCTGGAGGACCTGCCACATGAGGAGTTCTGGCTGCTCCTCCTGGACCGGGCCAACCAGGTGATCGGGCGCAGACAGGTGGGGCGCGGAGGTTTCCATGGTACCGTGGCGGATCCCAAGGTGATCTTCCGAAGTGCGCTGGAGCACCAGGCTTCCGGCATCATCCTTTTCCACAACCATCCATCCGGCCAGCTGCGTCCCAGCGAGGCGGACATCCAGTTGACCCGCAAGTTGGTCGCTGCCGGCAGGGTCCTTGACCTGGCCGTACTGGACCACCTGATCGTCGCCTCCACCGGATTCTTCAGCTTCGCTGACCAGGGAATGCTCTCGGCATGAGCCGTTCATTGCATCTGCTGACCATCATCGGGGCCAGGCCCCAGATCATCAAGGCCGCGGCCCTGAGCCGCGCGGTCCACGGACCCTTTGCGGGCCGCGCGAAGGAGACCATCCTCCACACGGGGCAGCACTACGATGCCAACATGTCCCAGGTCTTCTTTGATGAGCTCGGCATCCCCAGGCCGGACATCGACCTCGGCGTCGGCTCCGGAAGCCATGGCGTTCAGACGGCGCGCATGCTGGAAGGCATCGAGGCCGGTATCCTGGAGCATCGGCCGGATGTCGTCGTGCTGTACGGCGATACGAACAGTACGCTGGCGGGTGCGATCGCGGCCGCGAAACTCCACGTGCCGGTGGCCCACGTGGAAGCCGGATTGAGGTCCTTCAACAAGGCCATGCCGGAGGAATTGAACCGCATCGTCTGCGACCATTGCTCCACCTGGCTCTTCTGTCCCACGCGTACGGCGGTGGACAATCTTCGGAACGAAGGATTCAGGGCCTACCCGGAAGGGAGGCCCTCGGTGGACCGGCCCCTGGTTGATCAGAGCGGGGATGTCATGTACGACAACAGCAGGCATTTCGCGCGCCTGGCCGCAGAGCGGAGCGATGTGCTGGAGCGATGGGGACTTCGGCCGAAGGAATTCGTGCTTGCCACGGTGCATCGTGATCACAACACCGACGCTCCCGAGCGGCTGAACGCCATCTTCCGCAGTCTGTTCGCCCTGCACGAGCGCAGTGGTTCCACCGTGGTGCTTCCGTTGCATCCGCGCACGGCGAAGTGCATGGAGCGCTTCCTGGACCCCACGCTGCTGGCCGATATCAAGGGCGCCGCCGGCATGCTCCTGATCCCCCCGGCGGGTTTCCTGGACATCATTGAACTGGAGCGCAATGCCCGGCTGGTCGTCACCGATTCGGGTGGTGTGCAGAAGGAGGCCTATTTCTTCGATACGCCCTGCCTGATCCTGAGGCCGGAGACCGAATGGGTGGAGCTGGTGGAGCATGGCCATGCGGTGCTCTGCGATGCCGATCCCGTACGGATCGCTGCGGCCGCGGACGACTTCCTGGAGCACGGTATCAGGGACTCTCCACCCCTGTTCGGCGATGGCCATGCCGCGGAACGGATCCTGGAGGTGCTCCTTCGCGATCATTCCTAGCACCCATACCGGTGCGGCGTGCATCGCCGTTACCTTGGCGCAGGCCCGGACATGCATGCGGTCTTCCATATGGAGCGGCCTTCGCCGCGGGCGAGGTACCTGATCGGGCACCTCCTCGGGGGCATGATGGGAAGGGAGCTGGTGGAGGAGACCGATCGCCAGCGCTTCGACGCCCACCAAGGACCGAGGCTGTACTATGGCGAGGGCGGCCCGGCCGATGCGTTCGTCCTCACCCCGTCGCCCACCCTGGATACGGGCCTCCCTCCCCTGGATCCCCAGGTCGACCCTCTTGGAGCAGCGTTCCACCTCCTCACATTGGCCCACGAGACAGGTCTGCCGGAAGATGAGCACGGAAGGCCCGATCACGAGCAGCTCCAGGGATGGACGCTTGCTGCGATGGAGCGGCCGGTGGTCGACGAATGGGCCCTGGCCTTGGATGATGCGTGGAGCAGGCAGGACCACCGGCTTCCGCCACGCCGAAGGTCATACACGCAGGTGGTGACCCTTGATCTGGACAACGGCTTCAAGTACCTCGGTCGCCCCTGGTGGCGTACGCTGGGTTCGGCAGCTCGAGATGTGCTGCAGGGACGGCTCAGGGAGCTTGGCGAGCGGGGTGCGGTATTGATGGGCCGGGCCAAGGACCCCTATGTCATTGATGAGCTCTTTGAACAGGTGACGAGCCGATATGCGGACCGGACGGTGGTGAACCTGCTGGTCGCCGAACGGGGAAGGCATGATCATGCGGTGCCCCTGGCATTTCCACCGATGGCGGAACGCGCCAGAGCACTTTCCCACCGCCATGCGATCGGCCTCCACCCATCCTATGCCAGCAGCGAGGTGTCCGGAGCAACGGCCCGGGAGAAGTCGCGCCTGGAAGCGGTCATCGGTTCATCCGTGAAGGTGAGCAGGCAGCATTTTCTCCGGTTCAAGGTGCCTGGGACCTTCGTCGAGCTCGAGGGTCTCGGCATCCGCGAGGAGCACAGCCTAGGGTTCTCCAGGCGCACGGGTTTCCGCTGTGGAACGTGCACGCCTTTCCCGTGGTACGACAGGAAGAATGAACGACGAACGGAACTGGAATGCTGGCCGTTCCAGGTCATGGACAGTGCCCTGGCCTACGGCATGCGCCTGGGGCCCGAGGCGGCCGTCCAGGAAGCCTTGCGCATTTCCGGAGCGGTCCGGCAGGTCGCCGGGACCTTCGTCAGCGTCTGGCACGAACGGTTCATCAGCGGACACGGGCACGAGGCGGGATGGGAGGTCGTTCTTCCGCGCGTGGCCGAAGGTGCGGCACCATGATCAGGCATTTTCGGCACGAGGCGATCGACAAGCAGGAGTGGGACCGGCACCTGTCGTCCTGTCCAGGCCCGACCTGGTATGCCCGAAGTGCTGTGCTCGACGTGGCATCGCCGGGATGGGAGGCCCTGGTGGACGAGGATGGATCCCGGATGCCATTGACCTGGAGCCGACGCTTCGGGGTGGACTACCTCCGTCAACCCTTCCTCCTTCAGCAGCTGGGTGTGTTCGCCACGGGGACGGCTCAAGGGCATGTCGTGCCGTTCCTGGAAGCCTTGCCGCGGCGGTTCAGGTACGCTGACATCTACCTGCGGCCCGCGAAGCAGCCTAAGCCCACGAAGGGCTTCGAGATTTCCGAGCACACCGACCTGTGTCTCCGGCTGGACGAGGACATCCCGGACCTGCGTGCCGCGTACTCGAGCAATCACCGCAGGAACCTGCGCAGGGCCCATGAGGCGGGGCTGCGGTTGGACGAGCAGCTTGATCCCGGGCGCTTCCTCGAGTTCGTGCTTGGCAGCAGCCAGGCCGCCCGGTGGAAGCTTTCCGACGAGCAGCGTCGTGTGTTCAGGGGGCTTCTGGCCTTGTCGGTCGCCGAGGGGAATGCCCGGGTCCTTGGTGTCCGGAACGGCCGGGATGCACTACTGGCGGCCGGCTGGTTCGTCCAGTGGCAGGGACGCAGTTATTTCCTCAAGGGTCTGGCCGCTCCTGAAGGGCGCGAGGAACGCGCCATGTTCCTGTTGTTGGACCAGCACATCAGCGACATCGCCGGACGAGCCGGGGTCCTGGACCTTGCCGGTAGTGATGACCCGGCCCTGGCGCGGTTCTACGCGGGTTTCGGTGCAGACCGGCACGTATATTTACGGGCCTTGATGAACCGGTTGCCCGCCCCCGTACGCTGGATGAAGCCCTAGGAACGATGTTGAAGGAACTCATCAAGGACCGCTCGATCGTCAATCGCTTCATCGCGGAGGTCCGTGATGCCCAGGTCCAGCAGGATCCGATGCGGTTCCGCAGGAACATGGAGCGGATCGGTGAGGTCATGGCCTACGAACTGAGCCGGACCATGGAGTACGATACGGAGCAGGTGACCACCCCGCTTGGAGAGGCCGTGGTGGACGTGCCTCGCGAACAACCGGTCCTTGCGACCATTCTCCGGGCAGGGCTGCCCCTTCATCAAGGATTGCTCAACTATTTCGATCGCGCGGATTCGGCGTTCGTTTCGGCCTATCGAAAGCACCGCAAGGGCGAGGAAGGCTTCGACATCGAGGTGGAGTATTTGAGCAGTCCACGCATCGATGACCGGGTGCTGGTGATCAGCGACCCCATGCTGGCCACCGGACGCAGCATGGTACTCGTCCACAAGGCCCTTCTCCGGATGGGGAAACCTCGGGCCCTGCATGTCGTATCAGTGATAGCAAGCACCGAGGGAGTGGAACATGTGAAGGCACATCTGCCGGCCGGTACCCGCATCTGGGTGGGAGCGGTGGACGAGGAAATGACCGCACAGGCCTATATCGTTCCCGGACTGGGGGATGCGGGCGACCTGGCCTACGGGACCAAGGTCTGAACGATGCCCATCGCACTTGAAATAGCGACCATCCTGGCCATGAGCATGGTGAAGTTCTTCTTCTCACCCATGCTCGCGCATCAGCTCGG